>Ga0070726_10002066_pt1 | contig 18700 bp, 21 predicted proteins | sample tdAd471_FD_67275 | JGI IMG/M metagenome (GOLD analysis project Ga0070726, IMG submission 67275) | Marine sediment microbial communities from the Atlantic coast under amendment with organic carbon and nitrate - tdAd47.1 | ecosystem: Environmental > Aquatic > Marine > Coastal > Sediment | place... | reverse complement strand
TGTCGCCGGGCGGCCTCGGCTTCTTCCGTCATTGCGAGGCGGAAGTTCACATCGTCCGTGATTTCAAGATCGAAACCGCTTTCGATGTTGCGCAGGCGGTCGCGCGCGGTGTCGCTGTCCGCCGCGTCGCGCAGCGTAAAGGCAACAGCCTTGCCCTCGACCCGAAGCCCCGAATAGCCAACGCGCGCGCCCCTCTGGCGCAGCTCACGGCGAACCGCCGATTCGACGGCTTCGAGGGATTCACGAATGGCCGTATCCACGCCGACGGACAGCAGCAACGAGGAACCGCCCTGGAGATCGAGCCCCAGGTTCATACGCTTGGTCGGCAGAAAACCCGATGCCTCGACCTTTTCGTCCGCCTGTGGGAAGAAGTTCGGCGAAGCGTAGATCAGGCCCAACAGGGCAATCACAAGCGTCGTGACAATCGCCCAGCGCGGATAATTGACCATCCTGGCGGCTTCCTATCGTTGCGTTACTTGCGGCCGCCGAAAAGGCCACCGAGAAGTCCGCCACCGGACTTTTGATCATTTGCTGCGGGGCCGACGACCGTGGGCCCGCCCTTGCCCGGAGATTGTCCGCCGCCGGTGCTGGGCGCGGATGTGAAGACATCCGAGATCGTACCGCGGAGAATATCCACCTTGACGCCATCGGAGATCTCGACGGTGACCTCGTCGGTCTCATCCTTCACCTTGGTCACGGTGCCGATGATGCCGCCGCCGGTCAGTACGCGGTCGCCGCGTTTGACCTGGCCGAGCATGGCCCGGTGCTGTTTCATCTTGCGCTGTTGCGGGCGGATGAGCAGGAAGTAGAAAACCACAAAGATCAGGATGATCGGCAGGAACGATGTGAACGCATCGCCACCACCCAACCCCTGTGCATAGGCCGGTGTAATGAACATGTCCCCTCCAGGGCGCTTATCTCGAAGTCGCCGGATGATAGCGGCGCGGGATCGAATTGCAATGAACCCTTGCAGCAAAATGCATTGAAATCACGGCACAATGATGATGCGGGCTCGCGTGCGCCGAAAAATGTGATCGCCGTTGACCCGCATCGTGCCGGGGCTTAGTTTCCGCCCGCTTTTTCGTGCCCGTATATTTGGGCTCAAACCTATGGATAGAATTCCCATGGAAGACCAGGATTTAGGCCCGCTGTTGGCCCGTATCGCCGACGCGCTTGAACGCATCGCCCCGGCAAAACAAACCGCGGCCGATTTGTCCGTTGCCGACGCCTATATCTGGCATGCCGATGGCCCCGATGCCGGGCACCTGGAGCCGGTACCGGCCGTCAACCGGGTGCCCCTGGGGCTTTTGCAGGGTATCGACGGCCAAGCCGATACACTGATTGAGAACACGCGGCGCTTCGCCAACGGCCTGCCCGCCAACAATGCGCTGTTGTGGGGGGCACGCGGCACGGGCAAATCCAGCCTGGTGAAGGCGGCGCATGCGGAAATCAATCAGGAGGCGGAGAACGGCCTGCTGCTGGTGGAAATTCATCGCGAGGACATCCAGTCCCTGCCCGCGCTCCTGACCACCCTGCGCGGCAGCGGACGCCAGGCAATCCTGTTTTGCGACGATCTGAGCTTCGACAACTCCGACAGCAGCTACAAGTCGCTCAAGGCGGTGCTCGAGGGTGGCATCGAAGGCCGGCCGGAGAATGTTGTGTTCTATGCAACATCCAACCGCCGCCATCTTCTGCCGCGCGACATGATGGAGAATGAACGTTCCACCGCCATCAACCCGTCCGAAGCGGTTGAGGAAAAAGTGTCACTGTCGGACCGTTTTGGGCTTTGGCTCGGTTTCCACAACATCAATCAGGATACGTTCTTCGCGATGGTGCAGGCCTATTGCGATCATTTCGAGCTCGACATCGAACCCGATCAGTTGCGGGCCGAAGCGAAGGAATGGTCCGTCACGCGCGGCTCACGCTCGGGGCGTGTCGCTTGGCAGTTCGTCCAGGAAGTTGCGGGCCGGCTGGGTAAGCCGATCGACCTTCGCGACTAGCCGGTGTTAGCTCGGCAGAAACTGTCCCGGGTCCACGGCCTTGGTGCCACGCCGGACCTCGAAGTGAAGTTGCGGATTGTCCACACCACCGGTCTTGCCCACCTTGGCGATCACTTGCCCCCGAGTGACGATATCCCCGCGCGCCACCAGCAAAGAATCTGCGTGGGCATATGCGGTGATCAATCCGCCGTCATGCTTGATCAGCAACAAATTCCCAAAACCACGGATTTCCTTCCCGGCATAGGCAACGACCCCGTTCTCGGCGGCACGCACAGGCGTGCCTTTCGGGGCCGCGATGTTGAGCCCGTCATTGTGCCGTCCGCCGGTTTTGGAGCCGAAGGAGGAAACCACCCGGCCTTCAACCGGCCAGACAAATCCGTTGCCCGCACGCGCGGGCGGGCGTGGGACGGACACGACACGGGCCGGGGCCACGGGCTTTGTGGTTGGGCCCGTCGGCGCACCCGCGGCCGATGTGGCGGATGACGATGCGCCGGCCGACGATGCCGAAGATGCCGGCGGCGCGCTGGCGACCTGGGTTCCCGGGCCCGCATTGCCCGGCAACTGCAGACGCTGACCGACATGGATCGTATAGGGCGACGGAATGTTGTTGAGCCGGACAATGGTCGTCATATCGACCCCGAAACGGCGCGAGATGGCATAGACGGAATCACCACGCTGAACCGTGTAGTCGCGACTTTGCGGCATCCGCAGCGCCTGACCAGGAACGAGCAGATAAGGTGGACGCAGATTGTTCCAGTCAATCAGGGACCGGGTTGAGATGCCGTTCCGCTGTGCGACCCCGTAGACCGTGTCGCCGCGTTGCACGATGTATCCGCCGGCCGGCGGCGTGGCGCGGCTGCTGCGCTCATAGCTTCGGTCGATGACCACGGCCTTTCCGCCAGGGCCCGCGCATGCCGCAAGCACGGCCGCCGCGAGGATCAGCCATGTCAGCGAACGCAGCCGGTTGGAGCGGGAGCACGCCGTCGCCATGGTCAGGCTTCCGCGGCCTCGGCGACCCCCGGCAAGAGGGGGACGAAACGCACGTCCATCAAGGCTTCGCTTTCGACCGCTGTCTCTGTCCGGCGGAATCGCATGAGCTGTTGGACGCGGCTTTGTCCACCCACCGGCATGATCATGATGCCGCCGATTTTCAGCTGATCGAGCAACGCTTGTGGCGGCGCATCGCCCGCCGCGGTGACGCTGATCCTGTCGAACGGTGCCTGTTCCGGCCAGCCTTTCATGCCATCTCCTGCCATGGATACCACGTTGGCCAGGCCGAGCGCCTCGAACCGCGCCCGCGCTTCGGCAAGCAGTGGTGTGTGGCGCTCGATCGTGTACACCCGGCGACACAAATGGGACAAAATTGCGGCGTGGTAGCCGGAGCCGGTGCCCACCTCGAGTAGTTTTTCGCGACCACCAAGCTCCAACCCCTGGATCATTGTCGCCACAACCAGCGGCTGGCTGAGGGTCTGACCATAGCCGATCGGCAACGCCGTATCCTCGTAGGCGCGGTCCTGGAACGTGTCGGGCACGAACATTTCGCGCGGTACATTCTCAATCGCGGACAAGGCCTTCGTGTCGGTGATTCCGGCGCTGCGCAGTGCGAGGACAAGCCGCGCGCGGTGAGCGGGCGTGCTCATCGCTTGCGGTATCCCTTGAGCGCTTCGGCGAGTGGCTTCATCGCCCGTTTGTTCGTGAAGTTCAGGTCGACCGGCGTCACGGAGATACGTTTCTCCTCGACTGCGGCGAGGTCGGTGCCCTTTTTGCCCTTCGCATGGGTCGGCAGGGCACCCACCCAGAAATAGCGCCCGCCGCGCGGATGGCGGCTCTCGACGAGGGAATCACCCATCGGTCGCGAGCCTTGCTCGGTCACTTCCACGCCCGTGACATCCTCGGGCAGGCAATCCGGGAAGTTGATGTTAATGAATGTCCGCTCCGGCCAGCCCGCCTTGAGCAGTTTGCGAATGACGCCGGGCCCATGTTGTTCGGCGGTCGACCAATGGGTGTAGCTGCGGTCAAAGTCGGTCTGCTGGCTCAGCGCGATTGCCGGTACGCCGAGAATGGTTGCCTCCATCGCCGCGGCGCAGGTGCCCGAATAGGTGATGAACTCGCCCATATTGCTACCGCGATTAACGCCCGACAGGACGAGATCGGGTTTGCGGTCCTTCAGGGCCTGATGGATGCCCACCAGCACGCTGTCCGTCGGCGTTCCCTCGACGGCGTAACGCCGTGTCCCGAGGCGGCGGAGCCAGAGCGGGTATCGCAGGGTCAACGAGTGGCCCGCGCCGCTTTGTTCATTGAGCGGCGCGCAAATCCAGACGTCGTCGCTGAGTTCGCGCGCGATGCGGTGCAGCACCTTGATGCCCGGCGCGCGCACCCCGTCGTCATTCGATATCAGGATACGAAGCTTGTCGGTCTTCTTGGGAAATTCAAACATCGGTGCGGATCACTTCAAGCCCACCCATATACGGGCGCAGCGCCTCGGGTATGGTGATCGAACCGTCCTCGTTCTGATAATTTTCAAGAATGGCGATCAACGCGCGCCCGACTGCGACACCCGAACCGTTCAGCGTGTGGACATGCTCCGGTCCCCGCCCCTCGCCCGCCGGTCGATACCGCGCATTCATCCGGCGCGCCTGAAAGGCCCGGGTGTTGGAGCAGCTGGAAATCTCTCGATAGGTGGCCTGCCCCGGCATCCAAACCTCGATGTCATGGGTCTTGGCGGCGCCGAAGCCCGTATCGCCGCTGCACAACACCAAAAGCCGGTATGCCAGCCCGAGGCGTTTCAGAACTTCTTCCGCACAGCCGGTCATCCGGTCGAGTTCGGCCTCGGAGTCTTCCGGCGCGACGACGGAAACCAGCTCGACCTTGTAGAATTGATGCTGGCGCAGCATGCCGCGCGTGTCCCGGCCGGCGGCACCCGCCTCCGCCCGGAAGCATGAGGTATGCGCCGTGACACGAAACGGCAGATCTGCGGCCTCGAGTATCTTGCCCGCAACCATATTGGTCAGCGGCACTTCGGCCGTCGGGATCAACCAACGGCCGTCCTCGGTCCGGAACAGATCGTCGGCGAATTTCGGCAGTTGGCCGGTTCCGAACAGTACGTCGTCACGCACCAGCAGCGGCGGGCTGATCTCGGTATAGCCGAACTCGTCGGTATGGATGTCGAGCATGAAATCCGCCAGCGCGCGTTCCATGCGGGCCAGTAAACCCTTCAGAATCACGAAGCGTGAGCCCGAGAGTTCCGCCGCGGTTTCGAAATCCATCAGGCCCAGCGTCTCGCCGAGATCGAAATGTTCCTTGGGCTCGAAGGAGAATTTTGGAATGTCGCCAACGGTCCGGATTTCCCGGTTATCGTCCTCGTCGTTTCCGTCGGGGACATCGTCGTCCAGGACATTCGGAATTCCCGACAGCAGGTTGTTCAAGCTCTCGGACGCCGCTTTTTCATCGACCTCAATCTCGTCCATCTGGCTCTTGATGTCGCCGACATCGGCCTTGAGCCTTTCGGCCTCCTCCTTTCGCCCGTCCTGCATCGCGGCACCGATCGCCTTCGAGGACGCGTTGCGCAGCTCCTGCAACTCCTGTAGGCGCGTTTGCGCATTGCGCCGCTGCGCGTCGAGATCAAGCACCTGCTGCGACAAGGGTTCGTCACCGCGCCGGACGAGGCTACGGTCGAACGCATCGGGATGCTCACGAATCCATCTGAGATCGAACATGGTAAATCCGCCGAACTAAAGGTCCGCCCTTATAGGGACTGCGGGCGAATCGCGTCCAGTTCCGCGGTCTTAACCGTCAGCCGCCTCTGCCGCATCACGATCGCGCTTTCGTCCGATCAAGACCGCGCAATAGATCGAAATTTCGTACAGAACGATGATCGGAATCGCGAGTGCGAGTTGGCTAAGCGGATCGGGCGGCGTCAGGACCGCAGCGGCAATAAATGCGACGACGATTGCATAGCGGCGTTTCTTCTTGAGCCCGTCGGCAGAGACGATGCCCACCTTGGCCAGAAGCGAGAGCACGACCGGCAGTTCGAAGCTGATCCCGAACGCGAAGATCAGGCGCATCACCAGGGACAGATACTCGTTGACCTTGGGCTCCAACTCGATCGGCAGCCCGCCGGAACCGGCAGCCAATTGCTCGAAACCGGTGAAGAACTGCCAGGCGACGGGCATCACGATGTAATAGACGAAGGCGCCGCCGCCGAAGAACAGGAACGGGGTTGCAATCAGGAACGGCAGGAATGCGCCCTTCTCATTCTTGTAGAGCCCCGGCGCGACGAACATATAAATCTGCGCGGCAAATATCGGGAACGACAGGAAGGCCGCCGCGAAGAAGGCGACCTTGATGTTGGTGAAGAACTTCTCGTGCAGGGCTGTGTAAATCAGCCGCCGGTCACCACCGCTCCAGACCGACGCGAGCGGTTCGACCAGGAAGTTGAAGAACGTGTCCGAGAAGTAGAAGCAGACGAGGAACACGGCGACGAACGCGATCGCCGAATACATCAAGCGTCGGCGCAGTTCGGTCAGATGCTCGATCAGCGACATTTTCTTATCATCGAGACCGCCGTCGGGTTCACCGTCGACGACCGGATCCTGAGGGTCTTGCGTGTCGGATGTCATGCCGCGCCACCGGAAGTGGTGGGTTTGGTCTCTTCGTCTGAGGTTTCGTCAGGTGCCGGTTTCGTTGGCGCTGATTCCGGCGTGTCAGTCTTTGGTTTGTCGGGCGCAGGTGTGGTGTCGAACGGACCGGCGGCGTCCCCGTGCGGAGGTGCACTGTCGTCGGGTGGTGTGTAAGCCGTGTCGGTATCGAGAATGCTGTTGCCTGACGGCAAGTCGGGGTCGTCGTCGAGACCGAGCAGATCCTTGTCCGAATCCGCAATGCTTTTCAGCGCCTCACCCGGATCATAGAAGTCGAGGTCGTCCATCTGACGTTTAACGTCGTCGAGGCCGGTTTCGCGCGCGATGTCGTCGAGACCGCTTTGAAATTCACGGGTTGCCATACGCAGTTTGCGCACGACGGCCATGACCGTGCGGATGGCATTCGGCAGCTCTTTAGGGCCGATCACTATCAGGGCGATGACCATCACCAGCAACAGCTCTGGCCAACCGATATCAAACATGATCGCGGGGTCCGTTCAGGGTCCGACTTGCGTCGGGCCTTCGAGTACGCGTCGAACTAGCTCTTCGCCGTTTCGTCTTCGCGTGCAGCCGTTGTGGCGGTCGTTGACGTGGTGTCTTCCTCGAGCTTGCTCGATTCTGCAGACGCACCCTCATCCTTCATATTGCTTTTGAAGGATTTAATGCCTTTGGCGACGTCACCCATAAGACTGGGAATTTTGCCGCGCCCACCGAAAAGGACCAGCACAACAACGAGGACAATGAGCCAATGCCAGATTGAAAACGTGCCCATATTGAGGCGCTCCAGTGTGTATCTTCATGCCCCGAACGATTAGGGGCGAACGCCGGGACTATCGCAGAAAGGGTATGGCCCCGCAATGCCCGGTAACATGCAATTGCGCCCTAGCCCATTGGGTTCGCAGTGTTATTCGCCCTCGGATGTTGCAAAGACATAAGTCTGGGCATCATCACGAGCGACCGATACGCTCGCGCCTTCGGCCGGCAGCATCCGGCCCGCCATGTGAACGCGCACCACAGTTCCCGCGGCATCATCAAGGCGGACATCGATCAGGCTGCTGCGTCCCAGAAAACGAGCCGCAATCACAGAACCCACAACACCTTCCGCCGCATCTGTCGGAAGTGCCGTCGATATGCTCAGAGCCTCCGGACGGATCAGAACTTCGACATTCTGCCCGTCCGCATGGCCGTTTGTAGGCACTGGCCCGAGCGGTATACGGACCTCACCGGTCGCCACCGACCCCGTGAAGCGATTCACATCACCGAAGAAAGCGGCGACGAATGGGTTTGCCGGTTCGAGATAAATTTGATCCGGGCTTGCAACCTGTCGGAGTTTGCCACGATCCATGACCGCGATCCGGTCCGCCAGGTACATCGCCTCTTCCGGGTCATGGGTCACCATCAGGGTCGCGATGCCCGCATCGCGCAGAATCTCCGCAGTCTGGTCCCGAACCAGGTGGCGCAGAGACGTGTCGAGCCCCGAAAACGGCTCGTCGAGCAGAACGATCCGCGGCCGCGGTGCCAATGCCCGTGCGAGTGCGACCCGCTGTTGCTGGCCGCCCGACAATTGATGCGGATAGATCGAGGCGTAGCCCGACATCCCGGTGCGGTCGAGCGCGTGAGCGACCTGTTCGTCGCGTTCGCCGGAGGACAGATGCTTGAGGCCGAAAGCAATATTTCCACGCACGGTCAGATGGGGAAACAGCGCATAATCCTGAAACACGAGACCGACATTCCGGTCTTCCGGCGCCACCGACATGCGGCCATCCGCCATGACCTCACCACCGATCAGAACCCGCCCTTGCTGAAGCGGCTCCAGCCCGGCGGCGACACGCAACAGGGTGGTCTTACCGCAACCCGACGGACCGACCAGGCAAACGACCTCGCTGGCCCCAACAGTCAGACTGCAATCGTCGACCGCGATCGTGCTGTCGAACCGGTGTGTGACATGCTCAAGGGCCAGGTCGTTGAGTTCGCGCGCCATTGTCCCGCTCCGGCTTGTCGGCCGGCATCGTTATAGTCGGCGGAGACTATTGAAAACAGTTCTCAGTCACAACCGAGACACCTGAAGCTATCAGGTGCCTGTTTCATCTTCGCGAATGTCTTCCTCTTCGCCGGAGACCAATTCCTCGGTTCCACCCTCGTCTTCCAGAGGTTCATCCATTTCCGGTTCGGCCTCGTCCTGTCCCGTCATGGAATCGAATGGAAGCTCGTCGCTCTGCGCCGACGTTGCGTAAATGCTTACCGCCGGGCGGGAATCGATCAATCCAGCCGACTTGAGCTCCTGGATGCCCGGCAGTTCCTTGACACTTTCGAGCCCGAAATGAGACAGGAATGTCTCGGTCGTAACCCAGGTCAGCGGCCGCCCCGGTGCGTTGCGGCGTCGACCCGGTTTGATCCAGTTCGCCTCGAACAGCGCATCCATGGTGCCCTTGCTCAGGCTAACCCCGCGTATTTCCTCGATCTCCGGGCGCGTCACCGGCTGGTGATATGCGATTACGGCCAGGGTTTCGTGCGCGGCGCGGGACAGACGCCGCTGAGACTGCCGTTCAATCTTGAGCTTGTCGGCCAGATCCGGTGCGGTGCGCAGAATCCATTTGCCTGCGACGCTGATCAAATTGACGCCACGGCCGGCGTAGAGCTTACGCAACTCTTCGAGCAAAACCGGAATGTCGGTGCCCTTGGGCAACTGTGCGGCGATCGACGCTTCGTCGAGCGGTTCGACCGCCGCGAAAAGCACCGCTTCGGCCAAGCGCAGGAGCTCGGTGTGTTCGTCCGGCTCCAATTCAGGATTGATCGTCATGGGTCTCGCCCGCTTCGTTCGCTGGGGTGGGAAGGTCATCGTCAGGCCGTCGACGAAAGAAGATCGGCCCGAACCGGCTGTCCTGTCGGATCTGTGCGTGCCCGTCGCGGACAAGTTCCAGGCTGGCCGCAAAGGTTGCCGCGATCGCGGCCCGTTTCGGCAACCCTTCGTGCAAGCCTTCGGGCAGGAAGCTCAACAATGTGGCCCATTCCGGCGCACTGCCCAGCACACCACGCAGGCGGCCGAGCGCATCGTCCATGGAGAACAGTTCAAACTGCTGGATCGTCAGTGTTTCGGCCTTGCCGCGCCGGGTGATGGCACCATAAGCATCGAGCATCTCGAACAGCGACGCCTCATACACCGGATGGGTGATTACGCGGATGCCCTCCGGTGCACCCCGGTCGAACACGTCGCGGCCCAGCAGCGGCCGCGCAAACAGCGTTTCGGCCGCGGTGCGCATCGCCTCAATCCGCTGCAACTGATACTGCAAGGCCGCGGCCATTTCCGCCGCCGTCGGCTCGTCTTCGTTGACCTCGACGGGCAGCAGAAGCCGGGATTTCAGATAGGCGAGCCACGCTGCCATGACCAGATAGTCCGCCGCGATCTCAAGTCGCAGTTTGCGAGCAGAGTGGATGAATTCGAGATACTGGTCGGCAAGCGCCAGGACAGAGATCTTCGTGAGATCGACCTTTTGGTCTCGCGCCAATGCCAGAAGCAGATCAAGCGGCCCTTCGAACCCCTCAAGGTTGACCACAAGGGCATAGTCGGACGCGCCGCCATCCTGCAGCGCCTGCCCGGCCTGATGATCCGGGACGGGTTGTTCGAAGCTCTCGCTCATATCAGGCCGACGCCATGCAGTAACACTCCACGTAGGAACTCAAGCGGTCCGAGAATGAGCCAACGGAAAATGTTGAGGTCGGTCCCGAGCTGTCGTCCCAGTATCGGCAGGATAAAGATCAGCCCGATCAGAATAAACAAACCGTAGCGTTCCAGCCGCGCGAGCTGGATGGCAAGCGGCCGTGGCAGGATGCCGACGGCCACCCGGCCGCCATCCAGAGGCGGCAACGGCATCATGTTAAATATCGCCAGTAACAAATTGATATTTATAGAGTTTAATAGGTTTCGACCAAGCCATTCACCGAAGGTTGGCCCGAAGAATGGCAGCAGATGCAGGGCCAGAGCGGAGGCGATTGCGAGCCCGATATTGATCGCCGGACCGGCCGCCGCAACCAGCACCATGTCACGTCGCGGGCGGCCGAGTCGGCTGAAATTGACCGGAACCGGCTTTGCCCAGCCAAACAGGATGCCGCCGGCGGAGATCAAAATTGCCGGCAGGATGATCGTTCCGAACGGATCGATATGCGCCAGCGGGTTGAACGTGACGCGGCCGAGATTCTTCGCCGTGTCGTCACCGAGTTTCGATGCGGCCCAGCCGTGTGCGGCTTCATGCATCGTGATCGCGAGCAAAACCGGGATCACCCAGATAGACGCCAGGAACAGAATATCGTCGATGTTCACGTGATCATGTCCCGTCGTGGAATTCGGCGAACAATGCCGCCGCCAGCGCATCAATGTCTGCGCCCTCAGGCTTGTGGCGTGCCGCCCGTGCACGTGTCCAGCGGGTATCAGCCGATTGTGACAGGCCCGTCACCGCGCCGGCGACCTCGATCATCTCCGAAAGCACGCCCGAGCAATGCAAAACCGCATCGCAGCCAGCGACAATGGCTGCGCCGGCCCGTTCAGCCAGCGAGCCATGAAGCGCCTCCATGGAAATATCATCCGTAAACAGGAACCCGTCGAAACCGATCTCGCCGCGGATCAGCGTCTCGATGACTGCGGTGGACACTGTACCGGGCATGTCCGGGTCGATCGCGCCGTAGACAACATGGGCGGACATTCCGAGGGGCAGATCACGCAAGGGCCGGAAGGCCACGAAATCCCGCTGCCGGAGTGTTTCGATATCCGTATCGACGCGTGGCAATTCCTTGTGGCTGTCGACCGCCCCTCGCCCATGTCCCGGCAGATGCTTGATCACCGGGAGACACCCTTCCCGCATCAATCCGCGCGCCATGGCGCCGCCCAGTGCCGAGACGGTCTCGGGATCGGCGGCATAGGCGCGGTCACCGATCGCTCCGGTCGTTTCGGGCAAGCCGAGATCGAGGACGGGTGCGCAATCGACGTCGATCCCCAGATCGCCCAGCATGGCACCGAACATACGCCCGACATTTTCGGCCGCAGCAATGCCCCGTTCCGCTTCCTGTGCATAGACCATCGCAATGTCCCGCGCCGCGGGCGCAAATGGCCAGTCGGGCGGACACAGGCGCATGACCCGCCCGCCTTCCTGGTCAATCAGGATTGGCGCATCGGCGCGCCCGACCACATCGCGCAAGTCCGCGGTCAGCCGGCGAATGTCCGCCGCATCCCCAAGATTGCGGGCGAACAGGATAAACCCAAGCGGATCGGCATCACGCAGGAACGCCCGTTCATCCGCCGTCAATGCGGCTCCGGAGAGGCCGAAAACGACCGCATTGGGCATTGTCATGCGGGCTGACCCCGGTCAGGGCGCAACGATGAGGCAATCCTGGTTGCGGCTCTTCAGCTTGCCGCAAAGGCCGCTGGCTGCAGCCCGGTCTTTCAGCGGCCCGGCTTGAATGCGAAAGAATGTGCCCCGGTCGAGCTTCACGCTCTGAACATTAAGGTTGAGCGGCCCCAACAGATCCGTGTTGCGCTTCTTCATCCGGTCCCATTCCGAAAGCGCGCTCTCCCGGCTTGAAACGGAAGCCAGCTGAACGCGCCAGGCATTGGCGGTGTTCGCCACCGCCGCAGGTTTGGGGGCAGCAGGCGGCGCTGCCGCTGGTGGCGCGGCGGGCGGTTCGGCTGCAACGACGGGCGGCGGTGGTGGTGGCGGTGCAGTGACAACCGGTTCTGGTGGGCTTGGCGGTGCAGCCGCCTCCGGTGCGGCAGCAGGTTTGGCAGGTTCTTTCGCAGCAACTGCAGCCGGCACTTCCTCCGGCGCACGCTCAACGACCGGCGCTGCCGCCTCAACGGGAGACGGCGCACGTTCGGCGGGTTCCTCAGGTGGCGGCAGCAGCCGTTCGACCGGTTCCTGGATCTGCCCCGGCGCGAGACGCCCGAACACGAGCTTGTCCTGATGCGGAACGTCGAGGCCGCCAGGTTCCTTGGGTTCCCGTTTGAATGGCTCGTCATTGGCGGTGATGACCGGAGCGGCCTCCTCTGCACCCGAACGGATGCCCTGCTGGTAGGCAAACCAGACGACACCCGCGAGCGCGACCACACCGACCGTGATAGCACCCACAGCCAATATTTTCGCGAGCGGCCCCATACCTTGCCGGGGTTCCTCATAGAAGTCGCCCGGACCGAGAATTTCAGGTTCGCTCATTGCAGCCTCATTCGCGCAGTTCGTCGACCGGGGTCACCCCCATGACGGCCAGTCCCGACGCCACAACCGCCCGAACGGCGAGAACCAGAGCCATGCGGGCGCGGGTGACGTCCACATCGTCGGCCACGACGAACCGCAAACCCGGCTCCCCACGGGCCTTGCTCCAGAGCGCGTGGAACGCCGCGGCAAGGTCATAGAGGTAAAACGCCAAGCGATGTGGCTCATGGGCCTCGGCCGCGCCTTCGACGGTGCGGGGCCATGCCGCCAGTTGCCTGATCAACGCAAGCTCATCTGAGTCGGTCAAGCGCGCCAGGTCGGCGTCCCGCAGTGCCGCAACGCTGAAATCGGCATCCGGAAAGGCTTCCGCCGCCATCCGCGCCACGGAATGGGTGCGCGCGTGGGCGTACTGCACGTAGAACACCGGGTTGTCGCGGCTCTGCTCGCGCACCTTCACCAGGTCGAAATCCAGCGGCGCATCATTCTTGCGGGTCAGCATGATGAAGCGGATGACATCCTTGCCCACGGCGTCTGCGAGATCGCGCAAGGTCACAAAATTGCCCGAACGCTTGGACATTTTCGCGGGCTCGCCGTCTTCGAGCAGGCGCACCATCTGGCAAAGCTTCACGTCGATCTCGGCTTCGCCGCCGGTCAGTGCCTTCACCCCGGCCCCGACCCGCTTCACATAGCCGCCATGATCGGCGCCCCAGACATCGATCAGGGTCGAGAAGCCACGCCGGTACTTGTCCTGGTGATAAGCCAGATCGCTGGCGAAATAGGTCCAGGACCCGTCCGATTTCTTGAGGGGGCGGTCCGTGTCGTCGCCGAAGTCGCTGGCGCGGAACAGGGTTTGGGGCCGCTCTTCCCAGTCGTCGGGCAACTTGCCCTTGGGCGGCTCCAGGGTGCCGACGTAAATCAGCCCGTCATCTTCCAGAGTTTTCATGACCGCATCCACACCGCCGGCCTCGACCAGCGCGCGCTCGGACGAGAACGTATCGTGGCGGATATTCAGAACGCCCAGATCGTCGCGGATCAGGTCCATCATCGCCGCGACGGAGAAGGCGCGGAATTCCGGGAGCCATTCGCTCTCTTCGGCGCCCTGCCATTTGTCACCGTCGCGCGCGGCCAGCGCCTGTCCGACCGGTACGAGATAATCCCCGGGATAGAGCCCCTCGGGAATGTCGCCGATGTCGTCGCCGAGCGCCTCGCGATAGCGCAGGTAGGCCGAGCGCGCGAGCACATCGACCTGGGAGCCCGCATCGTTGATGTAATATTCGCGCGTCACCGCGTATCCCGCCTTGGCAAGCAGCGAGGCCAGCACATCACCCACCACCGCACCGCGTGCATGACCCACATGGAGCGGGCCCGTGGGGTTTGCGGACACATACTCGATATTGACCGGCCGTCCCTGCCCCAGCTCGCTCGCGCCATACGCCTCGCCGGCCGCGAGGATACCCGTCAGAAGATTCTGCCAGAAGTCATCGCTCAGGTGCAGATTGATAAACCCGGGGCCCGCGACTTCGACCGACACAACCGAATCCCGGGCCCGCAGACGTTTGGCCAGGGCTTCGGCGAGATCGCGCGGTTTGAGACCCGCCGGCTTGGCCAGCACCATTGCGGCATTGGTCGCCAGATCGCCATGGCTCGCATCGCGTGGCGGATCGATACTCACCCGAGCACCGTCGGTCCCTTCGGGCAGGGTGCCGTCGGCCACGAGTGATTCAATTTCCGATTCAACGATCGCCTTGAAGGCACTGAAAACATTCATTAAAGAACTTCCGGGTCAAACAATTTGCGGTGCAGTTCCAGGGCATAACGATCGGTCATGCCGGCAATATAATCTGCGATCATGCGCGCGCGGCCCGCCTCGTCCTTGGCCTCGGCCCGTGCCCGCCATTCCGTCGGCAGCAACTCCGGTTCGCGGAACAGCAGTTCGAACATCTGCGACACCACGCGCCGCGCTTTGGACGTCATGCGGTTGACCCGGTGGTGCCGGTACATATTCTCGTAGAGATAAGACTTCACCGCGCGGTCGGACTCCTGGATTTCCGGTGAAAAGGCGACTACCGGATGATCCAGCGCCCGCACCTGCTCCGGCGAGCCCACATCGGCTTCCGCCAGGCGACGGCGGGTCTCCGACAGCACATCGGAGACCATGGTGCCGATCATCTGGCTGATGCCCGCATGCACGAGGCGCGGCCGGTCGAGGTCCCTATGGGCGTCCATCACCGTGCGGAACGCCGGACCGACGAGCGGTATGTCAGCGAGATCGCCCAGATCGAACAGACCGGCCCGCAAGCCGTCGTCGATGTCATGGCTGTTGTAGGCGATATCGTCTGAAATCGCGGCCACCTGGGCCTCCGCACCCGCATAGGTATCGAGCTCCAGATCATGGTCCGCGACATACTCCTGGATCGCCGCCGGGATCGCCCGGTCGCTGTCGGCATGATGGCCCGTGAGCGGTCCATTGTGCTTGACCACCCCCTCAAGGGTCTCCCAGGTCAGGTTGAGCCCGTCGAAGGTCGGATAGCGCTCCTCCAGCTTGGTCAGGATGCGCAGGGTCTGAGCGTTGTGGTCGAACCCGCCGAACGGCGCCATCGCCGCATCCAGCGCGTCTTCGCCCGCATGCCCGAACGGCGTGTGACCGAAATCATGGGCCAGCGCCAGCGCCTCGGCCAGATCTTCGTTCAGACCCAGCGCGCGTGCCACGGTACGCGCGATCTGCGCCACTTCCAGCGAATGGGTGAGCCGCGTGCGATAATAATCGCCTTCGTGATAGACGAAAACCTGGGTCTTGTGTTTCAGGCGCCGGAACGCGCTCGAATGGATGATCCGGTCCCGGTCGCGCTGGTAGCAACTGCGATACCCGCTCTCTGCCTCATCGTGCAGGCGGCCGCGCGTGGCCATCGGATCACAGGCATAGGGTGCCAGAACGGCCCCGAATTGCTCGGGTCCGGCGGGCGAAAGCCTCAGGTCTGCGGGCGTTGTGGGCATCAGCGGCAAAGTACGTGTGCGCCGCATGAATGCAACGGAAAATTGACAAACCCCGTGACATGACTAAATACCTGATATCGTTAAGGTGAAATGCCAGACATGGACGACATGACCACAGCACACCCCGAATCCGGGCAACCCGGCTCCGCCTCCAAGGGCGTCGGCCTGAGCGAAAGCGCGGTCAACCAGCTGACCGGCCTGTTCGAGGCCGAGACACGCGAAGGGTTGATGTTGCGCATCGTCGTCAATGGCGGCGGCTGCTCGGGCTTCACCTATGGGTTCGATTTCGATGACACGGTCAAGGACGACGACCGGACCTTCGAGACCGAGGGCGTTAAAGTCGTGGTCGATACCGCCTCGCTTGAATTCATCGACGGCAGCGTCCTGAATTTCGTGGAATCCCTCGGCGGCAATCACTTCCAGCTGGAAAACCCGAACGCCACGTCGTCCTGCGGCTGCGGCTCGTCCTTCTCGGTGTACTAGACCGGCCTTTCGAGTTTCCGTGATGTGCAACACTCGTGGCAGGCATTAAACTGCCGCCTCGTTCACATATTCGGTCATCTGCATGTCTCTCAAAATCGCCACCTGGAACGTCAATTCGATCAAGGCGCGCCTGCCCAACGTCCTCGAATGGCTCGAGGAGGCAAAGCCCGACGTGGCGCTGCTGCAGGAGATCAAGACCGTCGACGAGAACTTCCCGGCGATGGAGATCGAGGAGCGTGGCTACAATTGCGCGGTCCACGGCCAGAAGAGCTACAACGGCGTCGCCATCCTCTCGAAGCACCCGCTGTCCGACGTGACCACCGGCCTGCCCGGCGACAAGGATGACGACCAGGCGCGTTACGTAGAGGCCTGGGTCGAGGCCGGCGGGGACAGCGTGCGTGTCGCCTCCATCTACCTGCCCAACGGCAACCCGATCGACAGTGAAAAATATCCCTACAAGCTCAAATGGATGGACCGGCTCGCAGCGCGGGCCCAGGCCCTGCTGCACAATGAGGAGCCGGTGGTGCTGGGCGGCGACTACAATGTCATCCAGGCCGACGGCGATTGCTACGATCCTGCCGCCTGGGCCGACGACGCCCTGTTCAAGCCCGAGACCCGGGCGAAGTTCCGCACCCTGCTGAACATGGGCTACACCGAGGCTTGGCGCACGCTGCACAACGAGACCCATGTCTACTCCTTCTGGGACTACCAGGCCGGCGCCTGGCAGAAGGACAACGGCATCCGCATCGACCATCTGTTGCTGTCGCCTCAGGCCGCCGACCGCTTGGTCGCCTGCGAGATCGACAAGGGCCCGCGCGGCAAGACGAAGGCGTCTGACCACACGCCCGTCTGGTGTGAGTTGACGGCCTGACGCTATAGTCGGGGCAAGGTCAGGGGGATTCCATGTCGCTTGCCAACGAATCTGAATTTGCCCGCTCAGTACGCGACGTGCCGCGCAAGGCGCTGCCCGTCATCGATGTGGGCAAGGCGCGGCTGGGCGACGCCGCCGCCATCGAAGAAGTCGCCTCCCAGTGGCGTGACGTGTGGGAGAGCCTGGGCTTCCTGTGCATCGTCAATCATGGCCTCGAACCGGAATTGATCGACGGCATGCATGACGCGGCCAAGCAGTTCCACGACCTGCCGCTTGAGACCAAGATGCAAATCAAGGTCACCCACGACCAGAAGGGCTATGTCCCCGCGCGCGGCGGGCTGACGACCCATTCGAAGTTCCACAATTCCAAGAAGCTGAACACGGTCGAGTGTTTGGTGCTGGCCACGGATTATCCCGCTGACCATCCCGACGTGCTTGCGGGAAAGAAGTTCTACGGCCCCTGCCCCTGGCTGCCGGAGGACGTGGTGCCCGGCTTCAAGGCGACGGCGCAAAACTATATGGCCCGGATCACGGAACTCGGGAAGTCCATGCTGCCCGTCTGGGCGCGTTCACTCGAACTCGACGCCGACTTCTTCAACCCCTTCTTCGAGCAGAGCTACACCTATTTCAGGGTCGCCAAATACGGCCCCAAGAACGACCTGGACGACGGCGAGATGGGCTCGAACGCTCATTGCGATACGGGCTTCAACACCTACCTGCCGCCGGCCAAGGAGGAAGGCATCCAGATTCTCGATGCGGACGGCGAGACCTGGTTTTGGCCCGACCTGCCCGACGACGCGGTGATGGTGAATATGGGATACTTCTTCGAGCGCTGGACCAACAACCGCTTCCGCGCCACACCCCACCGGGTGGTGCCGCCGACGGAGAATGACCGCTATTCCTTCGCCTGCTTCGTCAATCCCGGCTTCAATACCCCGGGCGACGCCTTGCCGACCTGCGTGAGCACCGATAACCCGCCGCAGTATGAACCCATGACCTATTGGGAATATTTCGACTGGTACATGAAACGGTCCTATACCCACTACGGCAAGCTCAAGGTCACCGGCGAAAACGACGTGACGGCCTGACGGCCGCACGCGAAACGGACATTTATGAATCCCACCAATCGTTTTTTGAAGTTTGCCCTCGATCTGTATCTGGGCCGGCGCGGCTACCGCGCCTCCCTGATTGCCTATGGGCTCGGATTCTGGGCGTTCGCCGGTGGCATGTTTCTGTTCCTGACCTGGCCGGAAACCTCGTCGATGACGGCGCAGGTGTTACGCGCGACCCTGATCAACGGCGGCCTGCTGGTCCTGGTTCTGATGACCTATCCGATCATCTACTGCGCCTTCAAGATCGACGACGAGACCCGCCCGAAATCCCAGTTCCGGCGAATCCTCGAGCCGACGATCGTCGGCGCCCTGGCACCGTTCTACGTGATGCTGCTGGTCGCGAGCTTCATCAATTCCTTTGCGGGGCCGATCCTGCTGGGGTTCAACTGAGCGTGTTGGCGCCCCC
>Ga0070726_10002065_pt1 | contig 18704 bp, 13 predicted proteins | sample tdAd471_FD_67275 | JGI IMG/M metagenome (GOLD analysis project Ga0070726, IMG submission 67275) | Marine sediment microbial communities from the Atlantic coast under amendment with organic carbon and nitrate - tdAd47.1 | ecosystem: Environmental > Aquatic > Marine > Coastal > Sediment | place... | reverse complement strand
AGACCAACGACCTGCCCGCGACGCTGAAGGAGGTCGAAGCCTGGGCCCAGGGCGAGTACCTCAGCGCCCTCGCCGAGGGCGACCGGATCACCCCGGAGCGCGAGGCCAAGGTGGCGACCACCCTCGCGCGCTACACCGGGCTCTCCGAGACCTTCGTTCGTCGCGCGCGGCTGCGGATCGGTATGCAGGACTTCGCCAAGGAGCTGCTGCGCGAGCAGAGCTACACCGTGGGGCGCTTCGACTCGCGCTACCTCGGCCGCGACCGGCTCGACATTGGCTCGCGCCCCGACTACGACCCCAGCTACGCCGTGGTCCAGGGGGCCTACACCGCCGCGCTGAACGACTACGTGCGGCGCGAGCTGGACTTCTCCACCGACCGCCCCTACCAGGTGCTGACCGGAGCGGTGCGCCCCTGGAACTACGGCTGGTCGGGGACGAACCGCTTCGTGAGCGTGGCCGACACCCTCCGCGGCGCGATCGCGAAGAACCCGGGGCTGCACGTGCTCGTGGCCACCGGGATCTACGACCTCGCGACCCCCTACTTCGCCGCCGACTACACCGTGGCCCACCTGGGGTTGCCGGCGGAGCTCAGGGACCACGTGCAGACCACCCGCTACGGCGCGGGGCACATGATGTACCTGCGCAAGGCCGACCTCGAGCAGCTGAAGGCCGACGCCGGGGCGTTCTACGGACGGGCCCTGGGCCGGTGAGCGACGACGGACCGCGCCGCGAGTTCTCCGTCGACGAGGACGAGGCGGGGGCGCGGGTCGAGCAGTTCCTCACCCGCCAGCTGGGCTTCGCCCGCGGGCTGGCGGTCAAGGCTCTGCGCAAGGGCTGGGTGCGGGTCAACGGCAAGCGGGCCAAGCCCGGGCTGCGGCTCGAGGCCGGCTGGACGATCAAGGTCACCAACTACGCGCTCCCGATCGACCCGCCCCAGCGCGCGCCGCGCCCCGCGCCCGCGGACGCCGTGGCCGCGGCCAGGGCCAGCGTGGTCTTCGCCGACGAGGCGCTGCTGGTGTGCGAGAAGCCGACCGGGGTCGTGGTCCACGCGGGGAGCGGCCACGACTGGGGCTGGGCCGACGCGCTGGGCCACGCCTTCGGTGGCGCCGCGCCGACCCCGATCGGGCGCCTCGACCGCGACACCTCGGGGCTCTTGATCCTCGCCCGCGGGCGGCTCGCGGCCCGCGAGCTGTTCGCGCAGCTCAAGGACGGCCGGCTCGCGCGCACCTACCAGGCGCGGGTGGCCGGGGTCCCGGCGGTCGAGGGCCAGGTCGACTTGCCCCTCAGCGGGCGCGGCGGGCAGCGGGTCGAGGTCCAGCGCGAGGGCGGGCTCCGGGCGCGCACGGGCTACCGCCGGCTGGCCGAGGACGGGCGCAGCGCCCTGCTGGAGCTGGTGTTGCTCGAGGGCGGGCGCAAGCACCAGATCCGCGCGCACCTCGACGGGATCGGGCACCCCCTGCTGGGCGACCCGCGCTACGGCGGCGAGGACGCCCAGCGGCTGAGCCGCGAGCTGGGGGTCGGCCGCCTGGCGCTGCACGCGGTCGCGCTGCGCGCCGAGCACCCCGTCAGCGGCGAACCCCTGCGCTTCGAGTCGGCGTTCCCGGCGGAGCTGAGGCGGGGGTTGTCCGGGTAGCCGCGGGCGGAGGCGAGCCCCGGCCTTAGTCCCGGTAGCGCGCGGGGATCGTGACCCCGGCCTCGCGCAGCAGCTCGCGCAGGCGGCCCTTCTGATACAGGTCGAAGTAGGCGCCCTGGATCTCGGTCCCGCCGACGGCCGCCCACAGGTGCGAGCGCATGGTGCGCATGGCCTCGGCCTTGGAGACGCCGAGGAACTCGTAAGCGTAGAGCGCGCACACGATCCCGGTGCGGTCCGAGCCGCCCTTGCAGTGGACGAGGATCGGGCGCTGGGCGTCGTCGAGCAGGGTGCGAAACACCGTGACCAGCTCGGCGTCGGTGGGCGCGCGCTGGGCGCTCATGTCCACGTGCACGTGGTTCAGCCCCTGCTCGCGGATGTACTCGCGCAGGTTGACCGCCTCGCCCTGGGGCGACTTCAGCTCGAGCAGGCGCTCGGGGCGCAGGTCGTCGACCGCGTCGTCCTGGTCGCCGTTGAGGGAGAGCACGGTCTTGCCCCCCTCGCGCTTGAAGCGCTCGATATCCCGCGGGCGCGGCTGGCGGCTGCGCTGGATCCAGCGGCCCTCGCCGCGCTCGACGTAGCCGCGGTTGTGCTGGAGCACCCAGCGCGCTGGGCGGCCGTCGCGCACCAGGCGCCCGAAGAAGTCCTTCACGTTCTCGCGCGGGACCGCGCGCGAGAGCACCTCGTGCTCGCCTTCGCCGTCGTGGGTCCAGCGCTGCTCGCCGTAGGGCGAGCCGATCGCGTAGCGCCGCTCGCGCCCGTCGTCGCTCTGGAGCACGAGCGCCGTGCGGTCGATCCGCGCGCGGCCCGTGCTGCGCTCGGAGGCGCCGGTGTCGAAGGTGCGCGTGCAGCGGAAGGTCGCGTCGTCGGCGATCTCCAGCGTCCCGCGGTAGCGCGCGCCGTCGCGGGTGCCCGACACCGTGTGCTCGCCGAGCACGACGAGCTCGCGGGCCTGGCCGGTGGCGAGGGCGCTGAGGGCGAGGGCCAGGGTCAGGGCGCGGGAGGTGGCGGTCACGGGGACTCCTCGGGCTAGCGCGAGCGGAAGCTCTTGGCGTCGAGGCCGACGCGGGTCAGGAGGTCGTAGAGCGAGGGGCGGGTCATGCCGCTGAGCTTGGCGGCCTTGGCCACGTTGCCCTGGGTCGCCTCGAGCAGCTTGCTCGCGAACTCGAGCTCGAGGTCCTGGATCAGGCGCCCGCGGAGGTCGAGCAGCTCCTCCCAGCTGGTGGGCACGACGCGCCGGCCCTGGGGGGTGGCCTTGGCCCCGCCGCCGACGTCGTCGGGAAGATCCTGGGGCTGGATCTGCGGCGTCTGGCAGAAGAGGGTCGCCCGGTGGATCGCGTTCTTCAGCTCGCGCACGTTGCCTGGCCAGGTGTGGCGGGTGAGCAGCGCCTGGGCCTGGGGGCTGAGGCCCTTGACCGCGCGGCCGAATTGCTGGGCAGCCTCGAGGCAGAAGGCCTCGGCGAGGGCGGGAATGTCCGCGCGGCGCGCGCGCAGCGGGGGCACCTGAATCGTGACCAGGCTCAGGCGATAGAACAGGTCCTGGCGGAACCCGCTCTCGGGGTCGCGCAGGTCGCGGTGGGTGGCGGCGACCACGCGCACGTCGACGGTCCGCGGCGCGTCCTCGCCCACGCGCTGGATCTCGCCGCTCTCCAGCGCGCGGAGGAAGCGCGCCTGGGCGGCCGGCGACATTTCGCCGACCTCGTCGAGGAAAAGCGTGCCCCCGTCGGCCGCGGCGAAGCGCCCGGGGCGGTCCTTGGTGGCCCCGGTGAACGCGCCCTTCACGTGGCCGAAGAGCTCGGACTCGAGCAGCTCGCCGGGGAGCGCCGCGCAGTTGAGGGTCACGAAGGGCTTCGCCGCGCGCGCGCTGCGGGTGTGGACCTCGCGCGCGAGGAGCTCCTTGCCGGTCCCGGTCTCGCCGAGGAGCAGCACCGGCACGTCGACCGACGCCGCGCGGCGGAGGGTCGCGAGGGTCTGGGCGAACTCGGGGCTGTCGCCGACCAGCGGCGTCGGCCGCTGGCCGAGCTGCTGGCGCAGGCGCTGGTTCTCTTCGACCAGGCCTTCGCGGCTGGAGACGCCCTGCAGCACGTCCTGGAGCAGGGTCGTCAACGCGCCCAGGTGCCGCTCGAGCTCGAGGGAGAACGCCTCGGGGCGGGTGCTGTCGACGCACACCACCGCGCCGATTCGCTCGCCGTCGGGGAGCGGGATCGCGAGGATCGACTGCAGGTTGTAGCGGTTGACGCTCTCGAGGGAACCGAGGCCGGTCTGCTCCTGGGCGCGGCCGATCCGCACCGTGGCCCGGGTCTCGATCGCCTGACGGACGACGGTCCGGCTGGGGCGCATTTCGGCGGCGGCGACGGCCTTGCGGTCGAGGTTGCGGGCCGCGCGTACGTCGAGCTCGCCGCCGCGCATGCGAACGACGAAGCCGCGCTCGGCCCCGCTCTCCTCGATCAGGAGGTCGAGGGTTCGGGTGAGCACGCCGTCCACGTCGGGCTGGCAGCTGAGCTCGAACAGCTTCTGGTAGAGGTGCTGGGCCACGGAGAGCGAGGGTAGCACCAAACCGGGGGTCAGCGCAGGAGGGGCGCCAGCTCCGGGTCGAGGCGAACCACGAGTCTCAGCATGGGGTTCGTCTCCGCCAGCCCGGGGAGCCGCTCCCGGGCCGCGCGCTCGCCTCGTCGGGCGCGGGTCAGGATCGCGTAGGGGCGGTCGACGTTGGCGAGCCGGTCGCGCGGCGTGGCTTCGCCGAGGCACGTGCGCACGTAGCTGCCGAGGTCGGCGTCGTCCGGCTCGGGGCCCGCGGCGAGCGCGCTGGCCCGCGCGCTCTCGCGCAGGAGCTGGGCGTCTGCGGGGTCCTCGCCCGTGCGCAGCGTGTGCTCGGCGGCCAGGAGCTGCAGCAGGGCCCGCAGGCCGCTGTGCCCCTCCCACGCCCGCTCCCAGGCGGCCTTGCCGGGCTGGGTCATGCGATCCATGTCCGCCACGACCGCCGCGTCGTTCGGGGTGCGCGTCAGCTCTTCCAGGCAGCGCGCGGCGACCGCGTCCATGCGCCCGTCCGCCGCGAGGAGGTTCAGCAGCACCTTGCGAGTGTTGAGGGGGGTGGGGAAGTCCGCGCCGAGGCCGAGGGACTCGGGGCGGTCGATCAGCCGCTCCAGAGGCGGCAACCCGTCGGCGGGGCGACCGAGGCACAGGCAGAGCACGCCCCAGGCCTCGGCGTGGCGCACGGCGTAGTCGGAGGCCGGCTCCACCAGGGCCAGGAGGCGTAGCGCCTCCTCGGCGCGGGCCTCCGTGTCCGGGTCGAGGTGGCCCTCGCCAATGGCGGCCTCCGCCTCTAGCGCAGCGTTGAGCGCCTGGTCGACGAGGAGCGAGTCGCGCACCCTCCCCCGGGTCACGCAGAGAGCGAGCTCGGTGGTCAGGGCGCGCAGGTCGCGGGTGTAGGGGTCGAGCTCCTTCCCCGTCTTCAGGTCCCGACGTTGGATCGTGTAGCTCTCCAGGAGCCGCTGCTGCAGGGCTTGCCTGGCGCTGAAGCGCAGCTCCTGGAAGCGGGCGAGGGTCTCGCCGTCTTCCTCGCTCGCCGTCCTGGCCCAGGTGAGGCAGCGCTCGGACTCGAGGCCGACGAGGGCCGCCCAGATCCGCCAGGCCTGGACGTGGGCCGCCAGCTCGGGAGGTGGGTCGCAGGCGTCGAAGGCCTCCAGCGCGGCTTTGCACGCGTCCTCCGGCTCCTCCTGCACGCGACCCAACGCGAGGGCCACCTCTTGCCGCAGCGCGAGCAAGGCGAGGAGGAAGGCCCACCGTAGGCGGGCACCCGGAGTCTGCGGCGTGTCGTCGAGCACGTCCTCGACCCGGGTTGCGTCGTAGCGCGCGCGCTCGTCGTCCTGTTCGCCCCAGTCCAGGTGCAGCGCGCCGACCTCGAGGGTCGGGCCGCGGGAGCCGTAGGCGAGCTGCAGCCCGGCGCCGAGGGGCAACGCCAGCGGCGCCTCGACGGTGTGGGTCACGCCGCCGGCGGTCAGGCGCAGCCGCGCCACGTCGGGGTCGCGCTCGAGGACGAGGGTCCCCCCGGAGGGAACGTGGGGGAGGGTTCGGCTGGTGAGCAGGTGGCCGCCCACCCACAGGCGGAGCTCGGCTTCGTCGAGCTCGCCGAGGATCGCGGCGGCGCCGCTGGCGTCGCGGAGGGCGAGCAGCGGCCCGCCCTTGCCCGCCTCGCGGCGGTAGTGCAGCTCGGCGCGCAGGCGGTTGCGCGCCGGGTGGGCGACGGTGGCCCAGGCGGGCAGGTCGGTGGCGGTAGGGATCCCTCGCACCCGGGCCGCGTCGAGCTGGACGTGGGCCTCGGACACCGCGACCAGGATCCCCTCTTCGGGCCGGCGCTCACGACGGGGGCCGGGGTCGTCTTCGAGGGGGACCCCGTCGAAGACGACGCGCTGGGACTCGGCGAAGGGCGCGTAGCTGAGCTCGACGGGGCCGAACGAAGGGGTGTACGAGTGGGAGACGACTCCGGAGAAGTTGGCGAGCTTGCGACGCCCGATCAGCACGCCCAGCTCGCCCTCCACGATCACGAGCAGCGAGTTCAAGTCGACGTCCTTCAGCTGGCGGAACGTGAGCTGGAGCTGCGGGTCCGTCCAGCGGGCGCGGCCCAGCCGCCACTGGTGGAGGTCGAAGTTGTTGGGCGAGTAGAGCCGCACCCTCCCCGCCTCGACCACGAAGGGAGGCGGGATCTCGGCCTGGCCCGACCGGCGGAGCAGGTCGCGGAGGTAGTGCCGCAGCTGGTCGCTGTGGGTGAGGGTCAGGGCCTCGGGCAAGTTGCGGGTGTAGTCGACCTCGATCGCCCCGCCGCCGACCTCGCGCACCTCGCCCAGGAACAGGCTCGCGAGCCCGGCGGAGGTCAGGGGCTGCACCCGGTGGCCCTCGGCGTCCCACACCTCCGGGGGCTCGAGCCGAGGGGGCGCGTCGACGCCCAGGCTCCAGTCGTGGATCTCGGGCGCGGGGGCGTCGGGCTCGGGTGCGTCCTCGGGCAGGGTCGCCCACACCCCGAGGCCCACGCCGGCGGTGAGCAGGAACCCGGCCAGCACCGGCAGCCCCCAGCCCCTGCGCGGGCGCGGCGGGGAGGCCCGCCGCAGCCCGGAGTGGCTGCTGCGGAACAGCGCCAGCGCCTGGGCCAGCTCCGACGCGCTGGGGCGCTCGCCGGGTTCCTCGGCCAGGCAGCGCAGGCAGAGGACCTCCAGCTCTTCGGGCACGTCCGGGTTCAGCTCCCGCGGCGGCGTCGGCGGCTTGCCCATGTTGGCCAGCGCCATGAACTGCGAGTCGCCCTCGCGCGGGCCGCGGCCGCAGAGCATGCGGTAGAGGATCGCGCCCAGGCTCCACACGTCGGCCGCGGGGCCCGCGCCGCGCGGGTCGACGGCCTGCTCCGGCGCCATGTAGGCCAGGGTCCCCAGGAGCACGCCGCTGCGGGTCAGCCGCGCGTCGCGGTCGGCCACGGCGAGGCCGAAGTCGCCGACGAGGACCCGGCCGTCGAGGCGCACGAAGAGGTTCGCCGGCTTGAGGTCGCGGTGCACGACGCCCGCCGCGTGGGCGGCGGCGACGCCCAGCGCCGCGCCGTGCAGCAGCCGGGCCGCGGTCGCGGGGGTCGGGGGCTGCTCGCGGAGGTGGGTCTCGAGGTCGACCCCCTGCACGAGGGGCATGACCAGCCAGTGGCCCTGGGGCCCGACGCCGCTGTCGAGGTAGCCGACGAGGTTCTGGTGGCGCAGCCCGCGCAGGGTGTTGACCTCACGCACGAAGCGCTCGGTGTTCTTGTCGGGGCGCAGGAGCTTGATCGCCACCGCGCCGCCCGCCGGGTCCCGGGCCTCGACCACGACCCCCATGGCCCCCTGCCCGAGGAAGCGCTCGACGCGATAGGGCCCGATCTGCTCGGGGAGGGCCGGCCGTCCGACCGGCGTCGCGTCCGGCGCGCTGGCGTCGAGCCCAAACACGACCTCGTCGGAGTCAGCCACACCGGAGTGTGCCCAGCGCCGAGCCCGCGCGCAAAGCCGTCGGGTGCGTCGACGTTTGGCGTCGACGCGCCCGGCGTAGAGAGGTCACGCAAGGAGTTAGACCTGGACCTGGGCTTGCACTGGGACCTGCTGAGCGTGGAGACGCTCGCTTTTCTTCTTTTCAAGACCATCAATCCTTCCCTCACTGCGGGGCACCGGCTGTCGTCGGTGCCCCGCGGTTCGTGTGGGAATCCTCGCCAGGGGTCGCGCGCTCGCCTGATAGGCTAGACGTCGAGCGTGACGAGGACCCATGAACCCGAGGATCTGGATCGCGTGCGCCCTGTGCCTGGCTTCGCCCGCGCTGGGGGCACCTGAGGTGTTCTACCTGCGCGGGGTCTACGATCAGCGCGCCTTCACCGGGACCCTCGAGGTCGACGGCGAGGGCTTCCGCCTGGTGCGGCGCTACGTCGACGGCCAGGAGGAGCGCTGGCGCGGCGACGTCCAGCCGCGGGCCCGGAGCCTGACCCTCCTCCGCCGCGACACCCCTCGGGTGCAGACCTACGTCTACCTCACCGACCCCGCCGAGGGCGAGCGCGGGTTCTACCGCCAGCGCGGGGTGGACTTCGAGCGCCTGGTCGCGGCCGACGGGCTGCGACCGAGCACCCCGCAGGTGGGCTGCGTGCTGATGGTCGAGGACGAGGGCTGGGGGCGCAAAGCGATCACCGAGCCCCTCGGGGCCCAGCTCTACGGCGACCTGCTGCGCGGGTCCTACGCCACGGTCAAGCTCGTGCGCGGGCGGGCCGACGGCGCCGCGCGCCTCGCCGCTGCGATCCGCGAGGTCGCGGCCACCCACGACCAGCTCGACGTGTTCCTCTCGATCCACACCACCCGGCGCGACCCCGCGCGCTGGGCGGCCGAGCTCGGCCCCGAGGTCGCGGGCAAGCTGCGCCTGGTCTACTCCACCGCCTGCTACGGCAACGACGAGGCGCGCGAGGCCTGGGAAGCCCTCGGCCCCCAGGCCGTGGTCACCCACGTCGGCAACAACAACCCGGTGATCGCGCTCCCGTTCCTGCTCTCGGAGTGGACCCGCGGCCGGCCCCTGGGCGAGGCCGTGCGCGCCGGCTACCGCAAGACCGTGGCCCTCGAGCACCTCGTGCAGGCCTTGCCCGCCGGGTCCCGCCTGAGCGAGGCCATGATCCCGGCGCGCGAGAGCCAGCCGGTGATCTCCGGTAACCCAGCGCTGCGGATCGCGACCGGGCTGGAGTACGCGCGCAGCGCGCCGCCCCCTGCTCGCTTCGACCCCCGCGGATTGGGCGCCCTCGGCGTGGCGCTCACGACCCTCGGGGGCGCGGGCTTCGCGATCGAGTCGGCGCAGCTGCGCCAGGCGCCGACGCTGCTGCGCAGCCTGCCGGCGGGGCTGCCCGAGGCGATCGAGCGGATCGAGGTCCTCCCCCACGGCATGCGGCTACGGCTGCGGGCCCGCACCGACGTCACCCTCTACGGCTCGCTCGCGCTGCGCCTGGAGCCGACCACCGAGCTGCAGGTGCGGACCTGTGACCTCGAGCGCGGGCGGATCGACCTCCGGGTCGAGGGGGTCAGCGGCACCTGGCGCGGGGTCGAGTTCCGCGCTCGCGGGTTCGACCTCCGGCGCCTGCCCCTCGCGGGCTGGGTGGTCACCGTGCGCACCGGCAGCGCGCCGATCCCGATCCCCGTCGGCGGGCGCGCCCCGGCGCGGGTGTCCCCCTCGGTGGACGCCCTCTTCCGCCCCGGGCCGCTGCCTCTCCAGCAGCAGAAGTAGGCGTCGGGATCCCCGTCGGGTTGCGTCGACGGTCCTGACAGTGCGCTGCCTTGGAAGGACTTAGGGCGGGAACGGGACGTGCACTGGGCTCCTCTGCACAGGAGGAAGACATGCGCAAACTCGTTCTCGCACTCACGGTGGCCACGTTCATGGCCTGGAGCGGAATCCTTAGCGCCTGCGGGGGGATGCAGCTCTTCCCCAGCGGGTCGGTCATTACGGACAACTTGATCTACGTCAACACGACCAGCGACGAGGTCCAGGCCGCGTACGAGGCCGCCGGGCTCGAGGTCGGCGGCGCCTACGCGGTGCTCGCCGTCTCCGAGGAGAGTGGTTTCTGGGAGTTCTGGAAGTGGGTGGATCAAGTCCCCGACGACACGTCGCCTGACGAGACGCAGGCCGAAGCGGTGGACGAGGAGGTCCCGCCGCCCCCGCCACCGCCCATGTTCGTCCAGGCGACCCCGGACAGCTTCGAGCTGTTCTCGGACCCCGCGGCGGTCTCGATCCCCGAGCAGGCGCCGCCCCTCGAGCTGGAAGAGACCGTGATCATCTCCTGACTGGCTCTCACCCCGGTCTGGCAGCGGGCGCGCGAGGACCTTCCTCGCGCGCTCGCTGTCGTTCAGTCCGGCGCGGGGACGCCCAGCCGCTGGTAGCGCGCGCGCAGCTCCTCGGGGAGCTCGTGCACGAACAGGTCGAGCTGGGGGACGTAGCCGAGCAGGTCCGCCAGGCGCAGGATTCCGATCTCGGTCTTGGCGTCGGGGATCTCGCCGGCGCGGCAGGCGCGGATCGCGTCGCGGAGGTCGCGGCTGATCATCCGCGTGCCCTCCTCCTGCACCGAGCCGTCGCCGAGCGCCGCGCCGCGGGTGCTGGGGTCGACCTCGACCGCGACCAGGTAGACCTTCTCGTCGGTGACCCCGGGGGAGGGGAAGAAGCCGCCGCCGCCGAGGGGGCGCACGGCCTGGGGGTCGACGGGGTAGCCCGCCTCTTCGAGGGCCTCGAGGGCCCCGCGCTGGCGCACGCCCTCCCAGCCGTGGTCCTCGTCTTCGAGCACGCCGGCGACGATCTCGCCGATCGAGTCGTAGGGCTGGGGGTCGGGGAAGGGCAGCTCGTCCTGCTTGGTGCGGCGCAGCCAGATCGGGGGGCGGGTGCCCTCGCGGTAGTGCACGACCGGGCGCCCGCTTGCGGGGTCGGAGGACCAGAGCACGACCGCCACCGCGTCGACGTGCTTGCGGCTGAGCACGTCGCAGCGGTAGGTGTCGGAGGTGCGCCCGTCGGTGAACGTGTTCTGCAGAATGAAGCGCTTGACCCGGAGGAAGCCCTCGTCGCAGCGAGAGCTCGCGGTCTCGTCGGCCACGAGGGTGATCTCGCGGACCATGGGCTCGTCGCTCACGCAGCGGTCCCGGCGGTGAGGGCCTCGACCACGGCGTCGGTGGTCGTGAGCTCGGCGCCGGCCGCGCGGAGCTCCTCCAGCGCCTCCGCCCCGCCCTCGGGGGTGATCGGCCACACCGCGTCTTCGACCAGCTTCACGGTGTAGCCGCGCTCGAGCAGGCCGAGGGTCGCGTGCTTGACGCACACCTCGGTCACCACGCCGAACACGACCACGGTCTCGGCGCCGCTGCGCGCGAACACGGCCTCGGCGTTGGGGTTGCTGAACACGCTGAAGGTCTGCTTCTCGAGCACGACGTGGGCGCTGGACTCGGGCAGCGCAGCGTCAGGGACGCTGGGCACGACGGCCTCGTCCCCGGTGCGGGTCTCGGCGACCTTGTCCTGCCCCGGGGTCCCGACCACCGCGTGGGGCGGCCAGTCGGCGAACTCGGGGTCGTCGGCGGCGTGGGCGTCGACGCAGGCGATCCGGGGCACGCCGGCGGCGGCGGCGGCTGCGTAGAGCCGCCGGAGCTTGGGCTTGATCGCCTCGGCGCCCTCGGCGTAGAGCTTGCCGCCGGGCTCCACGAAATCACGCTGCGTGTCCACGTCCAGGAATGCCCAGCTCATTGGTTTGCCTCCTCTGGGGTCGCGCCGACGCGCGCGCGCGCCTCAGCGCGAGCAGCCTCGGCCAGGGCGATCAGCGCGGGGCTGCGGGTTACGGGGTAGGGGGTTGGTTCGCTCAGCTTGCGCACGCCCGCCGGGAGCAGCGCGCGGGCGGCGAGGCTCCGCTCGCGGAGCTCGGCCAGCGCGGGGTGCGGACGCAACAGCTCGCCGCCGCGGAGCACGGGCTCGAGCAGCGGCTGGCCCTCGCTGGGCGCGGGCTCGTGGGCGAGGGCGATCCGGTCGCCAGCGTAGCCTTCGCCGTCCCGGTGGCGGTAGACCTGCTTGGCGCCGGGCCAGGAGCCCTTCTGCTTGGCGAGCTTGACCGGGTGCCAGGTCTCGCCCTCGCACGGGTGCACGGCGACGAGCTTGTAGACCCCGCCGAGGGCGGGGACGTCCTTGGAGGTCGCGAGCGCGGTGCCCACGCCGAACACGTCGATCGGCGCGCCCTCGGCCTCGAGCTCGGCGATCCGGTCCTCGTCGAGGTCGCTGCTGGCGACGATCCTGACCTCCTGCCGCCCGCCGGCGTCGAGCACCGCGCGGACCTGCTTGGCCAGCGCGCCGAGGTCGCCGGAGTCGAGGCGCACGGCCCTGCAGGGGAGCTCCTGCTCCACGATTCGGCGCACGGCGTCGACGGTGTCGTAGGTGTCGACGAGGAGGGTGGTGTGCTCGGGGAAGGCGTCGACGTAGCGACGGAACGACTCGTCCTCGTCGGCGAACTGCATCACCCAGGCGTGGGCGAAGGTTCCGGCGACGGGCACGCCGAAGCGCATGCCGGCCTCGACGTTGCTCGTGCCCGCGGCGCCGGCGAGGTAGGCGGCGCGCGCGGCGAGCTGGCCGGCCTCGGGCCCGTGGGCCCGGCGGCTGCCGAACTCGAGGAACGCCTTCTCGCCGCAGGCCTCGGCGACTCGCGCCGCCTTGCTCGCGATCAGGGTCTGGAAGTTGAGCATGGCCAGCAGCCGCGTCTCGACCAGCTGGGCGACGAGGGCCGGGGCGCGCAGGCGCAGCAAGGGTTCGTAAGGGAACACCGGGGTGCCCTCGGCCACCGCCCACACCTCACCCTCGAAGCGCAGCGCCTCGAGGGCGGCGAAGAAGCCCGGGTCGGTGCCCGCGAACACGGGCAGCCCTCGCAGGTAGTCGAGCTGCTCGCGGGTGAAGCGCAGCCCGCGCAGGTAGTCGAGGGCCTGCTCGAGCCCGGCGGCGATCCACATTCCGCGGCGGGGGTGCAGGCGGCGGGTGAACAGCTCGAAGGTCACCTCGTGGTCGAGGCCCGCCTTCCAGAGGGCCGCGCCCATGGTCAGCTGGTAGAGGTCGGTCTGCAGCGCAAGGCTCACGCTCGGGGACGCTCCTTTCCGGGGGTTCCACGAGCAAGAACGCCGCAGGGCGCGAAATCTTTCACTTCAGCTTGCGCCAACACCCGGGGCAGGTCGTGGCTGCGGGGGCGACCGCGATTCCGCAGCCCGGGCACTCGTAGTCGACCCCGCTGATCTGCTCCTTGACCGCGGCGCTGGGCGCCGAGGACTGGGGCGGCTGGGGCGGGCGCGGGCCCATCCACGCGGGCGGGGGGTTGTCGTCGGTCTCGAGCAGACCGCCGGCTTCGGCGAGGCAGCGGTCGCACTTGTCGGCGTCGTGGTGGTGCTTGGGGCAGAGCCGCTTGTGGCAGCCCGCGCACACGAAGAAGTCCCGCGCGCTGAGCGGGGCCGAGCAGCGCTCGCAGGGGATCGTCGGAGGCGCGTCGGCCTCGATCTTGCCGTCGTCGCTGCCGTCGTCGCTGCCGTCTACGCTGTCGGCGAAGAGGGCCGTCCCGGCGGGGTCGTCGCCACCGATCTGGGGGCTCGGTGGGCGGGGGGCCTGGGGGGTGGGGGCCGTGGACGAGATCGTGGGCACGTAGCCCGACGAGGGCGCGCCGGGGAAGCGGTCGGAGCCCGGGGGGCCGCCGGCGGGGAAGTGGTCGCTGCCGGGTGGGGCGAAGCGGTTGGACCCCGAGCTGGCGCGCATCCGCCCGGAGCCCGAGCGCTCGAGGCCGCCTGCCTCGAGGTTCTGCGCGTCCTGGGCCAGGCGCGCCGAGCCGTCGGCGAGCCGCCCCGAGCCCGACATGTCGGGCGGGCGCGTACCCGGCGCCGCGGTCGGGTTGGAGCTGGTGTAGACGGCGAGGTCCGGGATCCGCAGCTCGGGCTCGCTGTGCTTGCCCACGTTCGAGAACGGGTCGGTCCCCATGGGCGGCGGCGGCGGGAACTGCGCGCTGGCGGCAGCGGGCTGCGCCGGGCGCTGGCCGCAGGGTTTGCACACCTTCTGGCGGAAGTCGATACAGCGCAGGCAGTACTTCTGCTGGCAGGTGGGGCAGGTGAAGTGGCGCTTGTAGACCGGGTCTTGGCAACCAGGGCACTTGAGAATGTCGCGGTCGAGGTAGAAGCGCAGCTGCGGCCCGGTGCGGCCCTGGCGGTCGCGGCCGAGGGTGATCACGTCGCCGGTGGTCACGGGGACCGGCTCGATCACGCGCACGTCGTTCTTGTAGGTGCCCAGCTTGCTGCGGGTGTCGGCGAGGGTGTAGCGCTCGCCCCCCGCCCACGTGATCTGCGCGTGGTTGCCCGACGCGTAGAGATCCGCGTAGGGGTCCACCTGCACTTCACAGGTCGGCTGACGGCCAATCCGGACGACGTTCGAGGTGCACACCTCGATCTCGCCCTGTTTGGCGCCGCTCACGTGGTAAATGAAGATCCGCGATCCCACCGCTGGCTGAATCCCTCTCCTGCCCAAGCCTAATCTTCGATTAGCTGCATTGCGAGCCATGCGCCAGGCCTAATCCTTTATCTCAAGGGCTCGAAGAGCCCTCTGAGATAAAGGATTAGGCCTGGGGAGTGCTTCAAGGGGGCTGTCCCAGCCCCCTCGGCTCCCGCAGCAAAGCTGCGAGAGCCTCACCCCATAGGAGCGGGCGCTGCGCGCCCGCGGCTCCGCTGGTTCCACACCGCCGCGCGCTTCGCGCGTGGGGCGATCGGGTGGCGGCTCCGCGTCCGCGGCTCCGCCGGTCTTGCTGCGCGCGCGCTGGGCGGCTCCGCCTAGGGGGCGGCTTTGGCGTGTGAGGGGTTCAACGGGGGATCCGAGCACGCGCGGCCTTCACTATCCGCTCCTTCGACGCTAGGCTCCCGTGTTCCTCACGGAGGTCCCATGGCGAAAGACCGACTCTCTGCCCTCCTCGGCCCGGACGGGATCGCGGTGTGTGACGGCGCCATGGGCACCATGCTCTACGCCAAGGGCGTGTTCATTAACCGCTCCTTCGACGAGCTGAACCTCTCCCAGCCCGATCTCGTGCGCTCGGTGCACGAGGCCTACGTCGAGGCTGGGGCCGACGTGATCGAGACCAACACCTTCTCGGCCAACCGCTACCGCCTGGCCGCCCACGGCCTGGAGGGCATGGTCGGTCAGATCAACACCGAGGCCGTGCGCCTGGCGCGGCTGGCGACCGAGGGCAGCCAGGCGCTGGTCGCCGGGTCCATGGGGCCGTTGGGGGTGCGGATCGAGCCCTGGGGTCCGACCTCGGTCGGTGAGGCGCAGGCGGCCTTCGCCGAGCAGGCGCTGGCGCTGATCGACGGCGGGGTCGACCTGATCATTCTCGAGACCTTCTCGAACCTCCCCGAGCTCAAGACCGCGGTCGACGCGATCCGCACGATCAGCACGGAGATCCCCCTCGTCGCCTCGGTGACCGTGACCCAGGAGGGCGCGACCCCCGAAGGCGTCGAGCCCGAGAGCTTCGCGCGGACCATCGACGACTGGGACGTGGACGCGATCGGCGTCAACTGCAGCGTCGGCCCGGTGGCCACCTTCGAGGCGATCGAGGACGTGCGCAGTTCGACGAGCAAACCCCTCTGCGCCATGCCCAACGCCGGCGCGCCGCGCGAGGTCGGCGGGCGGCTGATCTACCTCAGCTCGCCCGAGTTCATGGCCTCCTACGCGCGCCGCTTCGTGAAGGCCGGGGTGCGGATCGTCGGCGGCTGCTGCGGCACCGGGCCCGAGCACATTCGCGCGATCAAGGACGCGGTGATCGCCGTGCGCCCCGAGGCCACCCGCCCCGCGCTGACCGCCGACGAGGTCGCCAAGCGCGCTCAGCCCGCGGTGCCCCTCGCGGAGAAGTCGCGGCTGGGGAAGCTGCTCGCGGCCAAGGAGCTGGCCCTCGTGGTCCAGGTGCCCGCCGCTCGCGGCTGCGACGCCCAGGAGACCATCGACTACGCCCGCGGGTTGAAGGACGCCGGCTGCGACCTGCTCGCGATCTCCGAGGGCACCCAGCACGCGCGCATGCCCCCGCTGGCCACGGCGCAGATCCTCACCCGTGAAGTCGGCGTCGAGTGCGTGATCGAATACGCCTGCCGCGAGCGGACGCTGATGCGCATGCAGTCGGACCTCCTCGGCGCCCACGCCCTGGGGCTGCGGAACCTGCTCCTGGTCACCGGCGCCACTGGCAACCCCGGCGACCCCCGCCAGGGCACGCCGCCCGAGATCGACTCCATCGGCCTGACGAATATGGTCCACCGGCTGAACCAGGGCCTCGACGTCGGCGGGAGCACCCTCGGCGGCGCGACGCGCTTCGTCGCCGGCGTGCACTTCCACCCCTACGCCATGGACCTCGATCACGAGCTGCGGCGGATCGCCTGGAAGGTCGATGCCGGCGCCGAGTTCGCGCTGACCCCGCCGATCTACAACCTCGACGGGTTCCTGAAGGCCCTCGATCGGTTGAAGGGCTACCTCGTCCCGGTGATCGCCACCGTGACCCCCCTCGCCTCCTACCGCGACGCCGAGCACATGCGCCGGCTGAGCGGCCCCGACGGCGTGCCCGACGACGTGCTCGAGCGCCTGCGCGAGGCCGAGCGCAGCGGCTCGGCGCACAAGGTCGGCGAGGAGATCACCCGCGGGATCGTCGACGCCGTGCGCGAGCGCGTGGCCGGGCTGCAGATCCTCAGCCACGGGAACCTCGAGCACACCCTCGAGCTCGCGCGCTACGTGCGGGGGGAGGGCTGAGCTCAGCTCAGCTCTCGACTGAGCTCAGCTCGCTGGGTCAATCGCCAGCGGGCAGGCACCCGCAGATGCCGCTGCCTTGCTGAGCGTTCTCTTGGGTCACGACGTCCTCGACCCGCACGAAGTGGAGCGCGGGAAACAGGTGATCGCCTCCAACTCGATAGCTGAGGGCTCCGCTCCTGCCGGCTGGGGCTGGACCCGACCGCAGCCACACCACCTCGTGTTGGGGCGTAAAGCGATCGAACTCGTGGTGGATGCGCGCGCCTGCCGCCAGGCGCGCCCGGACACCCACCACGACCAGGCGCCGACCGGCGGCGCAATCGATCCAGGTGGCCTCGACGACGTGCGAGGTCCGTTCGCCCGACCTGTGCGCGAGGACCTTGGCCGCGGGCCCGACCGCTCTCCCCAACTCCTTGCCGTCCACCTCGTAGACGGTGCGGCCTCGAGCTTCGACCGCGTGGCTCTCGAAGGGGCGGGGGGTCACGACGTCGCTGATCGCGAACTCGCCTCGGCTCAGCTGTCCCACCAGGCGGGCGCGGAAGCGACCGAGCTTGGCGAGCCGCTCGAGGTGCGGGGGCGGCTCGAGCAGCGTGATCGGCTTCGCGTGGTTGGCGCCGCCCAGGGACGCGTCGACCACCTGCAGGGAACCGCTCGGGTCGAGCAAGACGAGGCCGCTCAGCTCGACGTCGGCAGAGGCGACGCTCGGCAGCAGGCACAGGGCAGACAGGATCAGGACGGCTTTCATGGGTTCCTCCAAGACGGTTTTCGTCGTCCTCCACCCCGACCGGTGCAACGCTCGCGCCACGGCAGGGAACCCCTCCTAACCCCAGTTCTTTCCCTGAGGGTCGAGCAAACCGTCCAGCGGAGACGGGACCCGAAGCAGTTGGAGACCGCGTCTGTCCCATTCCGTTCGAGGTGGGAGCCTGGCTCGCCCAGCGCGCGAGCCTGCGAATCGCGGGCAGAGACGGAGCTCGGCTCCGCCCACGCTCGGGAGCGGGGGCGGAGGGAGCGTGGCTCCCCCCGCCCTACCTGGTGCGGCCCGGCTCAGGCCGCGTCGACGTCGCCGGGGGCGTCGCCCTCGACGTCCTCGACCGGTTCCCCGGTCTCGGGGTCGACGTCGGCCGCCCGGCGCCGCTGCCTGGAGTAGCGACGGATCGCCGCGTCCTGGCTGAGCACTTCGTCGAGCGCCGCTCGCAGGGCGGCAGCGTGCTGCCCTCCGAGCCCGCCCTCGAGCAGGCGCGTGACGAGCACGAACACGAGCCGGCACAGCCGCTCCTGGCCGGCGCGCCGCGCCGCCTGCACCTGCTCGTAGCTCGGGGTGCGGGCCTCCCGCGGCAGCGCCTGGCCGTAGCGGAGGTGGATCGCCGCGATCCGCTCGAGCAGCTCGCCCACGTCGAGCTCACGCAATGCTCGCGCCAGGAGGCGCTCCCGCGTCGTGCGCTCGAGCAGGATCCGCACCGTGTCCTCCTGCGCCACGAAGGGCAGGTGGATCACGGCGCGCAGCCCGAGCGGGAACAGCCGCTCGAGCGCGAGCCGAGCCGCCGCACCCCGAGTCGAGTGCTCTCCGAACGCGCTCGCCGTCGTGCTGAGCACGGCGTGCAGGGCGCTGAGGGCGCGGTCGAGCTCGTAGTCGACCTTCTGGGCGCGCTCCCCGTGCTCGGTGGTGGGTTGAAACCCCCGCCACTCGAGCTCGAGGTTGCGTGCCTCGTCTCCCAGTCGGATCGCCTCGGCGACCCGCTGACGCAGGGCCTCGTCCTCGCACTCGACGAGGGCCTCGTCGATCCGGCGCAGTGCGTACTGCTGCCGGCTAAGCGGGAACGAACGAAGTGCGAGCAGGCCGCTCGCGGAAACGTCTTCAACGGTCATGGTTTCCTCCCTTGACCTCTGTGCCGACCACTGGCCGGCGGGGTGAATGGAGGAACGGAGCACCGTGCCTCGTCCCTCTATAGAGAAGGAGGTTTGAGGCGGCCGTTTTGTGACAGGATTCTGAGATAGACCTCGGTTCCGAACGGCGGCCGAGGGGTGAGAACGAGCTGTAAACCCCGGGGAGGGCGGGCGATACGCCCTGCGCGCAGGCCCTGTGGGCGATTTTGCTCGGAGGAGGTCGACCGGGTCGCTGGGAGTGCGGCGAAGTCCCGCGAACCAGGTCGACCGGGTCGCTGGGACTGCGACGAAGTGCTGGGGAGGAGGTCGAGTGGGTTGGGCGGAGTGCGACGAAGTGCTGGGGAGGAGGTCGAGTGGGTTGGGCGGAGTGCGACGAAGTGCTGGGGAGGAGGTCGAGTGGGTTGGGCGG
>Ga0070726_10002063_pt1 | contig 18731 bp, 15 predicted proteins | sample tdAd471_FD_67275 | JGI IMG/M metagenome (GOLD analysis project Ga0070726, IMG submission 67275) | Marine sediment microbial communities from the Atlantic coast under amendment with organic carbon and nitrate - tdAd47.1 | ecosystem: Environmental > Aquatic > Marine > Coastal > Sediment | place... | reverse complement strand
CATCAATCATCTAACGCATTTTCCTGAACATGACGGAAAGACCTAACGCCCGGCTAATGGGTGCGCTACCGGAGCGACGCGTTGTGCAACAATGAGCGATAGCGAATGCACAAAAGCGGCGCGGAGGGAGCGCATCCCATTGAGCCGATGGTTATATGGCAAAACAACTGAACTCAAAACCCTGCCCCCCAAAATAATGAAACGAAGCCACCGATTTACCAGCAACCCGTTCAGTTAATAATGCTGTGCCAGACTTTACCGAACTCGCTACGAAGACACCATAAAAAGAATTCTGAATTGCCAAATTTGAATTCACTTTCTACTGGCACCGGAACAGTAAACTAAAATATTGCTGTTGCCACAAAACTCTGGCAAAACATTGCGAACCACTGAATTTCAGCTTTAGCCAACCCGACAACGAAACCCCGTAAACACGGAATTTTTGAACCCGATAAACCCGACTACAAAAACCCAATTAAGCGCTTATAACAGTATGTTTATGAGGCCGCTGGGCTCATAATAATTATTATCGGGCTGGCATTTAATTTTTTTCGCAACATTTACACTGCCAGCAACTTATTGAAAAATAAAATAAAAAATAATAGATAAACGTCGGTCGCAGAATTATCGGGCCGATTTCGAGAAAAAAGAATTGACTTTTTTGAGAATAAATATACTGTTTATTTGTACAGTATTTAAAGGATAAGGAGTTCCTAATGTCATCTTCGCCATTCCTTCGGACTATCCGGGATTACATGCTGGTACGTAATTACAGCCCCAGAACAATTAAGTCGTATTTATACTGGATCAAATTCTACATTATTTTTCATAAGAAAAAACACCCCAATGAGTTGCTTGCTGCTGACGTTGAGGCTTTTCTAACGCATCTAGCGGTACATCGAAAGGTTTCGTCTGCTACTCAGGCTATAGCATTGAATGCGTTGGTCTTTCTCTATAAGCATGTCATACAACGTCCAATAGGAGATATTGGAGACTTTCGCCATGCGCGTAGACAGCGCAAGCTGCCGGTAGTTCTTAATAAGGATGAGGTACGTACTTTAATTGCTCAATTCGATGACACTAGGCTACTTATGGTTTCGTTGCTTTATGGTTCGGGATTACGGCGTATTGAGTTGGTTAGGTTGCGTGTAAAAGACGTTAATCTTGATCACTTACAATTACAAATTTGGTACGGCAAGGGTGGAAAACATAGAGTAGTCACTCTTGCTCCTGAGCTGGTTAACCTGATTAAGATGCAGGTGCTGAAGGTTAAAAAATTGTTGGAAGTGGATTGCTTGGTTGAGAGTTACGCCGGTGTATGGATGCCAAACGCGCTATCTCGCAAGTACCCTAGCGCGAGTAAAGAGTTGGGTTGGCAGTATTTGTTTCCGTCTGCGCGGCTCAGCTTGGAGCCTGGAACGGTAAATTTACGTCGTCATCATGTTGACGAGTCTGCCGTTAACAAAATGATCCGAGCTGCGCGCTTAAAAGCAAATATTCAAAAAGACGTTACCAGTCACACGCTGCGTCATTCCTTCGCCACCCACCTGCTGCAATCCGGCGCAGACATTCGCACCGTGCAAGAGCAATTGGGCCATGCTGACGTTAAAACTACAGAAATCTATACGCATGTGCTGAATCGAGGCGCGCGGGGTGTGCGTAGCCCTTTATCAGACCTGGCCTAGCTGGCACCATGCTGCTTTAGTGCTGCGATATAATCCCCCGCCTGCTGATGTTGAGAAATCACGTTTAACAAGGTCTTTCCTGTAGGATTCTGCGCATTAATATCGTGCCCAGCACTAATAAAAAGCGCTAAAAACTGAGTAAAGTAGTCGGCGGTCATGCCTCGATATGCGCGTTCCAGTATGTTGTAATCAGCATTGACCCCTTCCGGAGGTCGGATATTCAGGAATAATTTTAAACGCGCTTCGTCGAATACTTCATCGATGACTTTCGCTTTATCTTTTTTTAATGCCATTTTTGTTCCTAAGTGTTTAATTTGCTTAAAAGTATCTCGTTAACCTGCTTTGGATTAGCCTGCCCCTTCGAGACTTTCATCACCTGCCCGACAAAAAAACCGAGCATTTTAGGACGCTTACTGTCGTCGGCGTTGCGGTAGTTTTCGACCTGTACGGTATGGTTGGCGATAACCTCATCCACCAAGGCTTCAATTGCGCCGCTGTCGGAAACCTGCTTGAGCCCCTTGGCGACGATGATTTGATCGGCATCGCCTTCACCATTCCACATGGCTTCAAACACGGTTTTGGCCATTTTGCCGGAAATACTGTCATCTTGAATGCGTTGCAGCAGGCCTGCCAATTGTTGCGCTGAAATGGGACTTTGGCTGATTTCCCTGCTGTCTTTGTTTAAGGCGGCGGCGAGTTCGCCATTCACCCAGTTGGCGGCGAGCTTGGCATCGCCAATGGCTTGTGCCACGGCTTCAAAAAATTCGGCGGTCTCACGTTCGGAGGAAAGTAGCTCCGCATCGTAGGCGCTGAGTTGGAATTCATCCATAAAACGATGGCGCTTCTGCTGGGGGAGTTCGGGCAGGCTGTCGCGGATGGCCTGAATATAATCTGCTTCCAGTACAATCGGTAGTAGATCAGGGTCGGGGAAGTAACGGTAATCGTTGGCTTCTTCTTTGCTGCGCATGGAGCGGGTTTCGTCCTTGTCGGAGTCGTAGAGCCGCGTCTCCTGCACAACCTTGCCGCCACTTTCCAACAGGTCAATCTGGCGCTCTACTTCGTGGTTGATGGCTTTTTCAACAAAACGGAAGGAGTTAACGTTTTTGATTTCCGCCCGGGTGCCAAATTCCTGTTGCCCTTTTGGACGCACAGAGACGTTGGCGTCGCAGCGCATGGAACCTTCGGCCATATTGCCGTCGGAAATACCCAAATAACGAATCAGTGAGTGAATTTTTTTAAGATAGGCAATGGCTTCTTTGGCGGAGCGTAAATCCGGTTCGGAAACGATTTCTAATAAGGGTGTGCCGGTGCGATTGAGGTCGATGCCAGTCATGCCGTGCCCATGTATTTCAAAAGAAGCTTCGTGCAGGGATTTTCCTGCATCTTCTTCGAGGTGCGCGCGGGTGACGCCAATTTCCCGGGTTGATCCGTCGTCCAGGGTAATCTCAATATGGCCCTTGCCGACGATAGGCAACTCCATCTGACTGATTTGATAGCCTTTGGGCAAGTCTGGATAGAAATAGTTTTTACGTGCGAAGACGGATTTCTCGCCAATATGAGCATCGATCGCCAAGCCAAATTTAACTGCCATTCTCACCGCTTCTTCATTGAGTACGGGCAGTACGCCGGGAAAGCCCAGGTCGATGGCACTGGCTTGGGTGTTGGGCTCAGCGCCAAAGGCGGTGCTGGAGCCGGAGAAGATTTTAGATTGGGTGGCGAGTTGGACGTGTATTTCCAATCCGATCACAGTTTCCCATTGCATTGTCTGTTTAACCTCTTGTTCTCAATTTGACCCTTAGAGCCGATCGCTATTCAATGTTGTTCGGTTTTTGCTGGTGCCAATCGGTTGCCTGCTGGTAACGATGAGCGACATTCAAGAGCCTTGCTTCATCAAAATAGTTACCGATTAAATGCAGCCCAACCGGTTTATTATCGACTAAACCACAGGGCACGGACATACCAGGCAGGCCTGCTAAATTAGTGGATATGGTAAAGATATCTGCCAGGTACATGCTTACTGGGTCGCTGGTTTTTTCGCCGAGATTAAAGGCAGTCGATGGCGAAGTTGGGCCCATAATGACGTCAACGTCTTGGAAGGCTTTAACGAAATCCTCCTTGATGAGGCGGCGCAGTTTTTGCGCTTTGAGATAGTAGGCATCGAAATAGCCTTCGGATAGTACATAGGTGCCGATTAAAATACGTCGTTTCACTTCACGGCCAAACCCTTCGGCGCGGGAACGCTTATAAAGGTCTTCCAAATCTTTTGGGTCTTGGCAGCGATAGCCAAAGCGAACGGCGTCGAAGCGAGACAGGTTAGAAGAGCATTCGGCGGGTGCAATCACGTAGTAAACCGGCACGGAAAGATTGCTGTGTGGCAGGCTGATTTCTTTGATGGTGGCGCCTAATTTTTCATATTCCCGAATCGCGGTTTGGATTGCTTCGGCGATAGCCGGGTCTAAGCCCTCGCTAAAAAACTCTTTCGGCAAACCAATGCGCAAACCCTCTAGGCTGTTGTTGAGATTAGTACAATAATCGAGAGTTGGGCGGTCGATGCTGGTAGAGTCTTTCGGATCAAATCCGGCCATAACATCCAGCATCATGGCACAGTCTTGTGCGGTGCGGGCAATCGGCCCAGCCTGGTCGAGGCTGGAGGCAAAAGCAATCATACCCCAGCGGGAAACGAGGCCATAGGTTGGTTTTAAACCAGTCACGCCACACAATGCCGCTGGTTGCCGAATGGAGCCGCCCGTGTCAGTGGCGGTGGCTCCAGGTGCCAAACGAGCCGCAACCGCTGCCGCAGACCCGCCGGAAGAGCCGCCTGGCACGCATTCGATATGCCAGGGGTTTTTCACTGGGCCATAGAAACTGGTCTCGTTGGAAGAGCCCATAGCGAACTCGTCCATATTGGTTTTGCCCAGGCAAACCGCGCCCGCATTCTTAAACTGGGTCACTATGGCGGCGTCATAGGGAGCGATAAAATTATCCAGAATTTTTGAGGCGCAGGTGGTTTTTATGCCTTGGGTCAGGAAAATATCTTTGTGGGCAATGGGTACGCCGGTGAAGGGCTTCGCGTTTCCTGCTGCTCTCATGCTATCGGCGTGGCGGGCAGCATTCATTGCCTGTTCATCGGTGACGCTGATGAAGGCGTTGTATTGCCCATCGAGGCGCTTAATGCGCTGTAAAAAATCCTGGGTAAGTTCGACGCTGGAGTACTCGCCTTTGGCCAACCCTTGGCTGAGCTCGGCAATGGTTTTATTGTACATTGGGGTTATATCCTGAAATCATTGTCCGCCTGGCGAAAGCCCGGCAATTCTGCGTGATTAATCACTCGCAATCTGGTTAATCAATTACTCGGGGCACTAAATACAGACCATTTTCCGTCGCGGGAGCGATTTGCTGGAAGTAATCCCGCTGGTTTTCTTCGGTGACCTGGTCTGGGCGTAGACGTTGTACTGCATCCGTTGGATGCGCCATGGGTTCAATCTGGTCGGTGTTGACTGCTTGCATCTGGTCGACAAGGGCGAGGATGTTGGCAAGGTCTTGAGTGTAACCCTCAATGTCGTTCTCATCGATTGCGATACGCGCCAGGTGAGCGGCATTTTGTACGTCGGTTCGTTGGATTGTCATCCTTTCTCTCGCATTTGATCTATACTGTTCAATTAATTCAATATTTGCAGCGTGGCCGTACTCTATTTTTGCGGATTGAGTGGCGCTTGCACAAACGGATTTTAGGGGTCAGCATGCTGGCCTGGAAAAAGAAGCAGAACTTACCACATTTCTGCCTTGCTCTAAATCCCCAGCGTTGATACATTTGCGGATTTAGCGCAATAAGGCCAAATTCAAGGCGATTATACATGTCGATTTTTAAAAAAATACGTGGTTTATTCTCAACGGATCTATCCATTGATCTGGGAACCGCTAATACCCTTATCTTTGTGCGCGATAAAGGTATTGTTCTGAATGAACCATCGGTGGTGGCTATTCGTACAGTGGGTAACCAAAAAACCGTTACCGCTGTGGGTACTGATGCCAAGCGTATGCTCGGTAAGACGCCTGGTAATATCACCGCAATTCGACCACTGAAGGACGGGGTTATCGCCGACTTTCTGGTGACAGAAAAAATGTTGCAGCATTTTATTAACAGGGCGCATGAGCATAATTTTATTAAACCGAGTCCGCGCGTTTTGGTCTGTGTGCCATGCCAATCAACACAGGTGGAGCGCCGGGCGATTAAGGAGTCGGCATTAGGTGCGGGTGCCCGCGAAGTGTATTTGATTGATGAGCCTATGGCTGCGGCAATCGGTGCTGGCTTGCCTGTCGATGAAGCATCCGGTTCTATGGTCATCGATATCGGTGGCGGGACTACTGAAATTGCAATTATTTCCCTTAGCGGTATTGTCTATGCCGAATCAGTGCGTGTGGGTGGTGATCGTTTTGATGAAGCGATTGTGACTTATGTACGGCGTAACTATGGCAGCCTAATTGGTGATGCAACCGCGGAGCGAATCAAGCAGGAAATCGGGTCGGCCTATCCCAGCGACGAAGTTCGTGAAATTGACGTGCGTGGGCGTAATCTGGCGGAAGGTATACCGCGCAGTTTTACACTCAATAGCAATGAAGTATTGGAAGCTTTGCAGGAACCTTTGTCGGCCATTGTGCAAGCAGTAAAAAGTGCGTTGGAGCAATCGCCGCCGGAACTGGCAGCGGATATTGCGGAAACCGGTTTGGTGCTTACCGGTGGTGGTGCGTTATTGCGCGACCTTGACCGTTTGCTGAGTGAAGAAACCGGATTACCGGTATTGGTGGCTGATGATCCTCTCACCTGTGTTGCCCGGGGCGGCGGCAAAGCGCTGGAGTGGATTGATCTCGGGGTAGATTTGACCTCTCGAGATTAACTGAAGAATAGCGATGGCTTAGCTGGTCTAGGCTAACCAAAAAAACCGCATCTTTTGGGATAGCGGTTTTTTTGTTTTACCACCCTCGTTTTACCTAGCTCGTCGTGCCCCGCTAACAGAGGACATGTTATCAAGCTGTTGTGGTACAGTTTGCTGAGAAATACAGGCGTTAGGCATTGTGTTGCCCAAGGCTTTCCCGAATAATAGGTACCGTTCATGATTAATTACAAAAATAACAAGGGGTTAGGCAATTAAGCCGTTATTTTTAAAAGATACGGATATTGGTCTACGTTTGTTAGTGTTTTCCGTCGCTTCATTGGCGCTGCTATTTGCTGATTATCGATTCCGGCAAATGGATGCGGTGCGCTCAATATTAAGCACTGCGTTAGCGCCCATTCAAATTGTGGTTGACGTACCTTCGCAGCTTTGGCATTGGGTGGACCGTATGAGTGCCGATTATGAGCAACTGCATACGGAAAATGAAGAGCTCAAATCCCAAGCGTTGATCTTACAGCGTGAACTTCAGAAAATGGAAGCCTTGGCGGCGGAGAATATTCGGTTGCGGGGGCTGCTCAATGGGGCTGCTCAACTGGATGAAACGGTCATGGTGGCGGAGGTCATAGGCATCGATCCAGACCCCTTTACACACGAACTAATCATCAACAAAGGCTTTCGAGAAGGTGTGGTTGCAGGACAAGCATTGGTGGATGCGCGGGGGATTATGGGGCAGGTAACGACGGTTAACCGTTATACCAGTCGGGTGCTATTGATCAGTGACGCGCGCCATGCGATACCCGTGCAGGTCAATCGTAATGGTGTGCGGGCCATTGCTGCGGGAAAGGGGTCTTTCGATGAGTTGGAGCTTTTACATTTGCCCGATACTGCAGATATTCAATCGGGTGATCTGCTGATTAGTTCGGGGCTGGGTGGTCGTTTTCCTTTTGGTTATCCGGTAGCGGTAGTGGAGACAGTGAGGCACGACCCCGGTCAACCCTTTGCTGAAGTGACGGTTAAGCCGAGCGCGCGTTTGGCGCGCAGCAGGCAGGTGATTCTAGTCTCTAGTCAGCAGCCGACTGGCGCTGCAACCATCCCAGCACAGGGAGAAGAATAATGGCACGGCGATCCGGTAGTGGTGTCATTCTAGTGTCATTGATCATTGCCCTCATATTAAGTGTGTTGCCCTTGCCGGAGAATCTACAAAGCTGGCGTCCGGAGTGGGTGTTGTTGGTGCTCTTCTACTGGTTGGTCGCTTTGCCGGAAAGAATCGGCTTTGGTGTCGCCTGGTCCTTAGGCATCATACTGGATGTGATGGAAGGAAGTTTGCTGGGGCTAAATGCGCTAGCACTGACAGTAGTTACTTACTTCTCCCTCTTGTTTTACCAAAGACTACGTATGTTCAGTTGGTTACAGCAGGCGCTGTCCGTGTTTGTCTTGGTCGCTTTAAATCAATTATTGTGTCATTGGATTAAAGGAATCTTGGGCTCTTCGGTGCAAACGCTGATGTTTTTGGTGCCAGCATTCGTTAGTGCGTTACTATGGCCTTGGGTGTTCGTGGTGATGCGTGGCGTGAGGCGTAATTTTAATGTTAACTAAAAAGCAAGTGCTGACGCGGAGTTAGGATTTTTGGCTAACCCTAAGTTATACCTTGCCTCGACTTCACCGCGTCGTCGTGAGCTGCTATTGCAAATTGGTGTTTCCTTTGAAGCTCTCCGGGTGAGGGTGGATGAAAGCTTGCGCTCGGGGGAGTCTCCGCAAACCTATGTGGCAAGGCTTGCTTTGGCCAAAGCACAGGCGGGATGGCGCCAATCTGCGTTAGCATTAAAATTGCCGGTGTTAGGTGCGGATACAACAGTGGTTTGTGATGGTCGTATCATGGGTAAGCCCTTGGATCGAGCAGATGGTTTGGCCATGTTGCGGTATCTATCAGGTAAAGCGCATCAGGTATGGTCGGCGGTTGCCATTGTTCAGGCTGACCGGGAGGATAGCCGGACAGTGGCCACTGAGGTGTATTTCCGTGTCTTGGCGGAGGATGAAGCCGAAGCCTATTGGCAAACGGGAGAGCCTTGCGATAAGGCCGGAGCTTATGGCATCCAAGGCTATGGGAGTATTTTTGTTGCCCGCATTGAAGGTAGCTATTCCAATGTGGTGGGATTACCGTTGATGGAGACGGCACAATTGTTAGCCGAATTTGATGTGTCTGTCTGGAATTGAAGAGTAGTTTGGGCTAGCTTTAAATGGATCGTTTTAAAAGAAAGGGCGATAAAATACTGGCTGACTGGCCACCGATAACAGGACTATAGGATAGGACGTTGAGTGAAGAAATTCTGATAAATATTTCCCCCATGGAAACCCGTGTCGGCGTGTTGGAAAATGGCATGTTGCAGGAAATTTATATTGAGCGTTCGAGTAAACGGGGGCTGGTGGGGAATATCTACAAAGGCAAGGTGCTGCGGGTGTTGCCAGGTATGCAGGCGGCCTTTGTTGATGTCGGACTTGAACGCTCGGCGTTTATTCATACGGCAGATATTGTTACTCTCAATGATGATGGTATTGAGGAGCGGGAAAAGAATACGGCTGATATATGTGAAACGCTCAAGGAAGGTGAGTCAATTATTGTGCAGGTAACCAAAGACCCGATTGGTACCAAAGGGGCGCGTTTAACGACCCACTTGTCATTGCCATCGCGCTATCTGGTGTACATGCCTCGCACACAGCATATAGGCATTTCGCAGCGTATTGAAGATGATCAGGAGCGTCAACGCCTGACGACTTTGGTGAGGGAGTGTATTGGCGCTGAAGGTCTTGAAGGCAATGCAGGCTTTATTATCAGAACGGTGGCGGAAGGGGTTGGTAAAGACGAAATAGCCGCTGATATTCGTTTTCTAAAACGTTTATGGGGTTCCGTTGAGGGAGCGACCAATAGTGCCAAGGCACCCTGTAATATTTATGAAGAGCTGCCACTCTACCTACGCTCAATGCGGGATTTTATTCGTCCCGGCCTGGAGAAAGTGCGGGTGGACTCACAGGAATCCTTTCTAAAAATACAATCCTTTGTGGATTCCTATGTGCCGGAATTGGATGGTCGTGTTGAACTTTATCAAGGCGAGCGCCCGATCTTTGATCTTTATAATGTCGAAGATGAAGTGCAAAAAGCACTGAGTCGAAAAGTATCTTTAAAATCAGGTGGTTATCTTATTTTTGATCAAACCGAAGCCATGACCACTATTGATATAAACACGGGTGCCTTTGTCGGCCACCGCAATTTAGAAGAAACGATATTTAAAACCAACCTGGAAGCGACCACAGCCATTGGCAGGCAGTTACGGTTACGTAATATCGGCGGTATTATTATTATCGATTTTATCGATATGCTTGATGCGGAACATCAGCGTCAGGTTATGCGCATGTTGGAAAAGGTCTTGGAGCGTGATCATGCCAAAACCAATATTGTTGGTATGTCTGATCTGGGCTTAGTAGAGATGACACGCAAGCGTACTCGCGAAAGCTTACAGCAGATAGTTTGCGAACCCTGTCCTGAATGCGATGGTCGTGGCTCAGTAAAGACGGCAGAGACAGTTTGCTATGAAGTATTACGAGAAATTTTACGTCAGGCGCGCGCCTATAGCGCGAGTTCGCAGAGCTTTTTGGTGCTGGCTTCGCAGGCCGTCGCTGAGCGTTTGTTGGATGAAGATTCCTCCAGTCTGGCTGATTTGGAAACCTTTATAAATAGAAGAGTCACTATTCAGTTGGAGCCGATGTACGCCCAGGAGGAATTTGATGTGGTATTCCGGTAGGGCAATCGGCCACGGTTCTGTATAAAAGTTAAGCGAAATTCCGGTCTCATACATGTCTTATTAACGATGCCTCAAATCCAATGGTTATCATCCACCATTCAGAATGGGTTAAGGTATACTCCGCATAATGATGGCCTAAGGCTTTTGAGACGCGCGACACAGTGAATTCGTTACTTAAATACATCGTCCATAAAATCTGGCTAATTACGCTATTGGCTCTGGTCTTGGTGGCGGTATACGTCAGTCTGGGACGGGTCATGCTGCCCCGACTGCATCAATATCAAGAGCCAATTAAGACTTATCTGTCCCAAAAAATGGGCAGCCCCGTTTATTTTGAGCAATTGCAGGGTACTTGGCAGGGTTTTCAACCAGCACTATCTCTCCGCCATTTTTCAATACAAACATCGACACAAACAAAGCCTTTCAAACTGCGCGAACTGGTTATTCGTTTGGATGTGTGGCAATCGATGTTGCACTGGCGACCGGTGTTTAGCACGATTAGTCTGGAAGGAGTGATCTTGCGGCTGCGTCGTAATGAAGGGGGCCAATGGCAGCTTGAAGATACCGAAACACGAGCTTCAGCGGAGAACAGTACTACACAGTTAGTCGCGTTGTTGTTGGCGCAGGGTAAAGTTCAGATACGAGATGCGCAACTAGTACTGTTGCTTGATGAAGACCAGCAAAAGCAGCTTACTATTGCCGACTGGCAGTTGCATTGTGCGCGATCGGTTTGTTCCAGCAAAGGTCAGCTAATGTTGGATGCGGAGCAGGAAAGACAGATTTCGTTCGCTATGAATATGCGTAATCGTCCTGAAGAGAAGGATTTCCAATTAGATGCCTATGTTCAGTGGAGTCCTTTATCGATAGAAGAATGGCTGCCGATAATGGGGAATTTGTTACCGGTAAAGCTTAAAACGAATACCTTTTTGCTGGGCGGTAAAGTTTGGCTGAGTATCGAAAATGGTCGGTTGATGGATGTCCGTGGTGCCATCAACGCGCCTAAATTATTGCTAACGTCCGTAGCACAAAATATTACGCCAGTTGAAGATTTACAAACCGCTTTTTTCTGGCACAGAAACGACGGTTCGAGTCAGAACAGTTGGCGCTTGGTGCTGCAAGAGTTTGGCTTTAAATGGCAAGATGAGGTTTTTGTTTCGAAGCAACAGGATTGGTCGTTGGCAAAGCAGGATGAGCAGCGATTGCTGAGCTTGGTAGCTGATGCAGTCGAGTTAAAATTCTTCTCGCACTTATTTCTATCGCTGGATCAGCTTCCAGATGCAATCAGAAAATTACTCACACGATTACAGCCGCGTGGCCGACTTACCAATGCGCATTTGCAATATCGGTTAACCGGCAAGGACAAGGTCGATGACCTTCCGCTGTTTTTGCTGGAAGCAAACTTGGATGAGGTGGGTGTATCGGCCTGGAAAAATGCCCCGGCGGTTGATGGGGTTAATGGTTATCTAAAAGTCACACCGAGTGGCGGGGTGGTTGATTTTTCATCGAACGACTTTACGTTATTCTTTCCAAATTTATATTCTGAACAATGGCACTATCAACAGGCGTCGGGTGTGGTACGTTGGAAAAATCAGGGACGCTCATTTTGGCTCAATGGCGACCATCTTAAGCTGATGGGGAGCACTGGCAAGCTGGCAGGGCGATTCAGTCTTGCCGCCCCGCGCAACGGTATCGAACCGAGGCTGGATATATTGGTGAGTATGAGGGATACGCTCGCCAAACCCGCGCTGACGTATGTGCCGGATAAAAAAGTCAACCCTGAACTGCTGAACTGGCTAACGCAAGCTGTTCAAGCTGGGGAGGTGCGTAATGCGGAATTCGTTTATTCCGGTTCTGCTGCCAAGGGGGCGTCAGAAGCTACACGTACGATGCGTTTGGATATCAACACAGAGCAAGTGGATTTATCCTATTTGCCGGATTGGCCAGCACTCCGAAAAGCCAATGCGTGGATTCAAGTGAAAGATAAACAAACCCGAGTGATCGCCTCTTCAGGGCAGATATATGATGTCAGTATTGAACAGCTGCAAGCTGACTTTACGGCGAGCCAAGCGGGTGGTGATTTAATTATCAAATCGAATCTTTCCGGCCCTGTTAGTGATGGCTTGAAATTATTGACGGAAACACCGCTAAGAAAAACGCTATTTGATCTGGTTGACGATTTTAAAGCACAGGGTGATATGAAGTTGGCGTTGGCGCTGGCGATTCCGTTAAAAGGGCAGTCACCACTTAAGACAGGGGTCGTCCTGGAGACCGATAACGCAAAATTTTCGATACCTTCTTTAAACCTCTCTTTTGATCAAATAAAAGGGCGCTTTGACTATCATGAGAGCACAGGATTGAATGCCGGACAGGTGACCGGCCGTGTATTTGATGAACCGTTCCTGGCGAAGATTTCCTCAAGTGTTCGAACGGTGTCAGGCGGAGGCCAAAAACAGCAGACGCAAATAGGATTAAATGGTGCGATCACCGCTAAGGCGCTAGGACAGTGGATACAGCATCCGTTGTTTAGTCGATTTGAGGGTAAAACCGACTATCAGGCGGAATTGAATTTTGGTGCTAAGGAAGGTAACGGTATAGTGATTTTATCGGACTTAAAGGGTATCGATGTTAACCTGCCGCAGCCTTTCGCCAAAGCCGCGAACCAAACACAATCTTTAACCTACATGATTAGCCTGGATGATCGTCCGATTCATTATCTGAGCTATGCCAACCTGTTGCAATTTGCTTTACGTTACGCCGAGGGAAGCTATCAGCAAGGGGAGATTAGGGTTGGCGGAGATCCGGCAGTATTTGAAAATATTCCAGGTATTCGTCTGCAGGGGGATATTGCTTATTTGGATATAGAGCAGTGGCAGACATTGTTTAATGCGATGTATGAGGCTGCTCCTCCGTCAGAAAGCCGAACCGGAGGAAAGGCCGCCACGACAAAGGCTAAGTCTTCAAATATGGCGCTCTTAAAGCGAGTACGCCTGAATGTGAATAGTTTGAAATTTGTAGGACAGACCTTAGAGCAGGTGATTATCGAGGCGGAGCAAATTAACCGTGACTGGTTGCTCCGGTTTGAAAACCCTGTCATTAAGGGGCAATTGATTGCCTATTCCAATAACGGCAAACCCACGGATATCAAACTGGATTATTTACGTTTGCCGAAATCATCGAAAGAGGGCACCGATCCGCTGATGGAGGTGTCGCCCCAAAAACTGGAATTGCTCAATTTTAGTACAAAGGAGCTCAGTCTGGGTGAGCACAATTACGGGAGTTGGGCCTTCAACATTAGACCGAATGATAAGGGCGCACGAATAGAGCAAATTATCACCGATGCGGGCGGCCTTAAAATTTTGGGCGATATCGATTGGGGCTATGATAAGGCCATCCACACCAGCCGATTTGTCGGCACAGTGAACACTGATGATGTTGGTGGCGCACTTGAGAGTTGGGGCTATAGCCGTTCGATTGAAGCTAAGGAGGGTGGTGTCAGCGGTAACCTAAGCTGGCCAGGGACGCCTGCGGCATTTTCGCTTAAAAATGCCAGCGGAGAGTTAAAATTACACAGTCAGGAAGGGCGGTTGCTGGAAGTGGAGGGCTCCGCCAATGTACTTCGGCTGTTCGGAATATTTAATTTCAGCTCTTTGGCGAGACGCTTACGACTCGACTTTTCCGATCTATTTAAGAAGGGCTATAGCTTCGATACATTGAACGGCGAACTGGCTTTTCAAGCGGGTGAAGTACAAATTGCTGATTCGTTAATCATTGATGGGCCTTCGGCTAAGTTTAAAATTGATGGCCGCACCGATCTGATTAACGAGCAACTGGATCAGGATATGATCGTAGTGTTACCCGTCGGGGATAATATTCCTATTGCCGCTACCATTGTTGGTGCGCCACAGGTGGGTATTCCTCTGTATTTGCTCAATAAAGTGTTTGGCGATATGTTTGAGCGTTTTACCAGTGCGCGTTATCGCGTGACAGGGTCCTGGGATGATCCAAAAATTGAATTGGTGAAAATGTTTGAAAACCGCCCTACTAAAAATCATTCTGTGGTTGAGCCGGGAGCAAGCCCGGCTGCGACAAGTCAATAGGGAGAAATTAGATGGTGTGTGTTGCAGCAATTCAAATGGTCAGTGGTGATAATATTGATGCCAATCTTGAAGTGACACAAAGTCTGGTACAAGAAGCGGCTGAGCAAGGTGCCCAATTAGTTGTTTTGCCGGAAAATTTCGCGCTTTTTTCCACCGCTAAACTTCAGCAAGCGGGCGTTCAAGAAATCGACTCTGCGGGCCCGATCCGTAGTTTTCTTTCCAGTTTGGCCAGGAATAATAAAGTGTGGATTGTGGCGGGCAGTGTTCCCGTGGCGGCTCGGCCAGATGGTCATTTGCTGGAAAATCACGTCCGTGCTGCTTGCTTTGTCTATGACGATCAAGGCAATGAAGTTTGCCGTTACGATAAAATTCATCTGTTCGATGTGGATGTTGCCGATAGCTATGGCAGCTACAGAGAATCAGACGCCATTGAGCCGGGAGAGCTGGTGCAGGTGGTAGAGACACCTTTCGGCTGTCTTGGTTTAAGTATTTGCTACGATCTCCGGTTCCCTGAATTGTTTCGGTTGTTATTAGATAAAGGTGCGGAAATTATCACCCTACCCTCGGCCTTTACCGCAGTGACTGGTACGGCGCACTGGGAAGTGTTGCTGCGCGCCAGGGCGATAGAGAACCTTTGTTATATTGTGGGCGCGAATCAGGGCGGGCGGCATTCTAAATCCCGGGAAACCTTTGGCCATAGTATGATTGTTGATCCCTGGGGGCGGGTGTTGGCGCAAAAAGATAAAGGTGCCGGTGTGGTTTTGGCGGATATCGATATGGGATATCTGAAAGAAATCAGGGTGCAGATGCCTGTTGCTAAGCATCAACGTTTAAGGATGCTGATTGGATAAACTATTGTTGTATCCAGGCTGTCGTTGTATCCAGATGGTCTGGGGATTGATGTGCTAGGGTGTCATCAGTTCTCGTAATTCACGAAAGAGTTTTCGGTAACCACCTAAGTCTTTCCCCTGGTCACGCTCCTTGAGCGTGTTGCGGATTAATTGTCGCAAATGTTGCACATTCGTCTGGGGATATTCGTCAATGAATGTGGTGATGCTGTTTGGGTCGTTCAATAGGCGTTCGCGCCAAGTTTCAATTTGATGGAAATGTTGTGTGTGGGTGGCATGGCTGGAGTCAAACAGGTTTAACACCTGAGCGATTGCTTCGGCATCTGTGTTACGCATTAAGCGCCCGAGATACTGTAATTGACGACGTTTTGCTTCGTGCTTGGTAAGGCGCTGGTACTCTTTAATCGCGAGGAGAACATTTTCTTCAATAGGGACTTGGCTGAGTTGTTCATTATTTAACTCTGTCAGTCGTTTGCCCATCTCTTGCAAGGCTTCCATTTCACGCTTTATCTGGCTTTTACTTTTTTCATCAGACTCGAATTCAGGGCTATTGGGTTCTTGAATCATGATGATATTTCTCTTGTTGGGTTTGGTATTTGTGCGTTAGGCATAAAACAATGTGGCGAGACCGAGAAAGGCCATGAAACCAACGATATCGGTAATGGTGGTCAAGACCACGCTACCGGCAATGGCGGGGTCGACACCAAAGATACGTAATATGCTCGGCAAAGAGGCACCGGCAACAGCGGCTACGACTAAATTGATGACAACCGCTAAAGCGATGACGAGACCGATGGTTTTATCATTAAACCACCAGATAGCGACGGCAGCCACCACCACTGCCCAAACAAGGCCGCTGATCAAACCGACAATGGCTTCGCGACGAATTAGCCATCGCGTATTGGGGCCAGCGACATGTCCAAGAGCAATCCCACGGATCATGAGTGTTAACGTCTGGCTGCCAGCGACGCCACCCATGCTGGCGACAATCGGCATCAGAATGGCCAGTGCTACAACCTTGTCGATGGCGGCTTCAAACAGGCCAATGACATAGGATGCCATAAGGGCGGTCAGTAAATTAATGAATAGCCAAACGGAACGGCGCTTGGTGGTTTTCCAAATAGGTGCGAAGGTATCTTCGTCTTCATCCAAGCCTGCCATTCCCATGAAAGAATGTTCTGCTTCTTCGCGGATAACGTCGACTACGTCATCGATAGTAATTCGTCCGAGCAAGACGTGATTGTTATCAACCACTGGCGCTGAAACCAAGTCATGACGCTCAAATAGCTGGGCAACTTCCAGTTCAGGCATTTCGGCTGTGATGGTAATGACATCAGTATTCATCAATTCGCGAACGGAGGAACTTGGGTCACTGACCAGAATTTTACTGATGGGCAGAATCCCCACGAGTTCGTCTTTACGATTCACTACCGGCAGGTTGTCAGTCATGTCTGGAATTTTCGGGTGCAGACGCAAATACCTGAGTACGACATCGATAGTAATGTCTGGTCGAACGGTGATGGTATCGATGTTCATCAAACCGCCAGCCGTGTCTTCCGGGTAGGACAATACCTGTTCCAGACGATGGCGGTTTTGGCTGTCCATGGAGCGTAGTACTTCCTGGATGATCTGATCAGGAAGTTGTTGCAGTAGGTCAGCGATATCGTCAAGATCAAGGCCGGCGGTGACATCAACCAATTCTTGAGGGTTCATTTTGCTCAATATTTCAGAGCTAATATCTTCGCTGAGGTGCTGCAGGATTTCACCGCCCAGCTCGCGGTCAATCAGGTTCCAAAGTACGTTACGGACTTTCGGGGGTGATGATTCAAGTAAGTGGGCAACGTCTACAGCGGGCAAGCTGCGATTAAGGATGCGGCGCACCTGCACGAAGGCTCCGCTATCGAGAGCCTCGTTAAGATTGAGCAATTGCTCTTTGGTGGCAGCACTATCCCGATGCAGCATAATTTTTCCTGGCAAACAGTGGTGTGAAAAACTGCAAAACTTTCAGTTTGCTTCGCGTAAAATGGACCCTTTGAGCCGGAACAAACCAAGGCGGATTTTCGCAGCAATACCTATGGCATGCAAGAACAGCCGCGTGGCATCAGCAGAAGTTATCGAAATAATTTTGGGTTTTCAAAACCAGGGTTAGTCAGTAGCTGGTTCAGGTTCGTCAGAATAGTGGGTAGATGATTTAAGTGACAGGTGTTTTACGAGTGAGCATAAATTATGTTGCAAGACGGAAATGCTGGTTCGCGCTGACAGCAAGAGTCTAATGACTTACTCGCCTTCATCAAAGCGATTGTTGATCAGGGTTGTAATTGCTGTATAGGCCGCGTCCTCATCCTGGCCATCTACTTCTATTTCGAGGCTAGTGCCTTGGCTGGCGGCTAACAACATCACTGACATGATACTTTTAGCATCAACCATGCGTGATTCATAACCTATTTTGATTTGACTGGAGAATCCTGCCGCCTCGCTGACGAGTTTGCCAGCCGCACGTGCATGTAGACCGAGTTTGTTGATAATGATGATTTGTTCTTTGATCATGCGTTGACCGATCCTAGTTCGCGATGCCGAACCTGTACATTGGATGAAGGTTGACGAAATTTTTCCGCCAGTCGTTCGGCCAGGTACACCGAACGGTGTTGTCCCCCCGTACAACCAATGGCGACCGTCATATAGCTACGATTATTAGCTTCGAAACAGGGTAACCATTTTTCCAGGTAGCGACAAATATCAGTGAACATATCTTCGACGATGGAGTGGTTTTGGAAGAATTCGATAATTTTCTGGTCTTTGCCGGTAAGGTCCCTGAGGTTGGCATCCCAGTGAGGATTGGGTAAACAGCGTACGTCGAAGACTAAATCCGCATCGACGGGAACGCCACGTTTAAAGCCGAAGGACTCAAACAGTAGCGCGAGTTTAGTCGAGCTTTGATGCGCAATTTGCTGGGTGACGATATCTCTTAACTGGTGCATGCTGAGATGCGTCGTATCAATTTTTAAGTCAGCCAGTGAAGCGATCGGATCAAGTAGCTCACTTTCCCTATGAATAGATTCTTCGAGTGAAGTGGATTCGTCGCTTAATGGATGCTTGCGGCGGGTCGCGCTAAAGCGCTTCAATATGGTTTGATCGTCCGCATCCAGGTAGGCAATACTGTAGTTAATACTGGTCTTATCGATGCTTTTAATGATATCGGGAAAACGCTTTAGGTTTGCCGGTAGGTTGCGTGCATCGATGCTAATGGCGACCTGACTTTTACCTTCGGTTTGATGCTGCTGCATTTCTTCAATCAATGCCGGTAATAGGCCACCCGGGATATTATCAATGCAATAATAACCTAGGTCTTCCAAAACATGTAATGCAGTGCTCTTTCCCGATCCGGATCGGCCACTGATAATGACGAGCTTCA
>Ga0070726_10002060_pt1 | contig 18753 bp, 15 predicted proteins | sample tdAd471_FD_67275 | JGI IMG/M metagenome (GOLD analysis project Ga0070726, IMG submission 67275) | Marine sediment microbial communities from the Atlantic coast under amendment with organic carbon and nitrate - tdAd47.1 | ecosystem: Environmental > Aquatic > Marine > Coastal > Sediment | place... | reverse complement strand
CTTGATGGTGACCGTGGTGCTCACCGTCGGAGACAAGACGGCGTTTCTGGCCGAAGCGGCCGTGGCCGGGATATTCGGTATCACCGGACTGACCTCCGACGAGATGGGCCCGACGCTGGGGAGTTACTGCCCGCAGATTCTGTTCCCCTACGCGCGTGAGCTCATCTCGAGCCTCGCGGTGCGTGGCGGATTCCCGCCCTTCATCATGGCGCCGGTCAATTTCGAGAAGCTCTATCAAGATCACATATCGGCGCAGTTCAACGAGCAGCAGGCATAGACGAGAACAAGTGAACATCGCGGTTCTCGGCGCCGGATCCTGGGGGACTGCTCTGGCGATTCTCCTGGCGCGCAACGGTCACCGGGTGGCGTTGTGGGCGCGGGACGGCGCCCAGGCCGCGGTCATGACGGAAGAGCGGCGCAACCGGCGCTATCTTCCCGAGCATGGGTTTCCCGAGGGTTTGCGCGTCACCGCGCGACTCGATGATGCGACGGCCGGGGCACGGTTCGTCCTGGTGGCGGTTCCGAGTCACGGATTCCACGATGTATGCAGGGACCTCGCAGTCCATTGGGGCAGCCTTTCGGGGCTGTTCTGGGCGACCAAGGGTTTCGACCCCGTGAGCGGACGGCTACTCCACGACGTGGCGGCGGATGTTCTTCCCGAGTCCACGCCGACGGCAGTCGTTTCGGGTCCCACGTTCGCGAACGAGATCGCTGCGGGTCTGCCGGCGGCCGTGAGCTGCGCCTCCGCGACCGAGGAATTCGCGGAATCAATTGCCGAGCTGTTTCGGAACGACCACTTCCGGGTCTATACGAGCACGGACATCGTCGGCGTGGAGATCGGCGGCGCGGTCAAGAACGTGCTCGCCATCGCCGCCGGCATCGCCGACGGCCTCGGATTTGGCGCCAACACCCGCGCCGCCCTCATCACCCGGGGCCTGCGCGAGATCATGCGCTTCGGTCTCGCCATGGGTGGACAGGCGGACAGCTTCATGGGACTCGCCGGTCTCGGCGATCTCGTGCTCACCTGCACTGACGATCAATCCCGCAATCGGCGTTTCGGACTGGCGCTCGCCGGCGGCATGTCCAGGGCGGCCGCCGAGAGGTCCGTGGGCCAGGTCGTGGAGGGCATCGGCGCCGCCCGCGACGTCGTGCGCCGGGCACAAGAGATCGAAGTAGAGATGCCCATCGCCGAGCAGGTGAACAAGGTTCTGCACGAAGGCGTCGCACCCGCCGACGCGGTCCGGGCGCTGCTCACGCGGCCGCCGGGCACGGAGTCGGAATAGGCGCCGCGTTCGTCAACGGGTTTCGGAGCGAGGTTGTCATGAAACGGGTATTGATCACCGGCGCCGCCGGGAGTATCGGCTCCTATCTGCGCGAGACCCTGCGCGGCAAGTATCGCCTGCGCCTCTCCGACGTACAGCCCATCGAGACGCTCGCCGAGGGCGAGGAGTTCCTGGCGGCGGACGTGACCGACCGGTGTGCCCTTGCGCCGTTGATGGAGGATGTCCACGGCGTCGTGCATCTCGGCGGCGTGCCTCGCGAAGACGCCTGGGAGCCTATCCTGGACGTCAACATCGTCGGCACCTATAACGTCTTCGAGGCTGCCCGCCTGCACCGTGTCGAACGTTTTGTTTTCGCCAGCAGCAATCACGCGATCGGTTTCTATCCACGAGACCAGCGTATCGATACGGATGTGACGGTGCGCCCCGACAGCCGCTACGGAGTCAGCAAGGCATTCGCCGAAGCGCTCGGCAGCCTCTATGCCGACAAGTACGGTCTGCGGGTCATGTGCATTCGGATAGGTAACGTCGCCGACGAGCCCGTCGACGTTAGAAGGCTCAGCATCTGGGTGAGCCCACGAGATCTCAGTCAGCTCGTCGAGATCGGTCTCGAGCATCCGGACATGCGTTACGAGATCGTGTATGGCGTGTCGGACAATGCGCGCGGCTGGTGGGACAATACCAACGCCGAGCGCCTGGGATACGTGCCACTGGATCGATCCGAGGACTACGCGGAGAAGGTCATGGCCCGGGCGCCTGCCCCCGCGCCCGATTCCATATCGGAGCGGGTGCAGGGCGGCGACTTCGCCGTCATCGAGAAGGGCGGCGGCGCCCCGCAGACGAAGAAGTAACGGCGATCACCCTTCGGCCCGAATGACGACCTTCAGGGCCTCCTTGGCCATCATGGCGCGCAAGGCCTGCTCGACTTCTTCGATGGGGCGCACCCCGCTCAGCAGAAGGCCCGCCTCGAAGGCATCGTCCGACAGCATATCGAGAGCCCGCCTCACGGTCTCCGGACGGTGGTGATACACACCCTTCACGGTGATCTCGCTGTAGTGCACGTGGTGGGTGTCGATTTCCACCGACGTGCCCGGTGCGCAGCCGCCGAACAGGAGCGCCAGCCCACCCGGGCGGAGGGACTGCATCGCGTCGCTCCACACTGCCGGGTGCCCGGTGCAGTCGATACAGACGTCGGCACCGATTCCGCCGGCGGTGGCGGCCCTGATGGGTTCCGCCTGGCCGCCGCCCCGGGCGATCACCAGCGTGCTCGCCGCGCCTAAGCGGCTGCCGATCTCCAGGCGCGGCGGATTCGGGTCGGCGAGAATCACCCGGTGCCCGCCGCGGCCCAGCGCCGCGGTGAACAGGAGCCCGATGGGACCCGCTCCGAACACGACGACTTCCGAGCCGCCGGGCCGGCGCTCGAGCTCGCAGGCATCCATGCCGTGCAGCACGCAGGCGAGGGGTTCGGTGAGCGCGGCCCTCCCGAAGTCGAGGCCTGCGGGGATTCGATAGGTGCTCGTCCCTACGAAGCGCTCGGGAACGCGGAGAAACTCCGCGAACGCACCGTTCAGGTACTGTAGATCGGCGCACAGGTTCTCCCGCCCGGCGCGGCAATAGTCGCATTCGCCGCAGGCCGCGGAATTCGCCACCACGATTCGATCGCCGGCTGCAAAATCCTCGACGCCGTCGCCCACCGCCGCTACGGTGCCCGCCATCTCGTGACCGAAGAGCGTCGGCACCACGAGCATGCGGGGATGGCCGCCGCGGCGAAACACTTTGACGTCGGTGCCGCAGGTCGTCGCGGCATCGACGCGCAGAATCAATTCCCGGTCGCCGGGACGGGGTACCGGCAGGTCCTGCACCTCGATGTGCTCGGGCCCCAACAGGACCGCGCCACGCATGGTTTCGGGCAGTGGTGGCATTCGACTCATGTGCTCCGTCGTCAGGGAGTGAAAAGGATTTTCAGCGATTCGCGCCGCCGCGCGATGGCCACGCCGGCGGCGAAATCCACCAACGGCAGACGATGACTCACCAGGGGTGATGGATCCAACACGCCGTCGACCATCAGGGAGAAGATCCGGGATTGCTCGTCGAGACCGCCGGAGTAACTCCCCAGCACGCGACGCTCGTGCTTGAACAGGGTGTTGAGCTCGAACCCCGCGTGCTCGTCGGCGGGCGCGTGGGCGAACAGCACCACGCTGCCGCCGTAGCGGGTGAGGGCGAGGGCGCTGTCGAGAAGCGCCGCGCCGCCGACGGTATCGAACACCGCGTCCGCGCCGAGCCCGCCGCTCATCTCCCCGACGGCGGCGCGCGCATCGTCGCCGGGGGCCGCCGCCGCCGCCGCGCCGAGTTCCCGGGCGAGCCGGCGGCGCTCCGGCAATGGATCGACGACGACGGTGGCGATGTCCGGGGATACGGCGCCGAGCACCAGCAGGTGCAGCAGGCCCATGCCGCCGCCGCCCTGCACGACGGCCACGCCGTCCGGGGCGAGACCCCCGCGCAGCACCCCGCGCAGCACGCAAGCCGCGGGCTCCATGAACACGGCCACGTCGTCGCTCAGGCTCTCGGGGAGCCGGCGCGCCCCGCGCGCGGTGGCGCGGGCTTTCACCACCACGTGGTCGGCGAATCCCCCCGGCGCCAGCAGGTTCTCCTTGAACGCCTCGCACATGGTGGCGGCGCCGCGCCGGCAGAGAGCGCACGACCCACAGGCCACGTGGTGGGGAACCGCGACGCGATCGCCGTCCCGAAAACCATCGACCCCGCCGCCGCGGGCCGCCACTTCTCCGACGAGCTCGTGGCCGAGCACCGTCCCCGGGGCCGCTGTGCCGTTATCGAGCTTGAAGAGATCCGTGCCGCACAGGCCGACCACCCGCACCTTGAGGAGCAGCTCGCCGCGCCCGGGAGGCGGGAGCGGGCGTTCCTCCACGGCGGTGAGGTCTCCGCCGCGGCAGGCGATGACCATGTGGTTTCGCGGAATGGACACGATTCGATCGCCACCGGTGCGCACAGGAAGTTGGCGGCCATGGTAGGCGCAGAGCGGGGGGCAGGACAATGCGCGGTCCCCGTTGCTGCAGGTGCGGTCCGACGCGGCTCGGCTCGATCCGATGTTAGCGATATGTATGTTTCTCCACGCCTGCGTCGGGCCATATACTGGCCGCTGCAGGTGCCCGGAAACCGGTGATGGAATCCCCTATGAGCGCGAGCATGGACGCCGCCACGACCGGCGGCAGCAGCGGCCCGCGGCCAATCGAGGCCGACGCGCTCCTCGCCCAGGTCCAGGAGATCGTCTGGGAGCTGCATCCCCACATGCGCGAACGCGTGCACGTCACCCTGGACAGCGTGTTGGATCGGGATCTCGGCCTGGACAGCCTGGCGCGGGTGGAACTCCTGGTGCGTCTCGAGCAGAGCTTCGGCGCGACATTGAGCGAGGAGACGCTGGCGAACGTGGAGACCCCCCGGGACGTCCTGCGCGCCATGGCGGCCGGCAGCGCCGGTGTGCAAGGCGCCGAGATCGTCGCCATCGACGCTGCGGGGCCCGTGGAGATCCCCGCACCCAGCGAGGCAGGGACCCTCCTGGAAGCCCTCGACTGGCACGTGCGACGACACCCGGAGCGCACCCACGTCCACCTGCACGGCGAGAGCGGCGACGTCCAGAACATCGGCTACGGCGGTCTTCTCGATGGCGCCCGCGCGGTAGCCGCCGGTCTGCAGCGATTGCATGTCGGCGCCGGCCAGAGCGTCGCCATCATGCTGCCGACGGGTGCCGACTACCTGTACAGCTTCATGGGCATACTGCTCGCGGGCGCCGTCCCGGTACCCATCTATCCCCCCGCGCGGCTGTCTCTGGTCGAGGACCACTTTCGCCGCCACGCGCGGATCCTGGAGAATGCCGGCGTCGTGTGTCTCATCACGTTCGCCCAGGCGAAGCAGGTCTCGCGGCTGCTCACGTCCCACGCGCCCGGCCTGCGGCGCATCGTCACGGTGGCGGAGCTCGGTGATGCCGGCCTGCTGGAGGAATCCGTCGCCGCTGCGCCGGAGTCCGTAGCATTCCTGCAGTACACGTCGGGGAGCACCGGTAACCCGAAGGGCGTGGTACTGACCCACGCGGACCTTCTCGCCAGTCTTCGATCCATGGCCACCGCGTTGGAAGCCACGTCCACCGACGTGTTCGTGAGCTGGTTGCCGCTGTATCACGACATGGGCCTCATCGGTGCGTGGCTCGGCAGCCTGGTGTACGGGTTTCCCCTGGTGCTGATGTCGCCGCTGACCTTCCTTGCCCGCCCCGAGCGTTGGCTGAAGGCCATCGAGGCCCATGGCGGGAGCATGTCGGGCGGGCCGAACTTTGCCTACGAGCTGTGTCTGCGGCGTATCCAGGATGCCGACATCGAGGGGTTGGATCTGTCCTCCTGGCGCCTCGCGTTCAACGGCGCGGAGCCCGTCAGCCCGGACACCGTGAACCGCTTCCTCGAACGCTTCGGTCCCTGCGGCTTGCGCGAGAGCGCCATGACGCCGGTATACGGTCTCGCCGAGGCCACCCTCGGGGTCGCGTTCACCCCCGTCGGGCGCGGCATGCGCACCGAGCGGGTGCGCCGCGGGCCGATGATGCGTGACGGACGCATCGTGCCCGCCGCGCCGGACGACGAGGACGCGCAGATATTCGTTTCGAGCGGTGTTCCCATTCCCGGCTTCGAGGTGCGCACGGTGGATGATGCCGGTCGCGAGACCGGGGATCGCATCGAGGGTCAGCTCGAGTTCCGCGGTCCGTCCACCACGAGCGGCTACTATCGCAATCCGGAAGCGACCCGGGAGCTGTTTCACGACGATTGGCTGGATTCCGGGGATCGCGCCTACGTCGCCGACGGCGAGGTCTACATTACCGGGCGCGCGAAGGACGTCATCATCCGTGCGGGGCGCAACGTCTATCCCTACGAGCTCGAGCAGGCCATCGGCGACATCGACGGCATACGCCGCGGCTGCGTGGCCGTGTTCGGCGGCAGCGATCCCGGCTCGGGCACCGAGCGGCTGGTCGTGGTAGCCGAGACCCGCGAGACCGAAGAGGCCGCGCGCTCGGATCTCCGCCGGCGCATCGAGGCACTCACGTCCGAGCTGCTGGGAATGCCCGCCGACGAGGTGGTGGTGGCTTCGCCGGGCACGGTTCTCAAGACGTCCAGTGGCAAGATCCGCCGGGTCGCGCTCCGTGAGCTCCACGATCGCGGCGCGCTGGAGCCGCACCGCCGCGCCGTGTGGGTGCAGCTCACGCGCCTCGCGCTCGCGAGCCTGGTGCCGATCGCCAGGCGCTGGTGGCGGCGGGCGAGAGACGTGGCATTCGCGGCCTATGTGTGGACGCTGTTCGCGCTGTTGCTGAGCATCGCGTGGCCGATGGTAGCGATCACGCCCGGACTCTCCCGCCGCTGGCGTTGGCTCGGTTGGCTCGGCCGATGCCTGCTCGGCCTGACCGGGGCGGGCCCGACCGTGCACGGCGTCGAGCGCGTTCCCGATCGCGGCAGCTGCGTGGTGGTCGCCAACCACGCCAGCTATCTGGACGGGTTGGTGCTGGTGAGCGTGCTGCCGCGGCCCGCGGGCTTCGTCGCCAAAGAGGAGCTGCGCGGAAACTTCTTCGCCCGGGTATTCCTCCGCCGTCTCGGTTGCGTGTTCGTGGAGCGCTTCGATCGCGCCCGCGGCGCCGAGGATGCGGGCCAGGTCACCGATCGGTTGCGAGCGGGTGACTCGGTGGCGGTTTTCCCCGAGGGAACGCTGCACCGCATGCCGGGACTGTTGCCCTTCCACCTGGGCGCCTTCCTCGCGGCGGTCGAAGCCGGCGTACCGGTGGTGCCGGTGACCCTGCGGGGCACCCGATCGATACTCCGCGACCGCTCGCTCTTCCCGCGTCGGGGACGCGTCCGCGTGCACATGGGTGAGCCTCTGGTGCCGGGCTCCGGGAGTGAGGGCAGCGCCTGGGACCGCGCGATCCGGCTGCGGGGGCAGGCGCGCGCGGAGATGCTGCGCTACTGCGGCGAGCCGGATCTCGCGGATCGCCGGGAGCTTTCCTGGTAACGGGGTCGGACCATGCCGGAAAACGAAGCGGGCACCACCACCGGCTCCATCCTCATCGACGGCGTCGCCGATTGGCTCATGTCCCAGGCTCTCGGCGAGGCCGACGTGCACGACATCGTCGGCAGTTGCTGCGACCGGCTGCTGGCCGCGGGAATTCCCCTGTGGCGCGGATTCGTCAGCTTCCGCATCCTGCACCCCAAGTTCGCATCGGTGTCCATCATCTGGCGGCGGGAGGAACGTTCGGGAAGCGTCGAGCGCATCGAGACCCTGCACGGAGAGGCGTTCACCTCCGACGACTGGCGCCAGAGTCCCATGAATCACATTCTCAGCACCCAGATTCCGTTCCTGCGCCGGCGCCTCACCGGAGAGGAGGCGTTGCTGGATTTTCCCGTGTGCCGGGATCTGCGCGACCAGGGCGCCACTGACTACGTCGCCTGGATGATCCCCTTCGCGCGGGACGACGAGCCGGGACCGCATCTGGACGGCGTCATCGGCTCCTGGGCCACCGACCGGCCCGGAGGATTCAGCGATCGCGACATGCGTTCCCTGCTTCGTATCCAACGCCGCCTCGTGGTTTCACTCAAGGTACAGATCAAACAGCAGATCGCCTCCACCGTGCTCGCCACCTATCTCGGCATGGATGCCGGCCGCCAGGTTCTGGAAGGACAGATCCGGCGCGGCGACGGCGAAATGGTCCACGCCGTCATCTGGTACAGCGACATGCGGGACTCCACCCATCTCGCCGATACCTTGCCCGCGGAGGAGTTCCTGAAGACCGTGAACAGCTACTTCGAGTGCACCGCCGGCGCGGTGCTCGCCCACGGCGGCGAGGTGTTGCGCTTCATCGGCGACGCGGTGCTGGCGATCTTCCCCATCCGCGACGGTGATCCGAAGTCCGCCTGTGAGCTGGCCATGGCCGCGGCCCGGGACGCCGAAGGGCGTCTCGACGCCCTCAACGAAGAACGGGCAAGCAGGAAGCTGCCATCCATCGACTACGGTCTCGGTCTGCATGTGGGCGACGTGATGTTCGGCAACATCGGTGTGCCCGAGCGTCTGGAGTTTTCCGTCATCGGCCCGGCGGCCAACGAGGTGGCGAGAATCGAGAGCCTCACCAAGACCCTCGGGCGGCGCACCCTGGCGAGCGCGGAGTTCGCCCGTGCGGTGTCCCGCGACTGGGAGTCCACCGGCGAGCACGCACTGAAGGGCGTGGGTGAGCCCTTGGAAGTGATGGCGCTGAAGTCCTGACCGTGGGTCGCGGCCTGCAAAAGGATTGCCGCTTCAGGTCTGCACGGCCGCGGCGGGCACCACCGAGCGATCGTCGATGGGCAAGTGGAGGATGGCGGCTATGACCCCGAGCGCCACCGCTATCCACCACACGAGATCGTAGGACCCGGTCGTGTCGTAGACGTAGCCGCCGAGCCACGCGCCGAGGAAGCTGCCCAATTGGTGGCTGAAGAACACGAACCCGAACAGGGTCGCCATGTAGCGCAGACCGAAGATCTGCGCCACCAGGCCGCTGGTCAGCGGCACCGTCCCGAGCCACAGCATGCCGATGGCGCCGGCGAACAACAGGATGGTGAGGTCGCTCATGGGCGCCAGGATGAACAACGTTATGACCACCGAGCGGGCGAGGTACAGGCCGGCCAGGACGATCTTCTTCGGGTAACGCCCGCCGAGCACGCCGCAGGTGAGCGAGCCGACGATGTTGCCGAGGCCGATGAGCGCGAGGGCCGCCGCCCCCAGCGCCGGCGCCCCGCCCCGGTCGCTGATGAACGCCGGCAGGTGTGTGGCGATGAAGGTGACGTGGAAGCCGCACACGAAGAAGCCGGCGGTGAGATACCAGTAGCCGCCGTGGCGGCTCGCCTCGGCGATGGCCTCCGAGAGGCTCTGCTTGCGCAGCCGTTCGATGCTCCCGCCGGGCTTGCCGGTGAGCGCCGCCGCCAGGGGCACGGTGATCGCGGACAGCAGGGCGAGAGCGATGAGGGCTTCACTCCAGCCGAAGCCATCGAGGAACACCTGACCCAGGGGCACCATCAGCACCTGCCCCGAGGAGCCGCCGGCACCGGCCAGGCCGAGGAACAGGCTGCGCCGGGATTCGTCGACGCTGCGGGCCACCACGGCCAGAATGACGGGGAAGCCCGTGCCGCTCAACGCGATGCCGATGAGGATACCGTTGCTCAGGACCAGATCCGGCCCGGTGGAGGCGTGGGCCATCATGATCAGGCCGACCACGTACAGGACCCCGCAGGCCGCGATCACCCGGCCCGAGCCGTAGCGATCCGCGATGGCGCCGGCGAAGGGCTGGGAGATGCCCCACAGCAGGCTCTGAATCGCGATGGCGAAGGCGAACACCTCGCGCCCCAGGCCCAGATCCGTGGTTACCGGCGCGAGGAAAATGCCGAAGCTGGTGCGAATGCCGAACGAGAGGATCAGTACGACGCTGGCGCAGACGAGGATCAGGATGGGGTTGCGCCAGGGGCCTGCGGTCATCGGCTCGCGGTCGTCACTTCCGTGTGTCTCGGGTTCCGGGGTGAGCGCCGCAGTATACGTGGCGGTGTGGATCAGGGATATCCGGACAGGCGGATGCGCCAGCAATGATGGGCGCGGGGGTTGCGCGCGAAGTCCCGGGGGATGGTTTCCCGGGTGATGTCCTCCAGTTTCAGGCCTGCGCCGCCGAGGGGGGCGCCATCCATGCGAAAGCGCTTCAGGTGATTGGAAAAGATCAGCACGCCCCCGGTTGCGAGGAAGCGGGCCGCCTGGCGGATGAGCATCACGTGGTCGCGCTGCACGTCGAGGGTGCCCTCCATGCCCGTGGAGTTGGAGAACGTGGGGACATCCATCAGCACGATGTCGTAGCCTTGCCCGTCGGTGGGTCCGTCGGCGAGCCATGCCAGACAGTCCGCGCGCACCTGCACGTGCTCCTCGCCGGAGAATCCGTTCAGCGCGAGATTGTTCCGCGCCCAATCCAGGTAGCGCCGGGAGATGTCGACGCTGGTGGTGGCGGCGGCGCCGCCCATGGCCGCCTGCACCGTGGCGGCGCCGGTGTAGGCGAACAGATTGAGGAAACGCCGACCCGGTGCCAGATCGTGGATCAGTTTGCGTATCGGCCGGTGGTCCAGGAACAGGCCCGTGTCCAGCCGGTCGCTGAAGTTGACCAGCAACCTGGCGCCGTGCTCGCGCACCTCGTGAAAATCGCCGCGGTCGTCGACGCGCTCGTACTGGCCGCCGCCCTTGTGCCGGCGGCGGGTCTTCAACACAACCCGCTCTTCGGGCACCTCCAGAAGCTCCGCCACCGCGGACAGCACCGTGTCGCGCCGGGCGGCGGCCCGCTCCTCGGGGATGGTCGCCGGCGCCTGGTATTCCTGGGCAATGATCCAGGTGTCCTCCCCCCGGTAGACATCGAGGGCGAACGCGTACTCGGGCATGTCGGCATCGTAGAGCCGGTAGCAGTCGATACCCTCGCGCCGCGCCCAGGCCCCTGTCTGGCGCAGATTCTTACGTAGGCGATTGGCGAACATGGCGGCGTTGGGATCGCCTCCCTGCCTTTTGCCGGGGACCGCCGGGGCGTCTCCGTCCCGTTGCGTCGGCGCGCCGTCCGCCGCCGGGATGTCGTAGCGGGTGAGCCGGCAGGAGAGTGGGCCGTTGTCGAGACGCTCGCCGGGCCCGGGGCGCAGCCCGAGATAGGAGCCGATGGTCGGCGCCGCCGCCAGCACGGCTGCCCGCCATCCGGGAAATCCTTCCCGCAGGGTCTCGCCCATGGCCGTGTAGACGCGGGCCATGTCGTCCCGGTCGCCGAGCCGCTCACCGTAGGGTGGGTTGCACACCAGCAGCCCGGTCTGTTCCGGCCACGGGGAAGCGAGTCCGGCCACCTCCCGGCGCTCGATGGTTACGTGCTCCTGGAGGCCGGCACCCTCGAGGTTGTCCCGGGCCCGCTCCACGGCGCCGGCGTCCGCGTCGAAACCGGCGATGGCCGGCAGCCGTTCCAGGCCGTCCCGGCGCCGTTGGCCGGCTTCCTCCAGCAGGGTTTGCCAGAGGGCCGCGTCGTGTCCGCGCCAGCCGAGAAACCCGAAGTAGTCGCGGGTCAGGCCCGGCGCCACGTCGCCTGCCATCAGCGCCCCTTCGATGACCAGTGTGCCCGCGCCGCACATGGGATCCACGAGAGGCTTCCCCGCCCGCGCCAGGGCCGGCCATCCGCCGTGGAGCAGCATGGCCGCGGCCACGTTCTCTTTCAGCGGCGCGGGGCCGCCCCGGCGGCGGTAGCCGCGCCGGTGCAGGCCGGTGCCGGACAGATCCAGGGCGATGGTGGCCACGTCCCGATCCAGGTGGGCGTTGATGCGCAGGCTCGGCCGGTCCCGGTCCACCGACGGCCGCTCGCCGGTGCGTTCCCGCAGCTGGTCGACGACGGCGTCCTTGACCCTCTGGGCGCCGAAGCGCGTGTGGTGCAGCCGCGAGCGGGTGCTGGTGAAGTCCACCGCCAGGGTGCCTCCGGCGCCCAGGTGTTCTCCCCACCGGATGCCCTTCACACCCGCATAGAGCTGTTCCTCGGTGACGCAGGGGAAGCTCTTCAACGGCAACAGGATGCGGCCCGCGAGGCGGGACCACAGGCAGGCTCCGTAGGCCACCCCCAGGTCGCCCCGGAAGCGCACCCCGGCGTGGCCGGCGCGCAGGTGCCGGGCGCCGAGATCCTCCAGCTCCCGGCGCAGCAGGGTTACCAGATCCCGGGGCGCGGTGGCGAAAAGGGCGAGGCTCGACCCCCGGGATCCGCCGGGAAGGGGGTCAAAGTTCTTAGATTCCTCAGAAACTGTGCGCTGGTTCAAAAAACCCGGGCTCCGGCTGTGCTGAAATACTTAGGGTTCCTCACGTGAAAGTATCAACGAGTCCATTCGAGATGCCAAAAACCACCGAGTGCGAAGTTCGTACCACGACCCTGGGCGGGCGGCTCACCTACAGCCGCATCGAGAAAGGCTGGACCCAGCACCAGCTGGCGGCCGCCGTCGGCACCAGCCAGGCGGTTATCCAGCGCATCGAAGCCGGTAAGTGCAGCCATCCGCGCATCTTGAGCGAACTGGCCGAGGCGTTGGAGGTGAGCCCCGCCTGGCTGATGTTCGGCGTCAAGGTCATCGAGGGCCTGGAGCAGGAAGCCATCGAGACGGCGCGCGCCTGGTCTCGGCTGACCGAGCCCCAACGCGCCGCGCTCAAGGAGATGATCCTGCGCATTGCCGAGTCCGGGCCGGAATCACTGCCGCTGCCCGAGAACGGCGTGCTGGAAACCAGCGAGCTCCTCGGACTGCGCTGAGTGTCACCGGGCTGAGCACGGGGCGAAGCCGTGCTGGCGCCACGCCTCGTAGCATACCACCGCCACCGCGTTCGATAGGTTGAGACTGCGGTTCCCGGGCTGCATGGGGATCCTGATGCGCGCGTCGGCGCCCACGCCATCCAGCACCTGTTGGGGAAGTCCCCGGGTCTCCGGTCCGAACAGGAGCGCGTCACCGACGTCGTAGTCCACCGCCGCATAGTCCCGCGTGCCCCGGGTCGAGAAAGCCAGCACGCGCCGGGGTGATCCGTCCCGCAGATAACCGTCCAACGAGTCGTGCAGACGCACGTCGGCCCACTCTCGATAATCGAGCCCCGCGCGCCGCAGGCGTTTCTCTTCCAGATCGAATCCCAGTGGAGCGATCAGGTGCAGGGCAAAGCCCGTGTTGGCGCATAGGCGTATAATGTTGCCCGTGTTGGGAGGAATCTCGGGCTCGAAGAGAACGACGTCGAACATGGGGACACCGGATAGGTGAGCGGCCAAGGGCACCGCGAAAGCACTAACGAAACGCTGGGTGTGGACTTCTGCGGTCTGCGCCTGAATACGCCGCTGGTGCTGCTGTCCGGCTGCGTGGGATTCGGCGAAGAATACACACGGGTAGAAGGCTTTTCCAACCGCCAGGTCGGCGCCGTATGCCTGAAGGGCACGACCCTCTCGCCGCGCCTCGGCAACCAGCCCCACAGGGTGTGGGAGACACCGGGGGGCATGCTGAATTCCATCGGCCTGCAGAATCCCGGCAGCCGTCACGTGGTGGACGCGATCCTTCCCGGGCTCGACTTCGGCGAGACCCGCTTCTTCGCCAACGTTTCCGGCGCGACCGTCGAGGAGTACGTCCAGGTCACGCGAATTTTCGACGACTCCCCCATCGACGCGGTGGAGATCAACATCTCCTGTCCCAACGTGCGCGAGGGCGGGGTGGTGTTCGGCAACGATCCGGAGATGTCGGCGCGGGTGGTGGAGGCGTGCCGGGCCGCGACGTCCAAGCCGGTAATCACGAAGCTCTCACCGAATCAGACGGACATTGTGGACAATGCACGGCGCTGCATCGAAGCCGGCAGCGACGCGCTGGCGGTGGTCAACACGTTCCTGGGGATGGCCATCGACGTCGAAAGCCGCCGTCCCGTCATCGGCGCCAACCACGCGGGTCTCTCCGGACCTGCGGTGAAGCCGATGGCGCTGCTCAAGGTGCACCAGGTATACCAGGAGGCGAAGCGCCACGGGGTGCCCATCATCGGCCAGGGGGGCATCGCCAGCGCCGCGGATGCCCTCGAGTTTATCATCGCCGGCGCCACCACCGTCGGCGTCGGCACGACGCTGTTCTACGACCCCCTGGTGTGCGCGAAGATCAACGCAGGCCTCGAGGACTACATGCGCCGCCACAACCTCGACGATCTGTCCCGCCTGGTGGGCACGTTGGAATTAAACAGCGGCGCCGAGGCCTGGTGCTGAGCGCAGCGGAGCCCAACACCCAGTGTTACGATTTTTCCAAGCGCCGCAAAAAGACTTTCATCTCCTTCGCCGCCTGAATGTCGCCTTTGCGCTCGGCCGCGGCGATGCCCGATCCGTAGGCTTCTTTCGCCTCCTCTTCACGTCCCGACGCCGCCAACGCCTTGCCGTAGATCTTCCAGGCGGCCGAGTAGTCGGGATCGAGGGTAACCGCCCGGGCCAGATGCTCGGCGGCCAGGGCCGGCTGTTCCGTCAGGTAGGCGTTGCCCAGGCTGAAGCGCAACAGGGCGTCTTCCCTGCCCCCGGCCAGCATGGCTTCGAGATTTTCCACGATGCCCACGGATCAGATACGGTTCAGCCCCGCCAGAACTCCGGCGACAGTATCACCAGCAGGGTGAAGATCTCGAGACGGCCCAGCAGCATGGCGAGGCTCAGGATCCACTTCGCGCCGTCGCCGATGCCGGCGTAGTTGGCACCGACGGAGCCGAGTCCCGGACCGAGGTTGTTGATGCAGGCCGCGACCGCGGAAAACGCCGACACCTGATCGAGGCCCAGCGCCATCAGTGCGAGCAGCATGAAGGAGAACGTCGCCACGTAGGTGGCGAAAAATCCCCACACGGCGTCCACCACCCTGCTGGGCATACTGGCGCCGTTGATCTTGATGGGCACCTGAGCATTGGGATGGATGAGGCGCATGATCTCGCGCTTGCCCTGCTTGAACAGCAACACCACCCGGATGACCTTCAGCCCCCCGCCGGTGGATCCGGCGCAGCCGCCGACGAAGCTCGCGAACAGCAGCAACACGGGAAGGAAGCTCGGCCAGATGTAATAGCCGCTCGTGGTGAACCCCGTCGTCGTGCTGATGGACACGGACTGAAACACGCCGTGGCGCACCGAGCTCGCGAAGGTCGGGAATGACTCCGAGTAATAGAGATAGAGACTGCTGATGGCGGAAATGGCCACCAGCAGCCCGATATAGGTCTTCAGCTCCGTGTCACCGAAGTACGGGCGCGGACTGCGCGAGCGCCACGCGAGAAAGTGGAGTGCGAAATTGATGCCCGCGACGGTCATGAAGAAGACCGCGACCAGCTCGATGAGCGGGTTATTGAAGTAGCCGAGACTCGCGTCGTGGGTCGAGAAGCCGCCGATGGCGACAGTCGAGAAACTGTGGGCGACGGCGTCGAAGGGCGTCATACCCGCGAGCCAGTAGGCGAGGGCGCATAGAATCGTGAGCCCGAGATACAGATACCAGAGGGCTTTCGCTGTCTCGGTGATCCTCGGCGTCAGCTTGTTGTCTTTCATCGGACCCGGCGTCTCGGCCCGGTACAGCTGCATCCCGCCGACACCGAGCAGGGGCAGGATGGCCACGGCCAGCACGATGATCCCCATGCCCCCCAGCCACTGAAGCTGCTGCCGATAAAAGAGGATCGAGTGAGGCATCACGTCGATTCCTTCGATCACCGTCGCGCCGGTGGTGGTGAGGCCCGACACCGACTCGAACACCGCGTCGGTCACCGACATGTCCGGATTGCTGGCGAGCAGAAGGGGGACGCTGCCGCAAAGACCCAGGGCCACCCAGAACATCACGACGACGATGAATCCGTCGCGCAGACGCAGCTCCCTGCGGTGCCGGCGCACGGGCAGCCACAGGGCGAGTCCGGAGACGAGAATGAGAAAGAAGGCGCTGAAAAAGGCGTCCAGGGCGCCATCCTGATACCACCAGGACACCGCCATGGGCGGCAGCATGCTGACGCTGAAGAGCCCCAGTAACAGCCCGAGAATGCGTTGGACAACGAACAGTTGCACGGTTAGCTTATTCCGGCGCGGCTGCTGCAATTAGAGGAAAGTGACACCCACCTGAAAAACCTTCTCCACATCGGTCACGTGCTTCTTGTCTATGAGAAAAAGGATGACGTGATCACCCGCTTCGATGCGGGTGTCGTGATGGGCGATGATGACCTCCTCGCCGCGCACGATGGCATCGATAGTCGTGCCGGGCGGCAGCTTTATCTGCTCCACGGCGCGCCCGACCACCTTCGAGGTGCGGCTGTCGCCGTGGGCGACGGCCTCGATGGCCTCGGCGGCGCCGCGCCGCAGCGAGTGCGCCACTACGACGTCACCGCGCCGCACATGGGCGAGGAGACTGCTGATGGTCGTCTGTTGCGGAGAGATGGCGATATCGATGATGCCGCTCTGCACCAGATCCACGTAAGCGCTTCTGTTGATGAGCGACATGACCTTACGCGCCCCCATGCGTTTGGCGAGCATGGCGGAAAGAATATTGATCTGGTCGTCGTTGGTGACCGCGCAGAACACGTCGGTCGTGTCGATGTTCTCCTCGCGCAGGAGGTCTTCGTCGGCGGCGTCTCCCTGGAGCACGATCGTCTTGTCGAGCACTTCCGACAGCGCGCGCGCCCCGTCGATATTGTGCTCGATGAGCTTGACGTTGTAGTTGCTCTCGAGTCCCCGGGCGAGACGCCGGCCGATGTTTCCGCCGCCGGCGAGGATTACCCGCCGCACCGGCTTGTCGAGCTTGCGCAGCTCTCCCATGACGGCGTGGATGTGCTCGGCCGCGGCGATGAAGAAAACCTCGTCGTCGGCCTCGATGACGGTGTCCCCTTCGGGAACGATGGCCCGGCCGTGCCGGAATACCGCGGCCACCCGCGTGTCGATGCCCGGCATGCGTTGCGGCATCTCGCGGAGCTGATGTCCCACCAGCGGCCCGCCGTAGAATGCCTTGACCGCGACCAGGCGGACCCGCCCGTCGGCGAAGTCCAGCACCTGTAACGCTCCGGGCGTTTCGATGAGGCGTTGAATGGAATCGGTAACGAGCTGCTCGGGACTGATGAGGACATCCACGGGCAGGGCTTCCTGGCAAAAGAGCTCGGGATGGTTCAGGTACTCCACCGAACGTACCCGCGCGATCTTGGTGGGTGTGCGAAACAGCGTATACGCCACCTGGCACGCGATCATGTTGGTCTCGTCGCTGTTGGTGACGGCGAGGACCAGATCCGCGTCCTCGGCGCCGGCCTTGCGCAGCACGTCGGGATGGGACGCCTGGCCGAGCACGGTGCGGATGTCCAGGTGGTCCTGCAGGGCGCGTAGATGCTCGGTGTTATGATCGACGATCGTGATGTCGTTCGCCTCGCTCGCAAGGACCTCGGCGACGGTCATGCCCACCTGACTAGCGCCCAGTATTATTATTTTCATGGAGCAGTGCGGAACTCAAAGCACAGATTCAATCCGAGTTCGCTGTCACCCGTTTGGGGTCGATGCCGAGGGCGCGGATCTTCCGGTAGAGATGGGTTCGCTCCAGCCCGACGCGTTCCGCCACCTTGCTCATGCTGCCGCCGGTTTCGCGCAGCTGATGCTCGAGATAGCTGCGCTCGAACTGCTCGCGGGCCTCCTTGAGCGGCAGATCGAAACCCGATGGGATATCCGCATCACCCTGCTCCCGCGTGTCGCCGAGCGACAGGTCGATCTCGTCCTGGTCGATATCGGCACCGCTGCCGAGAATGAGAAGTCGATGCACGACATTCTTGAGCTCGCGAATGTTACCAGGCCACGAGTAGTTGCGCAGACGATTCTGTGCGCCAACCGTGAAGCGCCGATAGGGCAGACCCTCTGACGTGGCGAGTTGATCGATATAGTAGTTGAGCAGTTCGGGAATGTCGTCACGATGAGAACGAAGCGGGGGAATCTCGAGCGGCACCACGTTGAGGTGATAGTAGAGGTCCTCGCGGAGCAAGCCATCCTCCACTGCCCGGTTCGGGTCGTGGCTGGTGGCCGCGATGATGCGTACGTTGATGCTGACCGGGGCGACACCTTCCACGCGCAGAAATGACTGGTGCTTCATAGCGCTCAGGAGGCGCGCCTGGACCCCGAGATCCATGTCGATGATGTCTTCCAGAAACAGCGTGCCGCCGTTCGCCTGTTCCAGGGAGCCGAAGTGGACCTGGCCGCCGTCTTCGACCCCGAACAGCTCCGCCGCGGAGTTGGCCGTCGTGAGCCCCGCGATGGGAACCGTCACGAAGGGTCCTTCGCGGCGGTTGCTCGAGAGGTGCAGATAGCGGGCATACACTTCTTTGCCGCTGCCGGATTCGCCTATCAGCAGCACCGAGGTATCGTGCTGGGCGATGCGCTTCACCTGCTCGCGCAGATTCTGCATCAGCGGACTTCGGCCGACGGGTTCGTTCACGGCGCCCGAAGTGCGTTTGAGCCCGATGTTTTCCTGCTTGAGCTGTGCGATCTCCAGCGCGTTCTTGACTGTGAGCAGAAGCTTCGCCGTGGACAGGGGCTTCTCGAGGAAGTCGTAGGCGCCGAGCCGGGTCGCCTCGACGGCGGTCTCCACGGTGCCGTGTCCCGACATCATGATGACGGGCGTGCTGAGTCCGGAATCACTCGCCCACTCCTTCAGCAGCGAGATACCGTCCGTGTCCGGCATCCAGATATCGAGGAGTATGAGGTCGGGCCGTCGTGCGCGTCGGGCCTCGCGGGCCTGCTCGGCGTTCTCGGCCGTGCTGACTTCGAACCCCTCGTCTTCGAGGATCTCCTTGACGAGGGTACAGATGTCCGGTTCGTCGTCGACGATGAGAATGTATGCGTCGCTCATCTCGTTTCCTCGCCAGCCGGGCCTATATGGCCTGAATCCGGGTTGCA
>Ga0070726_10002059_pt1 | contig 18756 bp, 16 predicted proteins | sample tdAd471_FD_67275 | JGI IMG/M metagenome (GOLD analysis project Ga0070726, IMG submission 67275) | Marine sediment microbial communities from the Atlantic coast under amendment with organic carbon and nitrate - tdAd47.1 | ecosystem: Environmental > Aquatic > Marine > Coastal > Sediment | place... | reverse complement strand
GACAGCGGATCAAGGTCGACGTGCGTGTCGTTGCCACGACAACCCGCGATCTGCTTGAGGAGATCGAATCCGGCGATTTTCGCGAAGATTTCTACTACCGCCTGAACGTGGTGCCGTTTGAGATTCCAAACCTGACCGACCGGCGCGAGGACATCCCGAAACTCGCCGAGCATTTCATGCGCCGCGCGTCGGAGCAGGCGGGCATGCCGCCACGCCGGATCGGGCCGGACGCCATGACCGCGCTGCAGTCGCACAACTGGCCCGGCAATGTGCGCCAATTGCGTAATGTCATCGAATGGCTGTTGATCATGTCGTCGAGCGACCAAAGCGATTCCATCCGCCCAGAAATGCTGCCGCCGGAGATCATGGAAAAAACGCCGCGTGCGCTCCAGGGCGCGTCGAACACCGAGTTCCTCGGATTGTCTCTGCGCGACGCCCGCGAGGAGTTTGAGCGGCAATATCTCGAAGCGCAGGTCAACCGGTTTGGCGGCAACATCTCCAAGACAGCGACCTTTGTCGGGATGGAGCGCTCAGCGTTGCATCGCAAATTGAAGTCGCTTGGCGTAAAAGGGCCCACCGTTCGGGGTATGGAGTAGGCGGGCGGCTGACTGTTGAATGCTGTGGCCAGAGGCACAGCGGATTTCAGGGGATTCCCATGAAAGCGATTATCTGTGGTGGCGGTCAGGTTGGATCGAGTATCGCGCGCGAACTCGCCTCGGAACGCGTGGACGTCACCGTTATCGATCAAAGCCCCGAGCTGATCCGGCGCATTCGCGACACGTTGGATGTCACCACGATGGTGGGGTTTGCCTCGCACCCGGATGTGCTTGAGGCCGCCGGTGCCCGTGACGCCGACATGATCGTGGCCGTCACGTTTGCCGATGAGGTGAACATGATCGCATGCCAGGTCGCGCATTCGCTCTTCGATGTGCCGATGAAAATCGCGCGCGTGCGATCGCAGGCCTACCGCAACCCGATCTGGGCCGATCTGTTCTCGCGCGACCATATGCCGATCGACGTGATTATTTCGCCCGAGATCGAGGTGGCCCGTGCGATCAGCCGGCGCTTCACCGTGCCCGGTTCATTCGAAATGATTCCGCTGGCCAACAATCGGCTGCGGTTGATTGGTGTTCGGTGCGAGGATGACTGCCCGATTCTCAACACGCCGTTGCGCCAGCTGACGACGTTGTTCCCGGATCTGCGCCTGTCGATTGTCGGCATCATCCGGGAAGGCAAGCCGATGGTGCCGACCGGCGACGACCATCTGGAGCCCGGTGATGAGGTCTATATCGTCATCGATGCCGAGCATGTGCCGCGCGCGATGGCGGCGTTTGGCCATGAGGAGCAGGAGGCGCGCCGGGTTATCATCATCGGCGGTGGCAATATCGGCCAGAGCCTCGCGGCGGATATCGAGGAACGTTTTTCCGGAATCACGGCACGGGTCATCGAACTGAACAAGGAGCGCGCCGAAGAGGCGGCCAGTGTGCTCACCAAGACCACTGTCATTCATGGTGATGCGCTCGACCCCGATATCCTGGCCGAAGCCGGCGTCAGTCAAGCGAGCACCGTGGTTGCGATCACCAATGACGACGAGGTCAACATCCTCGCGTCATTGCTGGCCAAGCGCTACGGGGCGGAGCGCGCGGTTACGCTCGTCAACAGCAACACCTACAACCCGTTGCTGGCCCCCCTGGGGATCGATGTGGTGGTCAATCCGCGCGTCATTACCGTCTCGACGATCTTGCAGATCATTCGCCGCGGCCGCATTCGCTCGGTGCATTCGATCGGCGAGAATTTCGGCGAGGTGATCGAGGCGGAGGCGCTCGAGACGTCGAGCCTTGTCGGCAAGGCGATCAAGGATGCGAAGCTGCCGGCGGGGGTCATCGTGGCATCCATCCTGCGCGATGATCAGGTGCTCATGGTCACCAAGGAAACGGTCATCAATGTCGGTGACCGGATTGTTCTGTTCGCGACCAAGGACGCCGTGCGCAAGGTCGAGCGGATGTTCGCGGTCCGCCTGGAATTTTTCTAAACCCTTGAACTGTCCGGTCACGGATTGCGTGGCCGCCCGACAGCGCAAGCCGGGAGATAATCGTGCCGCGTGTTGCCTATGTGAACGGCCGCTATATCGAGCATCGTCGTGCCGCGGTGCATGTCGAGGACCGCGGGTACCAATTTGCCGACGGTGTGTATGAGGTCATACATCTCTATCGTGGCCGCCTGATCGATGAGGATCCGCATCTCGACAGGCTCGCCCGGTCGCTCGGCGAGTTGAAAATCGACTGGCCTGTGTCGCGTGCGGCGTTGTCGCTGACCATGCGCGAACTGGTACGCCGCAACCGTTATGCAACCGGGCTGCTCTACATTCAGGTCACCCGCGGCGTGGCGCCTCGCGATCACAAATTCCCGGCTGACACGCGATCTGCGCTGGTCATGACCGTCCGTCCGATCCCGGAATTCCCCGCCGAGATGCGCGACGAAGGGGTCAAGGTCATCACGATCGATGATTTGCGTTGGGCCCGATGCGACATCAAGACGGTCGCGCTGTTGCCGAATGTACTTGGAAAACAGGCGGCAGCGGAATCCGAGGCCTATGAAGCCTGGATGTGCGACGCGGATGGTTTTGTGACGGAGGGCACGTCGTCGAACGCGTGGATCGTGACGGCGGACGGTACCCTCGTCACCCGCCCGTCGGGGCCGGACATCCTGCGCGGCATCACGCGCCAGGCGATTATCCGTCTTGCCGAGGATGCGGATATACCGTTCGAGGAACGAAAGTTCTCACGTGAGGAGGCCCTGGAGGCGCGAGAGGCATTCTTGAGCAATTCCTCCCACTTCGTGACCCCGGTGACGAGCATCGACGACACGATCATCGCCAATGGGAAGCCCGGCTCTCTCAGCACGGTATTGCACGAGCGGTACACAGAATTCATGGATTCGATGCCGCCGGCACTCAAACGGGGATAAAACCGCGAAATCGTTACACGAAGGACTGGAAATCCGGTCCGGGAAGCCTAACGTATATAGCGTTGTGTTTGGCGTCCCGCATTGCGGTCGGTAACACATGACGTATAACGATCCGTACAGCGCAAAATACAGTCTAAACAAGAACATAGCTGAGGTAATAAGATGGCTGCAGAACGGTCACAGAATGTCCAGGATGTGTTCCTGAACAACATTCGCAAAAACAAAACTCCCGTCACGGTCTTTCTCGTCAATGGCGTAAAACTGCAAGGCGTCGTGACCTGGTTCGACAATTTTTGTGTCTTGCTGCGCCGCGACGCGCATTCGCAACTCGTCTACAAGCATGCGATCTCGACGGTGATGCCGTCGATGCCGATCCAACTCTTCGAGCCGGAAACGGACGAGGATGAGGCAGACGTCGAAGCGGCTGAGTAACCGCGCGTCTTGGGTGTAAAAGAGTATTCCGTGACGACCGAAACCGGCGTGGCACCGACACGAACGTTGGTGCTTCAGCCTGTTATCCGCGGTACCGCCGACAACAAGGGCGGTCGCAGTGCGGACACGCTTCTCGAGGAGACGGCGGGTCTGGCGCGTGCGATTGCGCTGGATATCGTCAGCATGCGAGCCGTACCGCTGAACCGGCCGCGTCCCTCGACACTGTTCGGCGGCGGTGTGGTCGACGAAGTTCATGACCGCATCGACGCCGACGAGATCGGGCTCGTAATTGTCGGTGGGCCGCTGACGCCGGTCCAGCAGCGCAATCTGGAGCGCGCATGGTCGTGCAAAGTGATCGATCGGACCGGTCTGATCCTTGAGATTTTCGGCGCACGAGCCCGGACACGTGAAGGGCAGCTCCAGGTGGAACTTGCGGCGTTGAGCTACCAGCGCAGCCGCCTGGTGCGGTCCTGGACCCATCTCGAACGTCAGCGGGGCGGGTTTGGGTTCGTCGGCGGCCCCGGCGAGAGCCAGATCGAGATCGATCGGCGATTGATTGACGACCGGATTACGAAGTTGAAGCGCGAACTCGAACAGGTGCGCCGGACACGAGGGCTGCATCGGCGTGCCCGCGCGCGTGTCCCGTATCCGTTGATCGCGCTCGCGGGCTATACCAATGCCGGAAAATCGACTCTGTTCAACCGGATCACGAACTCTGACGTGTATGCCGAGGATATGCTTTTCGCGACACTCGACCCGACCATGCGGCAGATCGAGTTGCCATCCGGGCGAACGGCGATCCTTTCCGATACGGTTGGATTTATTTCGGACTTGCCGACCGATCTGGTGGCGGCGTTTCGCGCCACGCTTGAAGAGGTGACCGCGGCCGATGTGATCGTGCATGTCCGTGACTGTGCTGATCCGGACACGGACGCCCAGCAGCAGGATGTCGAGGCCATTCTGGAAAACCTGCTCGATGGCGTTGAGCGCCTGGGGGATGACGGCGTGCCCAAAAAACCGCCCGCCCAATTGGAGGTCCTCAACAAGATTGACTTGATCGACGCGAGCGAGCGCGCCTTTCTGGCCGACCGGGCCCGGCACAGCGACGACGTTTTGATGCTGTCCGCCGAGACCGGTGAGGGATGTGATGCGTTTCTGGCGCGGATCGACGATATCCTGGCGGCGGACGAAAGCGTCGAGACCTTCGATGTTTCATTTTCAGACGGTGCCGCGCTCGCCTGGTTGTACGAAAAGGGAGAGGTTATCGAGCGTGACGACACGGGCGCGAATGCTCGGATCACCGTTCGTTTGGCCCCACGCGACATCGCGCGATTTCGCCGGCGTCTCGATCAGGACATGGTGGCGAAATGAGCATCCCGTTGCCGGATATGGACCGCGTGGTGGAACTCATCGAGACGGCGGCAGCGGAGATTATCCTGCCGCGGTTTCGCGCGCTCAAAGACGGCGAGATCGACGAAAAAGATGGCGGCGAGCTGGTCACCGTTGCGGACATCGAGACCGAGGCGTGGCTGACCCAACGTTTGCCCGAGCTGGTGCCGGGGAGCACGGTCGTCGGTGAGGAGGCGGTCTTCGCCGACAAGTCCGTGTTCGACCGGCTGGCGGCGGATGACCCTGTGTGGGTGATCGATCCCGTCGATGGCACCTGGAATTTTGCCAATGGCCGTGAGACCTTCGCGGTCATTGTGGCCTACGTCGTTCGCGGGGAGGTTCACGCCGGCTGGATCTACGAGCCCGTCTCGGAGGCGCTGGCCGTTGGTGCGCGTGGGGATGGTGTCCGGTTGAGCGGACAGAAAGTTGCGCTCGGCGATTCCAGTGCCGAGTCCGATTTCGTGGGCACTGCGGCGCGCTATCTGCGCGAGCGCGCGGAGGCCGCGCCGGGCACAGTCCGGGAGGTATTCCGGCCCCGCTGTGCCGGTCATGAATATGTCCAGATACTGTCGGGTGAGCGGGCATTTTCGGCCTACACGAAACTGCTGCCCTGGGATCATGCGGCGGGGAGTTTCATGGTTCGCGAAGCCGGCGGACACAATGCGCTACTCGACGGCGCACAATATGATCTGAGCCAACCGAAGGGCGATATGCTGACGGCGTGCAGCCATGAAGTGTGGCGCAAAATTTGCGCGGTTATGACGCCGCAAGACGATGAATAACGAAATAGGGGATGAGCGGATGTCCGATCAGGTGAAAGCAGCGTTTATCGGCCTTGGGGTTATGGGCTACCCGATGGCGGGCCATCTCCGCACGGCGGGGCACACAGTCTGCGTTTACAACCGGACCGGCGCCAAGGCCGATGCCTGGGTCGGCGAGGGCGGGGGCTCGGCCCACCCCACACCGCGAGAAGCGACGCAGGGCTGCGATATCGTGTTTGTCTGTGTCGGCAATGACGATGACGTCCGCAGCGTCGTGCTGGGTGACGACGGCGCGCTGGCCGGCATGACGGCGGGGGCCATCCTGGTGGATCACACGACGGCGTCGGCGGATCTGGCCCGCGAACTTGCGGAGACCTGTGCCGCGCTCGATATCGGCTTTCTAGATGCACCCGTAAGCGGCGGCCAGGCGGGTGCTGAAAACGGGATGTTGACCGTCATGGTCGGTGGCGACCCCGAGACGTTTGCGCGTGCGAACCCCGTGATTGATGCCTATGCGCAGGCGTGCACATTGATCGGCCCAAGCGGCTCCGGGCAACTCGCCAAGATGGTCAATCAGATTTGCATCGCGGGTGTGGTCCAGGGCCTGTCCGAGGCGATGAATTTCGGCATGAAGTCCGGGCTCGACATGGAAAAGGTGATCGGCACGATCTCAAAGGGCGCGGCGCAGTCCTGGCAGATGGAAAATCGCTGGTCGACGATGGTGGATGGCCAGTTCGAGTTTGGGTTTGCCGTCGACTGGATGCGCAAAGATCTGGGCATTTGCCTGGCCGAGACCGAGCGTAACGGCGCCCGCCTGCCGATGACCGCGCTGGTCGATCAGTTCTATGCGCAGGTCCAGGCGCGCGGTGGCGGCCGCTGGGATACGTCCAGCCTGCTGCATCTGCTATCGAACGACTAGCCGCTTAGTTTGTTGTCCCCCGCGGGGGCGGCCAGCGCTTCGAACAGGGGATGAAGATGCGCCTCATAGGGGCGCCAACGCGCGATCGACGAACGATAGATCGGTTGCCGCACCTGCGCGTTGCTGCGGGTGCGCACATTGCGCGACGTCTTGTGAAAGTCGAGGCATCGGGATTCCCAGTCCAGCCCGCAGAACGACACCATCCGGCGTGACCAGTCTTCCTGATCGTCGACCAGATCCTCGTATCGGACATCCAAAACGCGCCCCGGAAGCACCTCATGCCAGTGCGCCATCAACCGCTCATACTGCCGGTAATAGCGGCCCAGATTGGTCAGGTCGTAGGAGTAGGGGTGGCTGCCAACAAAATCACCGAAGAATATTGACAGGCACGTATCGCGCGGGTCGCGCTGGCAGTGGATGATCTTCGCGTTGGGAAACAGGGTCGCGATCAGGCCGACATGATGAAAGTTGCCGGGCATCTTGTCTGTGATCCGTGCGGCATGAGGATCGGTGCGCCTGAGAATACCAAGAAACTTCCCGGCAATATCCCGGCTTGAATCTTCGGTCAGTCCATCGATACAGGCCGGATAGGCTCGACTGTCGTTCAGATGTTCGGACAGATGGTCGGCGAGCTGAAGCAATTCCTCTCGCTCTCCCGCGCCATATACCTGTGAGTGGCTGGCCAGTATCTGCTCGACCAGCGAGGTGCCTGAACGCGGCATGCCGAGGATGAACACCGGCACGTCCGTCGGGTTGCCCCAACCTTTTGTGCGCGCGAAATGCCTTTGGTCGAAGCCACCGATCAGGCCATCGATATGCTTTGAGTAGCCCCGAATATCGAATACGACATCCTTGAGCAGGTTGCCGTTCCGGTAGTGGTCGAACGCGTCGGCATAGGCCTTCACATTATGGCAACTTGCACCGGCAGCCATATGCAACACCGCGCGCCGTTGCGCCGGGGTATCATCATTGTCGATCGCGGCCAGCAGACCGTTGAAGTGTGTGTCACCGGGCACGAGGTCTTTCAAATTGGCCAACTCGCGCAAAGCCCCGGCGTGGCCGGGTGCGAGTGCGATGGTGCGTTGAAGCCATCGCTTGGCGTCTGCGAGATCACCGGCATCGATGAGCGCACGCGCACGACCATAATGGGCCTCGATCGAGGTCGGCTGGCGTTCCAGGGCAGCGTCGAAATCCGCGATGGCGCGTTGGCTCTGGCCGGCACGATAACGGGCCCAGGCGAGGAGCAGGAGCGGCCGGATCGCGTCGGGATTCTGCAGATGCGTGTCTTCGAGGATTCTGAGGGCCTCTTCATGCCGCGCCAGCCGACTCAGAACACGGCCATACTCGCACTTCACATCGAGACTTTGCGGGGCGATGTTCAGGGCACGCTCCAGGAATTCGTGGGCCAGCATGAAATTCTCGGCATCGAATGCCTGTCGTCCGAGTTCGATGAGCGGGCGCGGATTGTCGGGCGCGGCGCGCTGCGCACGCTCAAATGCCGCGAAAGCGGCATTTCTGTCTCCGCGCTTGGCAAGCCATCGGGCGAGTGTCATGGCTGACCGGAACGCCCGCGATGTGCCTGTTCCGGGAAGGGTTCGGACGAGCGCGGTCATGTCGGCGGCGCGGCCCAGAAGGCGGCGGCTGACGTGACGGGCTAGATTGCGCCGCAACAGCCGGAACGCAATTCTCTGGAGATGGGTTGCCTCGGTGCGCCTGCCCATCGCGGCTTGGGTGCCGGCCAGGCCGAACACAGCCTCATGGGCGCGGGGGTCGAGAATCCAGGCGTCACGAAACTGTTGGTCGGCGCCTTCCGTATCTCCGAGGCGCTTGAGTGACTGGCCGAGCGCAATTCTGTACGGCGCGAACCCACGGCGCATATCGACGGCACGGGACAAATGGATGTGGGCGGTGTCGATGTCGCCGTTGCGCAGCGCCGTCATGCCGAAAAGGAACCAGGCGTCGGGCTGGTCGGGGTGGCACTCTATGAGAGACTGGCAGGTTTCCTGTGCTTCTCCCATGCGCCCGCCCCGCACCGCCGCGCGTGCGTTTTCGAGCAGATCATTGAGCCCCGGTCTGTTGGCGCTCCCGTCGAGAACACTCATATCCATCGCAATTCTCCCCACCAATCATGTGGCACGCGGCATGTGCACGTGCGTTTGCATCGCGGGTCGAATGTAGGAAAACGAGATTAATACGCGTTTGATTTTTCGTAGGATTTTAAGGGATTAGTGGGTTTTCAGCTCTCAAAGGCCGCGTTTTTTGGCCTCTTGCCAGCGCGCCTCCAAAACATCCAATCCAACCTTTCTCAAATCATGTCCATCGTCGCGGACCGAGGCCTCGACATGGCGGAAGCGGCGTTCGAACTTTGTGTTGGTGCTGCGAAGCGAATCTTCCGGATCGAGCTTCAGATGGCGGGCGAGGTTGACGCAGGAAAACAGGACGTCGCCCATTTCATCAGCCATGCGGTCGGTACTCCCGCCTCCGGTGATTTCTGCTTTCAGTTCACCCAATTCCTCTTCGAGCTTTTCAAGGACAGGGCCGATCGTGGGCCAATCGAATCCCCCGCGTGCAGCCCGTTTTTGCAGTTTCTCCGCACGGGTGAGGGCCGGCAGGCCGATCGGGACATCGTCGAGAAGGCCCGGTTCTTCGCCGCGCGAACGGGATTTGTCGGCGCGCTCGCTGGCCTTCTGGGACTCCCAATTGTCGCGCAAGCTGGTGCCGGGATCATGGTTGTCGGCGTCGAACACATGGGGGTGGCGGCGCACCAGCTTGTCGGCAATGGCACCGGCGACGTCGTCGAAGTCGAAGGATTTCTCTTCCTCGGCCATGCGCGCATGAAACACGACCTGGAGCAGGAGGTCTCCGAGTTCCTCACGCAGGTTGTCGCGGTCATCCCGCTCGATGGCGTCGGCGACTTCATAGGCCTCCTCGATCGTATAGGGCGCGATCGATTTGAAATCCTGCGCGATATCCCAGGGGCAGCCGTCGGTCGGGTGGCGCAGTTGCGCCATGATCTCGATGAGCCGATCGATGTTCCGCGTCGTCATTCCAGCCTCCGGTTGAACAGGGAGGCGGAGCCTAGACCGGGCGGAGAGTCGGGGGAATGGCGACGCTACTGGGCGAGGCGCAAATTCGTCAGCTCGTTGCCGATCTCGTGAAAGACGTCCTGCAATTCATCATTCGACGGGGAGTCGAAATAATGCGCGGGCGAGGTGGCGCAGTTGCGGTACAGGTCCTGGGTCGCGGCATTGTTGAGCTGAAAGGTGATCGCAAAGATGAGGATGCCCTCGGTCTTCATCGCATTGCAGACCGCGAGCATGCGGTTGTTGATCTCGGTCGTTGCCGCGCCGCCGTTCGTGGTGCCGAGACGGCCCTCGCTGACCCGTCCGTAGGCGGTGTAGTCGGCGTCGGGGTTGTTGGGCAGGCCGGTCGGCCAGTCGTACCACTGGTTCACGCCATCGGTGAGCATGATCGCGACCTTGTCCATCAACGGCGTGTCGTAATCCAGCGGCAACTCCGACGGGGTGGCGCCACCCCACAGACCCTGCCAGGTCGGTGACAGCACGCGCCAGCCCCAGGCCAGCCCGAGATTGGCCATGGTGCCGCCGCGATGCCAGGGCTGCATGTCGTCGATTGCGTCATGCACGGTCGTCTTCTCGGCGACCAGCGGCGTGATCGATGGGCCGCACCCGAGATTCGGCCCGAGTCCGTTATTCTGGGCGCCGTTGGCTTCGTCGATATTGGCCCAGTCCCAGTCATTGTCGCCCGTCTGCGGCGTGTAGACGCCACTCGTTGTGGACCAATACTGGTGAACGAAAGGCTGGATCGTCGGCAGCGTGTCGGTCTGGTCGAACGGTGCGGCCCGGGCCTCGACGCAACCCTTCCACCCGATCGCCGTCAGCGGCTGCCAGTCGCCGGGGTTGATATCGGGCTGCGCGCCGACATTGGGCTGCAGGGCCTGGAAGGGAAGATTGTTGAAGCTGGTAAAATCGTCGGTCGCGTAGTTCGTCGCCGCCTCCCAAACGGGCGGCAGGTAGTCTGCCGGATCGTAGGCCGCGAGCCAGGTCGTGCGGGCGGCGCCGACATTCACGGTCGCGGCATAGGGGACCAACGAGACCCAGAAATCGTTCACGGTTTCCTCTTCGCCATACAGAATGTCGATCAGGTCATGGGCCGCCGATTTCATGGCGTCCATCTTGCCGCCGCCGCGCATGGACCCGGTGTTGTCCATGATCAGGGCCAACTCCATGCCGCGTACCGCACGGTGAACCACGGTGCGCGCGCTGACGGTGATGTCATCAAAGCCGAGTACGCGCATGAAGGAGGTGGGGATGTCCGCCGATGCCGACAGGGTCAGCAGCCCCTCGGTTTCGTCGGCGTCGATATTGGGGCCGTCGACCGTCGCACCGAGATAGCCGTCGGGGAAGTTCGCGCTGAAGAATTGGAGTATGTCCGCGTCGCGATCGGGCTCCAGCATGGCCCGGCCGCCGGCGAGGCCGGCCGCGTCGAGCGCCTGGTGGAGTTTCGTCTTGACCATGTAGCCGCGTGCGGCATCCGTGGAGAGCCCGACAAAGCCCACGATCGGGACAATCCCCACCGCGACAAATGCCGCAACGGCGCCGCGCCGGTCCGGCCAGAGTTTCAGGGCGCCGGCGACGGCGTTGGACAGGATGTGCCGGATCGACAGGAGTGGGCGTTTCATGGGCACCGCGCATTTGTTTCGATGCATCAATACTTGGGTGTCGAGGGATCCCGATCAACGTCGATTCGATAAACCTGTCGATACTCGGAAGTAGAATAAAACCATGAAAAACAGCGAGTTAAATTGCATATGAAGTGGATTGACTGTTGCCCGATATATCGGTGAATTTTCATGGAATTTTGTCATAAAACAAAACAAGTAATGAATAATGATCATATACAATAACTAAACGTTATATCCTCGTTCCGTGATTTGTAAAAAGCCTTTTGATTACTTGATCTAGACATCGATTTTAATACTTCTTTAAGGGGTCTGGCGCGATGCTTCGCCGCGTCACTTATGCGTCCACAAGGAGATAATCGATGTACCAAACACTCAAAAACCTGTCCCGCGATGAATCGGGTGCGACCGCCATTGAGTACGGCCTGATTGCCGCGCTCGTGTCGGTGGCCTCGATCGGCGCCCTCACACTCATGGGCGGCTCGCTGGACACGATGTTCACGGCCGTGTCGGGACGTCTCGACACCGCGGTGGCGAATATGCCGGCCGGCGCGGGCACCGGTGGTGGCACTGGTGGTGGCACCGGCGGTGGTACCGGCGGTGGCACGGGTGGCGGTACGGGTACCCCGTAAACGTCACAGGTGTGAAACGGCGGGCCGGTGCCAGGCAGGCGCCGCCCGCCACACACCACCCGCTGCGTTGCACAAGATTTCAGACATTCACATTTGGCTGACCCCGGACTTCATCGACATGCCGTCATTCTTCTCACTCCAGATCCTTCTGCTTGCGGCCCTTCTCGGCCTCGCCGTCGTCGCCGCGATCACCGATCTGCGCAGCTACCGCATTCCCAACCGCGTCAGCCTGGCGATCGCAGCGGGGTTCCCGATCTTCGTCCTCGCTGGCGGTGCGGATTTCCGCAGCGGCCTGTTCGCCGCCGGCCTGGTCTTCGCGGTCGGCGTCTTTTTCTACTCGCGCGGCTGGATGGGCGGGGGCGATGTGAAGCTGCTCGCCGCGCTCAGTCTGTGGGCCGGCACCGATCTCGTCCTGCCGATGATCGTCATCATCACCCTCACGGGGGGGATCATGAGCTTCGCCGAATGGTTCCGCATCGGCGGGTTTAACCGGCTTCTTGCGCGGCACATCCCGACGATGGACGGCGCGATTTCCATGCCCGCCGTGCGCGACCAGGCGGCGGTGCCCTATGCCGCAGCGATCCTGGCGGGTGCGCTGTATGTCGCCGTGTCGCGGGCGGTCATTCTCTTCGGTTCCCTGGAGGCATTCTGATGAACGTCCGACTGCTCAGTCTCGTCCTGGTCGCGTTGATCGCGGCCGGTGGCGCCATCTTCGGTGCGAACAGCTGGCTTGCGGGGCAGCGCGCCGCGCTCGAGGCCGCGAACCGCAATCAGGTTCAGGTGAAGAAGGACCACACCCGCATCATCGTCGCCAAGCGGGGGCTCCCCGCGGGGACGCTGATCAAAAAACCCCATCTGCGCTGGCAGGCCTGGCCCGACACCGGCGTGTCTGACGCCTATCTGGTGGACGGCAAGACCAACCTGGAAAGCCTGGTTGGCACGGTCGTGCGCCAGGGCATTGCCGCCGGTGAGCCGATCACCGAAACCCGTGTCGTGCGGCCGGGGCAGCATGGCTTCATGGCGGCCGTCCTGCGGCCTGGGTTCCGGGCCATCACGGTTGGGGTCAATATCACCAGCGGTGTGGCCGGCTTCGTGTTCCCCGGGGACCGGATTGATCTGATCCTTTCCCATTCGGTGGGGCGCGAAGGCCAGAACGGGCGCGTCCGGCGCGCGTCCGAAACCGTCCTGACCGATGTGCGCGTGCTCGCCATCGATCAGTCGACCAATGACCAGGCCGAAAAACCCAACCCGTCCAAGAGTGTGACGCTGGAGGTGACCCCCAAGCAGGTGGAGATCGTCTCGCTGGTCAGCGATATCGGCCGGTTGTCTTTGAGCCTGCGCAGCCTGCAGCGCGACGAGGGTGCGATCGGTGGTCCCGAAGCGGGCGACGGCGAGGGTGATTCACCTGGTGTCGTGCCGGGTATCGCCCCGGGCGTCGCGTCTGCCGACCCGCTCAACATCAACCCGATTCTGGCACGGCTGGTCAGCGGCGAAGAGCCGGAGCGGGGGCGGGGACACACCTGGGATAGCGAGGTCAGCCGTTTGCTGGTCGCGCCGGCTTCGAAAGGAAATCTGCACCAGGTGCGTGTCGTTCGCGGCGATGAATCCGCGGTTGTCGAATTCAAGCGAGGCCGAAAATGATCAGGCTTTTGTCCCGGCTGGCACCCATCGCGGGTCTGCTCACCGCGCTTTCCATGTTGTTGATCGGAACGGGCGGTGCACAGGCGCAGGCGCCGGTGCGGACCGTCGGATCCGGCGTCGAAACGATCGAGATCGAGGTCAACAAAGGAGCGCTCGTGCGCCTGCCAGAGCCGGCGTCTGCGGTGTTTGTCGCCAATCCCGCTTACGCGGATATTTCGATGAAATCCCCCACGCTGGTCTATGTCATGGCCAAGCGAACCGGGGAAACGTCGCTGTTCGCCCTCGATGGCCGTGATGCGGTGCTCGCGAACATCAATCTGATGGTCACGCACAATGTCTCGGCATTGAGCGCGTCCTTGCGTTCGGTCCTGCCCGACACAGCGATCGAGGCACGTTCGGTGCCCGGCGGGTTGATGCTGGCGGGACTGGTGAACTCGGCGACGGAATCGGAAGAGGCACGCCGCATTGCCGCGCGTTTCCTGGCCGAGAACGAGGTCGTGGTGAACCAGATACAGGTGGTCGGTCCGAACCAGGTCAACCTGCAGGTGCGGATCGCCGAGGTGTCGCGCAATGTCCTCAAGCGTCTCGGGTTCAACTTCGATGCGCTGATCGATGTCGGCACATTCTCGTTCGGGCTCGCCTCGGGCCGCGGGTTCCTGAACCCGGCGCGGACCCTGATCAGCGGGTTGCCCGACACCGGACTGGCACAGGCCAACTACATCTCGAACTCGGTCGACGTCGCCGGCGTGGTTGATGCCCTGGAGACCGAGGGCCTGATTTCGCTCCTGGCCGAGCCTAATCTCACGGCGCTGACCGGCGAGACGGCGAGTTTTCTGGCGGGTGGCGAATTTCCGGTGCCCGTCGTCGACAATGACGGCGAGGTCACGGTGAGCTTCAAGCCGTTCGGCGTGTCGCTCGCCTTCACGCCGACGATTTTGAGCGCTAACCGGATCAGCCTGAAGGTCTTGCCGGAGGTGAGCGCCCTGTCGTCCTCGGGGGCCGTCAACGTGAACGGGCTGAATATCCCGGCGCTGACCACGCGGCGCGCAAATACCACCGTCGAACTCGGCAGCGGTCAGAGTTTCGCGATCGCGGGCCTGCTGCAGGCCGACAGCAATCAGAACGTCAACGAATTCCCGGGGCTGGCCGATCTGCCGATCCTCGGTGCGCTGTTCCGCTCGACCGAGTTCAACCGGCAGGAGACCGAGCTCGTGATCATCGTCACGCCGTATCTGGTGCGGCCGGTGTCGAGCAACGCGCTGTTGGCGCCGACGGACGGTTTTGAAATTCCCGATGATTTCGATCGGGTTGTTCATGGCGAGACACAACGCCGGAAAGCAACACCGAGCGAGCGTGAAGTGCGTGTACCGGAATTTGATGGGGCATCCGGACCCGGCGGTTTTCAGATTGAGTAGAGGTTGACCATGATGCGACGACAAAAGGTGATCAGAAGCCGGCGTATTTTCACCAAGCGACCCTCGCGATGGTGGCCACTCCTGGCCGTTGCGGCGGTGATCGTCACGGGCTGCGCGCAGTCCCTGGCGGATTACAGCCCGGCCCAATCTCCGCGCGACATCCAGGTGCGCTGGGTCTCCCTCGACCATGCGGTTCTGTTCGAACCCGGTACCAGCGTGCTCACCTCGTCTGAACGGTTTCACCTCGATGCGTTTCTGGACGGCTTGACCCTGCGGCGCGGCGACCGGTTTCTGGTCGACACGGGCGATACGGGCGGGCTCGACCCGCTGGCCCAGGCCCGTGCCAGCATCATTTCCCAACGCCTGCGCCGCCACCTTCCGGGCGTCGATGCCCTCATGTATTCCGGTGGCGATGCACCGTCGGAGGGCGCGCGCCTGGTGGTCGGCCGCTATGTGGCCGTGCCCCCCAATTGTCCGAATTGGTCGCGCCCGTCCGGCGCCAATCCCGGCAACATCACGGATGCGAATTTCGGCTGCGCCGCGGCCACCAATCTCAGTCTGATGATCGCCGACCCGGCCGATCTGGTGCGGGGCCGAAGCCTCGCGCCCGGTGACGGACAGGCTCTGTCTTTGGGAATCCAGCGTTATCGGACGAACAAGGTCAAAAGTCCGCTGGCCGTCGAGACGAATGAATAATCATGACCGTCGCAGCGATTGATACAAGGCGGGAGAGCGGGGTCGTCCTGGCGGCCTTCGCGGCCGATTCCATGACCGCCAAAATGATCGAGCAGGTGGCCAGTTATCATTGGCCCGGCGCGACGGTCGTGGAGGGCGGTTTGCATGCTGCCGCCGCCTATCTCGACAGCACGCGTGCGCCCGATTTGCTGGTGGTCGACCTCGGGAACAGCGAGCAGCCCCTCGAAGAGCTTTTGACGCTGGCGGATTCCTGTGAACCTTCAACCCAGGTCGTGGCGCTGGGGACAGTCAACGATCTGGGGCTCTACAAGCAGTTCGTCGCGGCGGGGGTTGCGGATTATCTGGTCAAGCCGCTTGCCGCGGAAGACCTGGAGACGGCGTTGCTGGCAGCGGCGTTCCGCGAGAAGCAGGCAATCGAAGCGGTGGATGCGCCGCTCGGGAAAATCGTGGTCACGATCGGCGCCCGTGGCGGCGTCGGGGCAACCACGATCGCCACGAATGGCGCCTGGATGCTGGCCGAGGAGCAAAACCAGAAGGTGGTTTTGGTGGACCTCGATCTGCAATTCGGCTCGACCGCGCTGTCGCTCGATCTCGTGCCGGCCGGCGGTATGATCGAGACGTTACGCAATCCCGACCGGGTGGACGGCCTGTTCCTGGCCAGCGCGCTCGTGCCCAAGACGGCGAATTTTTCCCTGCTCGCCGCCGAAGAAGATCTGGCGCGCGATGCGAGCTACAGCAGTGCCGGGATCGAGCGGCTCATCGAGGAGCTGCGGCGCAGTTTCGGTTGGGTCTGGATCGATATCCCGCGCACGCTTTGCCATGTGAATGCCAATGTGATTTCGGATGCATCGCACATCTATGTGGTGTCCGACCTGTCGCTGGCGGGTATGCGCGATACGATGCGGGTGTCCAACTATTGTGACGGCCTTAACCGGGATGCGGAGATCGCCGTTATTCTGAACCGCACCGGCGGTGCCAAGGGGATTCCCGCCGCACAGTTCACCAAGGGTGTGCCCAAGCCTGTGATTGCGCGCCTGCCGGAAGATCCCAAGGCAGGCAACGCGGCGACCACGGGTAAGCCCGTCGCCCAGATCGCCGGGCGCGGAAAGTTCGCCGTCGGTCTGCGCAAGATCGTCCAGGCCATCGCACCGCTGCCGAAGAAACGGCACGGGCTGTTGGCATTCCGGAAGACGGACGCGGAGGCAGAAGCATGAGTTTCGGCCGGCGATCCGACGGGACGCCGGCCGCTTCCGGCCGGAACATCTCGTCAAGCGCATCTTCTCCGCCGGCGCACGAGAATGTTGTGGCGTTCGCCGACGCGGGCCATGTCGACCCCGACGATGAATTCGAGCCGGACCTGGCACCCGCGCAGTTTGCCGAACGGGTCGCCGCAGCGGTCCGGGACGGCGAGGGGGTCGAGGGCATCGCGCGCGGCGAGGTCGCCGCCCGGGTTACCCGGGCGGCGGAAAAGGTCCTGGGCCGCGCCTACCGAAAGCTCAATCAGATCGAACAGCGCGACCTGATCACGCGGGTGCTGAACGAGGTCTATGTGGCACCGGTGCGTGACGACCCCACGCCGGTCGAACCGGTTGCGAGCCTGACGCCGGAAAGCGTCAACGCTGGGAATTCGGACCCCGCCGGCGACTATTCCCTCGAAAGCCTGAAGACCGAGAAACGCCAGGTCTCGAAAGTGGTCGAGGATGCGCGCCGGAAGGTTCAGCCGGAACTGGTGGAACGCATCGACGTCGGGACTGCCGTTACCTTGCCGCGCGAAGATCTCGAAGCCCAGATCGCGGACATCGTCACCGAAATCCTCAATGAAGAAAAACTGCAGCTCAATCAGTTCGAGCAGCAGGATCTGGTCAAGGTTCTACTCGATGAAATGCTCGGGCTCGGCCCGCTCGAGCCGCTCCTCGCCGACGAGGACATCACCGACATCATGGTCAATGGCTACAACCAGATCTACATTGAGCGGTTCGGCAAGCTTGAGCTGACCGACGTGGCGTTTCGCGACAACAAGCATGTGATGAACATCGCGACGCGGATCGTGTCGCACATCGGGCGGCGGATCGACGAGACGAACCCGCTGGTCGATGCCCGGCTGGCGGACGGCAGTCGCGTGAACATCATCATTCCGCCCCTGGCGATCGATGGTCCGTCGATATCGATCCGTAAGTTCGCCAAGAAAAAAATCACGCTCGAGGTGATGGAATCACAGAACAATCTGTCGACCGCGATGGCGAAGGTGTTGCGGATTGGTGCCCGGGCCCAACTGAACATCCTGATCTCCGGCGGTACGGGTTCGGGCAAGACGACGCTCCTCAATGCGCTGTCACAGATGATCGATCACGGCGAACGTGTGGTGACCATCGAGGATGCGGCCGAGTTGCAGCTCCAGCAGCCCCACGTCGTCCGTCTCGAAACACGCCCGGCGAATCTCGAAGGCCAGGGGGCGATCACCATGCGCGATCTGGTCAAGAATGCGCTGCGCATGCGCCCCGATCGCATCATCCTCGGCGAGGTGCGTGGATCGGAAGCCGTCGACATGCTGCAGGCCATGAACACCGGCCATGAGGGCTCCATGTGTACGGTCCATGCCAATCGCCCGCGCGAAGCCCTGACGCGGTTGGAGAACATGGTCGGTATGGCCGGTATCAATCTGCCGGCCAAGGCCGTGCGGACCCAGATCGCCGCCGCGCTCGACATCATCGTGCAGGTCAGCCGAATGCGCGACGGCGTGCGCCGGATCACCCACGTCATGGAAGTGGTCGGGATGGAGGGCGACGTGGTCACCACCCAGGATCTCTTCGTTTTCAAATATGAGGGGGACGACCCGTCCGGTCGGATACTGGGGACATACGAATATTCCGGCGTGCGGCCGCACCTGACCACAAAGGCCGAGTATTTCGGCCTCGGCCGTGCGCTGACCGACGCGTTGCGCTGATGGGAGGTACGATGTTCGGAACGGTGGACTTGTCGGTCGCGGTGATGATCGCGAGCGTGGTGCTGGCGACGGTGTGTCTATCTGTCGTCGGCGGGATTCTGGTGTTCGGCGAGCAGCGCCATACGAACAAGCGAATGACCGGGATCATGCAGCGTTGGCAACCACGGGTGGCGGCGGATGGTACGCCGACATTGCGGCTGGCACAGCATGACAGCTCCTTGCCGTCGGTTGACCGTATCCTCAAACGTTTGCTGCCAC
>Ga0070726_10002058_pt1 | contig 18761 bp, 17 predicted proteins | sample tdAd471_FD_67275 | JGI IMG/M metagenome (GOLD analysis project Ga0070726, IMG submission 67275) | Marine sediment microbial communities from the Atlantic coast under amendment with organic carbon and nitrate - tdAd47.1 | ecosystem: Environmental > Aquatic > Marine > Coastal > Sediment | place... | reverse complement strand
ATTGGGCGCCCACGCATTGCCCTCGGTTGTTGTCTCGGTGATGACGACGCCACCGACACCCGGGTTCCAGCGGGCGGGCACAGATTCGAGCGGTCCATCGTTTGTATCGAATGCAATGACGAATCCCGAAGGCGGCGTCTACCAGATGACCTCGACGGCCGAAGCGTTGAGACCACTGCCCATTCCGGTCAAGATCACTCGATCGCCGGAGGCGATGCGACCAGCGTCAGCCTCCTTGGACAGGACGGTCGGCACCGAGGCTGGCCCGGTGTTCCCAAAGAGCGGATAGGTGCGTGGCACCCTTTCTTCTTCCAATCCGAGGCGGCTGATCAGCATGTCGGTGTGGACCCGGCTCACCTGATGAGCTGCAACCATCGCCACCGAATCGATGGGCCAGTCGAACTCGGCTTGCGCCTCTTTCCAACCGTCCTCCGCGAGGTCCAAACCAGCCAGTAGTAGCGCGTGAGAGTCCGTTCGTCCCTCTTCCGGATCGCCGATGCTCAACCCATGATGCTCGGCTGCAGAAACACTGAGTCCTCCGAGGTAACGCGGTCCGGTGGTGTTCGCGTTGGCCTTCGAAAGCAACATGGCAACGCCGGCGGATCCGAGCGTGAGACAGGCGAACTGCTCTCGGAACGTAGCCCCATCGATATCGGAGCGCTGCAACCGAGCGATGGTGGCCTCGACTATCTGACGACAATCCTCACCGTCGACGATCAAAGCGTGCTCGATATCGCCGCGTTCGATCATGGCGGACGCAATGCTTGCGCCGTTCAGGAATCCGAGACACGCACTGCCGACGTCGAAATTCATGCAGTTCCGTCCAAGGCCGAGCTTTCCCTGCACGATGCTCGCGGTCGAAGGTTCGAGATGGTCGCGACAGACCGAAGTATTGATGAGCAGGCCGATGGCGTCCGGGTTGACATCCGTTTCAGAGATCAGCTTCTCGGCAGCAAGGACCGCTGCGTCACTTGGCGCCATGCCTTCGCTCCAGAAGCGGCGCTCGTCGATGCCCGTCAAGCTCTGAAGCAGGTCACTCGGCATCGAGAATCGTTCGAGCGTCGCCGCTAGCTGATCATCAATCGACTTTGATGTCACCACGACATCGGCGTCGACATGGGCGAGGCCGGTGATGGCGACGTCTGAGTAGCGCGATTGAGGGGCGGACATCAAAAAGGACCTTTCCGTTGTAGAAACGGCTGCCTACGTTCGCGTCGAAGCGCCGAAGGTCATAGCATAAGTCGCCAACGATGATCTTCAGCCCACAGCAAGCAAGAATGCCGCCGCCAGACCTCGAGGGATGGGATCCCGACTGGTCTCGATTGGTCTCGGCCACTGACGAGACGAACCAGAATCGTACGTGGCACGTTCTCGACACCCGTGTCGTCGATCCCGTTGGCACACTGTTGTGCGTGCATGGGAACCCGACCTGGTCCTATGCCTTCCGAAATCTGGCTTCGGCGTCGGGTCGTTGGAGAGTCGTGGCGGTCGATGCGCTCAACATGGGATTCTCCGAGCGCACAACCGAGAATCGTCGGCTCGCAGGACACATCGCCGATCTCACGGCCGTTACCTCTGCACTGGATATCAAGGGACCCGTAGTCACGGTTGCCCACGACTGGGGAGGACCGATTTCTCTCGGCTGGGCGCTCGCACACCAGGAGCAGATCTCTGGCATTGTTTTGATGAACACGGGCGTTGCCAGGCCGAAGGACATACGTGTACCGGCCCTGATTCAGGCGGTCCGCACCAAGGCCACACTCCAAGCAAGTTGCGTAACCACCCCCGCCTTCCTGAGAGGCACACTTCGGTTGGCGCATCCATCACTGCGATCTCCCGTACGGCACGGATTTCTGGCGCCGTACGCAAATGCTGCAAGTCGGCGAGGTATCGGCGACTTCGTAGAGGACATACCCTTCACCCCCGACCATCCGACCCACACAACCCTCGATGAGATCGCAGGCGAGCTGGAGCAGTTTGCCGAAGTTCCATCGCTTCTGCTGTGGGGCGCCAAAGATCCCGTCTTCTCAACCGCCTTTCTCGCCGACCTCCGGGAACGACTACCGCACGCCTCTGTGCACCTCTACCCAAAGGCTGGGCATTTGGTCATGGAAGATGTCGGGGCTGAAAGCGTCATTCTCGACTGGCTCGACATGATCTCTGAATCAGAGTCCTCGGAATCGGCGTCGCACCCACGGGACCGAGACAGCGGCGATCGCGGCAACCGGCTGTGGGCAGCGCTCGAGCAAAGAAGAGATGACACTGAAGTCGCCGTCGCCGAAATGGACAAGAACGGGTCGGCACACATCTCAAGAAGCGTCAGCTTTGCCGAGCTTCAACGCCGCATAGAACTCCTCTCCGACCGACTGCTTGGCGCCGGGGTTCAACCAGGAGACCGGATAGCTCCGTTGATTCCGCCAGGGATCGATCTCGTCGAGATGGTCTACGCGTGTTGGCGCATTGGGGCGATTGTTGTTGGCGTCGACTCAGCTCTCGGCATTCATGGCGTTACCCAGGCTCTCCGGAAAGCGCGGCCGGACTTCGTCGTGGCCGATTGGCGCGGTCTGACCTTGGCACGGCTCCGGAAGTTGCCTGGACGTATGCTTTCGCTGACGACATTGCCACGCACGACAGCCAAGACTCTTGGTGTGGAAACAAGTTTGGCGGAGCCGATTGAGGTCGGCCAGCAACAAACGCTGCACAGCCTGCCAGGACCGGATGATCTGGCCGCCGTGGTGTTCACATCTGGCTCAACCGGTCCATCAAAGGGTGTCGTCTACCGCCATGGGCAACTTGAAGCCCAACGAGATGCCCTTGCTGCTACCTACTCCGTGACGAACAACGACCGTCTCGTCGCTGCGTTCGCTCCGTTCGCGATCTTCGGGCCAGCCTTGGGCATTGCATCAGTTGTGCCAGCGATGGACGTCTCTTCACCTGCAACGCTCGATGCGCGAGCCTTTGCCCATGCAATCGACGCCATTGGCGCAACAGTTGCGTTCGCCTCGCCGGCTGCGCTGTCGAACATCGTCGAGACCGCCAACGAACTCGATTCCGATCAGCAGGTGGCCTTCTCGCAGCTCCGCGCCATTGCAAGCGCCGGCGCTCCCATCTCGCCTGACATGCTTCGTTCGATCAAACAGTGCTTCACTCACGCTGAACTTCATACGCCGTATGGGATGACCGAGGTCATGCCGGTGACCAGTATCTCACTCGACCAAATCGAGGCAGCCGGAGCTGGAAATGGGGTGTGCGTTGGACTCCCTATTCGCGGCGTTGAGGTTGCCGTGAGCGCCATCGATGCATCGGGTAGAGCTTCGTGGGACTTCGTCGGGGAGAACGATGTGACAGGAGAGATCTGTGTTCGGGCGACCCATGCGAGTGACGGATATGACGCCCTCTGGGCGACTGAGAACAGCACTCGACGGGCGGGGTGGCATCGCACCGGCGACGTTGGCCATCTCGACGAGGCTGGACAGCTTTGGATTGAGGGCCGCACCGCCCATCTGATTCTGACAACGAAAGGGCCGGTGACTCCGGTGGCGATCGAACATGACGCGGAAAGCGTCGCTGGTGTGGAACAAGCTGCGGCAGTAGGCATCGGCCCAGTCGGAACCCAGCAATTGGTTGTCGTCGTGTCGACCACAGAGTCATCGAAGGATGTCGTGGCAAACGAACGGCTCACCAACGCTGTGCGGGCAGCAGTCTCTCCGAACATCGCCGCTGTTCTGACGGCGCGACAGCTCCCCGTTGACCGGCGCCACAACGCCAAGATCGAACGGACCCAGATAGCCGAGTGGGCCGAATCCGTGCTCGCTGGTCGCAGAGTGCGCCGGCTATGACCATTCTTGTGACCGGAGCCAGTGGGATGTTCGGTAAGGCAGTCGCACAAACACTGCTCGATCGGGGCGACGAGGTCACCGTGTTCCAACGACGACCGTCGGGACTTGGCTGCCGCGAGGTCCTCGGTGACGTCACCAATCCAAAGGCTGTTGAGAAGGCGGCTGTCGGGGCTCACGCAGTCGTGCACCTCGCGGCACGTGTCTCACCGGTTGGATCGAGACGTGACTTCGAAGAGGTGAATGTCGGCGGCTCCGTCAATGTCCTCAGCGCTGCCCGTGAAGCAGGAGCGACAAGATTGGTGCATGTCTCTTCGCCTTCGGTTGCGTATGTCGGCGCGGCACAGGTCGGTGTCGGTGCGGCTCCCGCGGAACCGGCTCGGGCTCGTAGCCGCTATGCCAGGAGCAAGGCCAAGGCTGAGCTACTGATGTTGGAGGCTGACCGGCCCGGGTTGGCCGTCGTTTGCGTGCGCCCCCACCTCGTATGGGGTCCTGACGACACACAGCTTGTTGAGCGCGTGGCCCAACGGGCGAGAGCGGGGCGGCTGCCTGTGATCGGTAGCGGAGCCGCTCTGGTTGACACCACCTATGTCGACAACGCGGCTGAGGCTGTTGTTGCCGCAGTCGACAGGGCAGAAGCGGCACACGGTCGAGCACTTGTTGTCTCCAATGGTGAACCCCGACCGGTCGTCGAACTCCTTCGCTCAATCTGTGCTGCGGCAGGCGTTGAGCCTCCACACCGACACCTCCCTTTCGGAGTGACGAAGGCCCTTGGGGCGGGCGCCGAGCTCATCTGGTCGGGTCTGCGACTTCAGAGTGAACCGCCCATGACACGCTTTCTCGCAGAACAACTTGGCACGGCCCATTGGTTCGACCAACGGTTGACCCGCTCCCTGCTGCAGTGGCAACCAACCGTCGGGCTCGAAGAGGGTCTTCGGCGAGTGGCAGCAGCCCGGAGCGGATAGCTCGAAGGCCAGTGGGAGTGGTCTTCGCTTTCGAGGTTCAGCGAAGCGCTTCCACCATCGATGCCGTGTTGGCGATGCGATCGGCGAGTTCGTCCCATCGCTGTTCAGAGACGATGTCTTTGGCAAAGAGCGAGGAGCCAAGGCCTATGCACTCAGCCCCAGCCTCGAACCATGGACCCATTGAGTCTGTGGTCGGTTCGATCCCGCCGGTTGGCATGACTTGAAGCCACGGACAGGGAGCCCTCACTGCTGACAGAAACCCGGGACCGCCCAGGTGGGATGCGGGGAACAGTTTCACAAGCCCACACCCAACTGCCTCTCCAGTGAGCAGTTCGGTGAGCGTCGATGCGCCGGGGACATACGGGACAGATGCCGCCGCACATACGTCACCGACGCTGGCATTGACCGAAGGACCGACAACAAACGCTGCACCGACATCGAGCGCCCTTGAGGCAGCGTCCGCATCGACAATTGAGCCAACCCCTATTGCCAAACCCGGCAGGCCGTCCGAGCCACGCTCAATCAGGGCACCAAGGACCTCGAGCGCTCGGTCGCTGCGGTTTGTGAACTCAAAGGTGCGGAGTCCCCCTGTGTACACGGCCTGAGCTGCAGCGAATGCCGTGTCGACATCATCATCATGAAAGACAGGAACAATCCCATCGGACTTCATCAAGCCAATCGGGTCAGCCACCTTCGAAATCCTTCCTCAGATTCAGTCTGGGCACCAGCGTTGTGACGGTACCGGATTGGCAGGACCTTCGGGGAGCCCACGAAGTGTCACCTTGGCGACACAGGTGTGAACTGTCGGGTATTCCGACTGTTGTGGAAGTACACGTGCGAAAGGAGCACACGATGACAACAGCCATCAATCGCCTCATTACACCGAGCGCTGACATCGATATCAGACGCAACACTCCGCATATGAGACTCGGGCTTGCCACAGGCGCAATAGGGCTCGTGACCGCCGTAGCCGTTGCAATCATTGGGATTGCTGTGGCCTCAGCGATCGGGAACGGAAACGAAGGAGACGCTGCGACGCTCGCGGCGGTCGGCTTCGGACTAAACACCACCGCCCTTGCGATGCTGAAGCTTGGGATCGGTGCGGTCCTCGTCGGAATCCTCATTCGGCTCTGGATCAGAGTCGACAGCATCAAGGTCGCCCTCGGGGCAATGAAGCCGCAGAGCAAGAGTGTTTGGATTGAGCCGGGTCTCGTCGACACGGAGTTTGGCACCTGCACGGTCGCAGCCGATCAGCCTGCGGTTCTCCCGATTCATCGAATGGCCCGCACCGTGTGGGCGCCGATGCTCGCCATGGGGGCAACGGCCGTCTTCGCTGGTCTCATCACATCCTTCATCTGGGCTGGTCAGATCGAAACCGGTTCGACCACCGCAGCGGCTTGGACTCAGGGCCTCCAGTTCCTCGGAGAGGGCATGATCCTGGCCGGGATTTCGTTCCTGCTCGGATCAATCCTCGGTGGATTGCGCGACGGGGGCGCCGAAGTGCAGGCGGCGCTTGGTGTCCCAGTCTTGACGCTTCGTATGCCCTCAATGGCCAAGGCCTTCATTGCCACAATGGTCGTCGGCGTCATGCTGTCAGTCGGCCAGTTCGTCGGCTACGTTGCAACGACGACCTTCACCGATCCAGCCACCGTTCGACTGTGGTTCTCGGTTCTCGGGCCAATCCGCGAGCTCGGGCTCGGCATTCTGCTCGTCGGAATCGCCCTCGCTCTCGGCACCATCGGCCATGTTCTCGGATTCCAGTTCTGGCGGATCCGCGGCATCGTCGCAACCGGAAAGTAGGCGGTCATGACGACAACCATCGACACGAACACATTCACAACAGAAACCACACCAAAGTCACCCGGCCGCGTTCTTCCCCAGAAGATCGGTGGGAAACTGTGGGCCCCCATGCTCGCCATGGCGGTAATGGGCTTCACCGCAGCAGCGACCCTCGCTGTCATCCGAGCTGTCGAGATCAACGGGGCGGCTGACGCTGCCACCGTTGCAGCGTATGGACACTGGACCACTGCGGCAATGTTCACCGGCTTCGCAGCTGCCTTCGGCGCCATCTCATTCGCGATTGCGCGGATACTGGGCGAGTTCAGGGAGGGAGGTGGAAACGTCCAGGAGATCTCAGGGAGCGAGGTTCGCACGCTGAAGATGCCAACGACAGCGCGAGCGTTCCTCGGACTGATGATGATTGCAATGATGGCCCTCGTCGGGGCCGTGGTCGCTCACATCGTCGTCGGAGCGCAAACTTCAAGCGGCTCACTTGCCCTTGTTGACTCCGAGCAGTGGGCCGTCTGGCTCGAAACGATCAGGAGGTTCAGCGTCTCGCTCTTCCTATTCGCGATCCTGCTTGGGCTCGCGACCATCGTTCAGGTGCTGCGGTTCCAATCGATCAGAATCCGAGAAATCGCCCACATCAACTAGCTGGATCTGAGCCGGGGTACCGACAGGTACTCCGGTTCTCCAACCAGTTCTGGAACCCTGGGTTATGGAGCGGGTCTGACAAGTCACAGAACCCAGGGTTCCAGAACTGGTTCAGCCCGAGCGCCTAGTAGACGGGTTCTCTCCACACAGGACAGGTCATGCAGTGGCCGCCGCCACGACCCCGGCCGAGCTCCGAACCCTCAAACTCGATCACCGTCACGCCAGCCTCACGAAGCTTGGCGTTTGTCCACTCATTGCGGTCGTACGCGACAACGACACCTGGCTCAAGGGCAACCACATTGTTGCCGTCGTCCCATTGTTCTCTCGCCTGTTCAAAGGCGTCCCCACCGGTTTGAACCACTCGCAGGTGCGACAGACCGAGCGCATCCTGAACAACATCGAGCCATCCACGGTCCTCTGCAACAACCTCGAACCCTGTGTCCGTCGGGTAGTAGCTGATGGTCTGAATGGAATCAATAACCGGCTGGTAGACGGTGACGAGGTCAATGTCACAGAACGTAAACACAGTGTCGAGATGCATCGATGCCCTGTCGGCAGGCATCTTTGCTGCGATGACCCTCTCTGCTGCACCGGCTTCGAACAACCGCTTCGCTACCTGCCCGACCGCCTGATAGGTCGTGCGCTCCCCCATGCCTATGAGAACAATTCCCTTTCCGATCGGCATGACGTCGCCACCTTCGAGCATGGCGTTGCCGTGACCATCTTCAGGAGGATCTCCCCACCAGATCTGGAAGTCTCCGTCACTGAAGGAAGGGTGGTACTTATAGATCGCGGCGAGGTGAAGCGTTTCCTCCCGCCTGGCGGGCCAGAACATCGGGTTGAGTGTCACTCCGCCATAGATCCAACACGAAGAATCACGAGTGAACAGTTGGTTCGGCAGTGGAGGAATCGCAAACTCATTCTCACCCCAAACGCGAGATGCCGCGAGGACCGAATCACTCGGCATCTCACCTGCGGTCAAACCGCCGATCAGGTGCCGCACCAAGGTTGTCGAATCAAGCTCATCAAGCCAGGCACGAAGTTCCTTCTCGCGCATCACACCGACCTCATTCGGTGTGATCTTGCGATCGAGGATGTACGCCCTTCCCTCGGGAACGGCGACAACGTCCTCAAGAAGCTTGTGGACATGCATCACATCGACGTCGAAGTTGTCCCGCATGATCCCGACGAACTCTTCGTGCTCGTCTCGTGCCTTCTTTGCCCAGATCACATCTTCGAAGAGCAGTTCCTCAGCGTTCTTTGGCGTAAGACGACGCATCTCAAGACCTGGTCGGTGCACGATGACCTTCTTCAGTTTCCCGACCTCTGAATGGACGCCGAACCCTGACATGCAACTCCTCGAGTGACTCCGACGAACCATACCGAAACAGGTGTCGCATCGGGACCTGCGAGAAGGACGACCGCTATTCTCGCGACCATGAGAATCGTTGTAGCCCTTGGTGGCAATGCCCTGTTGCGCCGTGGCCAGAAGCTCACGGACACGAATCAGCGGAAGAATGTCAGACGTGCTTGCGACCAGCTCGTTCCCATTGCTCGGGACCACGAACTCGTGATATCTCACGGCAACGGGCCACAGGTTGGTCTGCTTGCGCTGCAGGGTGAGTCGATTGCTGACATACCGCCCGCACCCCTCGATGTCCTTGGTGCTGAGACTCAGGGCATGATCGGGTACATCGTCGAGCAAGAGCTTGGGAACCGGCTTCCGTTCGAAAAGCCGCTAGCGACGCTTCTCACGATGATTGAGGTCGATCCAGCTGACGAGGCGTTCGACAATCCCACGAAGCCGATCGGCCCGTTCTACGACAGGGAGACAGCACTCAAGATTCGCGACACCAAGGGGTGGACGTTCGCGTCGGTGGACGACGCGTACCGAAGGGTGGTTCCATCACCGAGACCAAAGCGGATATTTGAACTCAGACAGATCAGATGGATGCTTGAGCACGGTGCGGTTGTCATCTGTGCAGGCGGGGGCGGGATCCCGACGATGTACAACGCCGATGGCAACCTGGTCGGGGTTGAGGCGGTGATCGACAAGGACCATGCAACTGGACTTCTCTCCACACACCTCAATGCTGACCTGTTTGTCATGGCCACCGATGCCGATGCCGTCTATGTCGATTGGAAACTGCCGACTCAGCGCGCCATAGCGTCTGTGCACCCCGATGTTCTCCTTCAGATGCGAGACGAGTTTCCACCAGGATCCATGCAACCAAAGGTAGAAGCGGCATGCGAGTTTGTCCTCGCGACCGGAAATCGGGCAGCTATTGGCGGACTCGACGACCTTCAGGGGATGCTCGCCGGAACGGCCGGGACAATCGTGACGACTGAGACGGAAGGCATTGCCTACCGTGACGCCTGAACGCATACGACATTGAAGGGACCGCGAGCGATGACATCAGACCTGAAAGGACGATCCTTCGTCAAAGAGCTCGACTTCACGGGCGCGGAACTCGAGTACTTGCTCAACCTCTCCTCAGATCTGAAGGCGGCGAAACGATCGGGCTCGGAGGTCCGCGGCCTCGGAGGCAAGAACATTGCTCTGCTGTTTGAGAAGACATCGACCCGGACTCGGGCTGCGTTCGAGGTTGCTGCATTCGATCAGGGCGCTCACGTCACCTTCTTCGATCCTTCTGGTTCACAGATGGGACACAAGGAGTCGATTGCCGATACGGGCAGGGTGATTGGGCGGATGTACGACGCCATCCAGTATCGGGGCAAGCGTCAGTCGGACATTGAAGAGCTCGCCGCAACCGCTGGGGTTCCCGTGTACAACGGCCTAACCGACGAGTGGCATCCAACCCAGATGCTTGCCGACTTCCTCACTATGCATGAAGCATCCGGCAAGCCATACGACGAACTGTCCTACGCCTTCCTCGGCGATCTTCGCTTCAACATGGCTCGGTCCCACATCGTCACGGCGGCGCTTCTCGGCAGCGACCTCCGCCTGGCTGGTCCTGCCGATCTCGGACCCCCTCAGGACGTCCTCGACATCGCAACCAAGATCGCAGCCACCACCGGAGGGTCAATCACCGTCACGGATGATGTCGAAGGTGCTGTTGACGGCGTCGACTTTGTCCACACGGACGTATGGGTCTCAATGGGTGAGCCAAAGGATGTGTGGACCGATCGCGTCAACAAACTGCGCGCCTACCAAGTCACCGCGGGCCTCATGACGGCCACCGGCAATCCTGCGGCGAAGTTCATGCACTGTCTCCCTGCCTTCCACGACGCAAACACCGTCGTCGGTGCACAGATCATGGAGCACACGAACATGCCAGACGGCCTCGAAGTGACGAACGATGTCTTCGAGTCAAAAGCCAACATCTCCTTCCCCCAGGCCGAGAACCGCCTCCACACCATCAAATCCATCCTCGTCGCCACCCTCACCTGAGCAGCCCGAGTCGCGTACCCAGGGTTCTGCACCACCCTCACGGTGGTTCACAGCCCACAGAATGGGTACGTGACCACCGTCGGTAGTAGTGGGGGAAGAACTCGCCACTTCGAGTGTTCGTGCAAGGCCGAGAATTCGCAGGCTCAAGATTCGTTTGCCAACCTGCCGATGTCTATGGTGGAAGGGCTTAGGCGCAGCGTTGCTGTGCCACTTATGGGAGGCATCACACGTGAGTACATACTCATCTTCAATTTCACTGAGCGTGACGATACGAATTGCTCTGGTACTCGCAATGATTGCGGCGACCGTTGCGCTCACGGCTCCGTCTGCAGACGCAGCCGTCACCGACCTCACCGGTTCAATCAACGCACCAGCAACCGCGCCGCGCGGCGGTTCGATCGACGTTGTCTACACGATCAACAACCCAACCGGGTCTATTGAGAGCGGGCACACCCTCTTGTTGTTCGCTTGGGAAGGTTTCGCTGACCCATCCGAGGAATTCGTCGTCAATGACGCCGACTGCGGCGCTGGCGGCACTTTCCTGACGGGCCTTCTCTCGCCGTCGCATCACGACTGCGCGCTTCCCGACATCCCTGCCAACGGCAGCATCGATTTCACCGTGACGTGGGACATCGATCCAACAACGCCGATTCGAACCGAGACATTCGGCGCCGCGGCATGGGACGGCGAATGGGGCATTGCTATCACGTTCATCAACGCCACCGTGGCGGTCTTCGGAGACACCGATGTTGAGGAAGGTGCGGACCTCGAGATCACGAAGTCGGACGATGCCGACCCTGCGTACGCTGGTGACGAACTGACGTACACGGTCGAGGTCACGAACAACGGACCAGACACAGCGGTGAACCCTATTGTGACCGACACGCTCCCAGCGGGGCTCACGTTCGTTTCTGCCTCGCCGGACGATGGTTCGGCTTGCGACAACACAATCGAATGCGAACTCAACGACATTTCCAACGGCGACACGGTCGTCATCACGATTGTCGCTGACATCGACCCAACCCACGATGCCCAACTCTCGAACACTGCATCGGTGACCAACGACACAGCCGACTACGACGACACCAACAACTCGGAAACGGAGATAACCGACGTCGTACGCGAAGCGGCTCTGTCGATAGAGAAGACCGGAGATGCCGAGGTAGTTGCCGGTGAGAACGTCACCTGGACCATCACTGTCGGGAACGACGGTCCCTCTACGGCAGGGGTCGTCGTGGTTGATGACAATCTGCCAGACGACTTGGTATTCGTCTCGGCAACGCCGGATTCGGGCACCTGCAATGCTGCCGATCCTATCCAGTGCGACCTCGGAGACATGGCTCCTGGTGAGGCGATCGATATTGAGATCGTGGCGACCGTTCCGGCCGACTACGTGCTGGATAGCTTCCAGAACACGGCAACCGTCGACGGCGAGTGGCTTGATGCCGGCGACAACGAGTCATCGTGGGTAACCGACGTCATCTGGGAAGCCGACATTTCTGTCGGCAAGACGGGCCCTGGCACCGTCGCTCAGGGCAGCAACGGGACGTGGACGGTGACGGTCACGAACGATGGACCATCGATTGCATGGGCAGTGTCCATTGAAGACCTCATCGAGGCCGGCCAGACACTGGTCTCGGCGACGCCGAGCGTTGGAAGCTGCAATCCAGGCAGCCCCGTGATCTGCTATCTCGGTGCCATCCTTCCAGGAGACTCAGAAACCGTGGACATCGTTGTCACGTTCAATGAACTCGGCGCAGCAGAGAACTCCGTTGACGCATATACGAGGAGCGACGATCCGAATGAGCAGAACAATTCATATACAGCTGGCGCGACAGTTGAAGAGCAACTTCCCGATACGGGAGTTGACACCGACCGTCTGATGCTCAGCGGTTTCGCAATGCTGCTGTTTGGAGCCTTCATCTTGCTCTTCAGCCGCAAGCGCGAAGAACTGACCTTCTAGACCCGACCACCAACCGACCAAAGAACCCCATCCGGCCACGCCGGGTGGGGTTCATTTTCGTACCCTGGGTTCTGCACCACCCTCACGGTGGTTCCCAGCCCACAGAATGCTGGCACCGTCAATTCTGTCATACCCGTCGTGTAGCGTTGGCTCTTCCACAACGCGGGAGGCGCGGATGGCCAAATACATGATGGTCTACAGAGGCGAAGCGACAGACATGTCGGAGATGACACCGGAACAAGGTGCCGAGGTCATGGCGAAGTGGGGAGTATGGATGGCAAAGGTCGGCGGCGCGCTCGTCGACATTGGCACACCATTCGGACCAGGGTCCTCACTCGTCGACGATGGATCAAAGGGTTCTGCTGCGGCCTCCACGGGCTACTCGATCGTCGAAGCAGACAGCCAAGCGGCAGCCGAGGGACTTGCGGACGGGCATCCTTATCTCAGCGAGGGTCTTGGCAACTACGCCATTGATATCTACGAGTTGATGCCGGTTCCCTTCGAGAACTAGCCACGTTCCAAGCGCACGCCCGCCCGACGGCTATCCGGCCTGAGGTGCGGGCGTTTGCGCGTGCTCAGCGAGCGACCTGACCCCGAGAACAGCGAAGAACAACAAGATCGGGAAGACCGCAATCGTGGCCGACCCCGACGTGTCAGCGTGATAGCTGATGATCAATCCAGCGAATACCGACAACACCCCAATCGCCGACGCCAGCAGCATCATCAGAGGAACCCTGCGCACAATCAGCGCAGCCGTCGCCGGTGGTCCAACCAGGAGTCCGAACACGAGAAGTGTGCCGACGGTTTGGTACGAACCGATGATTGCGAGTGCAAGCAATGCCAGCAGGGCGCCGTGGGCAAGCCGTGGCCTCAGCCCGAGAAGCTGTGACTTCTGCTCGTTGAACGAAAGCACGAGGAATGGGCGATACAGCAGCGCCGACACAATCAAGGTGATCACGGAAAGGACCCCAAGCAGCGCAATGTCACCGCTTGTGACGCCAAGGGCGTCACCAAACAGGATCTCCGTGAGATTGCCTGCGTACGACTCCGTCCTTGAGATCAGTATCACGCCGATACCAAGCATCCCAACGAACAGGAGACCGATGCTGGTGTCCTCAGAGAAGGCGGTCTGTCGGTGGACAAGGTTGATCCCGAACAGCATCACCACCACGGCGGCCACCGCTCCGATCAGGACATTGAAGTCGAGCAGGATGGCCAGAGCGATACCCGGGACCACGCCGTGCACGAGAGCGTCGCCAAGGAACGACATCCCGCGAATGACGACCCATGTTCCAACCAACGCAAGGGCAATCGCCGCCAACGAGCCGCCGACAAGTGCCCGTTGCTGGAATGCAAGCTCAAACGGAGCCGTCAACCAATCCATGACATCAACCTACCGCGTCCGTTCATCGCAGGGCGTCGGCGATCAGTTGGGCGTCGGTCTGCAGCATTGCGATCAGTGTCTCTGCACCTGAGCCAGGGCCACCGATTGAACCGGTGTACAACTCGACCACTTTGACCGCCGATCCCAACTCTGCAGCGACCGCTTCCGCAAGAGCAATCGAATCCGTGGTGTCGGCAAAGATGACGTCGATTCCCTCCCCGCGCATCGTCCCTACGAGGTCGGCGAGATCAGCCGAACTCGGGTTAGCGAGCGTCGAACCACCAGGAATCACAGTGGCAGCGACCGAAAATCCGAATCGATCTGCGAAGTAGCCGAGGGAATCGTGGTTGGTCACGAGAACTCGTCGTTCCGCAGGCACCGCGTCGAGCAACACACTCATCGACACCCCGAGGTCATCAAGGTTCGACAGATAGGCATCCTTCGATCGACCCCAATCGACCGACGAATCGATGTCACTCAGCGCATCGGCAATGGCTTCAGCACCAAGAGCGACGCGGTCCGGATCCATCCACACATGGGGGTCGCAAGTCCCTGCGTCATCATGACCTCCCTCAGCAGCATGGTCGTGTGCGACAACTTCGCATGGCTGATCAGAGCCCTCGAATGCCTGGGGTTCGGCGAACTCGCCGACGTAGAGAATCTCGGCTCCATCCTCCTCAGCGGAATGGAGAATGTCGACGAAAGAAGCCTCAAGCCCGAGTCCATTTGCGATCACCAAGTCGGCCCCGACCATCGCTGCGACTTGGGAAGGGGAAGGGGAGAACGAGTGCGGATCGGTGCCTGCCGACGTCAGAGAGACGACGGTGCCATGTTCGCCAACGATCGCAGAAGCCACGTCAGCCCAGATTGTGGTCGTAGCAACCACAGTGATCCCCGTTGGCGACCCAGGCTCTCCACTTGCCGAGCACGCCGACGCAGCGAGGACCAAAACAGCGCCTGCAGCGCCAATCATGGTGCGACGGCGCCACGTGGCCAGATTCGATTTGCGCATTCTCAACATTCTTTCTATAATGAGAACTGTTATCGTTATCGATAAGAACCCTATCAAGAGTGAGAAGCAATGACAACCGCTATCGACAATGCGATATCGAAGCGTCTGGCTGATCGCGGAGTTCGCTATACGTCGGGACGCAGGCAAGTCGTCACCACACTCGTGACCGCAGACGGTCCCCTCTCGGCGCATGAACTCGCCACTGTGCTCGGCTCCGACCTTCCACTGTCCACGATCTACCGCACGCTTGCGGTGCTTTCAGAAGCCGACGTTCTTACACCCCATCTGGCGACCAAGGGATTGGCCAGGTACGAGCTTGCCGAGTGGTTGACTGGCCACCACCACCATCTTGTGTGTATCGAATGTGGCGGTGTTGAGGATGTCGAGGTTGCCCCCAAGCAAGAAGCTGCCGTCGAACAGCTTGTCGCCGCAATCGCAGAGACTGCCGGCTTTACCGCGACGAACCATGCCCTTGAGATCGAAGGAAGGTGCGCACGATGCACCTAGCCGTCGAAGCAACCAACATCACCCTTGCGTATGGGGCAACTACGGCAATCTCTACCTCATCCTTCACCATTCCTGCAGGGACGGTTACAGCTGTCATCGGCCCTAATGGGGCCGGAAAGTCAACCATTTTGAACTCCATTGCAGGTCTCATGACCCCATCAAGCGGAACGATCTCGGTACCACCCATCCACGGGGATCGCAGACGAATCTCCTACGTCTTGCAGGGCACGAAGGTCAACGATGCATTGCCGATCACTGTCAGAGAAGTCGTCACCATGGGGCGATATGCATCGTCCGGGCTGTACCGGTGGCTCACAGATGACGACCGCGCTTCCGTCACCGAGGCGATGAACCGCATGGGGATCGACGACATCGCGGGGAAGCACCTCAACGATCTCTCGGGTGGACAACGCCAGCGGGTCTTCGTTGCGCAGGGACTCGCTCAAGAACATGACGTCCTCCTCCTGGACGAGCCGCTCACCGGAATCGACCTGCCAACCGCCCAAGCCATCGATGATGTGATCCATGACGAGACTGGGAGAGGATGCACCGTGATCATGACGACTCACGACTTGTCCGAGGCTCAGTTCGCCGACCACGTGCTCCTCATCTCAGGCCGCGTCGTTGCGCACGGACCTCCGCAACAGGTCCTCACCGCAGAGAACCTCGCTGATGCCTATGGTCCATCCCTCCTGCACGTCGACGATGGAGACGGCCTCTTCATCGATGACCCTGGCCACTCGCACCTCCCAGGTCGACACGCACATAGAGAGCGCATTATCCATACCGAACCTTCACCGACAGAACTCCATGGCGAGTAGCGAAACGACCGCGACACCAGCCGCAGGCGTCCCAGACAAGCAGACGATCGCCAGAACGTTCGGTGTGCTCCTTGTCGGGATGGTCTTCCTAGGCATGGGCATCACAATCCCAGGAGTCGCATGGCCGTCAATCGCCGAAGACCTCGGACGGCCGCTTGCACAGCTCGGCTTCGTGTCGCTTGCGTACGGCAGCGGATACACCCTCGCCACCGTCGCAAGCGGAGCGCTTGCACGCAGGTTTCGCACGGGTGCAATCCTTCTGTCCGCAGCGCTTGCCAGTGTTGGCACGCTGGCCCTCATTGTTCTCATGCCAGGCTGGCCAGCCTTTCTCGCAGGGATGTTCGTCTTCGGTTTGGCAGGGGGTTCGACGGACGGAACAGCCAACACATACGTCGCTATTCGTCGAGGAGCAGGATCGATGGGGGTGCTCCATGGCGCGTTCGGTGTCGGGGCGATCTTGGGACCACTCCTGGTCGCAGGCATCATCAGCGCAGGCGGCTCATGGCGCGTCGCGTTCGCCGCACTGGCAGTCGGTCAGGCCATATATTCGGCAGGCCTCTTCGTGTACGGAAGACAGGCAGACGTGCCGGCTCAGAGTTCACCGAGGGGTGAAGGCGGACTCACGCTGTCCGGACCGCTCTTCTGGTCACTCGCCGTCTTCTTTGCCTACGCAGGGGTCGGTGGCGGAGCTGCCATTTGGGCTTTCACCTACCTCACCGAGTACCAGGACTTCGGGACCGAGGCTGGGGGCATCATCGTTGCTGCCTACTGGGGAGGATTCACGGCGGCACGGTTCTTGCTCGGGTACATCGGAGACAGCGTCGATCCGAACAAGATTCTCCGCCTCTCCGCCTCGTTCACAATTGTGGGCCTTGCTGCGTTCTGGCTCAGCCCGACGCCGCTGCTGGCAGTCCTTGCTCTGATATTCACAGGCTTCGCCCATGGACCGATCTTCCCCCTTGAGATTCTCCTCACGCCGCGACGGTTCGGGACCGAACACACTGCCAACGTTGTCGGGTTCGAAATCGCCGCGGCAAATGTCGGAGGGGCAATCCTTCCCGCCGCGGTCGGCATCATGGTTGGCGTGTGGGATCTCGGCGTCGTCCCGCCAGCGATTCTTGTGTTTTCGCTGCTTCTGTTCGTCTGCGTTGAGATGCTTCGGCGCTCAAGCGGCGTGATAACACCTACGCTGGCAGATCCCGCTTCCTAAAAACTGCCAAGGCGAGACCGAAAGCGATCGCGGCAACGGCAGCCATCACCCCGAGATACGCCCAGTTGACGCCGTTGACGAGCGGGACATCTCCCGCGTAGTAGTACCACGGCGAGATCTTGGCCCACGACGCAAAGTCCTCCGAAATCGGGAGCATCGTCGCAACGATGTAGGACACGCCAGCGACTCCAGACACAATGAGGACCGCACGCATCCGCTTCCCCACTGCTGCCGAAACGAGAACGGCGATTGCTCCAAACATGACACCAAGCATGGCGAGATGAGCGGCTGCTGCCAGCGCTCTCGAGGCATCCATGTCGAGGTCAACCACGATGATTGATGCCCACGACATGACTCCGAGCACTGCCGAGGCGACGAGGACATGGGCTCCGACTGCGATCGACTTCTGGGTCAAAATGTGCGAACGACTCATCGGATTGCTCCCAAGGAGTCCAATGCTTCGCTCCTCCTCCTCGGCTGCCACCGAACGCCCAGCGTCAACAATGGCGAGCACCACGACCGCGACCGGTGCCATGATCGACCAGATTTCAGCCGAGAGCCAACCCTCTGGCGTCGAAATCCCAGCACCGCCGAGGAAAGCGTCGAACCCCTCGCCGAGATCGAAATCTGCCAGCGACTCTTCAAGCGATGGGAACATTGCCGTTACGAGGAATGCCATGACTCCGAGACCGACCCCTACGAGGAGTGTCATCACCCTGCGATCGCTCAAGCTCTTCGTGAGCAGCGATCGGACGGTGAGTCGCTGATACCAACTGAGCTGGACGATGGTGTCGGTCGTCATCGCATCAACCCTTCAGATCCCTACGCCCAAGCCCGATCGGCGTCAGGACGGCAAAGACCACCGCACCACCCAAGGCGATGGCGAGCGACCACGGCGCTATCCCGTTCGCAAGCGGGTCGTTCCCGTCATAGAGATACCAAGGGGTGAACTTGGAGATGGTTGCAAAGGACTCGTTCACCGCAAGAACTGTCGTCATGAGCCACGATGCGACCGCCACGCCTGTCGCTACTCCAATACCAAGCGATGGCTTGCCAGTCCATGCGCCAACAGCCATGGCGAAGAACCCCATGAGCAGACCGAATCCGAACATCATCACAGTGACCGCAAACAGGTCAAGGTCGCCGATGTCATCACCGACCAATACCAGCGATGCAGCAACGCCACCCCACGTCGCAAGAGAGATCGCAAGCCCGGAA
>Ga0070726_10002057_pt1 | contig 18771 bp, 13 predicted proteins | sample tdAd471_FD_67275 | JGI IMG/M metagenome (GOLD analysis project Ga0070726, IMG submission 67275) | Marine sediment microbial communities from the Atlantic coast under amendment with organic carbon and nitrate - tdAd47.1 | ecosystem: Environmental > Aquatic > Marine > Coastal > Sediment | place... | reverse complement strand
ATCGATATAGACCTTCCAGTTGGCGGCCACGTCGTAGACACGGTGGTGATGGTGGACCATCCCGTCCAGATTCGCGCCAGCGACGAGCGCGTCGATCCCTTCGATGACGGTCGAGAAGGCCTGTCCCGGCCCGACGCGCGCAAACACCATCCCGCCCCAGAGTTCGACATCAATGGGCTTGAGGCGAATGTCTGACCGGTTGAAGGCCTCGGCATTTTGCATTTCCGGCGCTGTGCGCAACTGCCCCTGCAGGTCGTAGGCCCACCCGTGATAGGCACAGCGAAGACGTTTGGCACCTCGCCCGTCGCACAGCGCCAGCGGACCAGCCCGGTGTCGACAGACATTGACGAACCCGTTGATCGCCCCGGTTTCATCGCGCACCAGGACGACCGGCACACCCCCGATTTCACGCACAATATGATCGCCGCTCTCTGCGAGCGCGGAAGCCGGGGCAATCACCTGCCAGCCGGGCGCAAGCACATGCTGCTGGTCGAAGGCCAGCCAGTCTGCACCCAGATAGAAGCGCGGATCGAGCGCCCGGGCACTTCCCAACTCGCTGTTATCGCCAGCATCGGCGAGCGGCTTGAAATCATCCATTTGATAGCGGTAGGCGCGTACCGGCAGTCGGTCAACTCCGGTTGGGTTCCGGTTGGACAAATCCGCCAACACCGCTAGCTTTCCGTCTGGATCCAATCACGGGGGGAACATGCGGTTTCTGACAGCCCTGCTCGGCTTGAGCCTTTTCGCGTCCGTCGCCCAGGCGGAAACAATCGATTTCTACCAGGTCGAGGGTGTCACATATGATGCCGGTGTACCGGTTCCGGAAGATCGGCTCGGCTTCGGGCTCGGGGAACGCCCCGTACGCCATGACCTGATGGTCAGCTACATGACCGAGCTCGCGAATGGCTCTGACCGCATCACGGTTGAAACCATCGGTTACTCACACGAACACCGCCCAATCCTCTTCTTCGTCATCACCTCGCCGGAGAACCATGCCCGGCTTGAGGAAATCCGCGAAGCTCACCTCGCCAGCCTGGAACCAGGCGCGGAACCAGCCAACGGCCCGTCCGTCATCTGGCTGAACTACGGAGTTCACGGCGCCGAATCCGCTGGCATGGATGCCGCCATGCCGACTCTCTATCACTTCGCTGCAGCGCAGGGTGAGGAGATCGAGGCGACGCTCGGCGATGCCGTTATCCTGATGACAGCCATTTTCAATCCGGACGGTCATTCCCGCCGGGTCAACCATGTCGAAACCTTCGGAGGTGACGTTCGCGTCACTGACCCGGACCATGAACAACACAATCTCTGGATCGCTGCACGAACCAATCACTATTGGTTTGACCTCAATCGCCAATGGCTCCTTCAGACCCAACCGGAGAGCCAGGCCTGGCTTCGTCAATGGCATCACTGGAAGCCACAAGTCTCCGCGGATTTCCATGAGATGGGCACGGAATCGACTTTCTATTTCCACCCGGGAGAACCCCTTCGGAGAAATCCCCTCATCCCGGGTCGTGCCCGCGAACTCACCGCCGGGATCGCCGAACACCACATTGAGTTCCTCGATCGCGAAGGACGCCTCTACACGTCTGAAGAGGGCTTCGACAACTTCTATGTCGGCAAGGGCTCAACCTATCCGCAGGTCAATGGTTCGCTCGGCATCCTGTTTGAAATTGGCGCTGCTCGCGGGGGTCTCATCGAAGCCGAGCGCGGTCTTGTCAGCCATGCTGACAATATCCGTACGCACTTCCGCACGGGCCTGACAACCGTGTCCGGAACGCTCGCCCAGCGCGAAGACATTGCGGCCTACCAGCGCGAGTTTTTCGTCAACGCGGCAGAGGCCGCCGCCACCGACCGCGTTCGCGGTTATGTCTTCTCCGCCGAAGGTGACCCGGCCCGCCTCAATCTTTTCGTCGACCTGCTGGAACGCCATGATGTCGACGTCTATGCACTGGGTCGTAATGTGCGCGCGGACGGGCGGACCTACGAGCCCGGCGAGGCCTTCATCGTGCCAATGGACCAGATGCAGTACACGATGATCCGCTCGCTTTTTGATCGGGTGACCGAGTTCGAGGAGAATATCTTCTACGACGTCTCGGGCTGGACGCTGCCGCTGGCCTATGACCTTGAATACGCGCCCCTCAACACCATCACGGGTGACATGCTCGGCGACCAGATCACCGCAGCGCCTCTGGCTCAACCGGCCCCGCCGGTCTCGACCTATGGATATGTTATCCGCTGGTCAGACTATTATGCACCCCGGGCGCTCTACCGCCTGCTCGACGAGGAGGTCCGGGTCCGTATTGCCACCCAGCCTACGACCATCCGAACCCATGCCGGCGAGATGGAGTTCGGTCCGGGCACAGTCTTCGTCCCCTTCATGGGCCAGGATGCGAGTCGTGAGGACATCCATGCCCTCGTCAGCCAGATCGCGGAGGAAGACGGCGTGCCGGTTTTCTCGGCCATGTCCGGTTCCACCTCCAACAATTCGCCGGACCTCGGCGATGGAGCCGGCTTCCGCGCCGTCAACCGCCCGGAGATCCTGGTACTGTTCGATGACGGTCTGTCCCGACTCGATGCGGGCGAGGTCTGGCACCAGCTCGATCACCGCATGCACATTCCGGTGACGCTACGCCGCAAGGACCAGCTGTCCGGCCTCGACTGGTCTCGCTACACCCACCTCGTCATCGTTGGCGGAGGCAATACCAGCCTCGGCGCTGCGCAGGAGCGAGTGGAACAATGGGTCCGCGAGGAGGGCGGCATCATCATCGCCACCCGTCAGGCAGCGGTGACCATGCAGGACGCCTTTTTCGGTGACGAAGCGACGGAAGACGATACCGACGAGGACGCGACGCCGCCGGTTCGCCGCGATTACGCCTCGATGCAGGTCGATGATGCCGAACACATTATCGGCGGCGCCATCTTCGCCGGTGATCTCGACATCAGTCACCCGATCGGCTTCGGCTATAGCGACCGCAATGTCTCCCTGCACCGCAATACGACGCTGGTACTGGACCGCCCGGCCAGCGACCCGTTTGCCGTCGTCGTGGAGTACACCGAGGACCCGCTGCTATCCGGTTACGCCTCCGACCGTCGCCAGGAGGAACTCGCAGGAACACCGGCTGTCGTCGCCCGTCGTGCCGGAGCCGGGACGATCGTCATGTTCGCGGACGATCCGAATTTCCGCGCCACCTTCCGGGGCGCCGAGAAGCTGTTTCTGAACGCCATTTTCTACGGATCACTCGTGCGTCGGCCCAGCGGCGACTACTAGCCACCGGGACACACACGGCGATGTCGCAAAGAAAAAGGCCGCGCCCGGCAGGGCGCGGCCTTTCCTGTGTCTGGGCGAACCGGCTTACTCGGTGACCGGGAAGCCGCGGTCGCGCATGAGCGCCTGCACGTCAGCGTCACGACCGCGGAAGAGGCGATAGGCCTCAGCCGGATCCATGGAATTGCGTGGTGCGAAGAGATACTCGACCAGACGACCGGAGACTTCATCGTCATAGTATCCGCCCGGTGCTTCTTCAAAGGCCTCGGCCGCATCGGAGGTCAAAACGTCGGCCCACATGTAGCCGTAATAGCCTGCGGAATAGCCCTCTCCGGAGAAGATGTGGCCAAAGTGCGGGCTACGGTGACGCATCACGATCTCGGACGGCATGCCCAGGCGCTCGAGGGTTTCGCGCTCGAACGTGTCCGGATCGCCGATCTCAGCCGGGTCGGTCGTGTGATAGACCATGTCCATCAGCGCTGAGGCGAGGTATTCGCCCGTCGAGAAGCCCTGGTTGAAATTGGCTGCGGCGCGGATGCGGTCGATCAGTTCCTGCGGCATCGGCTCACCGGTTTCAGCATGAACGAGATAGTTCTCGACCACCGGATCGGTCAGCAGCCAACGCTCGAGGAGCTGGGACTGGAACTCGGTGTAGTCACGCACACCGCCATTAAGCGTCGGATAGGCGACGTTCGAGGACAGGAAGTGCAGCGCGTGACCGAACTCGTGGAAGAAGGTCTCCGCATCGTCCCAGGACACAAGAACCGGTTCACCCGGCGCCGGCTCGACGAAGTTGGAGTTGTTGGTGGCGAGGACATTGGTCTCGCCATCGTAAGACGTATGGCTGCGGAAGCTGTTGGCCCAGGCACCGGACCGCTTGCCCTGGCGGGCAAAGGGATCGAGATACCAAAGGCCGATATGCTCACCGCTGGTACGGTCCGTGACCTCCCAGACACGAACCGTCGGATGCCAGACCGAAACGGTCCCTTCCGGCAGTTCGGTGAACTCGAAGCCGAACAGCTCGCCTGCAACGTAGAACATGCCCTGACGCAGATTATCCAGCTGCAGATATTGCTTCACCTCATCACTGTCGAGGTCATAGCGGTCCTGCCGGACTTTCTCGGCATAATAGCGATAATCCCACGGCGCGATGGTGATACCGTCACCGCGCGCATCGGCCAGCGCCTGCATGTCCGCGACTTCTTCCTCGATGCGGGCAACGGCGGCGGTCCAGACGCCTTCCATCAGGCCCATCGCACGTTCCGGCGTGCCGGCCATGCGGTTCTCCAGACGCCAGGACGCGTAGTCGTCATAACCCAGAAGCCCGACGCGCTCGTCGCGCAGCGCCAGGATTTCCATGATCACGGCGTTATTGTCGTACTCATCGCCATTATCGCCGCGGCTGTAGTAGTTCCGCCAGACCGTCTCACGAAGATCGCGCTCATCGGAAAACGTCAGGAACGGGTCCATGGAGGAGCGGGTGTTGGTGATGGCGTACTCACCCTCGTGACCGCGGGACGCGGCAGCGGCGGCAGACGCCTGGACGAAGCTGTCCGGCAAGCCGGAGAGCTGGTCCTCAGTGAGGTAAGTGACATAGTTCTCTTCGTCGTGGAGGACATTTGTCGAGAACTGGGTGTGCAGCTCCGCAAGGCGCTGCTGGATCGCGGCGTAACGCTCGGCGGCTTCACCTTCCAGGGTCGCACCATTCCGCGCGAAACCGTCATAGGTGAGCTGGACAACGCGCTGCTGATCCGGGCGCAAGCGCGCCATTTCCTCGCCTTCATAGACAGCACGAACGCGTTCGAAGAGGGCTTCATTCTGGGTGATCTGCGAGTTGAAGGCCGCCAGCTGCGGACTTAGTTCGCGCTGAATGTCACGGAATTCCTGGGAGGAATTATTGGACGCCCAGATCCCCCAGTAGGAAAAGACGCGATTCAGTTCCTGACCGCCGCGTTCCATGGCAACGATCGTGTTCTCGAAGGTCGGCGCCTCCGGATTGTTCACGATGGCATCGATCTCGGCGAGGCTAATTTCCATGCCCCGCTCAACCGCTGCGCGCAGATCGTCCAGATTGGCATTGTCGAAATCCGGCGTTCCCTGATAGGGGCCGCTCCAGGCCGCCAGCAGGCTGTTTTCCGTCACAGCGGTTTCGCTCATGCCAGCCGTGTCCGTGCTGGTGTCGTTGGAACCGGTCTCCGGCGTGCACGCGCCCAGGAAGAGGGCTGCGGCACTCGCCGAAATCATCATCAGATTACGCATGGATGGTCTCCCCATTAAAACTTTGCGGGCACATTACCGAACCCGCCCGTCTGGCAAAAATGAAACATTCACAACCTTGGTCCGGCGCGCAGCTTGATCCCCGACCCGTTCGCAGGGATGCTGTCGCCTGAATTAATTCGGATTTTTGGTCCATGCGCTGGATTTTACCGCTCCTTGCCACTCTGATCGTCCTGCTATTTGCCGCAGGCTGGATGCTGCGACCGGCTTCGCCTCCTGTCGAAACGGACCTTCAGCTCGCGCACTTGCCTTCCCCGACAGATATGCCGGCCCTGGTCGCAATCCAACCCTGGCTGGAGCAGGCGCACTATCAATCCGCCGATGCGCTGCAAGCCCGATTGGGTGCCTACCTCGCAGAAGCGCGTGGTGCGGGCGCTCTGCCAGAGGGTTCCATCGTGGTCTTTCCCGAACATGTCGGCACCTGGCTGGTCGCCGCCGGGGCGCCCGCCGCCAGCTTTGATGCCGCGACCACCACACAGGCCATGACCGGCCTGATCCTTCAGCGCCCCATAGACTTTCTTCTCTCCTATCTTGCATCCGATGAAACCGACCGCGCAGCGGCCGCCGTCTTCCGCATGCGGGGCCATGCCATGGCCGAGGACTATCAGCGGGTCTTCTCCGGACTTGCCCGCGACTATGGTGTCACCATCGCCGCCGGCTCCATCGTCCTGCCGGACCCCCGCGTGGAGCACGGCGTGCTGATGGCCGGGACCGGCCCGCTGTACAATATGGCGGCAGTTTTCGGTCCAGATGGCACGCTCGCACCGGACCTGGTACGCAAAAGCCACCCCATCCCCAGCGAAACCGGCTTCACGGCCGCCTGGCCTGCCAGCGAACTCCCGGTTTTCGAAACCCCACTCGGGCGCCTGGCGGTTCTGGTCTGTGCCGACAGCTGGCATCCGGATCTCTACGAACAGGTCGACGCACACGACGCCGACATTGTCGCTGTTCCGGCCTTTCTCCAGCCCTCATCCGTCTGGAACGCGCCCTGGCACGGCTATACGACAGGCTGGCCGGATGATGCAGACCGCGCCGATGAAAACCGGCTGAGTGAAGGCGAGGCCTGGGAACGCTATTCCTCAGGGCGCATTCGCCAATCCAACGCGCAGTACGGCGCCACCGCCTACTTGCGAGGAAGCCTCTGGGATCTGGGTTCGGATGGCGCCAACCTTCTCGTGACCGGAGACAGGGTAATCCAGGACGGAAATCTCGCCGGCGCCTCGATCAGCGTACTGCCGCTTGGTCAGGCGCGTTCAAATTCGTAGGCGTCCCAGGCACGTGCCAGCGCCTCAGCTGTTACCAGATCTCCCGCCTCGATCCTTGGCAGGAGATGAGCTTCCGCGGCAGCCAGCTTGTTTTTCAGCCTTACGCGAAAACCCGGATCAGCGGCCGCCTGATCGTGCAAAGCGGCTCCGGCCTCCCAAACATCCGGTTGCATGACCGAAAAGCCCACCTCGAAGCCCGCCGGGCGGAACAAGGACAGACAGGGCGTCTTCGTTCCCGTCACGGCAATCCGGGGAGGTGCACCGACCTCCAGTTTGGCGATCATGGAAGACGTTGTGTGGCTGGGCCGGAGCAGGCCGCCCGCATGCATGCAGACATCGGCATTGCTACCGCCCTCAAACCCGTCTCCGTCCGCGTGCTGACGCAGGACCGATGCCAGGTCGAGGAAACTGCAACGATCTGCCTCCAGCGTGCCGGACGCACACGCGGTCGCGGCCTGTCGGTCCCGGGCACGCCCGAGCCAGCGCATGGGCGCAAATTCCCGCCCGACAAAACCCGCCGCCGGGGCTCCATCTGAACGCAGGTCCGCATCGTCGCGGATGCTGTAGGCGTTGGAGATGGAGGTGCGCTCCGCCACGCGGCGGGCCACCCAGTCGCGCCCGCTCGTCTCCAGGATGAATGCCTCGGACGGGTCGGCGATCAGGAAGCTGTTGTCGTAGCGGAAAGCCTTGTCGCGATAGCCCGCAGGACCGCCCTGCCCGTGTGCCTCGAGCAAATGCGCGATGACTCCGAGGGCCTCCGCCGCACTGCCGCCTCGCTCCAGACCAAGCCGCAGGAGGTCCATCCCGAGAAGCGCCTGTCCGAACCGTCGCGTCCGGGAGGAAAACACCGCCTCATTTCCGATCGCGACGCCCTGATCATTCACGCCCATTTCCGCGCCCCACATCCAGTCGGGTCGGCTGATCACCACGCCGTGACGGCGGGTCACCTGGGGAATGTCGATATAGGTGCATGACACCCGGCCGGGTGCCGCCTCCTCGACGGGCGGATGATAGGCCACGCGTTGAGGCTCATCCGGCTCGCGATCAGAATTCTTGGCGAACCAGCTTGTCCGCTCTCCCCGGATGACGAGCGTATCGCACATCAGTCCAACGCCTCGAGAACTTCTGCGACGGCCCGTTCGGCGGCCTCCAGCGCGCCTTCGAAATATCCGTAATAGGAGGTCGCCGTTTCGGTTCCCGCCATGTGGATGGGGCCCAGGGGTTCGCGGAGCCGGTGGCCATAAGTCGTCCATACGCCGGGCCCCATCAGGGCCGCGTAACAGCCGCGCGAGTACTGCTCGGCCGTCCAGTCCTGATCGACATAATCGACCGGATGCCGCGCGGCTTCGCCGTAATAGGCCGCGAAGGCGTCGAGCACGGCAGCGCGACGCTCCTCCGCCGGACGGGCAGACCATTTGCGCGCATGATCTCCTTCGATAAATCCGAGGAGTTGCCCGGAGGCCTTGCCGGCCTCGGTATTGTCAAACGTCACGCGGACTTCGAGCTCGGGACCGACAGCCTGACCGGCCAGCCCGGTATCGCGCCAGAATGGCGTCGCATACTGCGCCACGCACTTGATGCAGCTGCCGGGCGGCATCCGCAGCCACAGTCCCGCCCGATCAGCTGGAAGGACGGGATCGAAGCGGATCCGCATAGCCTGATTGGGGGGGAGAGCCTGGATCATGCGGCGCGCCTTGTAGCGCGCCTTTGGCGTATCCACGACAACGCCCTCATCGGCCCAGGCGACCTGCCGGACCGGCTCGTCCAGTTTCAGCTGATCCGAAACGCGATCTGCCAAAGCCGCAGCAATCCCGGCCATGTCACCATGGACCCGGTCCTGCTGCGCACCACCGGTCGTCGAGACGAGATTGTCCAGGGAGCTTCCGGCGCGCGCGTAGAAAAGCGCATGCAGCAGCGAGACATCATGTGGCTCGGCGGCAAACACCGCACCGATGCCGACCGCAAACACGTCCCGGGCCCGTCGCGACCAGCTTTGCTGACGCATCCATTCCGCGACCGTCATCCGGTCCCACTCCATCGCCCTGGGATGGGTCCAGGGCTTCGCCGGGTCGATCTCGGCCGCCATACGGTCGAACCGCTCCATCATCATGTGAACGCTCAGCAGCACGTGCGGGGGCAGACCCGGTATCGTGCCGCGATAGCGACTGAGTTTGCCGCGGCTATTCAGCAACCGGTCACCCTCGTCCCACAACGGATAGATATCGCGCCCCAGCTCGCGGATCAGCGCGTAAAGCCGATCCTGACCGGGCCCGACCCATTGGCCGCCGACATCGACCGTATCTCCATTCTCGAAGGTGTGAGCCATCGCGCGTCCGCCGACGCGATCACGCGCCTCAAGCAGCACAAAGTCGCACTTCCCGCGCAACAGATCCGCCGCGCGCAAACCGGAAAATCCGGCGCCGATGATGAGGACATCGGTCTCGATAAGAGTTTTTGTCATTTTCCCCTCGCACCGCCAGGCTTGCGTGTGGATGTTAACGGGGCGCTAACCCTTTCGCCGCTGTTTCGCCGTATTGAACAGGTTTTGTTCGCCGGACCGGACAACGGAGATTGAACATGCATTCGACCCTATCGCGTTTTGCCGCACTTGGAATGGCTGCAGCAGTCTTCTGCGCGCCTGCCGCTTTCGCCCAGGACCCGGATTACGGTCAGCCGAGCGAATACTCCGAACGTGTGGACACCTATTCCGAAGACGAAGTCGTTGATGCCGTCGCGGACTTCTTCGGCGTCACCGCCGAGGCCGCCGCGAGCGTGCTGGAGCGCGTCTTCTCCGACCTCGGCCGTCCCGTCGGCTACGTCGCCGGTGAGGAAGTCGCCGGCGCTGTCGGCGTGGGCCTGCGTTATGGCGAGGGCTATCTGACCCTGCGCTCCGGCGAACAGGAAAAAGTCTACTGGCGCGGCCCCTCCATCGGCTGGGACGCCGGCGGCAATGCCAGCCGCGTCTTCGTGCTGGTCTATAATCTCGACGATGTCGACCGCCTCTTCCAGCGCTTTCCGGGCGTGGAGGGATCAGCCTATTTCGTGGCGGGCCTCGGCGTGAACTACCAGCGTGCAGACGAGATCACCCTGGCGCCGATCCGCTCGGGCGTTGGCCTGCGTGCCGGAGCCAATGTGGGCTATCTGGCTTATTCCCGCGAGCGTCGCTGGCTGCCCTTCTGATGCAGATCCGACCGGCCGAGGCCGGGGATCATGACGGCATAGAAACCCTCCTCCGGCTTGCCTTCGATGGCACGGAGGAGGCACGCATCGTCACAGCCCTGCGCGAGGACGACGCCGACACGCTGGAACTCGTGGCCGTCAAGAACGGCATGATCGTCGGGGAGATCATGTTCTCCCCGGTCACGGGCTGCCGGAAGGGTGCCGAAATCAGTTTCGGGCTGGGACTTGGCCCCATCGCAATTGCCCCCGCGCATCAGCGCCAGGGCATCGGCTCCGCCCTCATGGATGCCGGACTCGACTATGTGACCGCCCTCGGCGCGCCCTGGTGCATCCTTCTCGGCGATCCGGCCTATTACAGTCGCTTTGGTTTCCAGATCGCAGCAGACCACGGTTACACCTGGAACCAGGACCGGACCGGCCAGTTCGCCCCCTATTTCCAGGTTCGGGCGCTCGGGGCGTCACCGCTCCCGGCCGGACCAATCCAGATGCACTATCACGCGGCTTTCAATCCGCAGGAAACCCCTGAGTCCGGGACATAAACTCACCGCTTCCCTCTTCGCCTTCGGCGTGCAATCTGCCACTATCGGCCTGTAGCGTGTCGCGTTGTGAAAGGGGTGGTGGACATGAATGGTTTGATCCTGCTGGCGAGTATCGCAGCGCTGATTGTCGTCGTACTGGCCCGCCAGATTCCGCTCCAGATTCTCGGTCGGATTTTCTCCCCTGTCCTGCGACCCGTCATGCGACTGTTCCGGATCAAGATGGCCGGTCGCGGCGGTCCCGGCACAGTCAAGGCCATCCACACCGGGAACAGCGCCTGGGCTACCGTCTCCCGTGCCGCACGAATGAGAACCGAGACCGAACGGGCACTGGGCGAGGACTTCTCTCACGAAGACGCCAACATCAAGAAGCACGGCCCGCTGTTCAACTGGCTGAGCGTGGTCGTTGGATATATCCGTGTGCCTGGCGAACTGAGCGAGGACGTCTCGGAGCGATACCACGAACTCGGCACACGCTTCTTCAACGGGCGCGTTCCGATTTCGGCAGACTGCCAGAACCTTTACGAGGACGAGGAAGGCGCCATCATCGCGCGCCAGTTCCCGGAAGACCGCGGCTGCCTCTACCTGCTCAATCGCATGCGGCACACGATCAATTCGAATGTCCGAAAGCTGACGGTCATTTTCTCGGCGATCATCTCCTGCGTGCTGATCATCAACCTGCTCTACAATGATGGCGGCCTGCTGAACTTCGCTGCCCTGTTTGGTATTGGAGCGGACATTTCCGCCGGGCCGGTGACCATCTCGATCGAGGACTTCAACAAGGCAGCCTTTGCCGTACTGACGACGATTGGCGGCTTCTTCGCCATGTGGACGGCCTACTACGTGGAATATGCGCCCTATCAGCGCAACAATTTCCGCGAGCTCTCCAACTTCATCACCCGCTACCTTGCACGCCTCAACGATCATTTCCGCACGGCTGAGGGTCAGGCCAAGTCGGTCACGGTCGGGCAGGAGCGCGATGCCAGCAAATTCTCCCGCGATGCCCGCAAGTGGCACACCAACGTCATGTGGATCGCCTGGCGGATCTTCTTCATCGAAAGCTTCCTGCGCGGCGTCATGTTCCAGATCCTGCGAAATACCGGCTATTATCTGGTGCTGATCCCGCTCATCTTCCTCGTCGTACTCGCCGGTCTGAACGCGACCCTTTCCGATCTTACCGCCTTCGATCTTGGCGCGCGCCTGGCGGATCTGGGCGTCATCTTCATCGGCCTCTTCGTCTCGCTGATTGCCGTCTACATCGTCTTCCTGCGTCACGCGATGACGAGTATCGACGAGGTGAACCAGGATGAATGGATCGGCTTTGACAGCCTGATGCTGGACAATGTGCTGGGCGAAATGGTCGGCAAATACGCCGAAGATGTCGGCTACTGGAAGAACCGGATTGGCGGGAGTTTCTAGGCCCCACGAGCCACATTCACACCCAAGAAAAACGCGGGCCCGATGGACCCGCGTTTTCTGCGTCCGGAAAGCACCCTGGCCTAGCCGCCATCGCCGGCCGAGAAAGGACCGTAATAGCTGTCGATGCCCGTGCCCCGACCACTCTGATAGGAGCCATAATCGCGCCCGTGATGTCCGCCCCGGCGACCGTCCCGGTCTCGGCCATGATGACCCCAGCTACCGGATGCCACGCAATCATTGCAGGACTGGGCCACTTCAAGCCGGACCTCGGACATGCGATCCGCGAGTTGATGGAAACGCACCTGGCTGTTCGACCACATGGCCGCGGACTGGGTGCAATCCCCCTCCTCGTAATTATTCCGGATCATGCACTGGTTATAGACACGACAGGTCTGTACGACCGTGTCGTACGAGCCGTCGAGCTCAGCCTCGAACTGTGCGACCATGTAGAGCGCGCGATCAACCGGGCGACCGGTCCCATCATAGAGCGCCGGGGACCGGCGGCTCTGGGCTTCTTCGCCGCCGTAGGGAACGCCGGCATAGGCCGCGAGGGCATCGCGCATCTCGCGCGCGCTGACCAGGAACTGGTTGCGATCACGCTCGTAGGAGGTTGCGGAACAGATACTGCGGGCCTGTTCGTCCGTATCTGTGACAGGGACGATACCGCGGGTGAAATTATGCTCGTGACTGCCGGTATGACCGCAGCCGGCAAGGGCAAGAAGCGCCAGGCCAAGACCAAGTTTTTTCATCATTTCACTCCCTGCTGAGCCCCTTACGGTGCCCCATCGACGGATTGACGGCGTTCAAGGGCTTCCAGATAGCAGCCCGGTTGGATCGCCCGGTAGGCGGCATCAGCCTCGGCTTCATCAAGCCGATCCTGCCAGGCGGTATAGAAAGGATCGCGCGCCTCACGCGCCTCGTTGGCGAGGCGCCGGGCAATACGCTCCCAGCGCGACTCAGGCGAACCGCGCAGGCCTTCGCTGTCGCGAATGAAGCGCGAGCGCGCATGGCCAAGTTCGGTGGCACGGCGAAGATAGCTGTCCGCACGCTCCGGGCTCTCGACCACGCCGCACAGGCGATAGCTGCCCTGGATCGTGCCGGTCCCGTAGACCAGGGCGAGGTTGAAATTCGCTTCCGGATGTCCGCGCGTCGCGGCAATCTCGAGCCATTCGACTGCCATGTCGACATTCAGCTCAACACCCAGCCCGGTCGCGAACATGATCCCGAGCAGGTTCTGCGCACCCGGATCGCGCGCCGTAATCGCAGCATGACAGACGAGATCAACGGTTTCCTGCGGATTGAGAGCGCCGGTCTGGTCAAATCCCATATCCGCCTGGAAGTCCCGGACAGCGCGTCGCGTGTTCGGACCGTATGTTCCATCCACGGAGTCTGCGTAGTATCCGAGCGCTGCCAGCGCTTGCTGGCGCAGTTGAAGGTCGATGATCTCGCCACCAACATCTGCACGGTTGAAGCCGCGGGATATCCGCTCAAGGCTTATACCAGAGACCGGGCAGGCCTGCGCGAGCGCCGCCGACTGGAGACGCTGCTGCGCTGTGAGTGAGGCCTGTGCTCCGCCCTGGATCGCGCCGATAGAAATCGCGCGGTTCCAGGCAAACTGGGCGTAGTTCAGTTCTCCGATGGCCTGGTAGGCATCACCGATCCGCAGCCAGCAACGCGCCAGTGCCGCGTCTTCCACGAGGCGGTCAAAGCCATGGCAGATGTCATCGCCGGGCGTCGGATAATAGTCCGCACTGCCATAGCCCCCACGACCGGAGAAAATGCTCACCGATTCGTCCAGTCGGCCGGACCCACCCGGGCGACGGCTGGCACCGGTCGGCTCATCCGACACATCGAGCGAACCACTGGAACCGGAATTGCCGCTGCCGAGATTGGGCGGCGGATCGGGACGAAGCCCCGGGCCGGTCGGCGAGGTTCGCTGACTGGACTGAGACGCTGCCGGGTTGGCGGATTGGGCGGTCGACATCGCTGCCGTCGCATTCACCGGGCCGCCGGAATTCTGGGGAAGGCTCACGGGTTGTACCGGAGCAGAGGCCTGGGCTGCAGCGGCTTGCTCATCGGCCTGCGCGCGCATGCCAGCGCGGTAGCTGGACATGTGAGTATAGGAAAGCAGCACGACCAGACCGATCAGCACCAGTACGGTTGCCGCGGCCTGCGCCAGAAAGGCTGTCCAACGCTCCAACATGTTTCTAACCCACCCCCGAAACTCTTGCGCTTACGCCCTTTCCAGACCGGAAAGGAAGCAAATGCGAGCGCCAAACAGGTCTCCCTCACCGGTTCAGTTCTTTACCTCGCATTAACCATACTAACGGGGAAAACAATGCCACGCCATACACCAGAGAGGATTCAGGCGAAATTTTTTCTCAACTCGCAGTGGAATTCACCAAATTCCCCAATGGGTTGAAAAATGGATCACAAAAAAGGGCGCCCGGCCTGGCCGGACGCCCCTGTGAATTCGATTCACCACGCTGAGCGCGAATCAGCTGCGCAAACTGGCTCCGGTTGCACCGGACACCTTGGCGACAATCTTGCCGGCCACGGCGTCGATCTCCTCGTCCGTCAAGGTCTTGTCTCGCGGCTGAAGTGTCACCTCGACGGCCAGCGAAACCTGTCCTTCCGGGACGCCCTCGCCCTCATAGACGTCAAAAACGCTAACACCGGAGATGAGCGCCTTGTCAGCCCCCCTGGCAGCGCGGATCAACGTGTCCGCGGCCACGCCCTTGTCGACCAGGAAGGCGAAATCGCGACGGACCGGCGTCAGGTCAGCGCGATCAAGCTGCGGACGCGCCTTGAGGCCGGACCCCTTCTTCGGCTGCGGGATATTGTCGAGCACGACCTCGAAGGCCAGCACACGACCGTCAATGCCAAGCGCCTTGAGGACGCGCGGGTGAATTTCACCGAACTCGGCGAGCACGTTCTTTGGCCCCAGGCGCATCACGCCTGAACGGCCCGGATGCCACCAGTCGCGGGCATCCGCCACAGTCTGCAGCGACGCCACCGGAGCCCCCGCGGCTTCGAGGACAGCTTCGACATCGGCCTTGACGTCAAACACGTCCGACTGGCGTGCGCCGGTCCAGTGACGGTCAGCATGTACCGGCATGACGCCCGTCGCGACCAGACGCTGCCCGTCCGGCGCATCCGTCAGATAAATGGGTCCGACTTCGAACAGCCGCGCATCGGCCTGGCCCCGGTCGGCATTCGCCTGCAGGGCGGTCAGGAGATGAATGAGCGCCGTCGGACGCATGACATCGAGCTCCGAGGAAATCGGATTGTCGAGCGCAAGGCCTTCGCCATGTCCACCAAACAGGGCAGCCTGGCCTGTCTCGCAGAACGACCAGGTCACGGCCTCGCTGTAACCGCGCCCCGCCAGGGCACGACGCGCATAGCGGGCACGCAACTGCATCACGGTCGCCGGCGCCTCACGGCGCCCCGGAAGGCGCGGTAGCGAAGTCGCGTCGAGATGGTCAAAGCCGTGGATGCGGGCAACTTCCTCGACCAGATCGGCCTTCTGGGAACAATCCATCCGCCAGCTCGGGACACCGACGGTAAGGACATCGCCCTCCCCTTTCGGATCAAAGCCCAGCGTCTGGAGGATGCGGATGATTTCGGCACGCGGCAGGTCCAGACCGGTCAGACGCTTCACTTCACCAACCGGGAATTCGATATCGGCCGGCTTCGCGGGAACCGCACCGGCAATCACCACCTCGGACGCTTCACCACCGCAAATGTCGAGGATCAGACGGGTCGCGTATTCCAGCCCGTCCCGGCAGGAGGCCGGATCGACGCCGCGCTCATAGCGATACTTTGCATCGCTATCGATACCGGTGGCCTTCGCCGTTGCCCGCGTGATCAGGGGATCGAACCAGGCGCTTTCGATAAAGACATCCGTGGTGTCGCTCTCACAACCGGAATAGGTGCCGCCCATGACACCGCCGAGGCCCAGGGCCCGCGCATCGTCCGCGATGACACACATCGTATCCGCCGGCTCGTATTCCTTGTTGTCCAGTGCTTCGAACCGGTCTGCCGCGCCCTTGCCACGTCGCGCGCGCACCGGACCGGTCAGCTTGGCCACGTCATAGACGTGGAGCGGACGGCAGCGGTCGTAGGAGATCAGGTTGGTAATGTCCGCGAGCGCATTGATCGGACGCAGACCGATCGACGTCAGGGCCTTTTTCAGCCAGTCCGGGCTCTCGACATTCTTCACACCGCGCACGACGCGCCCCATGAAAACCGGGCAGGCCTCGGGCCAGTCGAGCTCGATCTGGACCGGACACGGGAATTGCCCCGGAATTTCCTCGACCGGCTTGTCCTTCAGCGTTCCGATGCCGGTTGCTGCCAGATCGCGGGCAATACCGCGCACACCGAGCCAGTCCGGGCGGTTCGGGGTGACTTCGAAATCAATGACAGGGTCTTCCTGGCCGAGCGCCACGACGGCCGGTGTCCCGACGTCCCATGTGCCGTCCAGGTCGATAATGCCGTCGTGGTCGTCGCCGAGCTCGAGCTCCTTGGCGGAACACATCATGCCGTGGCTCTCGACGCCGCGGATCTTGCGCGGCTTCTTGTCGAGCGCAAAGTCGAGGCCCGGAATATACGTCCCCAGCGGCGCGTAGATCGCATGCATGCCCGTGCGGGCGTTCGGCGCGCCGCAGACAATCGTCTTCTCGCCATCCTTCGTATCGACCGTGCAAACACGCAGCTTGTCGGCATCAGGATGCTGCACGGCTTCCTTCACATGGCAGACAGTGAACTCGCCATATTTCTCGGCCGGGTTGTCAATGTCCTCGATCTCGAGGCCGGCCATGGTCATGGCCTCCGCGATCTCGTCGAGCGAGGCGGTGGTTTCGAGATGGTATTTCAGCCAGGAAAGCGGGAATTTCATTGCTCATCCTCCGGCGAAGAATCCGCCGATTGCAGTGAAGTCTCATCAGGAACGACCGGTCCCTGACCCAATTGTTCAAATACGTCTTCGCCCGTCGCCTCGCACTGGGCGACAGGCTCCGCAGCGGCACCGCCAAGCGCAGACGACAGCCAGCACCGATCAAAGACCGAACAGTAGCAAATCGTCAGCGTCCAATTATCCCACTCGTCTGCTGCCGCGCGCATCTGGGCGCCGGACACGTCTTCGCGGGACCAGCTGAACCGGATCGGTTCAACCGTTTCGCCAGGGGCCAGTGCGCGACCGGTCAAGCCGGCCCACGACAATTCGTAACCGCTCGGAAGGACGGCCCTGTAAGGGTCCAGATCCTGTCTCGGCTCGCCAAGATAATTCACCTGCACACTGCGAATGAGCGCCGGACCTACGCCATTGTTTGCGACCCGGATCCCCATCGCGGCCGTCGTCGGTGTATTCGACACAAACCCGTCCACCTGAACGACCGGATAAACCGCGCCATGCTGCTGCGCGCGCATCACCCGTGCCTGGTCCCAGGCAACGAACAGGGCCGCGACACCGACAAGCATCGCGCCGACAGCCGTCAGCGCCTGGTGGTTATGTTGCAGCCAGCGAAGCATGATCGACCTAGCTCAAACCCGTCGCCAGATTGGCCTGCAGCAGCGGGCTGAAACCGTAATGGGCCAGCCAGCGGACGTCGGAGTTGAAGAAGTCACGCAGGTCCGGCGCGCCGTACTTCAGCATGGCGAGGCGATCCACGCCCATGCCGAAGGCGAAGCCCTGGTATTCATCCGGGTCGAGGCCGCAATTGCGGATCACATTCGGGTGGACCATGCCGCAGCCGAGGATCTCCATCCACTTGTCGCCCGATCCGACCTTTACGGCCTGGCCCACGCGCTCATAGCGCACATCCATCTCGGCGGACGGTTCGGTGAAGGGGAAGTGGTGCGGACGGAAGCGTGCCTCGACCTCATCGGTCTCGAAGAAGGCTGCGATGAAGTCCAGCAGCACCCCCTTGAGGTGGCCCATATGCGTGTCCTTGTCGATCACCAGGCCTTCAACCTGGTGGAACATCGGCGTGTGGGTCTGGTCCCAGTCGCAGCGATAGACACGGCCCGGCGCGATGATGCGGATCGGCGGCTTTTCGCTGAGCATGGTCCGGATCTGCACGGGCGAGGTGTGGGTGCGCAGGACTTTCCGGTTGCCGTCGGCATCGGGCTTCATGAAGAAGGTGTCCTGGGTATCGCGGGCCGGGTGACCTTCCGGGAAGTTCAGCGCGGTGAAGTTATGGAAATCGTCCTCGACATCGGGGCCTTCGGCGACCGCAAAACCCATATCGGCGAAGATCACCGCCAGCTCTTCCATCACCTGGGTGATCGGGTGGAGCGAGCCTTGCGGCTGCGGGCGCACCGGCAGCGTCACATCCACCTTTTCGCTCGTGAGGGCGGCATCAAGCGCGGCGCTCTCCAAAACGTCCTTGCGCGCCGTGATCGCATCGTTGAGGCGGGTCTTGAGACCATTCAGCGCCGGGCCCATCACCTGGCGCTCTTCCGGGCTCATCTTGCCCAGCTCCCGCATCATCAGGCTCACCGAGCCTTTCTTGCCCAGTGCTGACACACGGATCTCATCGAGACCGGCTTCATTGCCAGCCGCCTCGATCTGGGAAAGGACGTCGCGTTCAAGCGTTTCGAGATTGGACGTATCGGTCATGAATGGGCCCCTGTTGTTGATGGGGGTTTAGCCTTTGGAATTTTCAGTGTCGACAGGAAGACGCGGTTCGTCTCATTCTTGCGGCTCCGCCGCAACACCCACTCCGTCTCGCTTCGCGAGCCACCTCGCCCATCAAGGGCGAAGATTGGACGCGTCACCAACATCCTTCCCCTTGATGGGGAAGGTGCCCGGCAAAGCCGGGCGGAA
>Ga0070726_10002055_pt1 | contig 18785 bp, 19 predicted proteins | sample tdAd471_FD_67275 | JGI IMG/M metagenome (GOLD analysis project Ga0070726, IMG submission 67275) | Marine sediment microbial communities from the Atlantic coast under amendment with organic carbon and nitrate - tdAd47.1 | ecosystem: Environmental > Aquatic > Marine > Coastal > Sediment | place... | reverse complement strand
ATCCTGCAAGATTCGCCCTGGTTTGATCATATTATCGATTGTGATGACAAGTCCCTGGAGGGAATTACCAATTTACGCAGGCAGCTACAACAGATTAAACCTCAAACAGGCATACTTCTAACAAATACTACTCACTCCTGGCTTACATTCAAGATAGCAGGCATTCCTCGTATTTATGGTTACAAACGCAATCTGCGTAAATATTTTCTTAGCGGCGGTCCACAACCCGAAATGGAAAACGGCAAAGTACGCCCGTTACCAATGCAGGAGTATTATCTCAATATATGCCGCTATCTGGGGCTAGGGATACCTGAAAAACCAAGGCCATCACTTTATTTTTCATCGCATGTTGCCGCCCAGAGCGAAGAGCTATTAAAAACATACGGCATAACCGCCAGTGACAAAGTCGTTGGCCTAAATCCCGGTGCCAGCTTTGGGGCATCTAAATGCTGGCCAGCCGAATACTTTGCCAAGCTGGCGGATACATTGCAAAGTGAGCTGAACTGCAAACTGTTACTTCTGGTAGGCCCGGGAGAAGAGAAAATTGCTGCAGCCATTACCTCTGAATCCAAAGCCAGGATAATTAATACGGCATCAGACAAGATTGACCTGGCCCTATTGAAGCCGATTATAAAACGATGTAACTTGCTAATTACTAACGATACCGGCCCAAGACACTACGCTGTTGCATTCAATATTCCTAACATTGTTCTCATGGGGCCAACAAACCCGATATACACTGCAACCAACTCGGAGAGCAGCCTAATCCTGCAGCGAGATTTGCCCTGTGTTCCCTGTCATAAAAAAACTTGTCCTTTGGGGCACCATGCCTGTATGCGCGAAATTACACCGGATATGGTTAGCGCTCAAGTTCGGAGAATTCTTCAGGAGACTTAAACTTGCGACCTGCCTACTACGAAGAAAATTGGCTGCAGCTGAAACAGCAAGCTAGCACCGACAGCCTTGAATCATTGGCCCAACGTATCGCTTCAAGCTTTGTAGACCGTTATTTTTATAGTGACGAGTACAATAGCGGATACATCCATCTTTTGTGCGACATGGCTACCTGGTTCGATGATGACTCCCTGAACCAGATTGCAGCCCGAGTATTATTTGGTACTGTTATCGAACGCTTGTGCGACGATTTCGAGGAATTACAAACTGAAACTTATAATCGCCTAATTTGCCAGGTGGTTTCGTTTCTGCGCGGTTTGCCGGGCGGCAAGCCATTGCATGATGAATTAAACGAATTTCAACTGGAAACAGAAAACCAGTTATACCAACGCATAGAAGCCATACGGCTGAGCCCGGATGAAAAATTACCATCTGACTTAAAGCCCCGAAAAATCATTCTGTTATCAAGAGTGACAATCGGTGCAGATGTTGCAATAACCAGCGTTATCATTCAGCGGCTTCGCGCTTTGTTTCCTGCAGCGAAAATCGCCGTTGTCGGTAATGCCAAGTTAGGACAGGTATTTTCCTCTGAATCGGGCACCAGTATCCACGAACTTCACTATTCACGCCGTGGTGGGCTGCTGGAGCGCTTTCTAGTTTGGGTAGACCTGTTGCATGAAATCCGTTCAGAACTGGATGGCTTTGAGCAGAATGAATATTTACTTTTGGACCCTGATTCGAGGCTGACGCAGTTGGGGGTATTGCCCCTGGTTCACGATCGGAATTACCGTTTTTTTAACAGCCGTGGCAAGTCTGGTTATCCTCCCAAGGCCTCAATTACAGAACTTACGAATTTATGGCTGGACAATATTCTTGGCAAGGGAGAATTTTGCTATCCGAAGGTGTGGCCTCCAGGTGAGTCTGTAGCCCCTGCCAAGAGACTGCGGGATTCTGTTTGCATTAATAATGACATTACACTCATCGCCATGAATTTTGGCGTAGGCGGTAATCACAGGAAAATGGTTGGCGCTGATTTCGAGATTGAGCTTGTACTGAGTTTACTGAAATATCCCGACATAAGGATAATTCTTGATCTCGGCTTCGGTGCTGAGGAGCAGCAACGGAGTGATAAAATCCTGAAGGCTGCAGAGAATCGAGGTCTCTCAACAGCAAAACTACGCTATAACCAGCTAAGTGATGAAATTAAAAACTGTCGGCTTATTGGCGTCGAATGTTCCATTAGCGAGATCGCCAGTTTGATTTCCCAATCCAACGAATTCATCGGTTATGATTCGGCGTGTCAGCATATCGCCGCTGCTCAAGGTATCAAAACATACACTATCTTTGCCGGCACCAATAATGTCAGGTTTATTCGCCGCTGGCACGCCTGTGGCCCGGCTACCAGCGAAATCATCTACGTTGACACCATTTCCAAGGAGCAACACCTGGAGAACCACGAAATTATAGAAAGGCTTCTGGATTTAAGATCCAATTGACCCGATTTCGTGATTTAGCTCAATCTTTTCTACCTCCAACTTAAGCCTGTTTTAAGAAATCCTTTCTATATTTAGCACACAGCGGTAAAGAATAGGAATTTCTTCATGTCTACAACAGCAATTCAAGCACAAACTGGCGAGAACCAGACATCACCCGCCTTTCGTATGCTGGAATCTTTGAACGTAATTCGTAACGAGTCCGCGCAAGAATCCAGAATCAGTTTTCAGTTATGCCTTCAAGGTGCTCTAGGAAGGCAGGAGCAAGAGGCATTCATCGCTAAGCGGTTTAACGATGTTTACGGTGCACAGGTAGACGAATTTTACCCGGTTTTAATGTCTCGCACGGAAAACAACTCGCTTTCCTCTGTTGTTGGCATCCGCCCTGGGACTGATAAGCCACTGTTTTTAGAACAGTATTTAGAACTCCCCCTGGATGAGGCTATTCATCAAAAAACCGGAAACAGAGTCTGTAGAAACACCCTTGCGGAAATCGGAAATCTGGCGTCCAACTGCCGACGAAGCAATCAATTAATGTTTATTATTCTGACAGCGGTGCTTGCAGAGGCCGGATATGAATGGGTCGTATTTACGGCAACATCCCAGGTACGCGCACTTCTGCGTCGATTGAAATTTTACCCGGTTACCTTGTGTGGTGCCGATCCCACCAGACTCCACGACAACAGTGATGCATGGGGTTCCTACTATGCAGCCGGCCCTGAGGTGCAATCAGGCAGTTTGAAAGAGGGAATGGAAATTTTGCGTCAGAACCCCTTCACCGCAGGCTTGCTAAAACGCCACGAACTCGAAATAAGGCAACTGGCAAGGCAACTCCAAAACAAGTTCCGAAACCGTTAAAACCAACATGCAAAACCTCTGGATTACCATTAGCAAAGCTACAAAAAAGCAACCCGATGCCGTCGCTCTCTTCGACCCGCACTGCGGTGCCAGTTACACGTACAGAGATCTGGTAAATCAAGTAAATCTGCTTGCCTCTGAATTACAGGAATGTAATTGTCCGATACTTGGAATTTATGCCGACAACAGCCCGGACTGGTTGATCGCCGATCTTGCCGGACTGGCGTCAGGCTGTTGCGTAGTCCCATTACCAACATTTTTTACTCCATCTCAACTCCAACATGTCGTCCAGGATGTAGGGATGACGCACTTGCTCAAATCAAAGACACCCGATGCCATGCACTGGGGGGAATCTTCCAGGCAACAGCTTGATAACAGTCCTTTCGAACTCCTGGCACTAGAACCTGTTAAGAAAAGCGATCGGCTGCCTCCAGGAACAATCAAGGTTACTTACACCTCTGGCTCAACAGGCACTCCCAAGGGAGTGTGTTTGTCCGGCGAGCACCTGAGCACCGTCGCCCATTCCATAGCCGGTGCCTTGCAAAAGGAATCGATCGAAAAGCACTTGTGTGTATTGCCACTATCAACCCTGCTTGAAAACGTTGCAGGAAATTATGCGCCACTACTACGCCATGCTCAGGTTGATCTGCCAGGTCTTGCACAACTGGGATACAGTGGCAGTTCAGACCTGCAACTTCCTAAGTTTCTGGCCAGCATTGCAAATTCCTCCCCCGGCAGTGTGATTTTGATTCCGGAATTGCTTGATGCCCTGATCAACGGTGCCGGGAACGGGTGGTCTGTACCGACACAGTTAAAATTTATCGCCGTGGGAGGCGCAAGGGTAAATCAGCGTCAGCTTGATTATGCCCTCGAACTCGGCCTGCCGGTTTTTCAGGGTTACGGTCTGTCGGAATGCGGTTCTGTCGTCAGTATCAACGTGCCGGGTGCCAATAAAGCTGGAAGTGTCGGCAAACCACTGTCTCATTTACGAGTGCACATTGAAGAAGGTGAGGTAGTAGTTGATGGCCCCCACTACCTGGGATACGCAGGACAAAAATCCCCCCAGACCCAGTTATTAAGAACCGGAGACCTGGGGTTTATAGATGCAGAGGGCTATCTCTACGTTAATGGTCGAAAACGCAACCTGATCATATCCTCGTACGGCCGCAATATCTCACCGGAATGGGTTGAGAGCGAACTGCATACAATTCCGGGTTTGCAGCAGTGTGTATTATTCGGCGAAGCCCGGCCCCATTGCGTTGCGCTTATCTATGCGAACAAAGAAGTGGATTCTGTTGAATTGAATACGGCAATTAATGCTGTTAATCAGACGCTACCAGACTATGCCCAAGTTAAAAAATGGCACCGGCTGTCACAACCATTTTCAGTATCCGACCACACTTTGACACCTAACGGGAGATTGAAACGAGAATTAATTGAATCACGCTACAAGCATGAGATAGATACCATGTATCACCCACCGCGTGATGACTTCCGGCAGCAGGAAGGATCAACCACCAAGCTAACATTTGTGGAGTAAATCTATATGGGTTTTTACCAACGGTTAAATTTAGCTACTGAAACTGAACGCCAGGCTCTGATCAACACCGGAATGATTAGGCGTAGCTTGCAGGGTGAAATTGAATTACAGGACTACGTGAATTTCCTTAGTCAGGCATACCATCACGTAAAGCATACTGCACCGCTATTAATGGCAGTTGGATCAAGGTTGCCGGACAGCAAGGAATGGCTGAGAACCGCTGTTGCGGAATACATCGAAGAAGAAATTGGGCACCAGGAATGGATTCTGAACGATATTGCAAGGTGCGGTTTTGACAAGGAAGCTGTACGTAACAGTAAGCCAAATTTTGAAACTGAGGTGATGGTTTCCTATGCCTATGACCTGGTAAATCGCATAAATCCGGTAGGCTTTTTCGGTATGGTACTGGTTTTGGAGGGTACCAGTGTAAATCTTGCTGACATGGCAGCGGACAAAATAAAACAAGCGCTGAATCTGCCGGAGCAAGCATTCAGTTATCTACGCTCTCATGGAAGTATTGACCAGGAGCATATCCAGTTCCTTGAATCACTGTTGGATAAATTTGATTCACGTGATGAGCAGACGCTGATAATTCATAGTGCGAAAGCATTCTATCGTCTCTACCGAGGCGTTTTTGAAAGTATCGAACATCAGTCTTCGACAATGATTAAGAAAGCATCGTGAATATCGAGAACAAAACAGTCATATTAACCGGCGCCAGTGGAGGGCTAGGTACGCAGCTGGCCAAATTGCTGGCGGCGCGCGGTGCCCGATTGATTCTGGTCGGAAGAGATGAAGATAAGCTCAGTAAGCTGGTGGCTGATATCGGGGATACTGCCCATCAACACTGCATTCTGACCCTGGACCTCAGCTGCATAGAGGGCATCAGAGAACTGGTTGAATTCTGCGCCGGTATCCCCACCGGTATCGATGTACTGATCAATAACGCCGGCATCAACCATTTCTCTCTGCAGGAAAACCTTCGCGAAGATGAAATCGAAAAATTGCTATTCACCAACCTGATTTCTCCCGTGATGCTTACTACTCGTTTGATTCCATTACTGGCGAGTCGTTCCAGCGCATTGATTGTAAATGTCGGTTCGGTTCTCGGCGCCATAGGAAATCCCGGGTTTGCTACTTATGGCGCCAGCAAGGCGGGGTTGGCACGCTTTAGTGAAGCCCTAGCCCGCGAGCTTCATGATGGGCCAATTAATGTTATGCAAATCAATCCCCGCTCAATTAATACTGGTATGAATTCCGAAAATGTTTCGCAAATGAATCACGAACTAGGCATAAAGTCGGATTCTCCGGAAAAAGTAGCAATGCAAATTTTGAACAGGATCGTTAAGGGCAAAAGTGGGATTACCACACTGGGATGGCCGGAGCAGTTGTTTGTAAAGCTGAACGCCTTACTTCCCACCCTGATCGATCAATTTTTTAGAAAAAATCTGGACCTTATTAAAAGTAGTGCCGTTACCAGCCAATTGACACACGAAAACGAGCAAACGGCACCTGCAGACCAACCAGCCTATTCCAGGAGATAGAAGATATGATTCAATTTATTAAACTATGGCAGGTTCTCATTGTCTGTTTTGCAATCATCTCTACCAATGTACTGGCAGACATGAATCCCGAAATCGCCGCCTTGCAAGATCAGTGGGCAGATATCAATTACCAGATGCAAGGTGATGCGCAGGAAGACGCTTTTGCAGAATTGGCTGATCTTGCTGATTCAGTGACATCACGCTACCCCGATGATCCGGAAGCCTGGATTTGGAGTGGGATTATAAAGTCTACCTATGCGGGTGCAAAGGGCGGACTGGGTGCGTTGTCACTAGCAAAGGCCTCAAAGCGGGACCTGGAAAAAGCATTGGAATTGAATCCAGAGGCCATGAACGGTTCAGCTTATACAAGCCTGGGAACGCTTTACTACAGTGTTCCGGGATGGCCAATTGGCTTCGGGGATTCAGACCAGGCTGAAGAGCTATTGAGCAGAGCGCTTGAAATTGCACCGGACGATATTGATGCAAACTATTTTTTTGCTGAATTCCTATACTCAAAAAAGGCGTATGAATCAGCCAGAACTCACTATCTAATCGCGCAAAAGGCGGCGCCACGCCCGGGGCGCGAAGTTGCAGACCAAGGACGGCAGGCAGAGATCGTCACGGCACTCGCACGACTGGAAGGGAATAAATAGTTTAATATAGGGTCCGTATTAACTTTAGTAACTCCAAGTAAGAGCCGTTATAAATATGCAAATCCTCTTGGTTGAAGACGACGACTTACTTGCAGATGCTGTAGTCGTAGCTCTCAGACGTCACAACTTTAGCGTTAATCGCGTCGCCAACGGCAAGGATGCACTCCTGGTTATTGAGACAAATGCGCCTGATATAGTCATTCTCGATCTGGGTCTTCCTGATATTGATGGTATAGCCCTGCTTAAAAAGTTTCGCAATCTAAAATTCCACAACCCTACCCTTATTCTTACTGCCCGGGATTCCGTGGGGGATAAAGTAGCAGGTCTGGATGCCGGGGCCGACGATTACCTGGCAAAACCATTTGATACCGAAGAATTACTTGCGCGACTTCGAGCACTTGAACGTCGTCTGACCACAGCAAATAGTGCCACTATCACATTAGGGAATGTTTCCCTGGATACCAACACCCATGAATTGTACGTCGATGGCACTCCGATTGACCTGGCACGAAGGGAGTACATGCTATTGAAGGCGCTAATGGAGAGTGGTAACAAGATTCAAACGCGGGAAATGCTGGAAAACAAATTATACAGCTGGGGGGAGGAAATCAGTAGTAACGCCGTAGAAGTACATATTCATCACTTGCGGAAAAAGTTACCTGATGGTTTTATTCAGACAGTCCGAGGTGTAGGGTATATTATTAGGATCTGAGATCTCCCGATAATTTCCGATTTGGGCTTTAAATGACCTCGATTCGTCTATTCTTGACTTTAACCATCATCGCGATAATTACGCTGGTGAATTTTTTTTCTTCTCTGAGAGGATATCGCGAGAGCATGTCGGCGGCTGAAGTCTTGTTCGACGAACAACTTCTGGAATATGCTCTTCTGGTAAGCAGAATACACACCGACATTCCATCAACAGGCTCTGACTTAAAACCAAAGATTTTTCCAGATGCTGGAGTAGACAACTCCCCCGAGTTCCAATCAACGCTGGTATTGCAGGTGTTTTCATCAGAAAGAGAGTTGTTGTTTAATTTCAACACACAGAGCCCCGAGCCACTTGTCACACTTGAAGCTGGGTATGCAGATGTTAATTTCGACGGCTATAGATGGCACGCATTTACCTATTTCGAGCCCTCCCAGGAACGATGGATAATAGCTGCTCAGCGCGACGATATACGCTACACCCTTGCGGAGAGCGTTATACTTGAGTCAGTGTTACCGATCGTCCTGGGCATTCCGGTTGCGGGAATATTAGTTTGGCTATTAACCGGTATAGGAATGACGCCCATACGGCGACTTGCCAACGCACTTCAGACCAAGGAAGCTACGGATCTAGGCCCAATAAACATAGAAGGGTCCCCAAGCGAGCTAATACCACTACAAAACTCTACTAACGAACTCTTAGAGCGATTGCAGGGCTCATTTAACAGAGAAAAACGCTTTGCTGCCGACGCTGCTCACGAGCTGAGAACTCCCATCAGCATACTTAAAGTACAGATCCACAATTTGCTGGAGGACATGCAAGAACCTTCTGCTTCTATCAGACAATTAAAGATCGGCATTGACCGCATGGGCCACCTGGTAGAGCAGATTCTTGATTTAAATAGAACTGCGCCGGACCTTTACATGGCACAATTCAACGACTTGAATCTGTACGAAGTATGTCAGGGAGTCGTTAGCGACATTTACCAGCAATTTGCCGCCAAAAACCAGTCTTTCGAGTTGGTTGGAACGGATTTGAGAATTAGAGGTGATCAATTTGCGATTGCTATTTTATTGAAGAATTTGTTAAGCAACGCGTCAAAATACACACAAGACGGCGGGCAAATCAAGGTGGTCCTGTCAGAGAATGATCGAGAAGTTATTCTTCAGGTTATTGATAACGGGCCCGGCATACCGGAGGCAGAACGAGAGCGAGCACTGGAAAGGTTTTATCGAACTGGAGGAGACCGACATGCAAGCAAAGAGTCTGGCTGTGGACTGGGTTTGGCCATCGTGAAGCACATTGTCGACATGCACAACGCTAAAATCAATTTGGAAGACCCTGCTGGCGGCGAAGGATTATGCGTAACAATAAGGTTTGCTTCACATGATGAGATTAAAAAGCATGAGCAGTAGACGGTTAATTTTCTTTTTGTCTGCAACGCTGCTTATGCTACCTCTGCAACTCTTAAGCGCGACGCCAGATTATGAGATCGAGATTCGCAATCATCTTTTTTATCCGTCTGAACTCACCATTCCAAGTGGTGTAAAAATTCGCTTAAGAATTATCAACACAGACCCGACCGCTGAAGAGTTCGAAAGCTTTGAACTCAACCGCGAGAAGGTTATCCGTGGCAATAGTGCCGGGACGGTATTTATCGGCCCGCTGAAAGCTGGTGAATACCCGTTTTTTGGTGAGTTTTATCCAAAAACCGCACAAGGAAAAATTATCGTCGTTGACGATGACCCGGATAAACCATGACCAGTGCCCTGATTATAATTCTTAGAGAAGTACTAGAAGCCATGTTGATTGTCTGCATATTAATGGCTGCCGCCGATAAAGTCGACGTGTCGAAGCGCTGGGTAGGATTAGCAATCTTGATCGGGGCAGGAGGCGCCGGCATTTACGCTTTTGCTTTTGACGCCATCACTAACGCTTTCGACGGCGTTGGTCAGGAGGTCACCAATGCCGCCATGTTGTTTGCTATTTATATTTTCTTGACACTATATAACTTTTTCGTCATAAGCCATCTAAGACCGAGTACGGCTCCTCTTCCTGTGGAACTCGGAATCTTTGCGCTACTAGCAAGTATCGGGTTTGCAATTACTCGAGAAGGAGCGGAAATTTACATTTACCTTTCTGGCTATCTGTTATCTCCCGAACCCCTATTACCGGTAATACTTGGGGGAATACTTGGTGGGGGAATTGGCTTGAGCGCCGGAGCACTAATTTACTATGGCCTAGTAACCCTTAACTGGAAACCAAGCCTGTGGCTATGCTGTTTCATTCTGGTGCCAGTGAGTGCCGGCATGGTTTCTCAAGGCACAAATTACCTCATCCAGGCAGATATAGTACCGAGCCAACTGCCTCTCTGGGACACCTCAAGTTTCATCCCAGAGGGATCAGTATTGGGCGAACTATTTTATGCTCTGTTTTCTTATGAGGCCTCACCTACTCCCATACAAACTGTTTTATACCTGTTGTGCCTTGCAGCAGTAATTGCAGGCATGCTGGTCATGTCCGGAAAATTTACCGCTAGAGGCAGCCAGTCATGAACCCTGCGGCAAATCAGTATAAGGTTCAGCTTGTGAAACATAGCATTGGATTATGCTTGTCGTTGGCAGCTTGTTATTGCCTGGCGGATGACCCTTTCCAACACAATGGCATAGACAAGATTTACCACCCCTATGTGTTACCCCTGGAAACTGAAATAGAATACCGTACTATATTTCAAACTGATGAAAACTCCGCAGAAGATGAAATTTCTCGCCACCAGTTCAGCGTCGGAAGGTCCATCACTGACAACGTCTATATGGAAGGCTATTTAGTCGGTAAAGAAACGCCTCAAGATAAATTCAGACTAGAGGGGTACGAGCTGGAAACAAAAATTCAACTAACCGAACAAGGGCAATACTGGGCGGATTGGGGTTTATTGCTGGAACTTGCGAGGGAACGAAGTGAAAGTGCCAATGAGTTTGCTACCGTGCTCTTGACAGAAAAGGAGTTCGGAAACTGGGTCGGCACGCTAAATTTCGGCGCAGAATACGAGTGGGGTTCGGACATCGAGAATGAAATAGATTTTCAAGCGGCTGCTCAATTTCGTTACCGATTTTCAGAACGGTTTGAACCCGCTGTGGAATGGTATGAAGACGAATTTACATCGGCGCTGGGCCCGATTCTGCAGGGACTAGAAAGATTAACTGGCAATAAAAAAGTTCACTGGGAGATTGGTGCCTTGTTCCCTTTAAATAACACGACGCCTGACACCACTTTTAGATTCTTACTTGAATTTGAATTCTGACGACCCAAATACAGGCGCCTGCTAAGCTTATGAGCTTACCAGCCATAAGCCATCGACAGCAGTTCAAAAGTTGATTTTATCTGTAGCACCCAGTAAACCACGAAGAACACGACAATTGTTGCAGAAACCGCAACGGCAGAGACCTCAAGATCATTCAATTTCTTTTTATCCGACACGTCATTCATGTATAGAATCCCCCTTCTTTTTACTCAATCCCCCAGGAAGTGCAACGTACCTAGCCGGAATAGCCAATCCATCGACCAGTCGCCGCAACCGTAACCCATACCATAACAGATGATAGTGCTACCAGTTTCAACACCCGCGGGTCAACGTTCTCAATGCCACTACTAAGCAGCGGTCTTTTGATAAAAAACACAAAAAAGATTCCGCAGCCCAAGGCCAACATCTTGTACCAAAACACCGGTAGGTAATAGATCTTACCAGCCACACCGCAAGCCATAAATATTCCAGTGAATAGCACTACAATCAAACCCCAGACGAAAACTTTATGGGCTTTATCGAAAAATTCCTGGGCAGGAATATCATTAAATCCCCAACCCATTATCCTAGCATCACTAACGAATACTGCTCCTGCGAGCAAGGCCATGGCCAGCAAATGCAATGCTTCGACTAACGCAAAGGCGGCACCCCAGGTTTTTCCGATTACACCAAACCAAGTTGTTTCCATCCACATAAAGAAATCATACAAACCCGCATGAGTTTGCGACCGCAAGCCGGTAAATGAAAACACCAGCAGCAGCAATACAACCATCACTGAAATTATGGATCGAAGATAGGACCCTGGCGCTGTTGTTGAAGCGGACATACCCCCTCCTTTAAACTACTTACGTGAAATCGACTCCGTCCCCGTCTATAATTGCTAATTACAAAGACGAAAATTAAAATTGCGTCTGGCCCGGAATACAACCAGATAAAATTTGTGAAAGCCCTGGATCTGTATACTCACAATCGAACCAGTCATAGGCTATAAATCGTCCACATACAACAATCAACGCCCAAAATAGTAGAGAAAGACTGGCTCCCAAACGCAGATTTTTCGGTGCTCTACTATCAGTATCCCAGTCTCCAGATGATCGGGTCATGTTATTGTGAAACATGATGGCGTTAACCGCTGCTGCTATGAGTAGCAACATTTTGATACGAAACCAGATGCTTTGTGTATTACGCACTGGTACCGCATAAAACAGCAACACTCCAGTAATAATCATCACAGTAAAGCCAACCAGCATCGGAGTGTTCAATCGCTTTGCAATAGCGGTAGCCGGCACATTGGTAAACGCAAGGCCGAGCATTCTTAGATCAATAAGGAACAGCATTCCCAGACAAAGCATCAGGGTCAACACATGGGTGGACTCGACCCAGTTATACATATAATAGGACTCATGCAGATTGGTGCTCCACTGATGTGTATCCAGCCAAACCGCAAAATTATATAACAGTTGATTCACTCTGGCTGACCTCCCGGTTTTTTTATGCTTAGCAGCCATATGGCAGGCTTGGTTTTAATATCAGTATCTACTGGGCGACACTAGCAGCAATGCGGGCAGGAACATTGAGTTTAATCAATGAATTTAATATTCCACCCTATCGCCTAAGCCGCTGTGGATACCTGAAACTCAGCAATCCTCATTCCGTCTTTGAGTCATTTTAAACCTTAGCTTGCATACCCACCTATTTAGCCAATATTTTACGATATCACCCGCAGCATAACCCAGGTACAAAGCCAAATCCATATCCTTGAATTAAGCGGTATGATTGCTGGCAAGATTCCGGCCGGGGCTAACTGTTAGGTACTTTCTTTTTGCGATACTCAGAAGGTGTAACACCCTTAATTTCGCGAAACGCATTATTGAATGGGGTAATAGATTGGTAACCCACTTTGAGGGCAATGGTTAGAACTGGCACATTCTGATTCTGTGCATCTGCTAGTGTTTTACACGCATCTTTAATACGGTAATGGTGCAACATGGCATTAAAATTTCTAAACCCCAATGTTTGGTGAATGAACGCTCGCAATCTATATTCTGGTACTTTGAGTCTGCTAGCCAGGCCAGCAATAGTAAGGCCGGCTTCCTTGTACAGGCCAGGTTCACAAAATTGACTCTTGAATGTATCAATATCGAATTCGGCTTGGTCGGCAACACTTGACTGCAAAGAAACCTCTTTTACAAAGTGCCGACGTTGCCCGAGTGATACAAAATTCATTTGCATGGTACTGATTAACATTACTAGCACTGCAGTTGCGATGGTTGTAACTATAACGAGTTGCGCTTGAACATCATTGATAGTGCCAGATGTCAGTAAAAAGTTTTCAGTTACATTGACAACTAATATTAACCCCCCCTGGACAACAATAACCAGCCAACGCAATACCCGCCTGTCTTCAATCAAATCTGCTCGCCAGCCTTTAATCGTCCAGTAAATAGCAAAACCTATAAATACCAGTTGCAATAAATTAAGGAACATTTCAAGACTAACTGCTGCCATACCATACGTGAAAGATTCTACCGTTGAGGGGAATCCAGATAGGGCGGTTGCTGCTTCAAGTATCACCTGCAAACCAAAGAGAATCTGCAGCGGTGACGGAATATACCTTTGCTCCTGAAAAACATGAAAACAGTAAATCATGAAAAGCCCAGGTATCGCTTCCTGCGCTATGTCAATAAGAAAACTCATACTCGACGTATCGACATAATACTCTGCGCTGATGTGTGGTGCCGATAGCCCATTGAGTAAATATAAAACAACACAAAAAGCCAGAATCCCGAATACTCGTGCACTGAAGTCACGAGGCGCCGCCTTAAGGTGCCCAACTGCCAGCAAAATGACAGATAGAATCGCAATGAGTTGTACAGAAAATAAAAACATAACTCTGGAATTAACTAGTTAGACTCATAAGCAGCTATAAATAATGACAATTTGTCTAGAACCCTGCTTCCAAGGCTAACATAAGCTTACCATGCTGGAATCTCTACCTATATCGATAATGGTCAAGGTTAACGTGGGCTAGTATACCCGGATATTTCTTTACAATTGTTCTGCGGGTTACAGTTGGACTCCAGTCCGGGAGTGCCTGTACCCCATCCAGATTAGAAACTGCAATCCGAATAGCAATGATGCCGCAACAAGGTGAGTAGGTTGCACGAACGCAGGCATACCCAGATGGCTCAATGTAGCACCCGACACAATTGCCAATCCGATTACAACCATCATGACCAATGCGAAACGGCTCAGGCTGTGTTGCCATCCAAGTGATCTGACCAATAAACTTGTCCACCATAAATTGGCGAGCAAGACCACGGCGGAAAAACTTCTATGAACATAGAAAAACCAGGGTTGAAATTCAATCCACCGACCCCGCAGCTCCTCACCCTGGGCGCGGCTGATTATATCTGTCATCTCTCTTACCTGCGTACCCATGGCAACTTGGGAAATCGTCAGCACTAGAACCACGTACAACCACTTTTCAAACCGTGGATCAATAGTGGTTACCGGCTGTGAAGCCATAATGCCTTTTCTCGACTGAGCCAAAGCAAACAACAGTGCGGCCACAATTGCCAGCGCCATCAACATGTGCAAGGTTATCATCCCTGGTTGTAAATTAGACGAAACTACTTTTGCACCAAGCCAGCCCTGAAAACCAACCATTAAAAATGCCGCTACAGAGGCCCTGAAGATCCATGGATCATGCTTCCTGCATGCCCAGGAAACATACGCTGTTAGAAAGATGAGCAGGCCGATGGTGACACCAACCAGGCGATTGGTATATTCGGTCCAGGTTTTAACAACGTTAAACCGAGTGTCTGCATATCCCAGATCAGCATAAATCTCTTGATAGTTAGCCGGCAACTGGGCCTCACTCGTAGGTGGCACCCAGCGACCGAAGCAAGTCGGCCAATCCGGGCATCCCATACCGGCCCCGGACGCCCGCACACTCGCTCCTACGAATATTAGAAAATACACCGCGGCCAAGGTTATCCAGGCAAGTTTACGATAGCGCCCTAGCGCTTCTGCATTCTTATTGGGCATAGTAAGGGTCAGCTACGCTGTAAATTTAATTCCGGCTGGAATTTATCAAATTTATCTCGAGGTGTGTAATAAGAGGCAGAATAATTTTCTGCCCTTGTCTCTGGCGTGAACTAGATTAAACCACCACTAATTGCGCAGAGATTCCAATATCCGGAAAGACGCATACCCGTCCATTGGTAAACCGGCTGATTGCTGGTAGGCTCGAACCGCAGCCCTGGTTTGGCCCCCAAGTATACCGTCAGCAGGCCCAGCGTCAAACCCACGCGAATTTAACAGATCCTGCAGTTCCAGCACATTCTCGCGAGACAGCGCCTGTTCGTTTTGGGGCATGTTTTGTATCGGCCCACCTCCAACCAACCGATCGGCCAGGTGACCAACTGCCAGTGCATAGAAAGTGGATCGATTCCAGACTAAGGTGGTTTGATAGTTGTTGTAAACCAGAAAAGCTGGACCATCTGCCCCGGCCGGAATTACAACAGACCCAGGCATATCAGCAGCCGGCAGGGCACTGCCGTCGACCCTGGTGATACCCAGATCTCGCCACTCATTCACCGTTTTCCGCGCCGACGTGCCAGACAAACTGAAATCAAAATTATCAGGTAATAAAACCTCCCTGCCCCATCGTTCATCACCACGCCAACCTGATTGCGATAGAAAGTTTGCTGCGGAGTAGAATACGTCAGGCAAGCTGTTCCAGATATCTATGCGTCCGTCGCCATCCCCATCCACGGCATAGCTATTGAATGTTGATGGCATAAATTGAAGTTGCCCCATAGCCCCAGCCCAGGAGCCACTCATACGCTCGGCCGCAATATGTCCTTCGTCAATAATTTTTAAAGCTGTAAGCAACTCCCGGCGAAAGAAATCGGCCCGCCTTGGGTCATAGGCGAGAGTTGCAAGGGCAGCAATAACTGTGAAGCCACCCGTTGCCCGGCCAAAGTTGCTTTCCAGAGCCCAGAACGAAACCAGATAATGAGGTTGCACTCCGTAACGTTGACGAACGGTAGAAAGAAGGTCTGCATGCTCAGCTAGCAAAGCTCTCCCTCGGGCGATCTGGGCTTCCGAAATTCGTAAACTGGTATACCGGGTAAATGTCTGCACAAACTCCGGTTGACTCTGATCAAGTTCCACCACCCGCTCTACGGGTTCCAGATTATCCAATGCATCGCGCAATGTTGCATCGCTGATGCCAAGAGAGAGCGCCTCATTCCGCAGTTCCTGCAGCCAGTCTTGAAAGGACTGCTCTTGCGCACTGGCATAGGGAATGCATGCCAAGCCAGTTAGAAAGGCTAATATTCGTATAATCTTCATTGCAAAAAGCATAAAGCAAAACCGTGTGAATTAAAATGTGTATGGAGATTCATTATAAGATTTTCGACACTTAAGCTAAGGACTTAATGCAAGGTAGTTCATATTTACGGCAGACTGAGAATAATTCTGGTTAGTTGAGGATTGACCCAAGTCACCAGGGCTTGAATTGCCGAGCCGACACAATACAATACGCTTATGAAACGTTTTGTAATTTACATCGCTGTAATTACGAGCACAATCGCCTTATTGCCTTATTTTTCTCCATCACAAGGCAACGAGGTGACAATGCTATTGCCGACTAAGGTCGTGCGCGAGTATGTGGAACAAGAACAATCTGACCGCTTTTCCGACTTAATGGAAACATGGGGTAACAATAAGGAGTTGCCTGAAGGTTATGAACTACAAACTTTACTCGCCCTGAGCCACTACCCGGAGCTTAAAGATACAAGAATAAAGTTTATTCTCGATGACGTAGACATTCCGCTGTCTTCCCGTCCGTTCTGGGCAAGCATGCATAGGTCTGCAAAAAAGCGAACTTATCTCGTAGTAATCGATTCCAACCGTGAGGGTGTCCGCGATGCCCTGTTACTTGAGAATCAGCCGTTTAACGCGCAAACCGGGATAATAGGGCACGAGCTTGCTCATACAGTCTATTACCTGGATAGATCCTTCCTGGCAATCATGTCGGATGCATTGTGTCAGCTGAGCAGCTGCCGGGTAAATTTTGAGCGGGCGACAGATCGTCGACTGATAGATTACGGATTGGGTTGGCAGCGTTATGACCACTCTGTTTATGTCAGACGTAGCCGTGGTATCGATCCCAATGTGCCCAGCAATCCCAACAGCCCTTACATGAGCCCGATAGAATTGCTAAATCTAATGACAGAGCACCCCGCCTACCAATTCAGCATGGTCCAGCGCTAAATCTAACTAAACAGATTTATGTGGTTTTCCTGAATGCCAAACTCACTCTGGTATTCCGCCGACACACCTGCCATCTGCCTGAGCGCAACATGTATGTGCTCCGGTGTTAAAATTACACCATTTGGGTCCATTGCCAGAGTGTTAGGGTTGATCGGCAGAGCTTCAAAATGGGCATCTGTTGCGCCCACCACTCGATTTCCACGCACTCCCGCACCCATTGCCATGATACTGGTTACGTTCCAATGGTCTTTGCCGCGGTTACTATTGTAAAACGGTGTCCTTCCAAAATCAGAGCCGACAACTACGGTGACTTTATCTTCAAGGTTATGCAGTTTAATCTGTTCCCACAAATGGTCTATTCCTACCAGCAAATCGGTAAATCTTCTATACTGATTAAGGTCATGGTTTCCATGAGTATCAAAACCACCTTGATTTAAATTTGCACTAACAGCAACCCCACTGGCAAACGCCGCTACTGCCACTTCAGCCTGACCTGAAAGACCTCTTGATTGATCTTCTGGTAAATTTTTGACCAGTTGATTTAAATTGTTATCTCCCGCTCGCGCCAACATGAGCTCGCTAATTTGCTGTTTGTGCAAAGGTAGCGAATTTCTAGAATACAAGCGTGCCAACCGATCACTTCTAGCCTGCTGCACAACGGCATAGACATCATTACTAAGATAGGGAGAACGCTCTTCTACCGGTTTGTCAGGTCGACTTGCATTAGGGAACGCTAATCGGTGGAAAACATCACCGCCACCGATTCGGGCCGGGGCTACCACACCCATGGTCTGGTCATATCCACCATTACTGATAAACGAAAGTGGCTCATCCGGAGCTGTTGTTGCTGCAGCAAGTGCAGTGAAACTTGGATATCCCGCCTCGATCTTCCCACTCCAGATAAATCGACTGCCAGCATCATGATTGTTGGTCTGAGTGTCAATGCCATTTATAACCAACAAATGCGGATAGTGTTTGGCAATAAAATTAACCAGGTGACCTGGCGAATCTCCATCGGGGACATCACTGTCTTCTGGATACGCTGAAGCATACACAACGTTGCCTGCCTGCTCGATAGCGCCAGTCGGGTAGTGATTGACCGGGCCACGCCCATCAGCACGGGGCCTGTCACCTTTGGGATCGATAAATATCGTCGGATCCCACCCTCCTGCAGCATTAACGGAAACCCAGAAACGCTGCGGAGAACCTTGCTGTTGTGCAAGTGCTGGATTGACTAACGTCAAACCGAGCCCCAATCCACTGCAATATTGAATAAATTTTCTTCGATTCATGAGTAGTTACCTATTACCAACCGTGTTGTTTATTACTCATATAAAAATTTGTAGTCTGCCAGCATATATGCCAACACAGCCATCCATGAGCGCATTACAAAATTCCTGTCATATCGCATGCGGTTATCCGGCCCACCCTCCACATTCAGCGAATTGCCGAAGATATCCCGATTCCTGCCACAACCTGAGGGCAGAGTCACAGAACTCCAGTTATTA
>Ga0070726_10002054_pt1 | contig 18794 bp, 13 predicted proteins | sample tdAd471_FD_67275 | JGI IMG/M metagenome (GOLD analysis project Ga0070726, IMG submission 67275) | Marine sediment microbial communities from the Atlantic coast under amendment with organic carbon and nitrate - tdAd47.1 | ecosystem: Environmental > Aquatic > Marine > Coastal > Sediment | place... | reverse complement strand
CAGCGCCACCCAGCAACTTATCTTTCAAGTCCTCCATGGCATCTCCTATCTTGTCTGATACTTCTTCTGCTACCGCCTTGGCTTTATCGACCATGCCTTCTACGGAATCACTAATCTTATCGCTTATCGATTCATCCTCAGCTACTTCTCCTCCTTCCGCCTTGTCATCGTCACCAAGGATTTTATCCTTCAAGTCTTCGGCCGCATCCTCTATCTTATCGGACACCACTTCGGCTGCTGCTTTGGCTTTATCGACCATGTTTCCTACGGAGTCACTGATCTTGCTAATCATAGATTCTTCAGCTGGCGCTGCTGCCACCGGTGGTTCCGTTTCATCGGCCTGATCATCGTCCTTGCCAAGGACTTTATCTTTCAAATTCTCCACCGCATCTTCTACCTTGTCCGATACTACCTCGGCTACCGCTTTTACAGTGTCAACCATATCTTCTACCGATTCGCCAACTGTCGTACTGACCGCTTCTAGCATGGAATCTTTCTTAGCGGTAGGTGCTTCTTCTTCAGTCGTTGGACTAGGTTTTTCTTCAACCCCTAATGCATCCAGCGCTTTTTCAATTTTCTCATCTCCCACTCGGCCTTCCGCTTTCTGCTTGATTTCGGCTGCAATTTTCTCAGAAGCAATTTTCTTGGCATCCTCTAAGCGCTGTCTTTCCAGGCGTTTGGCCTCTTTTTGAGCTTGTGATTCCATTCTCTTCTCCAGCTCAGCTTTGGTGGCTTTCATTTCACCTAGCTTCTCATCTTTTGAGCGGATGCGCTCCTCTATCATTTTTATTTTAGCCTGCCGGATTTGTGCTTCCAGCTGACCATCCGTTGAGGCAATTTTGCGATTCTGAAATTGTAGGTCATCCTGATCTCGTTGGATAGAACGTTCCATCTTTTCGATAGCGGATAACAAACCTTCATATCTTCGCTTTAAGCGCTCCATAGGAGAGCGATCATCTCCAGTAGCACCAAAACGTCTTTCTTTGACCACCTTAAAGGCTTTATCAAGGCGTTGCCAGACTTTTGAGCGATGATCACGCGTAAAATCAGCCTCTCGGAATTTGCGTTGCAAATCTTTTAGTTCATCAAAAATCGGTTGTAGGCTCAAGCCTTCACCAATTTTCTTTTCTATCCCTTCCAACAAATCTGAGAATCGCTCTACATTTTCTTTGGATTTCTTTTGGAAATCTTCATCCAGTTTGACCCGCAATTCTTTCAATCGACTAAACAATGCGTTGGTATTGTCTCGCAGGCTATTGGCGTGCTCTCTGAATAGGTTACGATCTCGAACCTGTGTTTGCACTTTGTTCCAAAAGGCTTTGAGTCCTTCCCAAACATTTTTGTCAAAGTTATCTAAGCGATCAATTTTTTCTTTAATCTCATCTAGTTCTGCCTGATAGGCTTCATTCAATTTGGAGGATAATACGACAAAATGCCATTCGGTCTGTGCCCGTTGGATTAAATCGCCTCTTTCCACTTTCAATTCTTCTGGTAATAAACTATCTGAAATGGCCAGTTCACGTATTTCTGAAGTGTGGGCTTCAGGCATTTCCATAGGAGTACCATTACGCCACTCTTGCATCATCTTTTGGCTAAATTCCTCTGTTGCCACAGATTCTGTAAAGGTCATAATCTTAACCTTATTCTCTTTAGCCAATAGTTCAAGTGCAATTAAAACACGTTCTTCCTGGGCATTAGCCCCCCAAAGTACAAGCTTGGTCTTCATAAATCAACTTACGTTTGTAAAATATAATACCTGTATCGTTGTAATCGCTTCGGTTATTGTGATGAAGCGAAGAGTAGTGAAATTCAAGAGAATCGCCTTGTCCATCTTCGATATTCTTCAAATTTAAGAAAAACAGTACGAAATTTTCCAATAAGCTTTAAAAATCCCACTAATTCAATGTTTTAGGAATAAAAGCCTATACAAAACGAGTCTCTCTTCTTTCTATTTTTAGGCGTAAAGACCTAAGCCGTAACCGCGTCAGAGCCTATCAGCTGCTTTTCCATTAGGTATTGGGCAATTTGTACCGCATTTGTAGCTGCTCCTTTTCGCAAATTATCGGAAACCACCCAAATATTGAGGCCATTGGCAAGCGATTCATCTCGACGGATTCTTCCCACAAAGACTTCATTCTTATTTTTTGCGTAGAGTGGCATTGGGTATTTGTTCTGCGCTGGATCATCCTGAACAATAATACCTGATGATTCCGCCAATAACTGCCGTACCTCCTCTACTTCAAAAGCCTCCTCGAATTCGATATTGATCGCTTCGGAATGGCCGCCATGAACGGGCACCCGAACGGCAGTGGCAGTAATACCAATGCTGTCATCTCCTAAGATTTTACGGGTTTCGTGCACCAGCTTCATTTCTTCTTTCGTATAGTCGTTTTCCAAGAAGATATCGCAGTGTGGCAAACAGTTTTCAAAAATCTGGTAGTTGTAAGCCATTTCGTCCGCTTTAGGCTCAAAACCTTTGCTTTCCAACTGGTATTGCTTGACGGCTTTTACGCCAGTCCCCGTAAAGGACTGATAGGTAGAAATCACCAAGCGCTTGATTTTGTACTTACGGTGTAAGGGGGCAAGCGCTACCACCATTTGAATGGTCGAACAATTGGGGTTGGCAATAATCTTATCCTCGGGTTTTAATTCGCTAGCATTTACCTCAGGAACAATCAACTTCTTGCTAGGGTCCATGCGCCAGGCCGAAGAATTGTCAATGACTGTCGTTCCTACCTCAGCAAATTTTGGAGCCCATTCTTTGGAAGTCTCCCCTCCAGCTGAAAAAATAGCCACATCGGGTTTCATGCCAATGGCTGTTTCCATACCTACCACTTCATACGCTTTACCCTGATAAGTAATTTTCTTACCCACCGAACGGGCAGATGCAACAGGAATTAGTTCACTTACTGGGAATTGGTGCTCATCTAGAACTTTTAGCATCACGGTACCGACTAGGCCGGTCACACCAACAACTGCTACTCTCATTTTTCTTACATTTAAAAAATTACCAAATAATTTGGTTAGGGCCAAATGCGGAAATCGAAGGGCAAAGATACGGGCATATAGGCATTGCCGCAAATGTATTTTTGTCTTCAAATGCAAAACTATTCGAATGTCGAGTCATTTTTTATAGAATTGCTATAATTTTGTACCTATGAAAAATACATTGATCCCTATCTTGCTATTCTGCCTCCCCTTAGGCTTGATAGCCCAATTAACCGATGATTTCTCTGATGGTGACTTTACCAACAACCCCAGCTGGTTGGGACAAACGACTCTTTTCCAAGTAAATGCAGGAGAATTACAACTTTCTGATCCAGCGCCTAGTAGCAGTAACACTTCGTCCCTAGTGGTAACAGCCCCCACTGCATCTGAAGATCCAACAGTATGGGAGTTTCTTGTTAAGTTGACATTTGCTCCCTCTGCTAGTAATTACGCTAGTGTTTATTTAAATGCCTCCAACACGGATCTAAATGAAACGCTGCAAGGCTATTTTGTCAAAATTGGTGGAATTTCGGGCAGTGATGATGCCATAGAATTGTACCGACAAGATGGCAATAGTACAGCCTTGCTCCTTAGCGGAACGGCAGGGGCCGTCGGAGGATCGAATCCTATTGTTCGGGTTCGGGTCATTCGTACGGAAGAAGGGCTTTGGACACTAGCGGCTGATTATAGTGGCGGCACTGACTTCCAAACCGAAGGAACGGCGACAGATGATACCTACCCCACTGGTCAATATTTTGGCTTTCAATGTAATTATACCAGTACCCGAAGTAATAATTTTTTCTTCGATGATGTCTCCATCGAACCCATTTTTGAAGATACCGATCCTCCTTCCTTGTTGTCTGCTTCAGCCAGTTCGGCCAACACCCTTGTGGTAAGCTTTGATGAGCCGGTACAAGTGGGCCCTCCTAGCCTTTTTTCGATTGATGGCGGCATTGGCGCACCCACTGAGGTGACCGCTGGCGACTCTCCTTCCAGCCTGACACTTCAACTCGGCACCGCTTTGAGTAATCAACAAAATTATACGCTTACTGCCGATGGGGTTCAAGATACCAATGGCAACAGTAGTGGCGCTCAGACTACCAATTTTACTTTTTTCAATCTTGAGACAGCAGAACTCAATGATATCATAGTCACTGAGATCATGGCTGACCCTAACCCCGTGGTTGGCCTACCACTCTCCGAATACATCGAACTGTACAACCGGAGCGACAAACTCATTGCCTTATCGACCCTAGCCATTAGCACTGGCTCCAGCCCCAGAACATTACCTGACATCAATTTGGCACCTGATAGTTATATTATTGTTTGCCCTGCCGATGAGGTTGCTGGCTTTGAATCCTTTGGCGCTGTAGCAGGTATTAGTAGTTTTCCTAGCCTTACTAATGGTGGAGATGACATTGTCTTAAGTGATGAATCCGGCAATACTATTTTCCAAGTCAGCTATGCTAGTACTTGGTACCAGGATTTCAATAAGGCTAGTGGTGGTTGGTCTTTGGAATTGATTCAAACAGAGGGGCCTTACAACTGCAGCGGCAATTGGAGGGCTTCTGAGGCCAACGCAGGTGGTACGCCCGGGCAAGTCAATTCACTACAAGGTGCCACCCCCGATACAGAAGGCCCTGCTCTAGTGCAAGCCGTCGCCGTTAGCGATTTTGAGGTACTACTGGTCTTTGATGAGGCTTTGGATCCTGCTACAGCCAATGTTGCTACCAACTATAGCATCGAACCTGCTTTGAATATTAGTTTTGTCTCCTTACAATCTCCAGAAAACAAGCAAGTGGTAGTAATATTGGATGATGCGGTGCAAGACGGGGTCGTGTATACCGCTTCAGTCAACCAGCAATTGAGTGATTGTTTAGGAAATACAGCCAGTCAAAATACGAGCATTCAATTTGGATTGACAGTAACACCTGAGGCAGGAGATATTATCATCAATGAGATTTTATTCAACCCATCTACAGGCGGGAAAGATTTTGTAGAACTCTATAATCGATCGGATAAGATTTTCAATCTTCGCAATTTACGCCTAGGCAACCTCACTCTTGACCCAGGAAACGTAGGCGGTCCAATAGAAGAGGACTTCTTGCTTTTCCCCGCTTCCTATGTGGTCATTTCGGAAGAACCTGCTGATATTTTAGAACGATACGATGTCCTTTCTCCATTGGCTATGGTCAAAAACGCACTCCCCTCTTTGCCAGATGATGAGGGTAATATTACACTAGCCACACCTAGCAATGTGGTCATCGATTCCTTCGACTACAACAAAGACCTCCACTCTCCTCTATTGGATGATCAAAACGGCGTGTCTTTAGAAAGAGCAAATCCCGATAAGCCTACCCAAGATATCGGCAACTGGAATTCTGCCGCCGCTGCCGCAGGCTTCGCTACCCCAACTTATGAAAATTCACAATTTGTAGATACCACTTCCGCCCCCGATAACGACATTGTATTCCTACCCAATCCTCGTTTCTCCCCCGATTCCGATGGTTTTGAAGATGTTTTATTGATTGAATACCAAACCGAAAAGCCAGGCTTCTCCCTCAACCTGCACGTGTTTGATGCGCAGGGAAGATTAATCACGCGTTTGGTGCGCAATGAGGTACTAGCGACACAAGGCAGCTTCAAGTGGGATGGAAGCATCAACTTAGGAGAAAAGGCGCGGACAGGCATCTATATTTTATGGGCAGAAATACATCATCCCGATGGAGAGGTAATACAGCAGAAAGAGGTATTTGTCTTGGCCGGGATGTTGGGTAAATAGGAAAGGGGAAATCCGAAGGCTTCCGACTTCCCCTTTCCGACTTCTCATTACTTCCCCAAGACAAGCAGCGGTCAAATTAAGTACTTTGAAAAAAGCGTATCATGACGGTAAAGAACAGAATTGCAAGCTTCACCTACGCCTTTAAAGGCATTAGGGATTTATTTACGACGCAGCCGAATGCTAAAATACATGCTACCGTAGCCATTTTATGCCTCATAACAGCTTGGTATTTTCAGCTGAGTAGAATGGAATGGTGCCTCATTATTTTTGCCATCTTTAGTGTATTGGCAGCTGAGGCATTTAATACAGGCCTAGAGCACCTGACCGACTTGGTCTCGCCCGACTTCAATGAATTAGCGGGGCGAACCAAAGATGTAGCGGCGGCAGGGGTTTTATTGACCGCGATGGGTGCGGCGACGGTGGGATTGATTATTTTTCTGCCGAAGTTTTATGCTTTATTTACTAGTATGTAAGCGGCTTAATAATTAGTAAGATCAGAGAATTATGTTTCAGCAAAAAACGTACGTAGAAAGAAGAAAAGTATTAAAGGAAAAGGTGGGAAAGGGCTTGATTCTGCTCTTTGGTACTGAAGAATCGCCAATGAATTATACCCATAACACCTACCATTTCAGGCAGGATAGTACTTTCCTCTATTATTTTGCGATACAACGTCCGGGCTTGGTAGCCGTGATTGATGTAGAGAATGACCATGAAATTATTTTTGGGGATGAATACACTGTCGAAGATTACGTTTGGAGAGGATCAGAAGCAACGATTGCAGAACAGGCGGCAAATTGTGGTGTAACAAAGGTACTGCCAGTTCCCAAACTTAGCTCAATGCTCGAAAGGGCAAAACAACAGGGACGAGAAATTCATTTTTTGCCCTTATATCGTGCAGAGAACAAGATAAAATTGCAGGAGTTGATTGGGGTTGCTCCTCATGAAGTGGCCACAAAATGCTCCATTGACCTCATAAAAGCGGTAGTTAGCCAGCGTGAAATTAAAACCGAAGAAGAAATTGCTGAGCTAAGGCGGGCTGTAGATGTTTCGGTGGATATGCACCTGGCCGCCATGAAATTTGCCAAACCGGGGATGACAGAGGCGCAAGTAACGGCTGAGATACACAAAGTTGCCCTGGCTGCTGGGGGCAACATTTCATTTCAGATCATTGCCACTATAGATGGTCAAAATTTGCACAATTATTACCACGGCAACACGCTTAAAGACGGAGACCTGTTTTTGATTGATGCGGGTTTTGAAAATCAAATGGCGTATGCCGGTGATTTATCAAGCACCATTCCCGTCAGTAAAAAATTCTCTTCCGAACAAAAAGAGATTTATCAATTGACCTTAGCGGCGCACCAGGCTGCTATCGATGCGCTGGGCTTGGGTATTCCTTTTAGAAATGCACATATTGCTGCCTGTAAAACTATTTTCGATGGGTTAAAAGCTATGGGTTTTACAAAAGGGAATACCGACAATGCTTTTGAAGTGGGTGCCCATGCGTTGTTTTTTCCTTGTGGTACCGGGCATATGATGGGATTGGATGTACACGATATGGAAAATCTCGGCGAGGTTTGGGTCGGTTACCAGGGAAAGCCCAAAAGCACGCAGTTCGGATTAAAATCCTTACGCCTAGCTAAACCGCTGCAAGCCGGGCATGTTTTCACGATCGAACCTGGAATTTATTTTATTCCTGAATTGATTGATTTGTGGCGTTCTCAAAATAAATTCAATGAGTTTATTCGCTGGGAAAAAGTGAACAGCTACCGCAATTTTGGCGGAATCAGGAACGAAGAGGATTTCGTGATGACCCACAATGGTGCCCAGTTATTGGGTAAACCCAAACCCAAAACTATTGCAGAGATCGAAGCCATTCGCGCTGAAGTTGTTTAGGAGGGGGCTTTGCCAATATACAAAGCCATTTGATAGGCCAAATATAAAATCGTGCTAGTTCTCAGTCAAAATACTACCACTCCACTACTTCGCCTTTTCACAAATCTGGAGAATAGCTTTGATGCGTTTGCCCCAAATAAGCACACAAAGGGACGGAGATTCAATTATTTTGTGATACCTTTAAGAAGCTATTTACCTGGCCGCTTTAGGAGCATTTGCCTATATAAGATAAGACTTCTGTAATTTTCTTTGTCATCTCTAAGAAAACTTCTGAAGTCTGAGAAACGGCTTCTGAGCCGTAGCCCTTTTTGAGTAGCCAATCAGCAATCTCATGATGTAAAGTGCTTACGTCTGAAAATGCAACAGCAATGAGCAAAACGAAATTGAAAGAGCGGAAGGAGGAAACTAGCCCAGCCGAGATTCCAACCTGTCTGTTCTAGCAAATGCCAGGCAGGCTTCCGATTTCGACATGCCGCCTTCACATGAAATTGCTGGTAGTCAATACCTTTTGCTTTAATCAATTTGGTTTTAAACCACTTCGAAGTAATAATTTGAACAAAAAAGAGGTTACTAGAATATTGCCGTTCGAAAACCTTTGGTGATGATCGAATTTCGCTGATCATTACTATATACTACACCTTAGTCCTATGAACTTGAGATACAAACTCGTTTTGTTGCTTTGCGCATGGCAGAGCCTTTCCTTTGCCCAGGAACAATTGGGCATTCGCCTCGACAATTACGCAGGCATCAACGCTACCCTCTTCAATCCAGCTGGTCATACTGCTATGCCCTTCAGCTGGGACCTCAATCTCATAGAGGGAGCCCAATTCATTGATAACAACTATGCCTTTTTCCGTAATGCAAAGGTAGGTGACCTTTTCAATAGCAATCTAAGTGTCGTGCTAGGCCCCAGTGTCGGTACGGATACGCCCTTGAAAACGGATCAAATTGCGGTGGACTTCTTTGATGATGGGAAAAAACGCTATGCCTATAATTTATCGCGCTATGTCGGCCCCTCCTTTTTTATTCGAATAGCGGGTCAGCACTATCTAGGCTTAGTAACTGGTGGGCGATTCCTGGCCGGTGCAAACGGTATCACCGATGATTTCAGTTATTTCCCTTTCAACCGCAAACCTGACTTTGAAGAATTTACCGTAGATCCCTTTCGCATTGGCGTGATGGGCTTTGAAGAAGTAGGTTTGAATTATGCCTTCAAAAAACAAACTGCGGCAGGTAGCTTTGCTTTTGGGGTTACGGCCAAATACCTAAGAGGGTATGAAGCGGGTTTCGTTTACAACAGTACGAGTTATACGATGGCCCGCTTTCCAGACAATGACCTCTTTGGGGACGATGTCAATTTCGAATTTGGTTATACCTCTGGTATCATTGAGGAGACCGAGAATAGATTAAAGCCCTTAGGGAGTGGTTATAGTCTCGACCTTGGGATGGTTTATACCATTGGGGGGCTAGATGAAGGTTATGATTGGAAAATCAGTGCAGCGATCATGGATATTGGCCAGATTAACTTCACGAAGCAAACAAATTTGCACCAAGTCAGTCCAGGTGTAGGCAGCGTTATCACTTCTAGCAACTATAGCTTTTTCGATGCCCCTGAAGAAATAGATCAGGTCGTCGAAATCTTTAGTTTGGAAACCCTGGGTGATCGTCAAGCTTCTCTAGTAGGAGATGCTTTCACGATGTGGTTACCAAGTCGTTTGAATATTCATGTTGATAAAGCGCTCTCCAATGACATGTACCTGGGCATGGTGTTGATGCAAACCTTGGCTCCTAGCTCGCAAACGGTTCCCAACGGAAATTTAGTAGCCTTTGTGCCTCGTTTTGAGCGTCGGTGGTTTGGTGCGAGTATGCCTGTTTCCATGTACAATTTTCAGAAGTTCCGGGTGGGTCTTAGCCTGCGACTGCCCTTCCTAACTATTGGTACAGACCACTTGGGTAGTTGGGTGAGTAGCTCCAATCTATCCGGTACAGATATTTACATTGCCTTCAAGATCAATCCGTTTCAAATAGGCGGAGGGGGTGGAAATTCGCCCTTCCCTGGCCGGTCACGGGGTAAAGACAATATCCCCTGCTACAAATTCTGATAGATGCTACAGTACACTTGTCAAGCTTTCCACGAGCTGACATTAGATGAGTTATATGCTATGATGACCATACGCCAGGCTGTTTTTGCGGTAGAGCAGAACTGTGTCTATCTCGACGCAGACGGCAAGGATCAAACTGCCTGGCATGTGATGGGTAAAAATGCAGCTGGCGATCTTTTGGCCTATGCGAGGCTGATGCCCAAAGGCGTTTCCTATAAGAACTATGCTTCTATTGGCCGGGTATTGAATGCTGAATCCATACGTGGAATGGGAGAGGGCCAACTGTTAATGGCAGCCAGTTTACGGGAGGCGGAGCGGCTTTGGCCGGGCGTAACCCTCAAGATTTCAGCTCAAGTCTATTTGCTCCAATTTTATCAATCTTTTGGATTTGTGCCACAGGGCGAAACGTATCTAGAGGATGGCATACCGCATATTGCGATGTTGCGGTAAACTTTTAACCACTCCCGTTGGAACTGATGAGGTATTTTAGGTTTTGAATCGATTAAACAGAAGTAAAATCGTTCCATTGACGCATTTTCTTCGCTTAAAAAAATCTTTTATCACAAATAAAACATTTTTCTAGCAGCGTGCAAAAAAAATAAATTACTGTGAATCAAATAGATACACAACACAAATAACAATAACCGATACTACTTATTAAAAAAAAGTGATTCCATCACGCACTTTCTTCCCACTAGCCACGTTATATAGTTGAATTTTCAAACAGATAAAATTTTACAAATAATTTCATCTAGCTCAATCGAAAAATCTACTAGATGAGGTTCTCCCCAGCAATTTTCTCTACCTAATTTTATATTGATAAGGCTATACTAGGGTATTCCCCTGAAATGATCCAGTTACACCCTGAATCGTAATGATAAATTATTATGGAGAAGTATTGGCCCGCTTTACGTCTTTACCTAAAATACATCCTATTCTCTTACCAATAAAGTTACAACTACATAGGTAGATAAGGTTCCCTAATGTAATTAAAAAAGTATCAAAATTGACACGCTTCAAAGTCATCTGACTATTTACTTAAATTAAATCATGAACTATGAGTATCCGAAAAAAGGAATGGAAATTTGCTGTATTATTCATTTTCGTAGCTGCTTTATTTGTGCAATGTACGAAGGAAGAATCGCCAGATAAAGTGCAAGGAACGCTAGAAGTAGAAATCACTGATGCACCGATTGATGATGCAGAGGTCTCCGGTGCGTTTGTTACTGTAACTGAGATCAAATTAGATGGTAAGACATTTGAGGGTTTTAGTGGCAAACAAACCATTGACCTCATGGCCTATCAAAATGGAAATGTCAAAACCTTGGGCTTGGGGGAAGTTGAAGTAGGTAATTATTCAACGATCACCTTAGTACTAGATCATGCGAACGATGAAAATGGTGACAGTCCAGGTTGCTATGTAGCCACCACAGATGGTAAGAAACATGATCTCTCAACAGGATCTGCTGCTAGTCAGGAAATTATACTCAGTAATACGGCTTTGAGTATCTCGGAAAATAGCACTAGCACCCTCTTGATAGATTTCGACCTAAGAAAAACCATCACTCAGGATGACAGTGGCAATGATAGTGACTATAGCTTTGTGACAACAGCTGAGCTAGAAGCCGGTTTGCGACAAGTGGAAAAAGAACAAGCAGGAACGATAGAGGGGCAATGCGATAACAGTGCTTTACATGCAGAAAAAGTAATTGTGTACGCCTATCAAAAAGGTACCTACAATAAAGAGCAAGAAATTAATGGCCAAGGAAGTAGCCAAGTACAATTCAAGAACGCCATTAGTAGCACCAGTGTTCAGGCGGATGGAAGTTATAGTTTGCATTTTCTAGAGGAAGGGGAATACGAAGTTGTTTTTGTGGGCTATAAGGACGCCGGGAATGACGGTCGTTTCGAAGTTGCTGGTGCGCTAAATGTAGATATAACTGGCAGTTTAAATCTCAATGAGGTTAGTGTCGGCGCGCAGTCGACTACCACACTGAATGTATTGGCAACGGGTATTCTCCCGTTCTAACTTTTAACCCTTTTAAACCCACTGGCATTTCAACAGCAGTTGATTTGCCAGCTTCTATATATCGGAGGAGTACTGGGCTAATATTTTCAAACTCACTTGCTGCCAAAAGTAAAGCAGCCAAAATGCTGAGGGTTATTTTATTTTGAATATAAAAGTAGTGCTTGGGGACTACAATAATTAGTAGTCCTCAAACACTACAAAAACAAAGCCTTAATTTTCTTTGTAGAAATCTTCTTCGTCAACTACACGAACCACTTCTCCTTTTTTCAGCTTACGAGAAATGGCTGAATAGGGACCACTCACCACCTTATCGCCTGTTTTGAGGCCGCTTTTGATTTGAATGTAGGAGTCATCTTGAACACCTGTACGCACGGGAACCATATTCACGGTATCCCCTTGTACAACAAAAACGACCTCCATCAAATCATCCCTTCGATCTGTTTCTTTATCCTCCTCCTCGTTGTCATTTTTGACAAACTTTCTATTATTCTTTTTCTTATCTTCTTTTTCTCTAGTCGTTACCGACTGGATAGGAACGCTCACCACACCTTCAGCCGTTTCAGTGTTGATCTCTACCGAGGCTGACATTCCAGGGCGGAACGGATATTTGTTACCTGCCGCAATTAAATCAGCATAGGAACTAGGGTCCATTCGAATTCGAACCTCAAAGTTGGTCACCTGATCACTGGTCAATGCAGTGGTGGTACCTGCTCCAGTCGCGGAGTTTGCAATTTGCGTAACCTGTCCTTTAAATTTACGATCAACGTAGGCGTCCACTTCAATTTCCACATCATCACCATAAGACACCCGCGGAATATCATTTTCACTCACATCGACGCGTACCTCCATGGTATTCAAGTTGGCTATACGCATCATCTCCGTACCTGTCATTTGAATCGTACCCACAACGCGTTCGCCCTGTTCTACATTAAGAACAGAAACTACGCCATTGGTGGGAGAATAAATCGTGGTACGTCGTAGACTCGTTTGCAACTCTCTCAATGTGGCTTGAGAGCTTTCTACCGAAAATTGAGCCGCACGCGCTCCTTCCTCTTGTGCCTTGATATTAGCCTCTGCTGACCTAAGGTTGGCTTCCAACGCTTTCATACTCGATAAAGAGGCATCATAATCCGCATCAGATATTACACCTTCTTTTTTCAACTTCTCATTGCGCTTATGGATTTCCTGCGCATTGGTCAACTGGGCAACGATTTGCTCCTTTTGCGCTCTGAAGTTTTCAATCTGCGAACGTGCATTAGCCATATTGGCTTTGGCACTATTCACGCCAGCTATTCCTCTTTCTACTTGTGATTGGTAAGCATCTGGATCGATTTTAGCCAGGAGTTGTCCGGTTACTACCGAATCCCCTTCTTCCACCATTAATTCGACGATTTCACCAGAAACATCCGAACTGATCTTTACTTCCACTTCTGGAAAGACCTTTCCACTAGCGGAGACCTTTTCCTTGATGGTCCTTTCAGCTACTTCTTCGGCCATTACCTTCTCCCCTTTGGGCTTGGATTTATTTTTCATAACCACTGCCGCGATTAAGATGGCAATGAGGGCAACTAATCCGATGATTAAAAAACTTCTTCTACGTTTAGCCATGAGAGTTAAAAATTTAAAGATGTTCTCTACCTGCAGGCGGTTACTGGTCTTAGAGTCGTTTAGCTTTCACTTTATGATAAAATAAAAGGCGCAAACTACTTCTCTAGGATCGTTAAGCCAGGCAATCGAGCGTGTGTGTTTTACTATTGATTTAATTAATCTGAATGGTTTTCCCCATGTAGAAATCCACTACTTTCAGATTGAATAAGTATTGGTATTTGGCCTGTATCAGTGACACCTTGGCCTGGTTCAAATTATTGGATGCTGTGGTAAACTCTAAGGAGTTGATCGCTCCCAAGTCAAACCGTCGCTGTGCATTGATATAGGCAGCATTTGCTGCTTCTTCTGAGCGCTGAGCTGCGGCATAAGATTCTTTGGCTGCGCGCGCATCAGCAATGGCTCGTTGTACATTTGTTTTGAGTAAGTTTTTGGCCTGTTTGTTTTGAACTTCAACATTGAGTGAATTCAGTCTTGCACGGTCCAAACCTACTTTATTCCTATGGTTACTGTAAATGGGTATATTGAGACTGAGTTGAGCATACTGCCCGAAGTTTTGTTCAATTTGCTCAGAATAACTCAAGAAGTCTCGTGCTAGTGAAGAATAGTTACTACTCAATCCGGCAAAAGCAGAAAGCGTAGGAAAGCCTTGACCGTAAGCCAATCGCTCGCCCAATTCTGCACTCTTGATTCGCATTTCACCTGCTGCAATTTGAGGCTGACTACTCAAAGCCGTGTTGTATATATCAGTTAAGGTAAAAGCTTCCGGATTGGCCACCGGGACAATTACTTCTGGGCGTACTATACGGAGATCGATATTGGGATCAAGCTCTAACAATTGCTTTAAGGTAAGATAGTTGATATTTACCAGGTTGTCTGCCTCGATAATGGCCTGTTGTTCTCTAGCGATTTGGGCCACAAAATCGAGTCGATCATTTGCGGGTAAAGAACCCGCTTGAATGAGTTTATCTGTTTGTGCCAACTGAGCTTCTGACAATTGTATGCGAACTTCGGCATTTTCCAACTGCTCCTCTGCCAATAAAATGGAGAGATAGGAGGAAGCTACCTGCAAAGCAATATCATTAGAAGCAGCCGCAGCATCTAACTTGGCGGCCTCCACATCAAACTTACTTTGCTTAATGGAGTTGGTGATGGTATTTCCAGCGAAGATCGTTACACCTGCATCGACACCGAAACCATTGAACCCAATACTTTCATTCTTAAATTCGTTGGTAGTAGGGTCAATTGTTCGACCAAACTGGTATCCTCCTCTAACACTGGCACTCAAATTGGGGAGGCGATTCATGCGAGCTTGCTTGTTGGCTAACTCTGAATCCAGTATTCCGTATTGTGCCTGCTTTACGTTCAAACTGTTCTGGCGAGCGTGAGTTATGCACTTTTCCAAAGACCAGGTTTCTTGGGCTTGGAGCATCATTACAGAACAAGACAAAAGGAACAGCAGGGTCAAAATCTTTTTCATGTTGTAGATTTTAAGGCTTTTGATAACATAATTAATATTGAGAGATAAATCTACGTAAGCTATTTATGTGGTTGCACAATAGTAGTAAAGTACCTACGGTTGGCTGAATTATTTATATCAACCTATACATATCATGGATAAAAGGAGTTTTTTTGGCGAGAAGCGCATTTTCAGACTGGCAGATCAAAAAAGGAATGTAGTAAGGAAGGACTCCTGTCAAATTGATCGGCTAATTGAAGGTAGGTTGCATAGCTAGCAGGGCTTATGCCGTGATTAATCTGAAACCCAGCATTATCGGCTTAAAAACAGGAACTTAAGCTAATTGAGAATCTAAGTAGTTAATAATGGGAAACGGGGAATTAATAATTATTCACTATCCACCTATTCCTTAACGGGCCGAGGAACTAAAGGTGCTGGCACTGATCACTTGATAGTATCGCTCCCCAAAGGGTTTGTAGTAAATGAGAATGGTATAATTGTTATCAGTTTCAAACCAATTGCCTTCTAGCTGCGTCAAATCGGGCATGGCTTTTTCTCGCTTCGCGGCATCTCGTGGCACCGTCACATACATAAAGTCATACACGCCCTGCTTGAGGTAGGTCTTTCCCACATAAGCATTGACAGCCGGATTGTAAATCATCTTAAATTCTTCCTTCAATTGCCAATCCGTTATCCCACCCAGTATATATACTTCTTCATCAAACAGAGGAGCGGTTACCTGCAAGGAAAAGAAAATATTACCATAATCTGCAGAAAGGGCATTATTGCGCTGGTCTCGGGTTTCGATAATAAAACTACCCCCAAAATCATCCCAACTGATATAGTGTTTATTAGAACGTGACTCTTCTATCTTTAAAGCGACCTCATAGGTGCCATTCACTTCCTCTACGATCGCAATACTGGGCGTCCCAAAGCGAAAACTCCGAAGGTCTGCAAAGCGAAATTCCTTACCCGCTGGAAAAAGTACCTTATTTTGGTAATCAAACACCACTGAATTGAGGCGGGTAAAATTGGGTGAAAGATCAGTCACCGCATTATCCCAGCGGCCGTTCTGCATGACCACGGCTTTAATCTCCTGTTGTGGGCTACGCATCGGAAACTTTTCATAATCTACCGAAAAATCAATCTCTTGATGGGTCTTAGATTTGCTTACCATGGCCGGAACCACCACCCTTGAATCGATACTCACCTTTGGATCTACCACTACAAACCGACGAGTCAAGGCTAACTTTTGCTCATCTTCATCCTCGTACACCTTCAATAAGTAATTGCCGGATTTGGTCCATTGAAAATCATCATTCGGCAACAGTAATTCATAGTGTACAAAGGCTTGATTCGTTTTAAAGCTAAAACTATAATCATCCACATCATCATCCATATAGCCATCTAGGTACTCTACATCCGACAGATTAGAAGGTTCCCAATTGATGTCGCAATGCTGTACGGTGTAAATGTAGTTCTTCACTTCCCCATCTAAGTCATCAAAGGACAGCATCAGAGGAATCCGCGACTCTAGATTGATAACAGGCACGCTGAGTGGTAAATTAGCCACATTGAGCTGAACCGTTTTTATATTGTCCACATATACATGATCGATGTACAATAAGTTATCATCGGCATATTGGGCCGACAGGAGGAAAGGAAATAGGGCAGATAATAGTCCAAGCAGTCTTTTCATTATTCTACAGTTATTCGTGGATACTCGTTGGTCGTATTTTGTATTGGGGCCAGTATTTACCTTAGCTTACTCACCCATTTTGTGTTTCTCCTATAAAATCGCCAGGGCCAAGCGGCACATTCTGCGGCATAATCTACACCAATTCGGGGGCTACTCCGTATCTCGCTCGCTTCCAATGCTAAGCCTCGATCTTCGATCCATATCGCACTATCAGGCTTGAGGAGACTATGCCCAGTGTAGGCCGTTGTGATCCCCATGGCTTTAGACATAACGCCAGGACCCGCTGTTAATTGTGGTTTTTTCTGGGATACGCCTCGTCTTTGCTCCATGACAGTCAGACCTTCCTTGGCTTCTATCGCTCTTATTAAGACGGCATGGGCCATATCTCGGTCACCTGTCACCACATTAAACAAGTGATGAATCCCATAGCATAAATATACATAAGCCACGCCACCCTCCCAAAACATGATTTCGGTTCGCTTAGTACGACGATTATTATAGGCATGGCAAGCTTTATCATCTGGTGCCCGATAAGCTTCTACCTCCGTGATTATCCCGCTAGTATATGCGCCATCAATAGTAGAAACCAGGTATTTCCCCAACAGGGATTGGGCAACAGCCACTACATCTGTGTTTTGATAGAAGGAAGGTTCCAGTCGAGGATAAGGCGTCTCCATAGCTAAATTAATTATCAGGGAGGCAAATTTAACAGCTTCTAAGTCGAATTTGAAAAACAGCTTACAGTATCTATACAAAAAACAAATCAAATATAAAAATCTAAGATTTTACTGTTAGTTTAGTTGTATGTTACGAATTACCGCTATGCTTGGCTTTCTTGGGGTCTTACTTTGCCTGACACTAGAGGCACAGCAGTCTTTGTACTACATTAACACCAGTACAGGGATCGAGAGCGCCGCTTTTGATGGTACTAATCGGCAGGTCATCATTCCGGCTGACCTCGTCAAGGCCCAAGGGGTCAGTTTAGACCTCGAAAATGGTAAAATATATTGGACGGATTGGGTAGCAGATAAAATACAACGAGCTAACCTGGACGGATCAGCGATAGAGGACCTGATAAACACCGGATTACAATTGCCAGAAGGGATCGCTTTGGACTTGGTTCATCAAAAGATGTACTGGGTGGATAGTGGTAGCAAGAAGATACAACGAGCCAATTTGAACGGGGCCGAGGTGGAGGACTTAGTAAGCTATGAACAAGTCAATTTGGATGGCATTGTCCTAGATATTGCTAAAAATAAGATGTATTGGACAGAGTGGGGAGACGGAGCTGCTATCGGAAAGGTAAAACGAGCCAAGCTGGATGGAACGGATATTCAAACGCTTTTTGCAATCCAAGATGGTGTTTTAAAAGGGATTGATTTAGACTTGGAGGAAGGCAAGGTATACTGGACCGATTGTACATTCAGTACGATTACCCGAGCCAACTTAGACGGTTCCCAGGTGGAAGTCGTGGTCGATAATATATGGGGAACACCCAATGGATTAGCGATTGATAAGGAAGGAGGAAAAATGTATTGGACGGATCTAGCCTTGAGAAAGATACAACGGGCTAATCTCGATGGCTCAGCCATAGAAGATGTAATCATCAATGATTTGGACACTCCACAGGGACTTACCCTCATTAGTTGTGGTCAGCAAAAACGAGTGGATTGCTTACCTACAGCCACCGCAAACCTATCAGCTACTGGCCCCGAGCTGATACTCTATCCAAATCCTGCTCATCAAACGCTCTCCATTGAGCAATTACCTGTACTCAGTTTCTTGCGGATTTATGACACCCAAGGCCGTCTGCTATTACAGAAAAAAGTTAGCCAGGCTCAACTTAAAGTAGCTGTTGGACATTGGCCAAATGGGATTTATCAGATACAACTTACCGTACCAGAAGAAGGTATGTTCTCCTATCGTTTTCAAAAAACAACAAGATAGCCTCCTCTTTTTATGGGTAAGATATTTAGCCACTTACTTCCTGGTCGCCAACTGTTGGTTCGGCTGTTTCATTTTCGAAGTTTGATTACCATGAATGGCTTCATGTACCACCTTTGCCGAATATTGCCAGCTGTATTTTTCTTTAATCTGTTGCGCTATATCCAGCAGCTGAGCATCCGAAGGAGGTGACTTTAATAATTGCTCGAGTTGGGTATAAAAAACCTTAGGTTGTGCCGCATCAAACAAGTGCTCCCCAAAGAAAGTAAAATCTGACATAGCGGTATTTC
>Ga0070726_10002051_pt1 | contig 18815 bp, 22 predicted proteins | sample tdAd471_FD_67275 | JGI IMG/M metagenome (GOLD analysis project Ga0070726, IMG submission 67275) | Marine sediment microbial communities from the Atlantic coast under amendment with organic carbon and nitrate - tdAd47.1 | ecosystem: Environmental > Aquatic > Marine > Coastal > Sediment | place... | reverse complement strand
GAGTCCCCCGAGAACGGCCCCGGCCATCACATAGGCGAGAATGCGCCCGAGCTGGGTCAGGAGCGCGACCCGCAGCTGGGCTGCGCGATCCGTAGCCGGTGCCAGCGTCATGACCAGGCTCGCCGAAATCCCGCCACACATGCCGATACAGTGCAGGCTCGAAGCCAGCCCGGCGAGAAACCCGCCGAAAATACTCAGTTCCGACAATGATGAGGGCGGCATGCCTTTCCTCCTTGGCAAAGGCGTTATCCCTCAGAATAATCACAAAAAACGTGTGGCGTAATGACGCAAAGCCAGAGCGCGCCGAACAGGCGATTATGGTCGGGGAGGACCAGATGGTTACACTGCAGAAAGTCCGGCGTGATGCGCCGTGGAAATGGCTCAAGCTCGGCTTTGAAGATCTGCGACGCGCGCCGCTCGTGAGCCTGAGTTACGGCTTCATCTTCGTGCTTGGCGGTGCCCTGATCAGCCTTCTGCTCATGGCCATCGGTGGTGAAGCGGCCATTCCGGTCGCCCTCAGCGGGTTCGCGCTGATCGGCCCTGCCCTCGCTATCGGGATCTACCAGGTCAGTCGCGCTTTCGAGCGCGGTGAGAAACCGCGCTTCCGGGTCGTGATTTCACGCTATCCGTCGCGCATCTCCCAGGTTGGCTTTCTCAGCGTCATTCTGGTTCTGCTCCTGCTGCTCTGGTTCCATATCGCGCAAATTCTGCTGATCGTGATGGCACCGGGCGGGCCCTATGAGCCGGGCGCCTTCGTGGAATTCCTGGTCTCGACAGGACAGGGCCTCACCTTCCTGACCATCGGCACGGTTACAGGCGCCATTCTGGCCGCTTTCGCCTTCACGATCTCCGTCCTCTCCTTCCCGATGCTGATCGATCAGGACGTCGATGCCGTGACAGCGCTGGTGGCGAGCTTCCGGGCGGTCTTCGGCCAACCCTTCGTGATGATTACCTGGGCCTGGCTGATCGCCTTCATGGTGGTTGCGGGCAGCGTGTTCTTCATCGTGGGGCTGGCCTTCACCTTCCCCTGGCTGGCGCACGCGTCCTGGTATGCCTACAAGGACTTCGCCCCCGTGCCGGAAACGCCTGCTGCACAAGCCTGATCGGACCGGTCGGGATCAGTCGCCGCTGATCGGCTTGTCGTCATCCATCAGGATGCGCTGAGCGGCGCCGTCGAGGTCCTCGAACTGGCCCGACTTGAGGCTCCACAGAAAGGCCCCCAGTCCCAGCAGACCCATGCCCAGAGCGATCGGAATCATCCAGATTAGCAGGGACATCAGCGCGCGAGCCTCAGGGCGTTGAGCGTCACCAGAACCGATGACGCCGACATGGCTATGGCGGCGATCAGCGGCGTCACGAAGCCAAAGACCGCAAGTGGAATGGCGAGCATGTTGTAACCCGCCGCCAGAGCGAAATTTTCCAGCACACGGCGCTTGGCGCCGCGCGAAATATCAAGCGCCCGGACTGACGCGTCGAGGTGGTCGCCCTGCAGCACAAAATCCGCCGCCGCCTGGGAAATCTCCGCCGCCGACGCGAGCGAGATCGACACATCCGCCGCTGCGAGCGCCGGCGCATCATTGATCCCGTCCCCGATCATCGCGACATGGTGCCCCTCACTCTTGAGCGCCTCGAGGCGAGCGATCTTGTCCTGCGGCTTCAGCCCGGCCTGCCAGGCAGGAATACCCAGCTCGGACGCGATGGCTGCGACCGGATCTTCGCGGTCGCCGGAGAGAAGCACGATTTCACAGCCGCGCTCCCGGAAACCGGCGACTGTGGCAAACGCTTCAGAGCGGACCTGATCCTTGAATCGGAAGCGAACGGGCTCGCCTCCCTCGGCAACCATCCAGGCTTCCGAGAACGGGCTGGCAGAAGCGTCAATACCAAGCCAGCGGGCCGCACCAAAGCGGACGCGGCGCCCGTCGACGTCCCCTTCAAGTCCGCCCCCTGGCGTCTCCGTCACGTCACGTCCGGTACCGCCCATACCGGCTGCATCGGCCACGGCGCGCGAGAGCGGATGGCGGCTCGTGCGCGCAAGGTGGGCGGCGAGTTCCAGGTCCTCGCGGGAAATCTGATCCGCATTGATCAAACGGGGGCGCCCCTCCGTGAGCGTGCCGGTCTTGTCGAACACAACGGTGTCGATACCGGCGAGGCGCTCCATGGCGTCCCCGGACTTCACCAGAACCCCGTCCCGGAACAGACGCCCAGATGCGACCACCTGCACGGCCGGCACGGCCAGTCCCAACGCGCAGGGGCAGGTGATGATCAGAACGGCGATGGCGTTGATGATCGCATGGCGCGGTTCGCCCAACACGATGAACCAGCCGATCAGCGTCAGCGCGGCAAGGCTGTGAACGACCGGCACGTAGAGCTTGGCGGCGCGGTCCGCCAGCCGGACATAGCGCGACCGCGTCTGCTCGCCCGCTTCCACCATGCGCGTGATCTCGGCCAGCAGGGAATTGTCGCGGTCCGCAGTGGCCTCGACGACCAGCTTGCCATCAAGATTGAGCATGCCGGAGAAGAGCTGGGTGTCCGGAGCCGCAGCGACCGGTTCCGTCTCACCGCTGACCAGGGAGCCGTCGAGCGAACTCCTGCCCTCCACGACACGGGCATCAACCGGCACGCGGTCGCCTGCGGCCAGCACAAGCTGGTCACCGGCCTTCACCTCGCGTGCCGGGACCGCCTTCAGGCGCCCGTCCGGCAGAAGGAGGTTGGCGGTCGCGGCCTGCATGGCTGCCAGCCCCCGCGCCGCCTGGCTGGCCCGCGCCCGAAGGCGCATGTCCAGAAAGCGTCCGATCAGCAGGAAGAAGAGCAACATGACGGCGGCGTCGTAATAGGTCTCGCCATGACCGAGGAAGGTCTCATAGACCGAAAGGCCGCAGGCGAGGAAGACCGCCAGCGAAATCGGGACGTCCATATTCACGTGTCGCGACCGCAGGGCCCGCCAGGCCGAGCGGAAAAAGGGCTGGCCCGCATAGGCCGCCGCTGGCAGGACGATGAGCGCGGAGAGCCTGTGCATCAGCGCCTGCATGGACTCGGTCATCTCCAGACCGCCGGCCCAGACGGAGACGGAGAGCAGCATGACATTCGCCATGGCGAACCCGGCAACCGCCATGGCCCGCAACAGCTTGCGCTCTTCCTCTTTCTGGGGATCCGCGTCGGCTTCCGGCTCGTAAGGCGTGGCGGGATAGCCGATCGTCCCGAGCTTGCGGATGAACTCGCGAGCCGCATCATCCTCACCACGCCAGGCCAAGGCCAGGCGACCGGTCGAGAGATTCAGGCGCGCCTGCTCAACGCGGGGGTCCTCCCGCAAACCACCTTCAATGCGTGCGATACATCCCGCACAGGTCGCGCCTCGCACCATCAGGTCGAGATGGGCCAGACCTTCGGCGTGTCGCACAAAGGCCTGTGGATCGGCCTGTCCGGCCGTGTGGTCGAATTCGCTGGCGTCTAGGGCAGCCATAAGTCGTGTTCCAGCTCGAACGGGATCTCTCCCGCATTGTGAGCCCGGATGCGCCACTGGCCGTTTTCCACATCCGGCAGTTCGGCCACATACAGACCAGAGCGCCTTTCCTCGAAGGCAAGGACGACATCTTGCGACGTATCCGCCTGGTGGATCAACTGGCCTTCCAGAAGAAGGCCGGTCACCGTTGCGTCAGCGGCATCGCGAACCTCGATCAGCAACTCGCCATCAACGGCATTCATGCGCGCCCGCCAGCCCAGTTCGGCCTGTTGGCGTCGACGTTCCAGCGTCTCGTTGTAATTGATGCCCTGGACATAGGACCGCGGCACATCCTCGCCGGGATGCGTCCGCACCGCCAGGGTGATGAAAGTCGCGTTGACCGCGATCGTCACGCCAAAAAACGCGACGATAATGGCCAGGACATGCCAGCCGGTCAGAGGTCGGAACCAGGATTTCATCAGCGTGCTCCGGCAATGAAGACTGAGGCCGTGGACGCCGTCTCGCCGCTGACCGGATCGACGACGCGGAAGGTCAACGGTTCGCGCAGATCATCCACGGCGTGCTCCGGCAGAACAAGGTGCAGGAGGAAGTCCTGCGTCTGGTCGGCCCCCACGTGCATCTGCAGCGGCGTATCCGGATTGGCCCCCAGCAGACGCGGCTGGAAGGCCGGGTCGCCTTCGATCACAAGGTTGAAGTCGCGGGCCTCGGAGGCCTTGTTGATCACCTTGATATTATAGCTGTTCCGCACGCTGCCATCCGACAGGACGACAAAGTTCGGATTGCGATCCCGCTGCGCGTTGAGTTCAAGTTCGGAGCGGTTGATCAGGGCCGTCAGCATGGTCGCGGCGACCAGCAGAAGCGCGACGGCATAGACGAGGGTCCGCGTCCGCACGAAGCGATAGCGTGGTTTCTCACCGGCATTCATGCGCTCGATATTGTCGTCCGTCTCATAGGTGATGAGACCGGTCGGCCGGTCGACCTTTTTCATGATGTCATCACAGGCGTCGATACACAGGGCACACTGGATACATTCCAGTTGCGAACCGTCCCGGATATCGATGCCCATGGGGCAAACCGCAACACACTGCTTGCAGTCGATGCAGTCACCCCGACCGTCCCAGCTTTCGCTCTTCTTGTGCGCCCCGCGCGGTTCGCCCCGGTCATAGCGATAGGTGACATTGAGCGCTTCGCGGTCGGTCATCGCGGCCTGGATGCGCGGCCAGGGACACATATAGGTGCAGACCTGCTCGCGCATCGTGCCGGCGAGCGTGTAGGTCGTGAACGTCAGAACCCCGGCAAACAGGTAAGACGACAGCGCCGCCTCGCCGGTGAAGAAGTTCTGCACGACATCGAAAGCATCGTGGAAGTAGAGGATCCACGCGCCCCCGGTCGCCAGGGCGATCAGCAGCCAGACGACATGCTTGCCGATCTTGCGCCAGGCCTTGTCGAAGGACCATTTCGACCGATCGAGCTTCATGCGGGCATTGCGATCGCCTTCGAAGAATCGCTCGACCATGATGAAGAGATCGGTCCAGACAGTTTGCGGGCAGGCATAGCCACACCAGACGCGACCGAAAAGCGCGGTCGCGAGGAATAGCGCCAGGGCCGCAATGATCAGCAGGCCCGTGATGTAGTAGACTTCCTGGGGCCAGATTTCGATGAAGAAGAAATAGAAGCGTCGGCCGGCGAAATCGACGAGCACGGCCTGATCCGGTGCGCCCTCACCGCGATCCCAGCGGACGAAGGGCAAAAGGTAATAGACGCCGAGTGCAATCGACATCACGACCCATTTGAGAAAACGGAACTTGCCGTGCGCCAGCTTGGGATAGATTTGCTGGCGGGCCGAATAGAGTTCCCGGGCCTCCGAAGCGTTTACAGCTTCCGCCTTGGAACGCTGGACTCCGGGCGCCGCCATGCTGTGCTTTTGCTGATCAGTCATGGCGGCTTTAGACCCGGTATTCGTCTGTCTGACTATGCGACCTACTGCCCCGTGGGACGAGCTGTCGCATCTTCTCCGCCGCCCAGAAGGAAGACGTAGGCAGCCAGGGCATCAATCGTCGTATCGTCAAGACGGCCCTCCCAGGCCGGCATGACACCATAGGGGCCGCGATAGATCGTCTGGATGACCTGGGCGCGATCAGAACCGTAAAGCCAGTCACGATCGGTCAGGTTCGGGGCCCCCTGCGCCCGGTCGCCCGAGCCGTCCGCCATATGGCAGCTGGCACACTGAGCATCGTAAATCTCAGCGCCATGAGCATTCGCTTCGGCCAGGCCGGACAGCGAAAGGACATGATCTGCCACTGCCTCGATATCAGCGCTGGACAGTAGTTCGTCGCGACCGAAGGCCGGCATTTGCGAGAAACGCGTCATGTCGTGCTCGGCCCGGATACCGTATTGCAGCGTCGTGCGGATCTCCTCATGCGTCCCGCCCCAGAGCCAGACATCATCATTCAGGTTCGGATAGCCGACAAAGCCCTGACCGCCCGCACCGTGGCAGGTGGCGCAGTTGTCACCGAAGGCTGACTCACCGGCCGCCAGGGTGAACTGGAGCAGGCTCGGATCCGCCTCGATCTCCTCGATCGTGGCATTGCGAAGACGCTCATAGCCTGCAGCGCGCGACGCCTGGAGCGCCTCTACCGCTGCGACCACATTCGCGCGTTCGGAGTGGTTGCGCAGGCCGCGGGTATGGTCGGTTTCACCGGCCAGCCCCGGGAGCGCCGGCCAGGCCGGCATCAGCACCCAGTAGACAATGGACCAGGCAACGGTCGCGTAGAAAATCCAGAGCCACCAGCGCGGAAGCGGCGTGTCGAGCTCCTTGATACCATCCCATTCATGGCCGGTGGTTGCCGTGCCGGAATGTTCGTCGCGTTCAATATCATGATCGGACATGGCTTTAGTCCTCACTTCCCGCACGATCGGCGGGGCTGTCGGCTTCGGTCAGCGGCGCATGGGCGGCGCGATCAAAACGGTCCTGGTTCTTGGGCCATAGCGCGTAGGTCAGAGCGCCGAGGAAGAGCGCCACGAAGAGGAGCATCCCCCACGTCTGCGCAAAACTCGAAAGGATCTCATACATCGCGCTACCTCAGATTCTCGTCGGCTTCCGGCTCATAGGTGGAGAAGTCCACCATCGTGCCGAGCACCTGGAGATAGGCGATCAGCGCGTCGAGCTCGGAGACGATCTCCGGATTGCCGTCGAAATCACGCATCACAGCGCCCGGATAGCGGGCCTGGAAGCCGTCATAATCATCGGCATAGGGATCGAGCTGGGTCTCGATGTCGGAGACCGCAGTCGCCAGCATCTCGTCCGAATACGGCACGCCGACCATGCGCAGGGCACGCAGATTGGCCGCGACATTCTCATAGGCCAGCTCGGAGGTTTCGAGGAAGGGATAGGCCGGCATGATGGATTCCGGCACCACCGATTGCGGCAGGCGCATATGGTCGCGGTGCCATTCATCCGAATACTTGCCGCCGAGACGGGCGAGGTCCGGACCGGTCCGCTTGGAGCCCCACTGGAAGGGGTGGTCATACATGCTCTCGGCCGCCAGCGAGTAGTGGCCATAGCGCTCGACTTCGTCGCGTAGCGGGCGGACCATCTGGGAGTGGCAGTTATAGCAGCCCTCCCGGATGTAGATGTCACGACCCAGCTGTTCCAGCGGCGTGTAGGGACGGACGCCTTCGACTTCCTCGATGGTCGAGTCGAGGTAGAAAAGCGGCGCGATCTCGATGATGCCGCCGATCGAGACGGTGACCAGGATCCCGATGGACAGGAACCAGGACTTCTTCTCGAAGAGCTCCTTGTGGAGGTCACTCCAGAGGTTCTTGCGTTCAGACATAACGCCCCCCTATTCCGCAAGAGCCGGCTGAGGCAGGACAGCCTCGTCGGTCTCGGTCTCTTCGCTCCGGATGGTGCGATAGACGTTGTAGATCATGATGAGTGCACCCGCGAGGTAGAGCACGCCACCCAGCGCACGGATGATGTAGGAGATGTGCATCGCCTCGACGGTTTCCACGAAGGAATACTCCAGGAAACCCAGCGAGTTATAGGCACGCCACATCAAGCCTTGCATGATACCGGCGACCCACATCGAGGTGATGTAGAGCAGGATGCCGAAGGTCGCGATCCAGAAGTGCCAGTCGACCAGGGCCTTGGAATACATGCCCTTCTTCTTCCAGAGCCACGGCACCAGACAGTAGAGCGCACCAAAGGACACGAAGCCCACCCAGCCCAGCGCACCGGAGTGCACGTGACCAATGGTCCAGTCGGTGTAGTGCGACAGCGAGTTCACCGCTCGGACCGACATCACCGGCCCTTCGAAGGTCGACATGCCATAGAAGGCAACGGAAAGGACCAGCATCCGGACAACCGGGTCGGTGCGAAGCTTGTCCCAGGCGCCGGACAGCGTCATCAGGCCGTTGATCATCCCGCCCCAGGACGGCATCCACAGCATGATCGAGAAGGTCATGCCCAGCGTCTGCGCCCACTCCGGCAGAGCCGTGTAGTGCAGGTGGTGCGGACCCGCCCAGATGTAGATGAAGATCAGGGACCAGAAGTGGATGATGGAGAGACGGTAGGAGTAGACCGGACGCTGCACCCGCTTCGGAATGAAGTAGTACATGATGCCCAGGAAGCCCGCCGTCAGGAAGAAGCCGACCGCGTTGTGGCCATACCACCACTGGGTCAGCGCGTTCTGGACGCCAGCCATCAGCGAGTAGCTGCGCGAGCCGAAGAAATCGACCGGCATGGCCAGGTTGTTGACGACGTGCAGGACGGCGATGGTCAGGATGAAGGCGAGGTAGAACCAGTTGGCCACATAGATGTGCGGTTCCTTGCGCTTCATCAGCGTCCCGAGAAAGACCAGCAGATAGGCGACCCAGACGACGGTCAGCCACAGGTCCGCATACCATTCCGGCTCGGCATATTCCTGGCTCTGCGTGATGCCGATCAGATAGCCGGACGCCGCGATGACGATGAAGAACTGATAGCCCCAGAAGACGAACCACGGCCAGATGCCGCCGGCGATCCGGGTCCGGCAGGTGCGCTGGACGACATAGAAGGATGTTGCCAGAAGCACATTGCCGCCGAAGGCGAAGATCACTGCGGAGGTATGCAGCGGGCGCAGGCGACCGAAATTGGTAAAGCCGAAGTCTTCAATATTGAGGACCGGGAATGCCAGCTGGAAAGCGATGATCACACCGACCAGCAATCCCGCCGCACCCCAGAAGAGCGAGGCGATGACGCCAGCCTTGATCAGGTCCTCGTTATACTCGGACTGATCGGTGATCACGCCACCGCGGGCGGACGCACCGACCACGAGAAGCAGACCTGTCAGGAAGCCGCCGAGAATCAGCCAGGACTGCCCTTTCATGGCAGCATCCGGCGCAAAGGCGGCAGCGAAGAGCGCCCAGAGCGCTCCGAGAATGGTAATAAAACCAACGGCTGCGAGGTTTATGTCAAACCCGCTGCGTTGGAGTGTCTGCGACGAAGTCATCGACGCCCCCGGTTCTTGTGTTTGCCTGTCACATGCCCGGTTTAGCGGTCTTTCCCGCAAATTCTGTATGGCATTTTGTCGCGCGACCGGCTGTCATGCCGACGCAACCCGGGCGCGAGGGTTGTCTCGGGAAACTTTTTTCGCACTTCACCTGTTTTGGGGATTGCGCGACATGCGTGACCTCTGTCACATTAATATTTGATCGCACACGCTAAGATGAGCGACGGAATTCGGGGAGTATCGCGTTTAAACTGTGCCACCACAGGGGGGGATTGCGTTCATGCTCTCGCAAACACACAGCTTCCAGTCCGATGCTGAACTTCTGGCTTTCCAGAGACGTGTTTTGAATTTTCTGGCCCGTATCGAAACCACAGACCCGGCCGGAAATGAGTGTCTTTTTCTCACGAACAACAAAACTGTCCGTCGTCGTCTTGTGACGATTCAGGCGACCAGCCGGTCTGTGCTTGAAGAGTTCAATGCCTATCTTGGCAGCGCCCAGGCTGATGCCACCGAAGACTTCGCCGAAGCTTACTAGCGCCGGGACTCCCCGGCCCCGGGCTGTCAGCCGATGATTTGCTGACCGGTTTTTGCCCAATCGGCGAGAAACGCCTCAAGCCCCTTGTCGGTCAGCATGTGCTTGGCGAGACCTTTCAGCACAGACGGCGGCACCGTAGACACATCAGCCCCGGCCAGAGCACACTGGTGCACATGCGCGGCAGAGCGGATCGACGCGGCGAGAATTTCCGTCTGATATCCGTAATTGTCGAAGATCACGCGCAAGTCGCGGATCAGCTCCATCCCGTCCACACCGAGATCGTCCAGACGGCCGATGAAGGGCGAGACATAGGTCGCGCCAGCCTTCGCGGCCAGCAGACCCTGATTGGCCGAGAAACACAGGGTGACATTCGTCTGGATGCCCTCTGAAACCAGCGCCTTGCAGGCTTTCAGCCCGTCCCAGGTCAGCGGCAATTTCACGACAACATTATCCGCAAGCGCAGCCAGCTTCTTGCCCTCGGAAATCATCGCCGCCGCGTCGGTCGCGGTGACCTCGGCGCTGACCGGCCCATCCACCAGGCCGCAGATTTCCTCGATAACCTCGATGAAATCGCGCCCGGACTTCATGATCAGGGACGGATTCGTCGTCACCCCGTCGAGCAGGCCGACATCGGCGATATCACGGATTTCAGACACATCGGCGGTATCGACGAAGAACTTCATGGCTCGGCTCCTGGCTGACGCGGGTTCAGGCTTCGGCCATGCCATGTTTGCGATCACACGCCAAGCCCCGCCCTGCCCTTTCTAGGCGATTTTGCGCGCCATGGTGTCGATGAAGGCGGCGGTCGCTTCGGCCTGGGTCACGACCGGCATATGTCCGCCCCCCTCGAGCACTTCGATATGCAGATCCGGCTGATGATCGCGCAGGGCCTGAATATGTTTCTGATGCTCCAGCACCGCATCCCCATCGCCATAGAGCATGCCCATCGGCGTCGAGAGACCGGCATAGCGGGTCTGCAGTTCGTGGATATCGAGCGGAACGCTCATCAGATCCGTCGACGCAGCGTAAAAGGCTTCCGGCCGCAATGTCAGCATGCCGCCGCCCTTGATACGGAAGTCGATCGGCGGTGCCTCCGGCGAGAAGACAATGTCGAGCACCTTGGCGCCGCGACGGATCGAGGCCGGAATGGCAACGGTGTTGGCGATGAGATTTCGCACAAGCGGCGACGGCAACTCAATCGCCTTGAAAACATCCGGCGCCCGATCCTGGATGGCGACGAGCGGCGACACCATGGCGAGGCCACCGACGCGCTCAGGGTGATCAGATGCGAGAAAGAGCGACACGGCTCCGCCCAGCGAATGGCCGACAATCAGCGGATTTTCCAGCCCCAGTTTCTCGATGAATTCGGCGATCATCGCCGCCTGGTTCGGCAAGCGCGCCTGCGCGTCGCTGTCACGCGTCGAGTGCCCGCACCCCGGACGATCCACCGCGATGACGCGATAGCGATCCGCGAGGCGGTCCATCAGTGCGTAGGTGAAATTGTGGAGATTGCCCGAAAGACCGTGGATCATCACGATCGGCTGCCCCTCGCCTTTCTCCACATAGTGAAGCCGTCCGCCCGCTACATCTACGAATTGCCCCGCCGGCGGCATGGAGGCGCGGACCTTGCCGGCAACACTGCGTGTGAACAGGAAGGATGCGACGAGAACCGAGACGCCAACCACAAGGATCAGCCCCAGGGCGAAAATCAACCAGCTCATTGAGCTTGCTCCTTGGCGAGGCGCTTCTTGATGATGGACCAGTAGCGAGATGGAAAGAACCGTTCGATCCAGTGGATCGCGTGCGCATCGCGTCCCACAAGAACCCGCGGCCTGCGACGCTCGACGCCGCGCAGGATGATGCGGGCGGCCTCTTCCGGCGGCATGACGAGATTGCGCGCGGCAAATTCCTTGCCCGCCGCGACCTCTTCTTCCGTGGCGCCCTCCGGGGACCGCGCAGTCTCGGCGATATTGGTGTTGACCCCGCCCGGGTGCACGGTGGTGACCTGGATCGGCCCGCCATCCAGTTCGTGCCGCAGGGCGTCCGAGAAGCCGCGCACGCCAAACTTGGCCGCACTGTAGGCCGTTTGCCCCTCCGGTGCGATGACGCCGAAGATACTGGAAATATTGGTGATATGCCCTTCGCCACTGTCGCGCATCAACGGCAGGAAAGCGCGGGTCATCCGGATGGGCCCCCAGAAATTGATGTTCACCAGCCATTCGAAATCAGCTTCGGAAATCTGGTCGAACGTCCCGCCTGCGGCGACCCCGGCATTGTTGAAAAGAAGATTGGCCTCACCGTGTTGCGACCGGACCGCCGCAGCAAAGGCCTTGATCGCATCGGCGTCACCAATATCGACGACATGCGCTGTCACACGGATCTCGTTGCTCGCGAGTTCGGATCGAACAGCTTCCAGCCCCTCCGCATTCACATCCGCCAGGGCGAGATTGCAGCCGCGCGACGCCAGATCGCGTGCGAGTGCACGACCGATCCCGCTCGCTGCACCGGTGATCACCGCCGTCTTGCCGGCAAATTCCATCGGGGACGCAGTGCTCATTCCGCCGCATCCGCCACAGGATGGCCCGTGGACTGGGCCGCCTCGGTCGCGCGCCCGAATTTCAACGCGCCATCCTCCAGCTTGCCATAGCGAATGGCCAGCATGTCCTGGATATAGTTCTGGTAGGTCCGCCAGGGCGGAACCGTGCCCTGTTTCGGCAGATAGGGTTCTGCGCGCTTGATATAGCCCGAATTGAGATTCAGCAGAGGCATGGTTTCCAGATCAGCCGGCGGCTCGGGTACGCAGTAATCATACCCTTTCGCATCCATGTGATTGAGAAGTCGACCGACGCGCTCGCAGGTGAGATCGATCTTCAGCGTCCAGGACGCGTTCGTATACCCGAAGGCGATCGCCATGTTGGGGATCGGGCTGAGCATCATGCCGCGATAGCTGATGCATTGCGTCGGCTCGACCGGCTGCCCGTCGATATGGAAGGTCATTCCGCCCGCCAGCAACATCTCCAGACCGGTTGCGGGGACGATGATATCCGCCTCGAGGTGCTGACCCGATTTCAGCTGGATGCCAGTCTCGGTGAAGCGCTCGATGTGATCGGTGACGACGGAGGCCTGATCCTTCTTCAGCACCTCGAAGAAATCCCCGTCCGGAGCGGCGCAAAAGCGCTCGTCCCACGGATTGTATTTCGGTGTGAAATGCTTTTCGACATCCAGCTTGTCGCCCAGCTCCTGCCGGATGTGCTTGAGCACCATGTTCTTCACGATATTCGGGCGTCGCTTGGCCAGTTCGAAGAAGAAGATGGAGATCAGGACGTTCTTCACCCGGGTGACCGAGTAGGCGAGCTTTGTCGGCAGGACCTTGTGGAAGAAGTCGGCCACGGCATCGCGCGCCGGCCTCGGTGCGATATAGGTCGGTGACCGCTGCAACATGGTCACGTGCGCGGCCTTGTCAGCCATGGCCGGGACCAGTGTCACGGCCGTCGCACCGGATCCGATGATCACAACCTTCTTGCCGGAATAGTCGTAATCCTCCGGCCAGTGCTGGGGGTGAAGGATGTCGCCGCGGAAGTCCTTCTCGCCCTCGAATTTCACCACATGCCCATGGTCGTAGCGGTAATAACCCGAGCACATCATCAAGAAGCGGCACTCGATATGGACGCGCTCACCGGTATCGGTGCGCTTCGCCTCGACGCGCCAGCGAGCGCGGGCACTATCCCAGTTGGATGCGATGACGCGGTGCCTGAAGCGAACGTGCGGCGTGATACCGGCCTCGTCCGCCGTCTCACGGACATAGGATTTGATCGCGGGGCCATCCGCGAACACCTTGCCGCCCAGCCAGGGTTTGAACGCGTAGCCAAAGGTGTGCATGTCGCTGTCGGAGCGAATACCGGGATAGCGGAACAGATCCCAGGTTCCGCCCATATCCTCACGCGCTTCGAGGATCAGATAGCTCTTGTCCGGATTGCGACGCTGAAGATGATGCGCGGCACCAATGCCGGACACTCCGGCCCCAACGATCAGGACATCGATCTCTTCGCAGACGGGATTTGCGTCACTCATAATCACTCCCCTGCCGCTTCAATCCGGCGGCCTTTGGCGGAAGTGAACACTGTTCGCCAAACTCTGGCAAGCGTCGCCCTGACTAGGTCTTCAACTCGTAGTGCGGCAGATCGACGAAGCTGTGTTCATCCAGGTCCCAATTGCTATTCCAATCTGCGCCCCAGCGAATGCGGACACTTTCGATCTCTGCCGCGGCCATCACCACGCCACCGAAGGCGATGAACTGCTTCTTGTTCTCCCAGGCGATGGGCCAGGGCGCGACATCGACGGCCTCGGACAGTCCGTTGGCATTCGGCTGGTGTCGGGACTTCTTGGTGACGCCGTCCAGCGTCGTGACGATTGGCCCGGGTTCCGTCCGGCCCTGAGCGTAGAGCGCCTTTTGCTCGGCATCCGTACGCACACCGCAGATCACGGTGAAATCGAAGGGGCTGATTTGCTCGACGCGTTTGAACACGCGCACCAAATCCGGTTCGCACGTCTCAAGTCGTTCCAGCGACCGCGTTCCGAGTTTTGCCTTGGGCATGAGATGACCTCCCGTGAGAAGGGAAAGCCTAATTTATAGTTGCGCACACGAGGACCGGCAAACGCTGTTGCGTCGTCGCAGGCAAAACATCAATGGGAAGGAAGAAATGGTGCCTAGGGACAGATTCGAACTGCCGACACGCGGATTTTCAATCCGCTGCTCTACCAACTGAGCTACCCAGGCACTGCACCGTCGCGGCTGTCGCCGCCATCGGAGAGCGCGGTTTATACGGCGCGGAATTGCGACTGTCCACGCCCTGAAAGCGGTTAAGCGGCGCAAATTGCAGTGCGCCTATTCCTCGTTCTTCTTGTCATAGGGCGTGTCTTCGGCCTGATCGGCCGGTTCGCCCGGAATGGCGTAGCTGTCCGACATCCATTTGCCGAGATCCAGATCCGCGCAGCGCTTGGAGCAAAACGGCTTGAACTCCGGTACGGCGGACTTGAGGCAGATCGGACACTTCATGGCGGGGCTCGCTTCTGACATGCCCCTCACCTAGCGCAATTGGTGCCGCCTGCCACCCGTTCAACTACAGTCCGTCAACCGAGCAGCGAAGCGCCCGGTCCGCCCGGACCCGCTTTCCGGAAGGGCTGGCTGCCGGTCAGCTTGCCTTGATCGTGTAGGCACGTGCCGCGAGTTCCTCGCGGCGTTCAAGGTGCGGGAGCGGCCCGACGCGTTCGGCCCAGGCGCCTTGCCAGCCGATGCCGTCCGCTTCAAGCCAGGCATGCACCTCGGCCCCGGCACTGATCTGCACGCCGCCCCGGCGCGAATGGCCCAGGGCGCGTGCAGCCTCTCTCAGCGCCGCCAGGGCACAGGTCTCGACAGTCAGTGCGCCCGTTTCGTCCGCCAGCATTTCCGCCAGGGCCCGCCCGCGGCGCTGTCGCGCCAGTTCCCCGACACAGAATTGCGAGAGCGGTGCAACATCCACCTTCGCCCGGTCTCGCTTGAACCCCTGACGCAGCGCCTGTTCCGTCGCCTTGCGATCCGGCTGGGCACGCATGTGGACGAAATCGATGGCGATAATGCCGCCGAGACCGCGCAGGCGAACCTGCCGGGCCGCTTCCTTGGCTGCGGAAACATTGAGCTGTTGTGCCAGACGCGCCGCATGGCCTTGCCCCTTGCGGCCATCCGCGTCGACATCAATCGTCGCCATGGCGCGGGCCTGCTCGATATAGAGGGAACCACCACCCGGCACCGGCACGTGCGGCGTCATCGCCTCGTCGAAGGCGGCATCCAGATCATGATCCGTCTCGTCCGCCCAGACAGCCTCGGCGTCGCCGAAATCGCGAACCAGACGCTGCGCGAGAATCGGAGCCTCGACCAGGCATTCCGGCGCGTCGCCCGGTTCGACCTCGACCAGGGCGAGGTTGGGGCCTTTCTCGGCGTACCCCTCGCGGGCAATTCTCACCCCGATGGCAGCGCCCTCATGAAACCCTTTGGGCCGCCCGGCCTTGCCGAAAGGCAGGAAGCCCTCTTCACCGATTCCGATATCGATAAAGGCCGCATTGAGAGCGGTTTCGACTCGCTTCACCCGGCCGCGATAGACCTCGTTCTCGATCGCGCGCGTGCCGGCTTCGCTCCAGCGCTCGAGATGCAGCTCGACAATCCGGCCATTTTCCACCACCGCAGCGCGGGTCTCGCCGATATTTTCCTCGATCAGGATCTGACGGTTCATGAGGTTTCGCTTTCGCGCTGGCGTTCGAGGACGGGATATCCCGCTCCGGCCAGGAGGTTGACGGTTTCATAGAGCGGCAGTCCAACCACACCGGTGAAAGAGCCGATCAGGTTCACGATGAAGACCCCGGCGCGCCCCTGTATGGCATAGCCACCGGCCTTGCCCTCCCACTCCAGGCTGTCGAGATAGGTCTCGCGCTCTTCCCGGCTCAGAACCTTGAACTTCACCCGGGTTTCGACGAGACGCGAGGTCAGCTGACCATCCGGATCGACCAGCGCGACACCGGTATAGACACGGTGCGAACGTCCGGACAGAAGATCCAGACAGCGAACAGCTTCGTCGCGGGTTTCTGTTTTCGGGAGGATTCGGCGCCCCACACCGACCACCGTATCCGCGGCGAGGACGTAGCCATCCGGCGCGCCGGGATGGGCCGACGCCTTCTCGCGCGCCAGACGCAAAGCGAGCGGCCCGGGCAGCTCGCCCGGGATTTCGCTCTCGTCGATATGGGTGGGTTCGATCGCGTCCGGCGTCAGCCCGGCTCCCGACAGGAGGTCGAGCCGCCGCGGCGATGCGCTCGCCAGTATCAGGCGCGGGCTGGAGGTGGGCATCAAGCCGGTCTCGTTCGCTCGTCGCGCCGGCACGGCTTATTTGAAGCGATAGGTGATACGGCCCTTGGTCAGGTCGTAGGGGGTCATTTCCACCAGAACCTTGTCGCCCGCGAGCACGCGGATACGGTTCTTACGCATCTTGCCCGCCGTGTGGGCAATGATTTCGTGATCGTTTTCGAGCTTCACGCGGAAGGTGGCATTCGGAAGCAATTCCGTCACCTCGCCAGGAAACTCCAATAACTCTTCTTTCGCCATGCGGCTCCACTTTCCCGTCATAAATCGGATGTTCGGACAGGCCCTTGGGCCCCGAAGGAGCGCTATATAGTCCCCCTGCCCCCCATAAGTCGAGAGTTCAGGCGCTTTTTCGGGTGTTATTCCAGTCGCGGATGCGTGCGCGGATCGCGTCACGGGTTTCGCGATAGGCGTCCAGACGCTCCTCCCGGCTGCCCGGGGTCTCCGACGGATCGGGGATGGGCCAGGCCAGAAACTCTGCCCCGGTCTTAAGCGCATATTCCTTGGCTGTGCGGTCCGCAGCGGTAGACAGCGAGACGACGAGCGAGGCTGGCGGCTCACCGACACCGGCCAGCGACACCGGGGAAAAGTCCGACAGGTCCTCGCCCAGCTCCTGCATCACCGTCACCATGAAGCCATCGACGAAGGCGGCGGGAATCACGCCGCAGGAACGCGCAGGCGCATCGGCCCCGAAGGATTCGCGCCACAACGCTTCGCCCATCGGCGAGCGAATCGCATTGCGTCCGCAGACGAAAAGGACAGACGGCAGGCTCATGGCGTCGCCGCCCGCCTGTTCAGGGCGCAGATCAGCGTGAACAATCGGCGGGAGGTATCGAAATCGACCTCGATCTTGCCGGTCAGGCGCTCCCGCAAAAGCGTCGAGCCCTCATTATGGACACCGCGGCGCCCCATATCGATCGCCTCGATCTGGGCGAGCGGCGCATCGCGTACGGCCTCGTAATAGCTTTCGCAAATCAGGAAATAGTCCTTGATGATGCGACGTAAGGGGCCCAGCGCGAAGACGAAGGCGCGGACCGGCGTTTCATCGGTCTGGCGGACATCGAAAACCAGTCGGTCATCCTCGATGGCCAGCCGCAAGGCATAAGGACCGACGGCGTCATCCGCCTCGGGTCGGAACTTGTTGGATTCCAGCAGGTCGGCGATCGCGACACGGCGCTCGTGGTCGGCATTCGCATTGCCGCCCCCGAGGCTGTTCTCATCAAGGTCGATCCGGACAATCCGGTGATCGCTCATTGCGCATCCTCGCCGTTCTGAACCGTTTCATGCGCGGGACGGCTGGAAGCCGGCCAGGGCGCGCTGATATCGGCCAGAACACTGTCGACACATTCGACCTCAAGGCGCAACTCCCCTCCTCCGGAAAAGGTCAGAACCACCTCGCCGGACGGTGCTTCGCCCGGCTCGAAGCGGATTGCGAGAAGATTGACCACGGCGTCCCCGGCGCCCTGGCGGATGTTCTGGCTCCGCGCGCGGATGACCCGGGCGAACTGCACGCCACAGCGTACGCGCTCATTCCGCCCGCTGCGTTCCCAGCGAAACCGGTTCAGCGCCAGGGTGAACTGGCGATGACGTGCGGAGAATTCAAAATCCCCGAGCTGTGCCACCGCGTCCTGCAAGGCGGCGCTGAACAGTTCGAGATCAGATGCGTCTTCGGCGGTCAGGCGAAGCGGGCCGCTATCCCGTTTCAAGGGCGTCACTCCCTATTCGGATTCCCGGACGATCTGAGCCCCGCAATTGGCGAGCTTGGATTCAAGCCGCTCAAACCCCCGGTCCAGGTGATAGACCCGGTTGACCACGGTTTCCCCCTCAGCGGCAAGCCCTGCAATGACGAGACAAACCGACGCGCGCAGGTCCGTCGCCATCACGGGGGCCCCCTTGAGCCCTTTTACGCCGCGCACGACCGCTTCATTGCCATGCACTGTGATGTCAGCGCCGAGCCGCGCGAGTTCAGGCGCATGCATGAAGCGGTTCTCGAAGATCGTCTCACGGATGACCGAAGTGCCCTCGGCCACTGACATCAGCGCCATGAACTGCGCCTGGGCATCCGTGGGGAAGCCCGGATAGGGCTGGGTTTCGATGTCCGTTCCCTTGATGTGGCTGCCATTGCGGGCGACGCGAACGCCCTCGTCCGCAGGTTCCACCGTGACACCGGCGGCGTTCATCGCACTCCAGAGCACCTTGTTGTGCTCCCAGCGTGCGCCGTCGAGAATCGTATCGCCGCCGGCCGCCGCGACGGCCAGCGCGTAGGTCGCGGTCTCGATCCGGTCGGCGACCACGGCGTGGGTGACACCGCGCATACGGTCCGCGCCCTGGATGCGGATCGTTGAACTGCCCGCGCCCTCAATCTGCGCCCCCATGGAAGACAGGAGATCGGCCAGGTCGGCGATTTCCGGTTCGCGGGCTGCATTGTCGATAACCGATTCA
>Ga0070726_10002050_pt1 | contig 18818 bp, 15 predicted proteins | sample tdAd471_FD_67275 | JGI IMG/M metagenome (GOLD analysis project Ga0070726, IMG submission 67275) | Marine sediment microbial communities from the Atlantic coast under amendment with organic carbon and nitrate - tdAd47.1 | ecosystem: Environmental > Aquatic > Marine > Coastal > Sediment | place... | reverse complement strand
TTTATGCGAATATTCCCATAAGACCGAAGAATAAATCCTGCTCAGACTCGATTGGCGTACATCTGCCCGTTTCAGTCGGTCAATTGACAACACTCAAAACACTAACGTCCGCTCTTCGCCGCTATTCTCAGGCGTAAAGCATTTAACTTTATAAAGCCAGCCGCATCAGCCTGGTCATAGGCGCCGGCATCGTCTTCAAAAGTTGCAATTGCCTCATCGAACAGGGAATCTTCTGAGTCTCGGCCCACGACTTCGACATTGCCTTTGTACAGCTTCACCCGCACCTTACCGCTTACGTATTGCTGGGAATAATCAATTAGTGTTTGCAATGCTTCTCGTTCTGGTGACCACCAATAACCGTTGTATACCAGCTGCGCATAGCGCGGCATCAGCTCATCTTTGAGATGAGCCAATTCGCGGTCAAGCGTCAATGATTCCATTGCCCGGTGAGCTTTAAGCATAACAGTGCCACCCGGGGTTTCGTAGCAGCCCCGAGACTTCATGCCGACATAACGGTTTTCAACTATGTCTGCTCGGCCAACACCATTAGCGCCAGCCACGTCATTTAATTTTGTTAGAACCTGAGCCGGCGATAGTTGTTCGCTATCGATTCCAACGATGTCCCCATGTTTGTACTGCAGCTCCAGATAAGTGGGCTTATCAGGTGCCTGCTCTGGTGCAACGGTCCACAACCACATGGATTCCTCAGGCTCGGCACCGGGATCCTCCAGAATATCCCCTTCATAGGAAATATGCAGCAGATTGGCATCCATGGAGTAAGGCGATTTGTTGCCACGCTTTTTTTCTACTGCTATGCCATGCCTGTCGCAATATGCCAGCAAGGTATCCCTGGAAGTTAGATCCCACTCCCGCCACGGGGCTATTACTCTAATTCCGGGGCTCAGCGCGTAGGCTCCCAATTCGAATCGGACCTGATCATTGCCCTTGCCGGTAGCGCCATGAGAGATAGCATCGGCGCCTGTCTCCGCAGCAATCTCAACCATCCGCTTTGCAATCAATGGCCTGGCAATCGAGGTTCCGAGTAAATACTCACCTTCATACACAGCATTGGCCCGAAACATAGGAAAAACAAAATCCCGCACAAATTCTTCACGTAAATCTTCAATGTATATTTCCTTGATGCCTAATGCTTCGGCTTTGGCTCTGGCAGGCTCAACTTCATCATCTTGCCCGAGGGCAGCAGTGAAAGTGACAACTTCACATTGATAGGTTTCCTGTAACCACTTGGCGATGACAGACGTATCCAAGCCCCCTGAATACGCAAGCACGACCTTGTTTATCTCTGACATGGTAAATCTCCCTTGCTTTGCCTATTTGCAATATTGTTCGGCGCGTGGTTGACCTGAGAAAAAGGGCGCGTATTGTAGCACCGAAACTATCGGCATATCGAGCTACTTCCAACTTGAAGTATTGGGATTGCAGCCTTAATTCTCAAGCCGCAGCTCAAACTTAATAAATGTGGCAATAGATCTCATTTCAGATGCCCCGGGTAATCAGCTACAATGTGGCATAGGCGGTACACATAATCGATGACAGACCAAAATCATATTACCCTCACCAAGCCCGACGACTGGCACTTGCATCTACGCGACGGTGCAGCACTAGCGGATACCACAATCCATAGCGCTCATCAGTTTGCGCGCGCCATAATAATGCCTAACCTGAGCCCGCCGGTAACAACCGTCCAACAGGCAGTAGAGTATAAAAGCCGCATTCTCAAGCACCTGCCCAAGCATCTCAGTTTTGATCCATTAATGACTTTATACCTGACGGATTCTCTTCCCACAAAGGAAGTCGAGACTCTAAGCAAAAGTGACAGTGTGGTTGCAATCAAGTACTACCCCGCTGGCGCTACAACTAATTCTGAAAATGGCGTGACAGCAATTGACAAGGTGTACCCGGCACTTGAGAAATGTGCCGAATTGAAAGTTCCACTATTAATGCATGGTGAGGTCACCAACCCCGAAGTAGACATTTTTGATCGGGAAGCTGTATTCATAGATTCGATATTAGCGCCACTGATAGAAAAACTACCGGAATTAAAAATAGTCCTCGAACACATAACCACAAAAAATGCAGCTCAGTTTGTGGCTGAACAATCAGCCAATATTGCTGCGACTATAACACCGCACCACCTGGCATATAATCGTAATGACATGCTGGTTGGTGGTATCAGACCTCACTTTTATTGTCTTCCGATCTTAAAGCGAAACAAGCACCAGGCCGCACTGATTGCTGCAGCCACTAGTGGCAACCCGAAGTTTTTCCTGGGCACCGATTCCGCCCCACATCCTGTTGCAGCAAAGGAATCGAGCTGTGGTTGTGCTGGTATTTTTAGTGCACATGCTGCTATCGAGATATATGCTCAAGTATTCGAAGCACACTCTGCGATTGACAGGTTAGAAAAGTTTGCCAGCCATTTTGGTCCGGACTTTTACGGTTTACCAAAGAATAAGTCCACTATAACCCTTGAAAAGAAGACATGGGAAGTTCCGCTGACTTATCCGCTTGGTGATTCGCATGTTGTCCCAATGGCGGCAGGTAATAGCTTAGCTTGGAAACTGTCTGAGACTGACTCATGACCAGCTTCCATGATGACGAAGCGCAACCTTCACTGTTAGCCGCTAGATTTCGCACCTATCTTCCGGTTATTGTCGACATCGAAACCGGCGGCTTCAACGCAAAAACTGATGCAATTCTTGAAATAGGAGCTGTTATACCTACCATGGATCAGGCCGGCAGGCTGGTTACCGAACAAACTTATTTTCAGAGAATAATCCCTTTCCCTGGTGCCAATCTTGAGGATGCTGCACTCAAATTCACCGGCATTAATCCCTTCCATCCACTGCGTGTAGCCAAGCTTGAGCGGGATGTTTTTACAGAACTTTTTAAAATTGTGCGCAGTGCAATGAAGTCGCACCAATGCAAACGAGCAATATTGGTTGCGCACAATGCACACTTTGATCACGGTTTTATTAACGCCGCTGCAGAACGCAATAACCTAAAACGTAACCCCTTCCATCCGTTTTCGAGTTTTGACACAGCGACCCTGAGTGGGCTGGCGTTTGGACAGACTGTACTGTCCAGGGCATGCGAAGCTGCCAACATTTCATTCGATGCGGAGAAGGCGCACTCGGCACGTTATGATTCGGAAAAAACTGCTGAGCTGTTCTTCTCTATCGTAAATAAATGGCAGGATCTGGGGGGCTGGCCATTGTAAACTGTTTAAGTAAGCCTTGCTGGCTGCGGGAGGACAGAACAAAAAGTCTAGCCCTCTGGTTCATCAATTCCGGCACTCTCGATCAAAGACTTAAGATCGCCTTTCTCGAACATTTCTACCATGATGTCGCTGCCTCCTATCAATTCACCATCAATATACAATTGCGGGAAAGTTGGCCAGTTGGCAATTTTTGGAAGTGTAGTTCGTATATCCGGGTTACTCAAAATATCAACATAGGCAAATTTTTTCCCACAGGACATGAGAATCTGTGAGGCCTGTGCTGAAAAGCCACACTGGGGTTGCTCGGGGCTCCCTTTCATATAAAGAAGAATGCTATGAGAATTAATTTGCTCTTTGATGGTCTCTTCTACGCTCATTAGAAATTCCTGGCTGACAGATTACAGTTCGCCTATTTTACACATTTCTAATCTTACCTGCACTCCGACTCACCCCTATCGAGACCAAACCCTCCTCCGCCGGGAGTACACACGGTCAGACGATCTCCTGGTTGCGCAAGAAATTCGACTTTAGCCGGCAGTATTTTGCCATTGAGTATATTGCGCCCGGGTACTCCCGGCTGCCCCCCTTCCAACCCCCATGGCCCCTGCGACCTGCGCTCAGTCAAAAGTGTTACGTCAGCCTTCGATAAAAACTCGTATTGCCTGGTTATACCGCTGCCACCTGAGTGCATTCCAGCACCGCCTGTATTATTGCGTAACCTGTATTCCAGGATTCGAAGGGGAAAATGCATTTCCAGGCTTTCCACAGGAGTATTAAGGGTATTCGTCATATGGCTGTGCACACCATTCAGCCCTGGATACCTGGGCCCGCCCCCCATACCCCCGGCGAGGGTCTCGTAATAATCCCAGCGAGAGCCATCGTCATTGATATAGCCCATTGCAACATTGTTCATAGTTCCCTGGCTGGCAGCAGGAATGCGTTCGGGGGCAGCCTGAGCAAGGGCGCCGAATATAACATCAACCAGACGCATGGAAGTTTCCACATTGCCGGCTGCCACCGCTGCAGGCCGTAGGGCATTGACTATCAAACCCTGCTCAGCCTTAATCCGTATAGGCCTAAAAGTGCCAGCACAAGCAGGCGTGTAGTCTGGCATTAGGCAACGGAAGCAATAAAATACGCTGGCAGCGGTCACTGACAGCGGGCAATTCAGATTTCCAGACACTTGCGCCGCACTACCGTTGAAATCCATGACCATGCGCTCTGGTGTGATTTCAATTTTCACTGCCAAGGGAATGTTATTGGTTCCTACTCCATCGTCATCCATGCAGTCTTCAAATTGATAAATCCCCGGCGACAACTCAGCAATAACCGACAGTGCCAGTTTTTCTGCATAGTGATTTAATTCAATCAATCCTGCAAATAGCCGCTTGGAGCCCAGCGCTGCAGCTAACTCCTGGAAGCGCTTAACGCCAATCTTGTTGGCGCTAAATTGGGCCACGAAATCGGGATCCAGCCGGTCTGGATGCTCTACACCCAAGAGGTTAAGCGCCGCTTCCTGGGCAATTCCGTGTCGGTAAATTAAGGTTGGTGGGATTATTCGACCTTCTTCGGCCAGGGTTTTAGAAATAGGCATAGAACCAGGGGTATCACACCCTATGTTGGCGTGATGTGCACGATTAGCAACAAACCCGAACAAGGTTTTGCCCGACTCATCCAGCACCGGCGAGACTACAGTTACATCGGGTAGATGGGTGCCCCCGAGGAAGGGATCGTTGAGGATCATCACGTCACCAGGACACCAATCTATTAGCTTAACGATTGCCCCCATCGCGAATGCCATACTGCCCAGATGAACAGGTATATGAGCGGCCTGAGCACAAAGTTCGCCCTCAGGATCGAAAACCGCACAGGAAAAGTCCAGCCGGTCTTTTATGTTTGGCGAAAACGCTGAGTGCTGCAACACTGAGCCCATTTCATCGCAAATAGCTGATATCTGGCTGGCAAATAAATTAAGCTCAATTGCATTCATAGTGATTATTGCCCTCCCGGGACACTATGCCGCTGAGTTAGGGGTGCTGCGGTTATGAAATCTTAACCTGCAATTGTAACCAGGTTATTTGCCGGGCAGTGATTTTTTCGCTAGACTTCGCAATCTTACAGGGTAGCGACAGCTGCCTTTTTTATTTTCTGAAAACCGAAATCAGCCTGGCTGCACGTCATGCTGATAACGTAACCCAATGGAGCTAGCCAAAAAGCCTGCTCCATTTTTATTTTTAAAGAATAGTCCCATGGCTGTACAACACTTTTTGACTTTAAAAGATCTTGCCCCACCTGACATTATCAAAATAGTCGAGCGGGCCAGCGAATTGAAACGGGATGAAATTCTTAGCCCGACTCTAAGTGGCCGTACATTGGCACTGCTGTTTGACAAATCCTCCACACGAACCAGAGTTGCCTTTGAAGTGGCTATGACTAAGCTCGGAGGCTCTACCTTATTCCTCTCCAGGCAAGACTCTCAAATTGGTAGAGGTGAACCTGTAGAAGACAGTGCCCGAGTGCTATCCAGGATGGTTGACTGCATCGCCATCCGTACCTTTGAACATCAAGATGTTGAAAAGTTTGCTGCTTACTCATCTGTGCCGGTAATTAATGCGCTGACAGACTCTTTTCACCCCTGCCAGTTATTGGCGGATATGCAGACCTACTTCGAATATCGAGGCAGCATTACTGGCAAAACTGTCGCTTGGATTGGTGATGGCAACAATATGTGTCAATCGTATCTAAATGCTGCGACAGTTTTCGACTTCCAGTTGAATATAGCTTGCCCCAATGGATACCAACCAGACTTCCAACTCGTGGCAGACAATAAATCACACGTAAAAGTCTGCGATACTCCAGCAGAAGCTGTGACTGGAGCCAACCTCGTTGTAACCGATGTATGGGCTTCCATGGGTAAAGAGCATGAACAGAAGCATCGCATCGCTTGTTTCAAGCCCTACCAGGTAAATCAGGAGCTTATGTCAATTGCTCATCCTGAGGCCCTGTTTATGCATTGCCTTCCAGCGCATCGGGGCGAAGAAGTCACCGATGAAGTCCTTGAATCAGAGCAAAGTGTGATTTGGGATGAAGCTGAAAATCGTATGCACTCTCAACGTGCTTTACTTGAGTTCCTTTATCTCACCAGCAGGTCAGCCTGACAGGCGACTGGTCTACTCTGCCTGAGCAGAATAGCTGCTACTGAATGCAAGTTCAGCAAGCTCCGCTAACACAACATATAGTGTGTCCAAAAACCCAGGGCATAGCCTTTAATTACCCTCGATAGCTGGAAATCTTTGTCCACTACAAATGCCTGTTGTGATTAAATTGATTTCCGCTTCAGGGTAGATGATAGCAATAAAATCATTACTCAAAATACCCACAGTTTACGCACAGCGTTTGCACAAAAAAACTACTTGCAAAGTCATTACAACCGCATTATCTTGTGCCAAGCGTTTAGGCTTTGTCTATATATTGAAATTTTGCGGCATAGGACAGGTTGATTGATTTGGCTCTATGGCTCGAAAACAGCAAGCTTTTCGGGCACTTATATGACTTTTAGAAAAGCAATAAAAATTATCCATGAACACCGTAGGTTGAATTGCCAGTGTTCCCAATTCTGGGGAATGCGAAGCAGTTTTCCAAAGATAAAAAATAATTCTAAAGTCCAGCCGTAATTACACAATATATAGTATATAGCCATTTGGCACTGCGTGACTGACAGGGCAGGGTTTTAGACTCCGCAAGACTAACCCCTAACTAGAGTTGTACAGACCCAAGGTAGCTTAATGAGTACTCTGGCTAGGCAGCTACGCCAGCAACTCCCAGGCTCCAGGCATTAAGGCGCTTACCGGAAACCCGGTTCACAACAACAAAATTGTATCGACCACCTGCAAATTCCAAGCAGGGGCCTTATGGCCTCGCGAAATCTTTGGCAGGACCTGGTCCGGTAACAAGTTTCGGAGAACACAATGCAAACTGAAGTTGAAAATCAAGGACAACCTTCCCTCTCCAGCAGCCTGGGCCAGAAAAATGCCTCACAGGCTTTGTCTGCAACCGCCCCGGGTCAACTGCGTGTCATTAAGCGTAACGGTGCCGTGGTTGCCTATGATGAATCGAAAATCACTGTTGCCATAACTAAAGCCTACCTTGCGGTGGAAGGTGGCAATGCTGCGGCATCGACTCGAATACACCAAGCGGTTGCGCAACTGGGACGACAGATCAGCGAAATTTTTCAACGTCGCATGCCTTCCGGTGGAACAATTCATATAGAAGATATTCAGGACCAGGTTGAACTGGCATTAATGCGTACCGGAGAGCATAAGGTAGCGCGTAGTTATGTGATTTACCGGGCTGAACATGCCAAGCTCCGCGAACAACGACAACAGCAGGAAAAGCCACAACACCCGGCACTGGAGGTCACATTCGAAGACGGCTCAACCGGTCCTCTTGATACCGCGCGGTTGCAGACAGTTATTTCAGAGGCTTGCGAAAACCTTCAAGACGTTTCAGCGGACGCCATTTACCGGGAAACTTTGAAAAACCTGTATCCAGGGGTAAAGATGGAAGACGTGCGGACGTCGCTGGTAATGACGGCCCGCACAATGGTTGAACAGGACCCTAATTACTCTTATGTAACTGCCAGGCTCTTGTTGGACACCCTTAGAAGTGAAGCACTGAGCTTTCTCGGCCTTACTGAAAGTGCCACTCAGTCTGAAATGCATTATCGGTATTCTTCGGTGCTGCGCCCCTATATCGATAAAGGTGTAGAGCTAGGTTTACTGTCCCCCGAACTGCAGGAATTCGATCTGGATATTCTGGGTCAGGCTTTACAGGCAGAACGGGACCAGCAGTTTACTTACCTCGGATTACAGACACTCTATGACCGATACTTTATTCACAGTGACGGTATTCGATTTGAATTACCCCAGGTTTTCTTTATGCGGGTCGCTATGGGACTCGCTTCCCAGGAAGAGAAACGTGAAGAACGAGCAATCGAGTTTTACAATCTTATCTCCAGCTTTGACTACATGGTGTCTACACCACAATTGTTCAATTCAGGCACTCTTCGCCCGCAGTTGTCATCCTGCTTTTTAACAACTGTTCCCGATGATCTGTTTGGAATTTATTCTGCTATTCGTGACAACGCTATGTTGTCAAAATGGGCCGGTGGCCTGGGTAACGATTGGACCCCTGTGCGTGCCCTGGGGGCTTATATCAAGGGGACTAATGGTAAATCACAAGGTGTGGTGCCGTTTCTGAAAGTTGTCAATGATACCGCAGTAGCGGTAAATCAAGGTGGTAAACGCAAAGGTGCCGTATGTTCCTACTTGGAAACCTGGCATCTGGATATCGAAGAGTTCCTGGAACTGCGGAAGAATACCGGTGATGATCGACGTCGTGCCCACGACATGAATAGCGCAAATTGGATACCCGATTTGTTCATGAAGCGCGTATTCAATGACCAGGAGTGGACTCTGTTTTCACCTAACAATGTTCCGGATTTACATGACTTGCACGGTCGGGAATTCGAGGTTGCCTACGAAGAATACGAGCGTAAAGCGGCAGCTGGTGAAGTGGAAATTTATAAAACCGTCAAAGCTCAAGATCTTTGGCGCAAGATGATTTCAATGCTGTTTGAAACCGGTCATCCCTGGATGACATTTAAAGATGCCTGCAACGTGAGGTCGCCTCAGCAACACGTTGGCACTATTCATTCGTCCAACCTATGTACGGAAATTACTCTAAACACCAGTGCTGATGAAATCGCAGTATGTAATCTTGGTTCGGTCAACCTGGTAAATCACGTGGACGAAAATGGACTTGATCATGGCAAACTGCAACAAACAATCCGCACTGCGGTACGTATGCTTGATAATGTCATTGACATTAACTATTACTCAGCGCCCCAGGCAAAGAATTCGAACCTGAAGCACCGCCCTATCGGCATGGGCATCATGGGTTTTCAAGACTCACTTTACTTACAAAAAATCCCCTACGCCTCCATGCAAGCAGTAGAGTTTGCTGATATTTCGATGGAAACAATCAGCTATTTTGCACTTCAGGCATCCAACGAATTAGCTGAAGAACGTGGTTGCTACGAAACCTTTGAAGGCTCGTTATGGCATCAAGGTATCTTGCCAATAGATTCCCTCAAGCGGTTGCAGGAAGTCAGAGGTGAAAGTTATCTGGACGTCAATATGGACCAACGTCTTGACTGGAACAGTCTTCGAGAACGCATTAAGTCCACCGGTATGCGAAACTCAAACGTGCTTGCTATCGCGCCCACAGCCACTATTGCCAATATCAGCGGTGTTTCACAATCGATAGAACCGACTTACCAGAATCTCTATGTGAAATCCAATTTGTCCGGTGAATTTACAGTGGTCAACCCCTACCTGGTTCGCGATCTGAAAGCCATGGATTTGTGGGACAGTGTGATGGTAAATGATCTCAAATACTACGAAGGCAGTGTGCAAAGCATAGACCGCATACCAGACAGTATTAAGCAATTGTATGCCACAGCGTTCGAAGTTGAACCACGCTGGCTGGTTGACGCTGCCAGTCGTCGCCAAAAATGGATAGACCAGGCCCAATCCCTGAATCTCTATGTGGCTGACGCCAGCGGTCGAAAGTTGGATATCACCTACCGCATGGCCTGGCTCAGAGGTTTAAAAACAACTTACTACCTGCGCGCTCTGGCCGCTACCACAACCGAAAAATCAACGGTCTCGGACTCGTCATTAAACAAAGTTTCTATCGATGCTCCAGTTGTACCTATGGCATGTTCGATTGACGATCCGGATTGCGAAGCCTGTCAGTAGCAGAAACAGAAATTAAAAACGCGACAGCTTGAACAGACCAAATTCAGAGGAAAAACAATGTTAACCTGGGATGATTTCAACGAAGCAGAAGAACTATCAACAGTTCTTCCAGCAACAAAAAATGTCAAATCCGACCTTGACACACCTGCGGCAGAAACGCAGCACCCAAAAACAAACCTGCAACCTGCACCTGATGCTGCTGCTTCCCAGCAAGAGACAATCGATGCAGCAGTTGCTGCAGAAAATGAAAAAGCACTTCAACGCGCCATTAGCGAACTGGAGTCATTGAATGTCAATACGGGCATTGAAGAATTGGAAGGAACCGCCAATCGCGTAACGGTGGATGACAAACGAATGATCAATTGTCGCGCCGATCTAAATCAGCTGGTTCCATTCAAATACGATTGGGCGTGGCAAAAATACCTGGATGGTTGTGCCAACCACTGGATGCCTCAGGAAGTCAACATGAATGCTGATATTGCCTTATGGAAAAGCGAGAAGGGCCTGACCGCCGACGAACGCCTGATTGTAAAACGAAACCTGGGCTTCTTTGCAACAGCCGATTCATTGGTTGCTAATAACCTGGTTCTAGCAATATACCGCCTCATTACCAATCCTGAGTGCCGCCAATATATTTTAAGGCAGGCTTTTGAAGAGGCTATACATACTCATGCTTATCAGTATTGTATTGAGTCCCTGGGCATGGACGAAGGTGAGATTTTCAATATGTACCATGAAGTACCTTCTGTTGCGAAGAAAGCTGCATGGGGATTGAAATATACCCATGAGTTAAGCAATCCCGAGTTTAAAACCGGTACGCTGGAAAACGATCAGATTCTACTGCGTAACCTGGTGGCCTTTTATTGCTGTTTGGAAGGAATATTTTTCTATTGCGGATTTACCCAGATTCTTTCCATGGGCCGACGTAATAAAATGACCGGCACTTCTGAACAATTTCAATATATTCTACGCGATGAGTCTATGCACTTGAATTTTGGTATCGACATGATCAATCAGATCAAGCTCGAAAACCCCGAACTATGGACCGATAGCCTGAAAGAGCAAGTGACACAGATGATACTCCAGGCGACCCAGCTTGAAATTGAATATGCTCGCGACACTATGCCACGCGGTGTATTGGGCATGAACGCAGCCATGATGGAAGAATACCTGCAATTCATAGCCAATCGCAGATTGGTGCAGATCGGGCTACCCGAGCAATTCGTGGGTGTACAGAATCCGTTCCCCTGGATGTCTGAGATTATGGATTTACGTAAAGAAAAGAACTTTTTTGAGACGCGGGTGACAGAATACAAGACCGGTGGTGCATTAGTATGGGACTAGATTGTCTGGCAAGGACCGTAGCAACTACAGAGAGCATGATATGAATGACAGTAAGTACAAGGAAAACGATCCGGAAAAAACTTTGATCACATTGGATCAACTTAGTCAGACCATAGAAGTAATGACCAGTGTAGTCAATCGGCTTCGCAAGCACCTGAGCCAACAGATCTTGGACCAGAAGGAACTTGAGAAGACGCGTGCCGAGCAGCAATCAAAATCCATCACATCTGAACCCGAGCAGAGAGAGAGCCTGGTGGTTGAAGTCAGCCAAGCCAGCATAGAAGATAACGACCCACTTGACGATAAATTACTGCACTAATAGAGACATTATCGTCACCAGCTAGACTTGCGATTCTGTGTAACGTATATAGCCAACCCATTAAATGTCATCAAATATTGTAGCCATTGTCCTAGCTGCTGGTTTCAGCCGGCGCTTTGGCGGCCCAAAGCTGGCTGCGACTCTTACGGGTGGTGAATCAGTTGTTGCCAGAACATTAGCTAATATTCAACCGGTTTGTAAAAATATCGTTGTCGTAACCAGTGAGTCCAACCAGGGATATTTACCAGCAGGTAAATTTGAAATTCTGATTTTTGATCAGGCCGAATTAGGAATGGGTGCGAGCCTGGCATTCGGTATAGCCCATATAAAACAACAAGCCAAATTTGATGGCTGCCTTGTCTGCCTTGCGGATATGCCCTTTGTGCAGCCCGCGGTGTACACCAAGCTGATGGGTCATATGACTCCCCATAAAATTGTTTTACCGACATTTGAAGGTAGAAACGGCAATCCTGTGGGATTTGGAAGTGAATTTTTCCCCGCACTTGAATCTTTAAGCGGTGATCTGGGCGGCCGGGAGCTGATTCGAGCTAACCCGGGTGCGGTGGTTAAAGTCCCAATTCAGGATCGCGATATATTGCAGGATATTGATACACCTGAAGATTTATCCCGGTTAATTGATGGCTAGATATAAGCGTTCCCGGTAAACCCACCCGATGCCTGCATAGAGTTCCCTCCTGCCATTGCGCCAACTCGCTGAATCCTTCTACAATCCCTAAAGCGCATTGTATGTCACGGAGAGCTTCTGCAGAGTAATTAATTGATGAAAAAACTAAAACACGAATCTGAATTACTCAAGGAGGCCATACGAATTGGTAGCCGCTATTTTGAAGCACGTGGTGCTGGGAAATTTGAGCAAACCGACCATGTTGACACCAAAGTCAGGGCAATATACTTATTGTTGGTAAAAGACAAAGTCATTCAACCATTGGCGTCACAGGATGAAAACATAATGAATATGCGCCACAAACTGGCCATCTGGATCTCGAAAACTCTTTCTAAAGACCATCCTTTATTGCAATAAGTATAAGCGGAAGAACAACGATGCAGCATGAGTTCAAGATTACCAGAGCGTTCAGGAGAAACGGTGTACTTCTAGCAGTTTTTCTTAGTCTGTTTTCCTTTACCGTTGCAGCAGACGTCAATAGTGCGCGTGGGGTGATGGAAAACCAGGCAAATCCTTTGATTGTTATAAGCAGTTCCGAAGGTGATATTTATCTTGAGCTGTATGCACAGGATGCACCTCGTAACGTAGCCAATATACTGGCTCTGATAAATGGGGGTCTCGAGATTGTAGATCCTGCAAGCGGACAAATATTTTCGCCACAATATTACGATGGTATGCGATTTCACCGTGTTATACCCGGGCTCTTGATTCAAACTGGCAGTCCGAGACATAGCGTATTCGGCGACCCACAGCAAAGCCTGGCTGATGAAATCAATGCCAGAGGTCTGGCCTTGGACAGAATGCCCCTTATCCTGGAAGACGGCAGTTTTAATCCGGTTCTCCCTATATCAAATCGAAGCGATTTGGAGGAGTTGGTTCTGGTTCCGCTTTATCGTCGTATGAATCTGGAAAGCAACAACAATATTGCAGCCAACGAGCATGATATCGCGGCGCGACTGCAGGCACTGACGGTAATGCAGGTTTATGAGAACCTGGGTTATCGATACACCGAGCAATTTTCAACAAGACCATTCGGACCTGGTACCGTTGCTCTGGCGAACTCGGGACCTAATACTAACGGGCCCGAGTTTTTTATTAATGTCAGCAACGAATCCCAATGGCTAAATGGACGCTATACGGTTATCGGACGTGTGGTTGAAGGCATGGAAGTAGTAGACCAAATAAATCAGACTGCTATCGATACATTGGGGCCGTCTACCCAGGGAACTGTGATTTACCGAATCAGGCAGCTGTGAATCCACCACTACACAATAGCGGGATTCCTAAATAATAAGGAGGTCGCCATGTCAAAACGACGAAATAAAAACAACCCTGTTGGTATTTATGTGCTTTGCATCACCATCGGAGTCTTTTTAGGTATCGGGCTTACACCGCTTAGCGGGAATCTCGCTGTTATGCTGATAATTGGAGCAGCGACGGGTGTAGTTGTTGCCTATCTATTCGTCAAGAGAGCAAAGAAACCTGCCTCGCGCAAACATTCGCACTAGCTCTTGTTTTGGCCAACCCAGGGAATAAACTCAGGCCAAATCTGTCAACAAATCAACCTGATATATCTCTCGATTGTAGGGTGGCAAGGATGCCAGAATGGTTTTTCCATACTGCTTTTTTACCAGCCTTTCATCGAATATGGTGATACGGCCGGTATCTGTTTCATTGCGCAACAAACGTCCACAGGCTTGAACCAATCGGAATGCTGCTTCAGGGACAGCCAATGACATGAACGCGTTCTGACCCTGCATCTCTATCCATTCCGATAGCGTCGATTCGACGGGATCGTTGGGCACCGAGAAGGGGATTTTTGCAATCAACACATGAGTGCAATACTTACCTGGCAAATCGACCCCTTCGGCAAAACTGGCCAGACCAAAAATGACACTCCCAAGACCTTTGTCAACTTGTTGACGATGGTATTTAAGTAACTGGGTTTTCTGGAAGTCATCCTGGCACAATACCCGCTGACGAAAGTCTTCGGGCAATCCTTCCAGTACATCCTGCATTTGACGGCGGCTGGCAAACAACATTAAAGCCGCCTGACCGGGATCTATTAGACCCGGCAGATTATCGATGATTGCTTGTGTATGTTTGTCCACTTCTGTTGGAACACAGCGCATTCTGGGAATACAAAGTACAGCGTTGCGTTCGAAATCAAACGGGCTTGGGATACTCAGGTACTCAGTGCTTTCCGGCAAGCCCGCTCGCATTTTCAGGACATTAAAATTGCCAAGGGCAGACAATGTGGCCGACGTCAGCACCGCGGCAGCGCACTTCTCCCACAGTCGAGTAGAAAGATTCTCAGCTGCCAGCACCGGACTTGAAGCTAGACTGATATCCGCATTTCCTGCAGAATCAGTTAAGCTCAGCCATCTTGCCGAGGGCGGTCCAGATTGCTGATCACCACTTGCAAAACTGGACCAGAGCTTAAGCTGGCTATCAGCGCGATTCGTCAACAAACCCACCAAGGGAAACCAGGATTCAGCACTGCTTCGCGCCTCGATCCCCCCTCCATTTTCCAGCACTGCTTTTACCTGTTGCTGTAACTCAGACAATTTATCTGTCAACCTGAGAAATAGCGCTGTCAGGGATGATGCCAGTTGCTGCACTTCTGGCGGTACTGCGCCTTGAGAAAAGGTGTATTGACTACTGTTACCATAGTTATTCAATTCGACACCTTCGTCAAAGAATTGTGAAAACAGCAACCATGCCTGCTGCAGCTTTTGTTCCAATTCACTAAGAAGCTGTTGCAGAGTTTCGCTTTCCAGTCCCTCCGGCAGTGCCGCAAACAACTCCTGTTGCTGGCTTATCTGAGTTACCATTTTGGCAGTTTGCTGCAGCCAGGCAATACCTCCCTTCAAGCGCGCATTGGCAGCAAAATGGTTGGTGCTCTTCTGCGGCAGATGATGCGCTTCATCAATTATATAAATTGTGCCTTCAGGTGAAGGTAAAATTACACCGCCACCTAGAGCCAGATCTGACAAAACCAGATCATGGTTTGCGACGACGCAATCGGCGTCGTCCATCGATTCACGCGCCTTAAAATAAAAACAATGCCTGAAGTGACTACACTTTGCACCCACGCATTGGGAATTTTCGACTGTTACAGGTCTCCATTGTCTGTCGCTTAAAGGCTCACTCCATTCATCACGATCTCCTTGCCATAGTCCTTTATTGATTTCGTCCAGCATACTTTGATAGAGGTCGTGAGATTCTCCAAGATCAGGCAACACATCGTCACCATATAGATCAAGCATGGCGTTCAAACTATCGTTTCCCTGCAGCAGGGAATCAAGTTTTGCCAGACACAAATACCTGCCTCGCCCTTTTGCCATGGCAAAAGTGAAGTCCAACTTGCTTCCCTGTAATACGTCCGGCAAATCTTTTAAAACAACCTGCTCCTGTAAAGCCACAGTCGCAGTACTGAGGACTACCTTAAGATCAAGCTTTTTTGCTACTGGTAAAGTACCGAGAATATAGGCCAATGTCTTGCCTGTTCCGGTACCGGCTTCAACTACACATATAGGGGCAGCATCAGCATCAGAATTATCAGCATCGATCTTCGCAAGGCTGTTGGCAATCGTGGCAATCATCTGACGCTGGCCGTAGCGAGAGGTGAATGAATAGTTTGCGATCAATTCTTTATAAGCAGACTGAATTGACTTTTTAACTTCTTCCGGAAGCATATTTGGCAGGAACTTGATTGAATCTACGATTAGACTGTGGAGCCAGCCCAAACCAAAGGAAGGCTTAAGCCAAAGTATAGCATTTAATCGTCGCTATAACGGCAATGAACCCTTCCAAAACTGCCAGCGCAGCAATTACTGTAGCCTTCGAAATAACTTCTGTTAAACTTGTGTCTTATTAGGTTATCTACCTTATTCCGACGAGCACCATGGCAAACTCAGTTGATTCACATACCGCAAACTTGGCGGAATCAGTATTTGACGATGCAGACACATCGGAGCGATTGAAGGCCGTAAGCGTTATGGCCAAATCAATGGCTGCGCATCGGGATGAACTCATCGCCATTGCAACTGAAGACGCGAATAACGAGGTCCGGGAAGCTGCCATAGAGTGCGTTGTTGATCTTGAGTCCCTAATCAATTTATCTCGTAAAGTCAGCAAGATACAGGATATAGCTACGTTGCAATTGCACAAAGTACTGGCCGGGGTCCAAGACAGCGAACTCGACGCACCTAAGCGGCTTGCGGCACTTGGTGAGCTTGGCGGCAATGACCTGAAGCAAGTCGCGTTATTAACAAAATGCAAATTAACAGCACAGGAAGCAGTTTCTCGCATCAGTGACAATCAGGATCTGGCCGATCTTTGTCTCTTTGCCACCAGCATTCAGGTGCGCAAACGCGCCGCAGAAAAAATCAGTGATCCGGCTCTGGCACAAGAAATACTCAGCAAAGTACAAGGAAAAGACAAAACTGTCACCAGAATCATGCAGACCAAGGTGACGTCTAGCCCGGTGAACATAGATGTGCCTGATATGGCTGCAGAGGCAAAAAAAGACTGTCTAGTTGACAAAGTTAATTGCAAAGAATTTGCAGCGCAGGGGAAACTGATAGCTGAAAATCTGGAGAACACCAATTACAAGGCAACCCCGCGGTTGGTCAAACTAAAAGCCGAATTTTCTGAATTTAAATCTCTCATCGATGCTGCCGTTGACAGTTCAGACAATGCAGATTTAGAAGCTATTGTTAAATCTATTAGTGCGTTACTGCGGGAGCTGACTGAAAAAAATCGAGAGTTTCAAAAACAGATTAGCGAACATAGTAAAAACCTGGTAGCAGAATTGCAAAAAGCACTCGAGGATGGAAATACCACTGAGGCAAATCGCCTGTGGGACAAAATACAAGGAAATTTAAGTAATTTAAGTGGTCAACTTAAACTCGACATTCAATCACTGATCAAGGAGGACCGAGTCCGAATATCGGAGTTAAGAGACTGGAAAAAATTTGCTGCCACAGAAAAAAAGAAACAACTCATAGAACAAATGCAGAAAATTTTAGACTCGAATATGCAGCCCGGTGATCGGGCAAAGCGAATTAAAGTTCTTCACAAGGATTGGAAGCTTCTGGGCCAGGCAACTCAAAATGAGGCCCTATGGAAAAGTTTCAAGAAACTTTCAGACCAAGCGTATGAACCTTGCAAGGACCACTTCAAGCAACAACGGTCTATTATGTCCACTAACTTTCAAAACCGTGTAAAGCTGTGTGAACAATTAGAAGAATACGCTGCCACACTGGACGCATCAAACTTGCGGGTAAAAGAATTGAATGCAATGGAATCTGATTTACTCTCAGAGTGGAAAAAATACGCACCGGTTGAGCAGTCCAAAGTAAAGGCGTTACAGAAACGTTTTTATGGCAAATTGGATGAATTAAAGAAAATACGCAAAGCCTTTCTCAGTAAGAATTTGGAACGCAAAAAAGCCCTGGTTGCGAGTGCAGATGAATTACTGGCACATGATGACAAGGCTGCAGCGATGAGCCAGGCTAAACAGCTACAAGCAGAGTGGAAAACCATTGGCCCGACCTCGTATCGGGATGACAAAAAATACTGGGAAGCCTTTCGTGCAGCCTGCGACAAAATATTTTCACGGCCGCAGACCAAGGACAAATCAGAACAAAAGGCTAAATCCGGGGCTACTGATTCAATACAAGCAATACTAGAAAAACTGAGCAATTTATTACAGCTCCCCGAATCCGATTTCGTCGATGCCAGGCGCGATTTTGCCGAACTACAAGGTCAGTTTCAAACTGATATCGAAGCAACAAATTCTAAACAAGCCCGCTCAATTCGAGGTCGATATGACAAGCTGGTGCGAACGGTTGAAGGAAGGTTCAACAGGCTCCCTAATAAAAAGCAAAGCCGGATGCTGGAAGCTGTGATAAACCGGGCTACCCCAATTTCCGAATGTGAGTCTACACTGATGCAGTGTCAGTCAGACTCAAGTCTGGTAGAGGCTGCAAAAAACCTCGACGCTACTTCAATTCTCAGCCAGGACTCTTGCGGGGACCTCGCTCTCGACAGAGCTCTGGAAGAGCGTTTACGAGCACTAACGCATCTAACTTCACTGACGCAAATGCAAAAACTTATCGCACAACAGGAAGCTTCTGCCCATCGATTGATAGTAGAACTGGAGATTCTGGCAGAACTGGATTCGCCGGACGCAGACAGCGCATTACGTATGGAACTACAATTGTCACAATTGAAATCCAATTTCGGGCGCAACATCGATAGCAATGAAAAACGCGCAAAAATTAGAACGGACGAACTGAATTTTCATACATTGGGTCCGTTAAATACCGAGTCACGTGAAAGACTGCAGAAGCGACTCGCATCTGTAATTACAAAAATCAGTTAGCTTTAGCGATACCCTGG
>Ga0070726_10002049_pt1 | contig 18821 bp, 14 predicted proteins | sample tdAd471_FD_67275 | JGI IMG/M metagenome (GOLD analysis project Ga0070726, IMG submission 67275) | Marine sediment microbial communities from the Atlantic coast under amendment with organic carbon and nitrate - tdAd47.1 | ecosystem: Environmental > Aquatic > Marine > Coastal > Sediment | place... | reverse complement strand
CGGCTCGCGGCAGGAAAGCGCCGAGCCGACCTCGAGACGAAGGCCGGGCACCTGTTCTCCGCGATCCCCTGCGAGTCGGTCCCTTCCACAGCCGCGGACGCGGACGCCCAGTTGAAGCGGGGAGCGGAACGGCCTGGCACACCCCTCGACGAGAACGACCTGTGGATCGCCGCCACGGCCAGCAACCTCGGCGCGACCCTCGTGACCGCCGACGCCGACTTCTCGCGGCTGCCCGGTCTCCCGCCGCCGGAAGACTGGACGCTATAGCCGGAGTGGGAAGGCGTAGGCGCAAGCTACGAGTCGGTCTCAGTGAACCACAGCTCGAAGACGAAGACTGGACATGGTGGGGTGGGGAACCCATTCTCGCGGCTGGCTTCACTGCAGGAGGCTGCCCCTACGGGCTGACCATGACGGAGTACCGCGACGCCAGCGAGATAGAGTCACCCCGGGCCGGCTGGGCCATTGCCAAGCGGGTTCTGCGCGAGGTCCTCAGCGAGCGGGGAGTCGACGTCAGCGACCGCGACGCAGTCGCCATCGGCTGGGTGCGGTACCTCGGAGAGGGCTGCACCTATCGAACCTGGCGTGCCACCTGCTCCTGGCCGGAGGCCGGCCCCAGTAGGGAGGCAGAGCTGGTGGTGCGCCTACCCATCGCGCCGGCTGCGGACGACCAACCCCAGAAGGCGAGACGCGAGCTCGAGTTGCTCCGCCGACTGGCGGAATTGCACGTGCCATGGCGTCTACCGCAGCCCGTTGCGTGCGTTCCCGTCGAGGCGGGCCTGGCGCAGGTCCAGCACCTGGTCCCTGGCGTACCTCTTGAGATGCGGGCCTCACGCAGCCGTGTGCGCCCCTGGGCAGTGATCTCAGAGGTCGCGTCAGCGTGCCATCGGGTCGATCCCGCTCGCCTTGCAGATCTTCTGCCAGGCACCGCGACCCGAAGGCGCCACGCGGAGTCGGCCATTGAAGTGCTCCTTCGCAGCGACGTCCCGGAGCTCCGCGACGCCCACGCCTGGGCATGCGAGAACCTGCCACCCGAGACGCCGTCCCGCTTGCTCCATGGCGACCTGCTTGGACACAACCTCCATCTCGACCGCGACGAAGGCGGTCCGGTCGGCGTCCTGGACTGGAGCGAAGCCCGGCTCGGCGACCCGGCCTACGATCTGGCGATCGTCACGAGGGGGGCACGTCGACCGTTCCAGTCAGCCCGCGGACTGCAGAATCTGCTGGAGGCATACAACGACCAGGCCGGCGAGCCGGTCAGCGCTCGACAGGTCCACCTGCACGAGCTCAGCCTGGTCGCTGGCTGGTATCTGAAGGACCAAGAGCAAGGCGCGCGGGATGCCCACCTGCAAACGCGGCTCTCACACCTCCGCAACGTGCTGCGACGGGCCGAATCGGCCCAGTGAACCGCGGTCGGACCCCCCTCAAAACTCCTCGTCGGGATCCGGATACTGCGGCGGGGCCTTTCCCCGCTCCTTGACCACTCGCGGGTAGCTGCCCTCGTCATGGGCCGTGCTCTTCGACTCGACCGTGATCTCGTGCCACCACGAATCACCAAAGTCGAATAGGTATTCGAACTTCCTTCCGGCCCGTAGGCGGAGATCGTCGAGGGTGGTCTCCGAAGCATCCCTCTGGTCGCCGAACCCGTCGACACAAGACGGGTGAGTGAACTCCTTCGCCCCCGTCAGCCGGGACCGCCCTCGAGCGCCAGGCTTGGGGAGGTAGAAGGAGTAGAGGTGCTCGTCGTAGCGCTCGAACGCTGAGAAGATCGCTTCGTGAAGGTCCTCGAGCGTCTGGTCACCACGAAGCTCGATGAGCCGCCAGACGCTCTTTTGGCCCTTCAGCGCCACTTTCATTGAGTAGACCGTCACCGCAGCTGTTTTCGGCATCTTGTCGCTCCTCGATCGTTCACAGCGTAGGCGTCGCCTCCGACAGACAGGCGGACCTCACGGCAGCCTCGCTCGTGTAACCCGTGGAGGTGCCGGGCCCTCTACCCAGTGGTACGGAATTCGGCTTTCGTCCAGGGACTGCCCGGGGGTATACCTGCCCTCGCGAACGGAGGTGAGGTGTGCCAAAGCGGAACAAGCTGGACGAGCTGATCGAAGAAGTCACGGTCGATGCGTCGTCCTACGACGAGAACCTCTGGGCCTTCCACACCGCATTCGAGGATGAGTTCGACCTTCCTGTCGACGGCCACCTGTTTGGCGAGCCTGTCGAGGTCCAGAAGGTCGACTACGACGGGAACGAACGGCGAGGCCTCACTGCGACGTGCAAGAAGGGCCGAACCAAGTGGACCGCCAGCCTGGCGGACGTGGAGGTGCGCCCTGGCCAGGCTGCGGACCTTCTCGACGCCTACCGTAGGGTCATGGGCCTGAAGCCGATCAAGCGAACCAAGGCAGCGAAGACTCGCCAGAAGAAGCACAAGGTCTCAGTCGAGGATGTCGAGGTCGGCAAGCCGATCGACGTCGTGGTTCTCGCGGTCAAACAGAAGGCCACGCGTCTTCGCGTCCTGGGGAGCGAGCGGGAGATCACTCTTCGCGCAGCATTGAAGGCCGTGCCGGGGGAGATCGCCTCGGTCACCCCCAAGAAGGTCTGGACCTACGCCAAGCACCCCTACATGTCCGCGGACGACGCCTCCAGCATCCGCCTCGACGTCCCAGCTCTGGGTCTGGTTCCCCTGAAGCTGGAGGACATGGGGGAGTGGCGGCCAGACGAGCACTATTGGGGTGAGGAGGACGAGCCGCTGGAGGCGTGGGCACAGCCGATCTACGACGGGGGACCGCGTCCACAGTTCGAAATGGAGCAAGTCGTCCCTGGCGAAGACCCCATGGCCTTCGACGACGGCGCCATCCTGCGAGCCATCCACGCGCGCGACACGGGGGACCCGACGAGGGCCTTTGAGATCCTGAACGACCTCCTGACCCAGGACCTTCGCTGCCTCGACGCTCACGCTCATCTCGGGAACTTCGAGATGGACTGCTGGCCAGGCCGCGCCATGCGCCACTACAAGGCCGGGGTCGAGATCGGAAAGCAAAGCCTCGGAGAGGACTTCCGAGGCGTCCTCCCCTGGGGCTGCATCGACAACCGCCCCTTCCTCCGGTGTCTGCACGGCTACGGGCTCTGCCTGTGGCGAAATGGGGCCTTCGAGGAGGCGCTCCGCGTCTACGACTGGATGCTCTGGCTGAATCCGAGCGACAACATCGGTGCGCGGTTCCTGCTGCCCGACCTCCAGGCGCGCAGAAGCTGGGAGGAGTTCCAGGAAGCCGAGGCGGGCTACGCGTTCTAGGGATGCGGAGCAGACCCAGGAGGTCAAGACGTCGACGGAGGCGGTCCGCCAGTCTCGCGACCCCGTGTTCCTATGCGGAGGTCGGCGTCCCGCATCCTTTTGCGCCCGTTCCTCGCCCCAGCGCGGTGGACCTCCTCGAGCATCGGCGCGCAGCGCACCTCCGCAACGCGGCCGGTTTATGGGGCGCCGCTGACGCTCCAAAGTTCACCATCCCCGACTCTCAGGCACACCTGCAAAGGGCGTGGTCTTCCAAGAATACGATTAGCGCGTTCCTCGAGCGCTGCTCACCTCACGAGCGGACCGCCCTTGGCATCGTCAAGCGCCACGGAGGCGCACTCACGGGCAGGCTCTTGACCGTAGAGGCGGAGCTGCGCGGGCTCGTTGAGAAGGGCCAGAGAATGCGTGACTGGTCCTCGGCCGACGACCACAGCTGGCGCGAGCGCGCCCGAGACCCAGTGGGCGCAATGATCGACGCGCTGGCCCTGGTGCCCGCCGGACCACCCACTCTGGACAAGCAGTACCCCGGCGTCGTGCTGAACCCCTGTCTCGAGCGGGTCGTGGATCCGGTGATCCGAGTCCCCTGGCCAGGGGAAGTGTTCGACCCTCCGAGGCGCTCACTCCGCAGACCGATCGATCAGGTCCAGGCCGAGCTCGACCGAGGTGTGGACTACCTGATCGAGCGGGGCTCATTTCCTGTGAACAAGCACGGCTGGCCGACCAAGCCCGTGCTCAAGGGGATCGCGAAGGCCACCGGCCTGCCGAGCACCGAGCCCTGGTCGGTCCTCGAGGAGCGAGCCAGCCAGCGTCGAGAGTGGGGTCCGTTCTCCACGGTCCCGCTCAGCCTGGTTGATCCCGCCCCACTTCCTCAGCCAGAGGGTCTGTTGGCTGGCCTGCTCGTTCACAGTGGCCTCGTGAAGTCGACCCGGGGTACGCGCGCCCAGGTCCCGTCGGAGACCTGGAATCGGTTCCGTGGGCAGCCCACTGCTGAGCGAGTCTGCGTGTGGCTGCGCGCTTGGCTAGAGCAGGTTCACTGGCAGGACGGTATCGGTCTCGTGCCCGATGAGGACAAGAAGTACGAGCCCGAGCGGATCACACCTTGGGAGCTCGTTCCCTCCAAGCACACCCTCATCTGGGCGCTGTCGCTCCTGCCACCAGCGGGCTGGGTGACCCTGAACGAGTTTCTCCACCACATCCATCGCCTGACCGACGACCACTATGGGGTCAGCTTCTACTGGGACCGGTTCATCTGGGGCCCGGAGGATCTTCCCATGGAAGACGACACCGCCCTCCCAGTTGGACGCGATCGCTCACGGGCCTTCTGGTTGAGCAAGCAGGGGGTGTGGATAGCGAACGTCCTGCTCGTCACGTTCACTTGGCTTGGGTTGGTCGAGCGGGGAGAAGTCGAGGTCGAAGGCGAGCGCCAGTGCGTCTTCCGCCTAACGGAGGAGACCCGCTCAGCCTTGGGTAGCTGAGTGTCCAAGCCTCCAAGCCGTCTACCTCAACAGGTATGGCAGAGCCACGTGCAGCAATGTGCAACACGCCGCAGTCGCGTTGTGTAGTGCTACTCGTCCGACAACCCTAAAGAAAGAGAGCGCAGGTGTTTACCTGCGCTCTCAAGCTCCTCGGGTTCGAGGTGCGCATATCTCAGAAAACGAAGACGCGCCGCATCACTGCGGCGCGTTCCGGGAGATGAAAGCTCCTCGGGCGTGAAGGCGTCGCATTGGGCTTGGTGAGGATCTCGACGGACGCACTTGCTGCCGCGGGCTAAGCGGCGTTTGACTTGTAGCTTGTGGGCGAACCAGGCTCCAGGACCCTTCACCTTGGGGCAAGATCTCGACGTGGAGCCAGCACATTGGGCTATCTGGAGCACCGAATGCTCCTCACGAGCGCTAAGCTGGCGGAATGTCGAAAGCCGACTGGGACGCCGTGATCGAAGCCATGACCGTGGACGCCTACGGCTACGGGGAGGAACTCAGTGGGTTTCTTTGCGGTTTCGAGGACCTCCCGCTACCCACGCGTGCTCGGGTCGTCGGTAGCGAGGTGGAGGTCGTCGGCTACGACCACGGCGGTGAAATTCGCGGTCTGGTTGCTCGCGTGAAGGCGGGAGGGGGAGCCAGCTACGAGGTCAGCCTCTTCGACGTCGAGTTCCCAGCCGACAGCGATCATGCCCTCCTCGCCGACGCGCTACGCCACCTCGTCGGACTCGAGCCGATCCCGCGGCCGAAGAGTAGAAGCAAGAGAAGGGCCTCGAAGACCAAGCGCAAGAAGTCCAAGCGGAGGTCAGAGCCGAAGGCGGCTCCCCTTCCTTCGCTTCCAGACCTCTTGCTGGGCAAGCCCGTCGACGTGGTGGTGCTCGCCTCTAGCGCCAGGCTTACGAGCTTGAGTGTCGTGGCGTCAGGCGAACGCCTGGTTACCCGAAGGGCCCTGGGTGGGGAGCCGGGCGAGATACTCACGGTGGTGCCCACGCGCGTCTACCGCTATGCGCGCCGACCCTGCCTGACCTTCGAGCGGTTCGAGAATCGGCGGATCGACGTGCCCGCGTTGAACCTCGAGCCGCTTGGGCTCTCCCAGCTTGGTGTCTGGGATCCCGACCAGCACTACTGGGGCGAGAAGGGACCGGTCGAAGAGTGGGCCAAACAGGTTCATGCCGGAGGAGCCCGCCCCGAGTTCATGTTCGAGGAAGCGCTTCCCTTCGAGCCTGGCCTGTTCGGCGAGGGGCGAATCCGAGACGCTGTGATCCTCAGGGAAAACGGTGATCTCCCCGGATCGATTCAGGTGCTTCACCAACTGCTCGAATGCGACCTGCGGGTGCTCGACGCTCACGCCCACCTCGGGCATTTCAGCTTCGACATTGTCAGGTTCGCTTTCACCCACTACCGAATCGGCTACGAGATCGGCCTGCTCAGTCTCCCAGGGGATTTCAACGGCGTTCTGCCATGGGCGTGCCTCGAGAATCGACCCTTTCTGCGTTGTATGCACGGGTTCGGCCTCTGCCTCTGGCGGCTCGAACGCTGGGAGGAGGCCGAGGCGTTGTTTACGCGCATGCTGTGGTTCAACCCCACCGACAACCTCGGCGCTCGCTTCCTCCTCGGGGATATTCGCGGGCGGGTAGCGTGGAAACCCGAGGAGCCCTGGACCTAGGCATTCTCCAGAGCTGACCGAGGGCCTGGCAGGCTCTTGGGTGACAGTAAAGTCCCTTTGGTGGAGAAGGTTATCGTCGGTTTCGCGGCACAGCGCGTATGCCGCGGCGCTGGAGTGTCGGTAATTCACCTTTTTTGTGACTTGGTGCCTTGTCGAAGCCGAAGAGGTTGCCCTAGAGTGACACTAATTCACTCCATGGGTGAACTAGGTGCGAAGTGAAGCGAAGCAAGGGACTGCAGCTGGTTGACGACCTCGTGTGCGAGGGCAAGAGCGTGTTCTCGACTGCCGACGCCGTAGAGCGAACGGGAGCGTCTCCCACCGCGACCGCGAACCTGCTCAAGCGCATGCTGAGGTCGGGTCTGATCGAGCGCATCAGTCGTGGGCGCTACGCCGTGCGCCAGCTTGGTGTTCTCGGCACGAGCACCGCAGCCGAGAACCTCGCGGTCGCGGTCTCTGCCGCGTTTGGCGACCAACTCCACCGGATCGGCTACCGATCGGCCCTCGACGAACACGATCTGATTGCCCACCCTGCCCGCGTGGCGTGCGTGGCAACCGCGAAGCGCTCGAGGATCTCGAGCCTTGGCACGCGCAGGCTCGTGACGGTGATCGAGCCGGAGGCCTCAGTGCGCGTTGGAGCCGAGCGCCTGGGGCCTTCTTGGGTGTCGGGGCTCGAGCGCGCGCTACTGGACGCAGCAGCCAGAGTCTCGCTCGTCGGAGGTGCTGCGGTCCTGGGCGAGGCGGTCGTTGCTGCAGCTGACCAGGTGGACGTGACGAAGCTCATGGAATACGCGGAGGTGCTCGGCTGGAACGCTGCACTGCGACGACTCGGCTCCGTCACCGACGCCCTGGAGGTGTCGGGATTGGCGGGCGAGTTCGAACCACTCGAGCCACCTAGGAGCGACATCCAGCTGGAGCCTGGCCTGGACGAGGCCACGGCGTGGAGAGACTCCCGCTGGCGCGTGCGCTGGCATGTGACGCCAGACGAGCTGGCAAGCGTGGCCGAGCAGTGACGGTCACGCGAGCCCAGATCACGCGGCGTGCTTCAGAGCAAGGCGTTCCCGCCAAGACCGTGGAGCGCGACTACGTGCTCGCCCACGCTGTAGCCGGGATCGCCGAGCTCGGAGACCCAAGGATCGTGTTCAAGGGAGGGACCTCCCTCCGCATGCTCCACTTCGAGAACTACCGCTATTCAGCTGACCTCGACTACTCCTTGACTGAGGGACTGACCCAAGAGGAGGCCCTCGGGTTGATCGACCGAGCCCTGACCGCAGTCAAGGCAGCGGACAACTCGTTCGACGACCTCCGAATCGTGGAAGGGAAGTCACCACGGATTGCCTACGTCGGTCCGCTGGGCAAGGAGCGGAAGATCAAGCTCGACCTGGCCGACGACGAGTTGGTGCGAAACGTCGAGGAACGTCCGCTCCTGAGCCTCTGGCCTGATCTCCCACCGGTGACCGTGCGCACCTACACCTTGCTCGAGGTCGCGGGCGAGAAGCTGCGCTGTGTACTGCAGCGTCTCCAGTGTCGCGACCTCTACGACCTGCACCTCCTCCTGGCTGGCCATGGCGAGGTCGACCCCGCGGAGGCGGCCGCGTTGTTTGGCGACAAGGCGATCCACCGCAACCTCGACCCCGACTCGTTCTCCGAACGCTTCGCGCAACGCGTCGAGCAATACGCAAAGCGCTGGGAGCGAGAGCTCAGCGAGCACGTTCCTGAGGAGATCCCGCACTTCAGCAAAGTGGAGCGCGAGGTGTCCCGAGCACTCAGGCAGGCGGGCCTACTCTGAAGCCCCTGCTCGGGAGAGTCCTGGCTCTCCGATCCAATTGGCTTGTCAGTCGCGCCAGTACGGCCCTCCGCAGCCTTAGGTGCAGGAGCACAGTGGGCGAACCTGGTGGAGCCTCGTGCAACCTGCATGATCTGCGCTGTGTAGTGCTACTCGTCCGACAAGTACAAAGAAAGAGAGCGCAGGTATCTACCTGCGCTCTCAAGCTCCTCGGGCAGGATTCGAACCTGCAGCCAAGTGGTTAACAGCCACCTACTCTACCATTGAGCTACCGAGGACTGTTTTGGGCTACTTCTTGGCCTCGTCTTCGTCCTTGGTAGGCGCGGCCTTCTTCTTCTTGCCGCCGACCTTGATCTTCTCGGTGCGGACCTTGGGCAAGCCGAAGACCTTGTCGCCTTCGCTCCAGCGCTCTTGCTCGCGCAGCTTCTGGAGACGCTCCCAGCGGGTGAGCACGTTACGGTGCCCGCCGCCGGCCTTGGACAGTTTGAGACTCTTATGAATGGACACGGGATCGCTCCTCGAAGGGCGTTATGTTACTCAGGCCCGAAGCTCCGTCAAGTCCAGATCCAAAAGCGGGTTGTACATGAAACGACCCGAGCGTCGGGGGACGCTCGGGCCGGGAGTGAAGAGGCGTTAGGGCTTCTGCTACTTGGCGTTACGCCACTGCGCGTCGGAGAAGGTGCCCGAACCGCCGGTGGGGTCGCGGGTCTGGTGGACCTGCTTCAGGACCTCCGTGTCGCGGACCATGAAGCCCTTGATCCGCACGCTGCCCCGGCGGGAGACCGCCTCCAGGCTCGGCTTGCCCGCCAGGGGCGACGCCGGGTCCTCGTTGAGCCACACGGCCAACTCCTCGCCCTTGGCGGGCGTGGTGTAGCAGACCAGGAGGTCGAACTTGCCCTTGGAGGCGTTGCGCCGGGTCTTGGGGCGCGGGGCGCTGGCGGGCAGCGCGGTCGACCCTCCGCGGCTGGCGACGGCCGGGAGCTCGCTCTCGCTGGGGAGCAGGCTCGCCTCTTCGCTGGGCAAGGGGGTGAGGGTCGGGTCTTCGACCTGGATCACGGCGACCTCGGGGGCGGCCGGCTGGACCGGGGCCGAGGCGGTGCTGCGTCCGAGAAGGAACATGGCCATGGCCAACCCGCCGACGAATACGCCGCCAATCGTGAGCGTGTCCTTGCGCAAGGCAAAGGTGCGCGCGAACACGCGGGTCAGGGTCTCCGAGCGCGCGATCGGGGTCGACGCCTGCGTCACCGTGCCGGTGGTCGACTCGACCGGGGGCAGCGGAGCCCCGTCCTCGCCGTCCCAGTCGTCCTCGACCACGATCAAGGCCTCGCCGTCGACCTCGACGAACTCGCTCTCGGGCTCGCCGATCGGGTTGAACGGGGTCGTCCGCCCGAAGTGGCTCGACACCGAGCGGATCCGGGGGGTCTTGGCGGACTGAGCCGCCTGCTTCTGGGTTGCCTTGGCCATGAGCTCGAACAGCTCGTCGTTTCGTCCGAAGATCTTCATCACTACACCTCTCCACCCCCCCTATCGGCGCGAGGTCGGGGTTGGCTTGAGGTGCAAAGACTCGCGGACGTTAGGCGGAGAGCTCGGCGGCCACCCGGAGGGCGGCGACGAAGGAGCTGGGGTCGGCCAGGCCCTTGCCGGCAATGTCGAAGGCCGTGCCGTGGTCCGGCGACGTGCGCACGATCGGCAACCCCAGGGTCACGTTGGTCGCCTGACCGAAGTTCGCCAGCTTGACCGGGATCAACCCCTGGTCGTGATACATGGCGACGACCGCGTGATACGGCGAGTCGTCGCGGGCGGCCTGGGGGAAGAGCGTGTCGGCGGCGAAGGGGCCGCGGACGTCGAGGCCGAGCTCGCAGGCGCGAGTGACCGCGGGGGCGACCACCCGCTGGTCCTCGTCACCGAAGCGCCCGCCGTCGCCGGCGTGCGGGTTCAACGCGCACACGGCGAGTCGCGGCGCGGCGATCCCCTGCCGGCGGAGGAAGGCGTCGGCGAACTGACAGGTCTCGACGATCCCGGCCTCGTCCACCAGGTCGGCGACCGCGCGCAAGGCCTCGTGGATCGTGACCAACACCACCCGCAGGCTGGGGCCCTGGAGCAGCATCCGCACCCGGGCGCCGCCGAAGAGCGCGGCCAACAGCTCGGTGTGCCCGGGGTAGGGCTCGCCCGCCAACCCCAGGGCTTGCTTGTTGAGCGGGGCCGTGACCAGAGCCGCGCCCTCGCCCTCGGCGACCAGCCGCGCGCCCTCGCGGACCGCCGCCGCCGCCGCGCGGCCGCAGGCGGCGTGGGGCTCGCCCGCGAACAAGAGCTCCGGGGGGCAGGCCACCTCGGCCGGGGAATGCACGTGGCGCGGGGGCTCGATCCCCAGCCGCTGGCAGGCGGCCGCGATCAGCGCCGCGTCGCCGACCACCCGGCAGTCGTCGCGACCCTCCACCGCGCGCAGGGCGACCTCTGGGCCGATTCCGGCCGGGTCACCGAGGGAGACGACGAGGGGCGCGCCCACTCAGTCGGAGCCGATCGGGTACACGTTGGGCGTGCCGAGCGGGTGGGTGTGGTCGAACACCCCGTCGCCGTGGTGGTGGTCGAAGTCGAAGTCGCCGTGGTGGTGGTCGCTGAGGTGCACGTGGTCGGTGTCGCCGTTGCCGTGCTCGTGCTCGAGGTTCCCGTCGCCGTGGTGGTGCCGGTCGGGGTGGGTGTGCTCGTAGTTGCCGTCGCCGTGGTGGTGGCGAAAGTCGTAGTCGCCGTGGTGGTGCCCGCGCGTGCGGGTCGGCGGCGCCTCGGAGGTCAGGTCTTCGGTGTGGCTGTCTGGCTCGTCGGCGTGGACGCTGCCGTCGTCGTGGGTGTGCGTGTCCGGGCCGTGGGCGTGCCCGTCGTCGTCGTGGGCGGGGGCCTCGTCGTGGTCGTGGTCCGCGTCGTCGTGGTCGTGGTCGTGGTCGCCGTCGCCGTGGGAGTGCCCGCTGTCCCCGCCGAAGGGCAGACGGATCAGCCAGATCAGCCCCGAGATCGGGAGCAGGCCCGTGTCGAGCACGAAGGCGAAGGGGAGGTCGATCGCGGCGGCCACCGGGTTGCCGCCCCAGATCGGGGCCTTCTTCCCGCTCAGCGCGTCGATGTCGTCGCGGAACATGCCCCAGGGCTCGCCCGAGAACGCGGCCACCGGGCTGCCCAACAGGCACCCCGAGGGGCCGAGGGCCAGCGCGCAAGCCAGGGCGATCCACACCGCTCGCCGAGTTCGGGTCATGTCGTCTCTCCAGCCTTGCGCGCAGCCACCCAGCCTCCGACGAGGAGCAACGCGAACGGGACGTACTCGATCGCGCGCGCCCAGGGGGACTCCTGCCAGGTGCCAGGGGTCCCGTCGTAGCCGAGCAACACCGCATAGCTTACTGGCAAGGCGAGGCTGAGGAAGAGCCAAGCGAGACGACCCCGCCGCAGGGCGAGGAAAGGCACGACCCACAGCGCATACCAGGGGTGGACCACCGGCGACCCGAGGAGGAACAACGCCCCCGCGGTGAACACGCTGCGCTCCAGCTCCCAGCGCCGCAGCGCCTGCCAGCCGAGGGTCACGAGGACCACCACCCCCACCGCGAGCTTGGCCGGGACCTGGAGCAGGCTCCAATCGAGGCCCACGTCGTAGTCCGGCAACCGTGCGTCGACTCCGACTGCGTTCAGCCACTCGGCGACCGAGGGCGCCCAGGCGCGGACCAGGTCCGGGGCGAGCCCCGACTCGAGCAGCGCCCAGTCGAGGAGCGCGAAGCCCCCGGCGTTGAAGCGCCAGCGCTCGGCGTAGGCCCCCAGCCCCCCCAACAGCCCCAGCCCCCAGCGCGGGTCGCTGAGCACGTAGGGCGCGTAGGCCAGCAGCAGCGGGACCGCGACCCAGCCCAACGTCGCCAGCCAGCGCTCGCTGCGCAGCACCAGCGCCGGAAGCACGAGGACCGGGAGGTACTTGGCCGCGATCGCCGCCCCGAGGGCGACCGCCGCGCCGCGCGCTCGCTTCCGCTCGTGGAGGTCGAGGGCCAACAGCGTGAGCGCCACCGGGATCACCTCCAGGTGCGCCTGCCCCGCGACCTCGAGGATCGGCAGCGGGTGCCAGGCATAGGCCAGCGCCCACCCCCGCCGCAGCCCCCGGCGCGCGAGCAGCCGGGCCACCAGGGCCACGACCCCCAGGTCGACGGCGACGAAGGCCAGGCGAAACGCGAGCTCGCCCGGGAACAGCGCCAGCACCGCGAACAGCAGCTGCAGCAGGGGCCCGTAGATCGCCGGCACCTGGGGGTGGTTGACGCGCAGCCAGGTCGCGTCGCGCAAGGGCGCGAGGGCCGCGTCGGCGGGGGCGGTGAGGTAGGGATTGACCCCCGCCCACTGCACCCGGCCCTCCCACACGTAGCGCGCGTAGTCGTGGGAGAGGCTGGGGTCCATGCCCAGCGCGATCAGGCGAAAGGCGAGGGCCACGAGCAGCAGATCGCGCAGCCGCCAGCGGAGGGGGAAGCGCACCTGCAGCGCGAGGGTCAACAGGTAGACCACGCTCAGCGCCGACCACAGCGCGAGGAAACCCGGGACCCCCCCGTTGCTGAGGTCCCCCACGCCGCGGACCCACGTCCACAGCACGGCGGTGCCCACCCCGCTCAGTAGCCAGAGTCCCCGCGTCACCGGGCGAGTGTATCCCACAGCGCTGCGGAACTATGCCGCAGGGTCCACGGAGCGGTGGAGATAAGCCCCCGCGTGCGGGTTTGGCGTCTCAGTTGCTTCGTGTCGCAAATCAGCGAGGAGTCTATAGTGATAGCTGGAGGCAGCATGACCTTGAACGCGGAAGAGCAGCGCGCCCTCGACGAGACCGAGACCTACTTCCGCGACCCCGGCGAGTCGATCCTCGGTCGAGCCAGCCGCGCGGTGTTCCGCCCGGTCGAGGCGCTCACCGAGCGCCTCGTCCCCGATCGCTTCCTCGAGCTCGCCGGCGGCGGGGTGGAGGGCGTGCTCAAGGGGATCTCCTCGATCAGCGACAAGACCCTCGACCTGGGCGGCGTGCTGCGCGAGGCGCGCAAATACGCCGAGGTCGACGACGTCGAGGACATGAAGACCCAATCCCTGGAGGTGGTCGACCGGGTCGCCGAGGCCTGCTCCAGCCAGGGCCAGCTGCTCGCGGCCCTCGAGGGCGCCGGCTGCGGGGCGGGCGGCGTGGCGCTGCTCGCCGCCGACATTCCGCTCCTGTTCGGGGTGTGCATGCGCACCGTGCGCCACATTGGCGCCTGCTACGGGATCGACCCCAAGCTCCCGGGCGAAGACGTGATCGCGTTCAAGGTGTTCGAGCTCGCCTGCGGCGGGACCCAAGACCGCTACGCCGAGCTGCTCGAGATCGACACCCTCGCCGACGAGCTCGACGGGCTCGAGCAGAGCCAGCGCGCCGAGAAGGCCGCCGTGCTCGCGGGGCTGTTCATGTCGCGCGAGGCGATCAAGTCGATCGTGGGCAAGCTGCTCCCGCGCAAGGTGTTCCAGACGATCCCCCTCGCGGGGAGCCTCGTCGGCGCCGGCTTCAACTACATGTTCGTCGCCGACGTGGCCAAGACCGCGAGCATGGTCTACCGCCGCCGCTTCCTCTACGCCCGCGCCAAGACCTCCGCCTAGCAGCCCGTTGAAGAACGGCTGGTCTTCGGAGCCCGGCTGCGCCGGGCTCCTCGATCGCTAGGAGTTGCTTCGCAACTCCTGGCGACTCCGTTGCTCGTCGTTCGCGATGCTGACATCTGCTCGCTCCTCGCGCCTTGCCAACCGTTCTTCAACGGGCTGCTAGCGCGCGCGGAGGCTCAGCTCGGAGGTCTCGCCGGCTCGCGCGCTGAAGCGCAGCGGGTCGACGCCCAGGCTGGGGAATCCCCGGCGCAGCGCCTCCAGCTCGAGGGGGCCGGCGTCGACCTCCAGGGCCCACTCGCCGTCGTAGAGCTCCTCGATCAGGAATCGGCCCGCGGCGTCGGTGGTCGCCTGGCGGTGCGTGGGGTGCTGGACGCCGCGGACGTGGACCTTTTGCCCAGCCAGCGGGGAGCCCTGCGGGTCGAGGAGCTGCCCGCTGACGCGTCCGCCGAGGGGGACCGTCAGCTCCAGCTCACCGGGCAAGCGGACGCCGGCGACGTGCAGCACGCGGTGCTCGGCCCGGTCGCGCACGTAGACCTCGTAGACCCCGGGCGCCGCCTGCAGCTCTGCGTTGCCCTCGGCGTCGGCGACGACGTAGCCGACCAGCTCGCCGTTCCGGTAGAGCACGACCCAGCAGCCCCCCGCCGGCTCACCGCTGGTGCGCAGCACCCGCGCGCGGGAGGCGGCGGTCGCGACGTTCAGGTCCACGTCGTGGACCCCACCGGGGAGCAGCTCGACCTCCCGCTGGATCTGCAGGTTGGCCGAGCGGAAGGCCACCTTCACCCGCCCCGCGGGCAGACGCGCGGAGGAGCGGCCCTCCTCGGCGTCGAGGGAGAGAAGCGCCCCCTGGTGGCCGAAGCGGGTGACGGTGAGCTGGCCCCACAGCGGCTCGCCGTTGCGCCGGACCCTCACCCGCAACTCGGCGAGGGGCTGGAGGACCAGGTCCAGCTCCGGGGTCCGCGGCCCGAGCTCCAGCTCGACCGCGGCGCCCAGGGCCTCGGTGGTGGCGCGCAGTCGGTGGCGGCCCGCGGCGAGGCCCTCGATCTCGAACCGTCCGTCGGGTCCGCTGACCCCTACCCAGGGCTCGCACTCGAGCTGGACCCCGGCGAGGGGGCGACCGGCCGGCCCGCGCACGGTGCCCGCGATCCGACGCTCGGGCTCGAGGGCGGCCTCGAACCGGCGCAGCGCGCTGCTGCTCGCGGCGACCTGCTCCTGCTCGAAGGGGGCGTAGCCCGGGGCGGAGACGCTCACCTGGTGCAGGCCCTCGGGGAGGCTGCCGAAGGTCGCCCGCCCCTCGGCGTCGGTGGTCACCCGCTGGATTCGAACCTGGACTTCGGCGCCCTCCAGCGGTAACCCGCTGACGGCGTCGCGGACCTGGACCTCCAGGCGGGCCTCCTCCCGCAGACGCAGCACGACCCCCCGGGGGTCGCCGATTCGCGCGACCTGGACCTCGGCGGGGGCGTGGCCCGGCGCGGTCGCCTTCAGCTGCACCTGCTCCTGGGTGTGGGAGAGCTCGATCGCGAACCCTCCGTCCACCCCGGAGAGGTCCTCCACGGCTCCGGTGAACAGGCGGCCGTCGAGCACGGACACCCTCGCCCCCGCCACCGGGTAGCCCTGGGCGTCGAGCACCCGCCCGACGACCGCGCCTTCGTAGACCTCGAGGGACTCGAAGACGCCGAGCTCCAAGGCCAGGGCCTCGTCTCGCGCGGCCTCGTCCGTCCGCCCCATGCTGCGCAAGACCTCGGCGCGGAGCATGAACAGGCTGCCCTGGGACGGGTCCAGCGCCAGCAGGCGCTCGATCAGCTCCAGCGCCTCCTCCAGGCGGCCCCCGACGAGCAGCTCGTCCAGTTCGGCCACGGGGCTTCCGGGGCGACGCCCGGGGTCGTCCGCCCGCTTGGCGTCCCCCCCAGGCTCGTCGGCGGGGGCGGTCTCGAGGTGCGCGTCGTCCCTGCGCTGAGCGTCGCCGCTGCGCTCGTCGGCGGGGGCGGCCTCGGCTCGCGCGGGGCGAGGGGAGCCGGCGGCCCCGGGCTCCGCCGCGAACCGCTCCAGCTCAGGGGAGGCCGCGACGCTCCGGGCTCGCGCCCCGCACACGTCTCGTGCAGCCTGCTCGCCGTCGTCCAGCCAGGTCCAGAGACCCAGGCCGGCGAGGCTCCCCACGACCAGGGCTGCGGTTGCAGTGCGCACGCTCACCTCCTCCCGCCCCCTCTACGCAGCGGGGCTCAGGAACCGGAAACTACACCGCTAACCCTCGACCGCGCCGTCGAGTTCCCGGCGCGCGAACCGGAGCCAACGCGCGCGCCTACGCGAGCTCGAGGTTGGCGTCGCGGACCTCCTCGAACACCGTGCGCGGCGGGCCTTCGGGGAGCCGCCCGCTGGTGAGGGGCGAGGGCCGCGTCCGCGTCTGGCTGAGGGTCTCGAGGCGCGCGGCGACGTCGCGGAAGGCCGGGTCGCTCTGGTGGACCTCGAGGTAGAGCCGACGCGCGTCGTCGGCCTCGCCCCGCGCCTCGAACAGCTGGGCCACGCGGTAGAGCGCCTCGTGATACCCAGCGCTCCCCCGGGCGAGGCCCGTGCGCTGCGCGACCCAGCGCACCGCGCCCTCGGCGGCGGCGGGCTCGTCGGCGAGGCGCTCGCAGGCAAAGCCGTAGTAGCCGCGCTCCGGGGGCGTGCCGAGCTCGGCGCCCAGCAGCGCGATCGCCTGCTCGTGCTGCCCGTTCGCGGTCAGCAGCGCCGCGGTCGCCTGGCGCTTGCTCGGGTCGCCCTTTTGCTGCGCGATCTGCTGGCTGCGCCACAGCTCCTGGGCGCGCTCCCAGGCGGCCTGGGCCACCGGGTCCGAGGGCGTGAGGTCGAAGGCGCGCTTGAGCAGGGTGCGCGCGGCGTCCGCTTGCCCGGCGGACAGCGCCAGCAGCCCGGCCCGCTCGACCGCCCGCGCTGGGGCGGAGGCGGGCTGCACCAGGGGCTGGAACACGCGCAGCGCGGCCTCGTGGTCGCCCTGGGCCTCGAGCAGGTCGGCGCGGAACTCGGCGACCTCGAGGTCCTCGGGGCTCTCCTGGGCGTAACGCGCCAGCCAGGCCTCGGCGTCGCCGGGCCGGTCGAGGCGCTGGAACCCCCGCGCGGTGCTGATCACCAGGCCGCGGTCGAGGTCCGACTCGAGCAGCTGGGCCGCGCAGGCCAGGGCCGGCTCGAGCTCGAGGCGGCTCGCCCCCAGGAGCAGGGGGCGCAGGCGGTCGCAGGCGGTCTGCCAGCGGTTCGCGTGCCCCAGGGCGTTGCAGTAGGCGACCTGCAGCTCGACGTCGTGGGGGCTCTGGTCGGCGACGGGCTCCAGCGCGCGCACGGCGCGCAGGTGCTCGCCGTCCTCGCCCAGGAGCTGAGCGAGGAACAGCGCCAGCTCCCGGTCGCCGTGGCCCACCAGCCGCTCGCAGATCTCGCGCACGCGATCCCGGAGCTCGGCGCTGACCGCGGTCAGCTTGAGGTGCCGCAGCGCCTCCTCGGAGTCGCCGCGGTCGGCGAGGGCCTCGGCCAGGTTCAGCCGCGCGGCGAGGTCGTCGCGGTTGACCGCGAGCTGCGCCCGCGCCGAGCGGATTCGGCTGTCGTTGGCCTGCTCGGAGATTCGGTCGAGGGCCTTCTGCGAGCCGGTGTTGCCCTCCTGGCCCTCGCGCTGCTGGGCTTGCTCGAGGGCGTGCACGGCGCCGTCGAGGTCGCCGGCGAGGGCGAGGGCGCTGGCCAGGCGGTGGTGCACCTCGACCCCTTCGGCCCTGGCCTCCAACGCCCGCGAGAAGGCGCGGGCGCTGGCCTCGGCGTCGCCCTGGTCGAGGTAGGTCTCCCCCAGCGCGACGAAGTCCTCGGCGCTCGCCGTGTCGCCGGCGACCTGCAGGTGCTCGTCCGCGAGGGGCGCCGCGCCGAGGGCGAGGTAGGCCCGGGCCAGCAGCCGGCGGAGGTGGGGGGCGTCGAGGGTGTGGGCCGAGATCCGGTGCAGCGCGCGGATCGCCAGCCAGGGCCGGTTCGCTTTGAGGAACACGTCGGCGCAGGCCGCGCTGAGCTCGGCGTCGGCCCCGCGCTGGATGACCTGGGTCGCGAGGTCGACGGCGATCCGATACGGCGGCTCGAGGCGGGCGAAGAGCGCCGCGAGTGCCTGGGCTGCGGCCGCGCTGTTGCCGGCCCCCGCCTGCTGTTGGACCTGCTGGTGCAGCGACTCGAGGCCCGCGACCTCCCGCGACGAGGCGACCTGGCGCACGCGCTCCGCGGCCGCCGCGTCCCCTGCCTGCTGCAGCGAGGCGTCGAGGGCGTAGAGGTCGGTGAGCGTGCCCTCGGTGGGCGAGACGATTCGCTTCAGCGCCTCCGCGGCCTCGCGGGGGCGGCCGAGGGCGCGGAGGGTGGCCGCGTAGCCGCGCACGGCCAGGCGGTCCTGCGGATCGGTCCGCACCGCCATGGTGTAGGCGGTCAGCGCCTGTTGCGTCTCCCCCTCACACAGCAGCACCGCCCCCACGGCCGCGTGAGCGTGGGCGGAATACGGGGCCAGCTTGCGTGTGCTCTCGGCAAGAGCGCGCGCGGAGGGGACCTGACCCGCTTGCAGCAACAAGCGCACCCGCGCGGCGCGGCCCTCGGCGCCGACCCGGGCGAGGAACCCTTGCTCCTGGGGGTCGTCGTCGCGCTTGGGGAGCTGCACCCCGGCGGGGAGCGGGTAGCCCCCGGCCGGGGAGAACGCGGGGCGCGGTCCGCTCTGGTGCGCCGACGCCGGGGAGAACGCGGGGCGCGGTCCGCTCTGGTGCGCCGACGCCGGGGAGAACGCGGGGCGCGATCCGCTCTGGTGCGCCGACGCCGACCCGGGCGCGGGCGCGTCGGGGTGGGGTTTCTGGGGCGAGACGCCCGGCTGCGCGTAGGCTTGCTCTGTGGGCGGGTAACCCTGCGCCGGCGGGTAGCCCTGGGCCTGCGGGTAGCCCTGCTGCGGGTAGCCCTGCTGCGGGTAGCCCTGCTGCGGGTAGCCCTGCTGCGGGTAGCCCTGCT
>Ga0070726_10002046_pt1 | contig 18842 bp, 12 predicted proteins | sample tdAd471_FD_67275 | JGI IMG/M metagenome (GOLD analysis project Ga0070726, IMG submission 67275) | Marine sediment microbial communities from the Atlantic coast under amendment with organic carbon and nitrate - tdAd47.1 | ecosystem: Environmental > Aquatic > Marine > Coastal > Sediment | place... | reverse complement strand
CAGTGATTCGCAGCGACGCCGCTCCGCCCAGCGAGCGGGACACGCCGCATCTGGGGTCGGTCGTTTCTTACCTGAAGGACGTTGGCCGGTTTGAAGGCCCGGCGGCGACGGGACCTCTGCCGGACTTTGTCACGCTGCCGTGGAAGGCGTATCACCCGGCGGCGCCGGGCGGGGAGGCTCCGGGACAGCACGGCGGGTGGCTGGGACGCAGCTGGGATCCGTTTCTGCTGACCGGCGATCCGAACGCCCCGAACTGGAGCATTCCGGCACTGGCACTGCAGGATGGTGTGTCGGCGGAGCGTCTGGCGTCGCGGAGCCATCTGCTGCAGACGATCGATTCCCAGCGAACGGCACTCGCGGCGGCGGCGCAGACGATGAGTGCGCATCAGACAAAGGCGGTTGATTTCCTGACGTCGTCCGCGGTTCGTGAGGCGTTTGACCTGAGCCGCGAGTCCGACGAAACCCGCGAGCGGTACGGGCGGAACATTCATGGCCAGTGTGTGCTGTTGGCGCGGCGGCTGGTCGAGCACGGAGTCCCGTTCGTGAACGTGAACTGGCACAACGACGGGAAGAATTTCTGGGATACACACGGCAACAATTTCAACCGGCTGAAGAACGACCTGATGCCGCCGTCCGACCGGGCTCTGAGCGCGCTGCTCGACGACCTGCACGAGCGCGGTCTGCTGGAAGAAACGGTGATTGCCTGGGTGGGCGAATTCGGTCGCCGCCCAAACATCACCGCCGCCAATGCGGGACGCGAGCACTGGCCGTACTGCTACAGCGGCCTGCTGGCTGGAGGCGGAATTCGCGGTGGCGCGGTTTATGGGACCAGCGATGCTCAGGGAGCGTATCCCGCGACGGATGCGGTCTCGCCACAGGACTACGCGGCGACGATTCTGCAGGCACTCGGCGTCTCGGATGAGACGCTGCTGTATGACCGCCAGAACCGAGGCCACCGTCTCTATAGCGGGCGTCCGATCGCCGAGCTGTTCGGTTGAGACGCTGACTGGCGACCGCGCAGTGTGGCCTGCTTTCCGGGTGGGCTGGTTCTCGGCTGTGCGATGTGGCTGGGCTCGGATGCTGTCTCAGGACCGATCGGGGAATCGCTGTCGTAGCGACCGTCGCCAGACGGTGGGCTCTTCGCGCGAATTTCGCGGCAGCTGCATCGAACTACGCTCTGGCGAGCGTAGCGACGGAGGGAGTCCGAACTGTGATTTGCAGGCGGACAATCACGAGATGGCGCGCTACGCGGGGCAGGACGTGTCTCGGTTCGAGTGAGGTGTGTCGTCACTGCTGTCCACCCGGCGTTCGACTCGGCCAGGCACCTGGAACCGTCCACTTTTGAAAAATCTGTCCTCAGTCGACGCGTCCAGCTTGTGCGGTTGGTCAGATTGCGCTATCACACGTCGTGAGGTGTTCGCCTGATACGTGAGACTTTGAAGACACTCGGGTTGCAGTCTCTGTGTCGGTCGGGTCTGCTGGTGACGGCCCGTCCCGGCCTGATGGAACCGGTTCTCCTTCGGGAGGATCCGGACAGTGATTCCGGGGCGGGCCTTTGGTCTGATGATTCAGTGGCAGGTCGCGACGCTGGCAGGCCCTGGAAGAATGATCGCGTGATTCGCTCCAGAAAAATCGCCCGCCCCGGTTGCAGAGATCGTCCCAGGCAATGCCTGGAACAGGCGGTTGACCGGGGCGGGCTTCCCCACTTCTGGGATCGCATTTTTGCCCCGATTCGGCAAGAAAAACCGCTGCATTTCTGAAGAATTTCCGAGAGCGGCAGATTCTCGCCGCGAGCGTTCGGTGTGGCAGTGTTCGCATTCCTTCAGACGTCGAGATCGTCAACCAGTGCGGATTCTTCCATAATGATCCGGTATCGTTCGCCCGCGTCTTTGCCGAGCAGCTGGTGAAACGTTAAGTCCGCATCAACCTGACTTTCGATGTTGACCTGCAGCAACGTGCGGGTTTTCGTGTCGAGTGTCGTGTCACGCAGCTGCTGCGGCGTCATTTCGCCGAGACCCTTGAACCGCGTGACCTCGAATTTGCGGTTCGCCGCAAGGCCGGAGAGGACTTCTTCTTTTTCGGCATCGTCCTGTGCGTAGTGGACCTCTTTGCCGATCGTGATGCGGTACAGCGGCGGCTGGGCGAGGAACACGCGGCCCTGGCGGACGAGTTCCATCATGTGTCGGAAGAAGAAGGTCAGCAGCAGCGTGCTGATGTGGTAGCCGTCGCTGTCGGCATCCATCAGCAGAATGACCTTGCCGTATCGCAGCCGGCGAATGTCGAAGTTCGGACCGATTCCCGTGCCGAGTGTTTCGACGAGGTCGCTGATTTCCTGGTTACTCATCACTCGGGTCGTGTTCAGTGATTCGGTGTTGAGCACCTTGCCACGCAGCGGAAGGATCGCCTGTGTTCGGCTGTCGCGGCCCATTCCTGCCGAACCGCCAGCGGAATCACCTTCGACGATGAACAGTTCGGACTCGTCCGGCCTGGTCGAGCGGCAGTCGAGCAGCTTGCCGGGGAGCGTGACTTTCTTGTTCGAGACGGACTTTCGCTTGATCTCCTTGACGGCTTCCCGGCTGGCCGCGCGAGCCCGGGCGGCAAGGATGATCCGGCCAACGATGGCGTCGGCCGTGCTGCCGTTATTGTTCAACCAGGTTTCAACGCCAGCTCGCACCAGGCCTTCGACCTGCGCGGTGATCTCCGGATTGTTGAGTTTCTCTTTTGTCTGCCCCTGAAACATCGGGTCGCCCAGGAACACCGACAGGATCGCGCATGTTCCTTCACGGATATCTTCCGGGCCGATCGAAACACCCTTGGGCCGGATTTCATGGACCTCCATGTAATTCTTGACGGCCTTCGTGATGCCCGAGCGGAAACCGGATTCGTGCGTGCCGCCAGCGTGTGTCCGGATCCCGTTCACATAACTGCGCACCCAGGCGTCAGTTGACTCGGTCCAGCGCAGCGCAACTTCGACACGCGTGCCGCCGTCGAAGTCTTTCTCCGAACGAAACTGCTCGTCGTGGACGGGCTTGCGTTTCTCTTCGGACACGATTTTGTCGAGGTACGCGTTGATGCCATCCGGGTTGGCGAACTCATGCGTCTCCTTCCGGACCTCATCGTGAAAGATGATCTTCAGGCCGCCGTGGATGAACGAGATGTCTTCCAGGTGTCCGCGAATGACGTCGCTTTTGAAGTGCGTCGTGCGGAAGATCTTCTCGTCCGGACGGAAATGGATCACCGTGCCGTGGCCGCGGAACGGCTTGACCTTCTTCACGGGAGCTTTGGGAACTCCGCGTCGGTACGCCTGAAAATACTCGTGTCCGTCGCGATGGACGGTCGCTGTCATTTCGACTGACAGCGCGTTGACGACTGACGAGCCAACCCCGTGCAGGCCGCCGCTTCGCGTGTAGTTCTTGTCGGAAAACTTTCCGCCCGCGTGCAGTGTCGTGAGGATGACCTCGAGCGCCGACTTCTTGAACTTCTTGTGCTTGTCGACCGGGATGCCGCGTCCGTTGTCGCCGACCGTGCACGAGCAGCCGTCCTTGTGCAGTGTGACTTTGATTTCTGTGCAGTACCCGGCGAGGTACTCATCGACGCAGTTGTCGACGACCTCCCACAGCAGGTGATGCAGACCTTTGCTGTCGACGCCGCCGATGTACATCGACGGTCGCATGCGGACCGCTTCCAGGCCTTCAAGGACGTCGATATCGCTGGCGGTGTAGTTCTTCTTTTCGGCAACGGCTGTCATGGCTGGCGATCAGGTCCTTTGATCGGATGAGTTGGTTGGTTCGTCGGTTATCAGCAGCAGTGCGAGGTGTGTTGACCTGCTGTCGTCAGCTTGTGCTGTCTGCAGAAGGTGCGGGTGGCATTGGTTCGCCACAGTAGAGGCACGTCTTGCGTGTCGCTCGCGAGCGACGGTCACAGGCGGGGCAGGTCGCCGTTGCGGCTTCCTGCTCCCGAAGTCGCAGGTCGACCTCCTGAATTCGTTCAACGATGGTTTCGGGCGGCAATTGAAGCTGCTCGGTGATGATTTCACTCATGGCGCGACAGGCCAGCTGCAGTCGATCGAGTCGAACTTTGAGTTCATCGATTTCCCGTTCGAGTCGGGCATTGTCGCGGGCGGCCTCCTGCCGCATTTCCTCGGTACGCTGGGGACCGACTCCGGCCTGGTATCCATCAAGACCGAACAACAGAAAATCGTCGACATCGAAATTCATAGCGGTCTCATCTTCTGGCAATCTGGATCTGTGACCTGCGAAAGGTCGTGTCTGTCGGGCGAACGGCGAACGGCATGTCGCCAGCCCAGATCACTCTTCCATTGCGGCCCAGTCGACGAGTTCAATTGGTTCGGGGACAAGTGACGCGAAGTCGTTTCGCTGGCTGGTCTTCACGCCCTTGCCGCCTCGCGAAGTGACGTTGTACTTCATCTGTCCGAAGCTCAAGGGTGTGCCGTTTGAGTTGACGACGTGCAGCGTGTCGCTGGGGCGGGCGAGCAGTTTCGCGCCGAGAACGCTGTCTCCTTTCTCCATCTTGATGCCTCGCACGCCAATACCCGGACCCGACAGGATCGGCACTTCATCCAGTGAGAAGTGAATGATTCGGGCCTTCTCCGAGGCGAGGAACACCGTCTGGTGATCGCGAATCAGTTCAACATGAGCCACCTGGTCGCCCTTTCGCAGACGACAGTACTTGCGTCCGGTACGGGTCGACGCGGGCCGGAAAGAGCTGAGCGAAACGCGCATGACCTGTCCCGATGCGGTTGCGACCAGCAGGTGCGGCAGCGACGTCGGATCGTCTTCAGTTTCGTCCGCCGGAGTGAACCGTGAGTCCGTCGAGAGCGCGGCGATGATTGACGCGCCATCTGCCATGCGCACGTGCTTTGCGAGCGGTTCACCGTAACCGGATGAAACCGGAATCTGATCAATGCTGACCGTGTACGCGACGCCGTCGCTGGAGAAGAAGATCGCGGTGTCGACCGTGCTGCCGGGCAGGACATCGAGCACGCTGTCGCCTTCGCGAACCCGCGTGCTTTCCACCTTCGCCAGCCGGCCAACGCGTTTGACCCAGCCGTCGCGTGTGACGACGACGTTGGTGTTCTCCTTGACGATGTAAGTGTCGGCGGAGAACTCGGTGATCTCGTCGGACGAGCCGAGTCCGGTGCGCCGCTTCGTGGCGAACTTCTCGCCCAGTTCGCTGAGTTCGTCTTTGACGACCTTCCACAGTTTGGCTTCTGACTTGAGGATGCTGCGAATGCGGCGCGCCTGTTTTTCCTTGTCGGCCAGCTCCTCGCGAATGTCGTCGATCTCCAGCTGCGAAATGCGGTACAGCTGCAGTTCGAGGATCGCCATCGTCTGAATTTCGTCGAGCGGGAACTCTTTCATCAGCTTCTGGGCGGCGTCCTGTTTGCCGCTGCTGGCACGGATGATTTTCAGCGCCCGATCCAGTCCGTCGAAGATGATGCAGAAGCCTTCGAGGATGTGGATGCGTTTCTCAAGCTGAGCGAGCTGGTACTGAAAACGCTTGCGAACCGTTTCCTGACGGAACTCCAGGAAGTACTGCAACATCTCGACGAGGCTGGCGCGCTGCGGGGCGAGCAGTCCGGAGTCGTCCGGGACGAGACACGTCGCGTTGTATGAGAAATTCTGTTCGAGGCTCGTGTGCTTATAGAGGTAGGCCATCACGGCTTCGGGATCAGCACCGGACTTGAGTTCCAGCACGATCCGCAGGCCCTGGCGATCGTCGGTTTCATCGTTGACCTCGACGAGCTGTGGCAGTTTGCGGCTGGCGATGACGTTGCCGATTTCCGCCGCCAGCGGCCCCGTGTTGACGTTGTACGGCACTGAGTAGATGACGACTCGGTTGGCGACTTCCTTGCGGCGTTCCTTATCGAGCCGCCATTCCCCACGAACTTTGACCGAGCCGCGGCCCTCTTCGTACATCTTCCGCATCTCGGTGCGGTCCGTGACGACGCGTCCGCCGAGCGGAAAGTCCGGACCTTTGATGTGCTTCATGATCTGAGCGACGGTCGCATCCGGAGCGTCGATCAGATGCACACAGGCCTTGATGACCTCGCCGAGATTGTGCGGCGGGATGCTTGTCGCCATGCCGACTGCGATGCCCTGCGTCCCGTTGACGACCAGGTTGGGATAGCGGGCCGGCAGGACGACCGGTTCCTGAGTCGCTCCGTCATAGGTCGGCCGCATCTCGACGGTGTCGAAACGCAACTCGTTCATCAGATGTTCGGCCAGCTGCGTCAGTCGCGCTTCGGTGTATCGCGGAGCGGCGGCTGGCAGCCCCATGACGGAACCGAAGTTGCCCTGTCCGTCGATGAGTGGTTCACGATAGGTGAAGTCCTGTGCGAGCCGGACGAGCGCGTCATAGACCGCCTGGTCGCCGTGCGGATGGTAATTACCGGTTGTGTCACCGCTGATCTTCGCGCACTTTCGCGTCTTCGCGTCGTGAGTCAGCCGCAGGCCGTCATACATCACGTACAGGATGCGGCGCTGCACCGGTTTCAGGCCGTCGCGGACATCTGGCAGCGCGCGCGACTGGATGACCGACATCGCGTAGTTGAGATACCGCCGTCGCGTTTCCTGGCTGATGGAAACGTACTCGCGATGGTCGCTGTCCTGCTGGCTGGCGACGTTCAGTTTCTCGAAGCTGTCGTCCGCGCCTCCGTCCGGCTGGTCGAGTTTCGCTCGCTGGACGCCGGGCTTCTTCGTCGTTCGCTGCTTTGCTGCTGCCTTCGGTGTCTGCGCCGACTTCTTCGTCGACCGGGCGGGCTTCCTGCCGACGGTCTTCTTCTGGTTGCTGCTCCGCGACGACGCGCTCGGCTGCTGCTTCGACGACGACTTGCGACTCCGTGACGTGGCCTTTTTCTTCGCCAAGGGTTCCCTCCACAGGCAGGCTGGCGGTGCTGATTGTCAGGTGGCTGAGGGGCGCTGGCCGGGCTTTCCGGACGACCGCTTCAGCTTGTGCAGCTTGCCGGAATGGGCACGCCGCGAAGCGCGAAAGTTTAACGGTTTCGACGAGTTTCTCTACTGGACGGGATGCTCGGAATCTACGCGTCGAAACGGCTGTCGGGATTGTAGGACGGGTCGTAAGTGCCTGACTGGTAAGGGATTCGGGAAAGGCGGCAGAATCGTCTCGAACCTCAGGAAATGATTCACTGGAGCAATCCGGCACGACCGAATTGCTAAGTGCCTGGTCGTGCCATGCGAGGTCTGAGGCCTCGGCAGGCCGGCCATCAGGAGGCAAGCACAGGCCGTTCTGGCTCCGGCCAGAGGCACCCCGAAACGCACGGAGGGAATCATGTTTCGCAAGTCACTCGCAGCGCTGATCGCGCTGTCGCTGAGTGCTCTGGGGTCAGCCCAGACATTCGCTCAGAACCAGTTGCCGTACCTGCCAGCGCCTGCTCCGCAGGGGCAGGGTTACCCAATGGTCGCTGCCCGCAGCGCGATGTACCCGATGGCTCCGCAGCAGCAGCGGCAGGCCGCTCCGCAGCAGGGTTATCCGTATCTTGGAGCCCCGCTGTACCCGTGCCCGCTGCCGAACATTCCAGTGCAGGTGGGCGGCACGCAGATCACGAATCCGGCATTCGCTCCGCACGAGATGCTGTACGCTCACAAGTACCGGGCGATGTACGGCCCGTTCTTCTATCGCGTCAAAGGTTCGTGGATCTGGACTCCGTTCGGCATCGAATCTCACGACAAGTGGGAACTGCAGGGGACCGAAGTGAAAGTGAATTACAAGTCGCGAATCTCGCCGTTCTCCGGCTTCATCGCGCCTCGCTAGTCAGAGAGCGCCGCTCGGCGATGGGATGGTCGCCGAAGCCCGCCGCGATGATGGGTCGCCAGCGAGGCTGACTCGTCACGAAACCCAACATGCCCGATTCAAGGAAGAGAACGATGCTCGGTCGATTTCGACAGTTTCAGATTCGGCTGGCGGCTGTGGCCTGTTTCAGTCTGCCGGCAGTGACCTTCGCCCAGGACAGTGTTCCCGCCCCGCCTCTGCCCACTGACGAGGCCGCAGAGCAGGCTCCGGCCGCGGCGCCTGCGGCCGAGGAAGAAGCGCCGGCTGCCGATTCGGCTGCCGCTGATGACGGAGTAGCTCGCGTCCCTGTTGCCGGCTGTCGACCCGGCGGCTGCGCTCCCGGAGCCGGTTGCCGGCCCAACGGCCAGTGTGGAGATGCCGCCTGCCGCTCGGGTGCCTGTGCGACGAACGGTTGCAACATGGGCGGCGCTGCCTGCAACGGAATGCCGTGCCTGACGTGCCCCAGCAATTGCGTGAGCCCTGAAGTCTGCATGGGACGCGGCTACACGATTGGCGATCTGAAGCGCGATCTGCATGGCCTCAAGTGCCGCTGCGGACTCGATGGCGGCCATGGCGGTGGGATGGCTCACGACTGGTGGTGCAATCAGCAGTACAAGTCGAACTGTCGCCGCGCTTACCGCAATCAGGTCTTCAACGCGTGGATTCACAACAAGCTGAACTACTTCATTCCCAGCGGCTGCTGCGGCGAAGGCTGCCCTCCGTTCGGTGAATACAAGCGAGTGTACGCCGCCGATCCCAGCTACTACGACCAGCGGGATACTCGCCTGTACGCGGCTCCGGCGACGGGAGTTCCGACGGCCATCCCGCTCGCGCCGAACGTTCGGTACCAATACAACTACAGCTGGGGGACGCCTTCCAGCCGTGTGACTCCGATTTCCAACCTGTCTCCGCGGCGTCGCTGATCAGTGACCCCGCCAGGCGGTGTGTCCTCAGCAGGGTGAGTTGGCCGGCATCGGACCGGACGGTCGATTCGACAAAGGCCCTCACTCCGGGATCCTCAACCGACTCAGGAACTCGACCATGAAGATTCGATACTCACTTCCCATGACCGTTCTGACTCTGCTGAGTCTGGCGGTGTTTGGCAGCGTGGCTCAGGCGGAAGACGACGGCGTCGCTTTCGTCGGGGGCGCGCAGGCTGGCGGCCAGCCGGTTTATATGGTCGCTCCCAGCCATCAGCGGCAGCCTCCCAATCCAACCTACTGGACCTGGATGCCGTGCCCGTTTCACGGAACCTGCAATTACTGTGCTGACACTAACTGCCCCGGCGGTAAGGGCATGTGGGTGCCGCCGGCTGTCCGCTGGGCACTCGACCCCGACTACTATGCCGTCTCGCCGGACTACGGCTGGTCGCCTCCAGCGAAGCACGCGATCCCGCGTCGCAACGTGACCTACCAGCAGTACTACCCCACAACGTGGTATGGCCAGACGACGAACCGGAAGGTCGCTGCAAAGCGATATCCGATCATCGCCACGCCGACCGACACGGCTCAGATGGGGTACAACTACCAGCACGTTCCGACCTGGCAGCCGAAGAACATTCTGCCGAACCCGCCGCATCCGAAGACGTGGCATGTGCGGCACTGTATTCCCGGTGCGGACGGAACTTACACTCGCTGGGTGCCGCTGGCCGACGTTTACGTTCCGCTGGATCAGATTCCGACGGAGGCCGCTCCGCAACCCGTTGAAGCGGCTCCGCAACCGGTCGAGCCGCAAGAGGCGAAGCCGGCCGCCCCGCCTGCTCCACCGGAAGCCCTGAATGTCCCGGCGGCTGGCGGTGAAGTTCGTCGAGCGGGCTTCAAGGCCGAGTGAGGTCTGCAGACTTTGCGTGAGATTCGGACGGGAAACCGTCCAACGGAACTCGCTCCGTGCGAGTGCTCCTCCTGTGCGAAGCGGCCGGATCCTGTGATCCGGCCGCTTTTCTGCGCGCCTGTGGGAATCAACAATGCCGGCGCATTCCATTCGCTTTGGTGAAGGGCCGCCGTGTCCGATTCCTCAACCGTGTCCGATTCCTCAATAGCGCCGTCAGTCTCTGATGCCGATCGGCGCCAGCTGGCACGCGTGGCATGCCTGCTGAGAGTGGTGGGAATCGCCGACTGCCTCGCCGTCGTGGTGGCCTTCCTGCCGTGGGACATCATTGCTGCGATGCACTCTGCAATCGGAGCTGGCGAACTGACACGGGAGCCGACCGTCGAGTATCTGGTCAGATCCGTGTCGTTACTGCATGCGATCTTTGGAGCGATGCTTGTTCTGCTGTCCGCCGACGTGACACGATACCTCGATCTGATTCGTGGCCTGGCGAAGCTGCTGTGTCTCGCCGCGATTCTGCTGGCAGTTGTCGATCAACAGTCCGGCGTTCCACTCTGGTGGGCGATCGCCCAGTGTGGCGGACTTTTGGGCATGGGGCTGTTTCTGTCGTTGTCGTGTCGTCCACTCAACAATGGGCCGGGGAGTCCGTCAGCATGAAGTCCGTCGTCGCAGTTGGGTTTCTCGTCGCTCTGTGCGGAGCAGTCCCTGGTCCAGGTCGAACGGCGGGTGCGGACGATTCCGCCGCGCTCCGCGATCAGGCCCGCAAGGTACTTCAGCGGGCGACAGAGTTTTACCATGGCAAGGTCGCTCGGCATGGCGGCTATGTTTACTACTACTCGCCGGACCTGAGGCGGCGTCTGGGCGAGGGAGTTGCGAGCGAGGATCAGATCTGGGTGCAGCCGCCGGGGACACCGACTGTTGGACTCGCCCTGCTGAAGGCTTTTGATGCGACCGGCGAGGATGCGTACCTCGACGCCGCGACCGACGCAGCAGTTGCACTGATTTACGGTCAGCTGGAATCAGGAGCCTGGACGAACTGCGTCGACTTCGATCCGCGAGGGGAACGCGTCGGACGGTATCGCAACGGCAAGGGGCGTGGCCGGAATTTCTCATCGCTGGATGACGGGCAGAGTGAAACGGCGATTCGCTTCCTCATCGCCGCCGACAAAGCTCACAGCTTCGGGCATGAGCAGATTCATAAGTCGGTTCGCGTGGCGCTTGATGCGCTCCTCGCTGCGCAGTTCGACAATGGAGCGTTTCCGCAGGGCTGGGATGAAGTTCCCGTCAAAACCAGGCAGCCGATCATCAAGGCGAGTTTCCCGGATTACGACTGGCGGACCGAGGGCCGCATCAAGGAGTACTGGGACATGTACACGCTCAACGACGGGCTGGCTGGAGATGTCTGCGAGACGCTGATCGCTGCTCATCGAACGTACGGTGACGAGCGTTATCTCACGGCGATTCGTCGGCTGGGAGACTTTCTGCTGCTTGCCCAGTTGCCGGAACCTCAGCCGGGCTGGGCTCAGCAATACAGCTACGAGATGCACCCAATCTGGGCGCGGCGGTTTGAACCGGCTGCGGTGGCAGGCCGCGAGTCGCAGGACGCACTCAAGACGCTGCTGACAATCTGCGGGTACACCGGCGATGCGAAGTATCTTGAACCAGTGCCCCGAGCGCTTGCCTGGCTGAAACGGTCGCTGCTGCCCGACGGGCGGCTGGCTCGTTACTACGCCCTGGAAACCAACCGTCCGCTGTACATGACAAGGAGCGGGCGAAATTACTCGTTGACCTACGACGACTCAAAACTGCCGAGTCACTACGGCTGGAAGGTGGCCTCCGAGATCCAACAGATCGAGAGCTGGTACCAGCGTGCGAAGGCTGGCAACGGAACGGCAGTGACAAGCCGCAGCGACGATGCCGATCTCGAAGCGCGGGTGCGATCGATCGTGCAGTCGCTTGATGGCGAGGGCCGCTGGATTTCAACGTTCCAGGGAGAGCCGCTGCCTGGTCAGCCGAAGTTCCGAACCGGTGACGAGTACATCTCCAGCGCGGTGTTCAGCGAGAACGTCGAAACGCTCAGTGACTTCCTGGGGCAGCAGCGCTGAGGTCGTCTGATTCCGGCGGAAGTGTTCGAAACGAAAGTCTCCGAAACGAAAGAGGAGAGTCGGACACGCGACGCATTCGGCAATCGGGTGGCTACGGAAATTATTAACGCGACAGTTAAGTCTGGTCTTGCAGAAGATTAACCCGTCTGCGCGAAATACGTGTCGCAGGAGCACTGTTCTGGTTTCAAGACGAAGCCGTTGCCGGACAGGCTCAGCAGTTGGTTGACGAACCCGTCCGGCAGTTCTCTGGAAGGAGACGTACCAGAGGCAGATTCGGCCACACTGGCTGGTCGGTTGCTGATCCATAGGTGATCACGATCGGCATGCTGAATGGAATGTCCGTCGCATCAGAAGGAGGATCGTCATGGCCGTGCTGAAAGTCGTGGAACTGGTGGGGACGTCGCGGAAAGGCTGGGAAGATGCTGTTCAGCAGGTCTTCCGGGAAGCGTCCGATTCGCTGCGAAAGATTCATGGTGTCCGGGTTGTGCATCAGGCGACTCGCCTCGCCGCCGGGCGGGTTCGCGAGTATCTCGCGACGTGCCGCGTTGCCTACGAACTCGAAGAGGGAGGCCATCTCCCCGCTGACCAGGCTGTTGAGCGTGCGGTGCGAGTCCAGACTTCAGTGTGAACGAAGTCCGGGCAGCTGGTGAAAATCCGGGGTAACTGGTCGAAAACTAAAACGGGACGCTCTCCAGCCAGGGAGAGCGTCCCGTTTTTCTTGTTGGCACCACCACGAGTTGCCTGGTCGGCAGTTTCGGTCGGTCGGCGGTTTCGTACGACGACCGTCATTCGGTGCCAGCCTGCTTTGACCAGCGATCGGCGAGGTATTGAGCTGCCGCGTACTCAGGCGCTGATGAATCGATCGTCTTGAGAAACGCCGTTGCGCGACGCTGCTGATTGTCGTTCGCGAGTGCGACGGCTGTGAGCAGTCGAGCGGTGGCGACGAACTGGCCGCTGTTCGGCTTTCGGAGATAGCGATCAAGTTCTCCCGCAGCGGACTTCCAGTCGCGTTTCTCAAACAGGCAGGCCGCCTTCCAGAACTCGGCGGCTTCGCCTGCCTGCAGATGTGCTCGCCGGACTTCTTCCGGAAGGCCAAGTGCCAGCCGCGATTTGATCGCCATGTTGCCTGAGCCGAACTGCGAAGCAATCTCGGGAGGCAGTGATCGCAGCACGTTCTCATCGATCGTGGGAGGCAGCGGGCTGAAGCCCTGAATCTTGATGTAAAGTTCGATGGCGTCGGACGTGCGGCCCTGCAGCTGGCTGGTTCTCGCTTTCAGCAGATATCGCCAGCCGGTTCCGACGGTGAGTTTCGGGACGCGGATCTGCTCGTTGACAACCATGAGTTCGGGGCCGACTGCCGTAATCGGGAGCGGTGTCTGAAAGGCACTCTTCAAGTCGTTGAGCTGTCGCTTCTGTTCGGCCGACATTGTGGCGTGCGCCTCGCGGCGTTGTTCCGGCCAGAGCCAGACGCCGATCTTCTCGGGTGGAATGAGGCTGCTCGCGGAGTCGCGAACGGCGTTCAAGGCACCGTCCTGATCACCTGCGGAAACCAGAGGCCGGTACAGCGTGACGGACTGATCTCCGGTCAGTGCTTCACTGAGGCCCTCCATGCGGCGCGACCAGAGTGTTGTGTCACCGATAATTCTGAGCGTGGCCTGACCGAGCGCTTCTGCGGTGACGGGATACGGTTGCGTTTCGGAGTCGAGCTGTCGGAAGACTGCGTCACTGGAAACCGCCTCCGACAGGCGGGCCGCATTCTGGGGAAGAGCCGCTTGTGTCGAATCGTCGTCCTCGTCCAACGGCGGCACCGGCAGCCCGAGGATCACATCAAACAGGTGCAGTTCATTGTCGAGCAGCACTGCAACCAGTCGGACCTGCTGTTCAGACTCCGCGGCGTCGCCAGTTGACGGCGAGTCCGTCCCGTTCGGCAGGGCGATCATGGCTGCGGGGATTTTCAGCTCGTGGAGCAGAGTCGCGAAGATCCAGGCACGGTCTGCGGCCGAGCCGCTGCCGAAGAACGCCGACTCGAACGGACTCAGCGGCAGGCCTCCGACTGAGTCCGCCGTGAGTTGCACGGTGTGCATGGCGTAATAGAACAGCCCGAAGACGCGGCTCGTAGGCGAACTGTCGCGGGTTCGCAGATTTGAGACCGCCTGTTGAGCCCAGATGGCGTCGCGGGCGTGCGTGGCGTCTCGCGTGACAAAGCGTCGTCGCAGGACGCGGTCGACGAGTTCTTCATCGAGTAGTTCGGCCAGGTCCTCGCGCAGCAGTTCTTCATCAACAAGCGGGTTCAGGCGGTCGGCCAGGTCGGCGTCAGCCCAGTCGTTGAGGCCCGACAGGGGGAGGTCAACCGGAACGTTGATGCCAAACTCGTCGGGCTGCAGCTCTTCGATGCAGCTTTCGAGCGACACGACCGCTCGCGTCTCATCGGACGAGTTGCTCGACTTGCCGCTGGGGCCGCCGGACGTTGTTGAGGTTGACGAATTGCAACCCGCGACCACGCTGCACGAAATCAGCATGGCAAGAGTGAGCCAGAACTTTGCGGTTCTCACACAGTTGCGGAAGGGTGAGGTGAAATGTGGCGCGTCGGACATATCGTCACCGTCAGCGAGACGTTGGGATTGTGGTGCGGAACTTGATTGTGAGCACTGCTGAGTCCCTCGGTCGAGGGAGCTACTGCGTGTCGGCTTCGCATTCGAGGATCGTGTCCCGCAGTCGGACCAGTTGCTTGAGCAGTCGCGGAAGATTCTCGAGTTTCACCATGTTCGGGCCGTCGCTTTTCGCGTTGTCCGGATCGGGGTGGGTTTCGATGAAGACTCCGTGACAGCCTGCGGCGACCGCGGACCGGGCAACAATCGGGACCATCTCCCGCTGGCCACCCGTCGTCGCGCCGCCGGGCATTTGAACGCTGTGAGTGGCGTCGAAGATGACGGGGGCTCCGGTCGCGTGCATGATCGGGATGCACCGCATGTCATTGACCAGGCGACCGTAGCCGAAGGTTGCTCCACGTTCGGTCAGCAGGATGTTCGTCTGGCCGGCCTCTTCGCATTTCCGCACGATATGAACGGTATCTTCCGGCGCGATGAACTGCGGCTTCTTGACGTTGATGATGCTGCCGTGCTTGAGCGTGGCTTCAGCGGCGGCCTTGATCAGGTCCGTCTGCCGTGCGAGGAACGCCGGGATCTGAATGATGCTGCAGACCTCGGCGGCCGGATCGGCATGGAACGGCTCGTGGATGTCGGTGGTGACCGGCAGGCCCGTTGTGGCTTTCACTCTGGCCAGAATTTCGAGCCCGCGTTCGAGACCGGGCCCGCGAAAACTGTGAATGCTTGTCCGGTTCGCCTTGTCGAAGCTCGACTTGAAGACGAGCGGGATGCTCAGTTCCGCCGCGATTTCGGCCAGGCGTTTGGCGACGTCGAGGATGAACTCTTCACTCTCGATCACGCAGGGGCCGGCGATAAACAGCAGCGGGCATCCGGTACCGCAACGGTACTGATCAATGCTGACGGGATCGGCGGGCACGTCTGGTCCTTCCGTTCTTGCTGAACCTCGGCCTGCGAAACGTTTCCGCGTTCACGCAGTCAGGGGCGGCATCCTGGCGTCAGGGAAACGCCGACGTAAACGTCGGGGCGAAGAGGAATTCCGGGGCGATTTCGGGATGTGAATCCTGACGTGTTCGTTACTGCTTCGCGGCCGATGCAGGCTGAACCGGGACGACCTGAGTTTCCAGAACCTTGCGTGTGGCGTCGTCCTGGAGGAACGCAATCAGCGACAGCGACTCCAGATCAAGCGGCATGGAAGTGAACTCGAGGCCGAAGTTCTGTTCGTAGTTCGTCAGGTAGGCGTGCAGGGCGTCGCGCACTTCGGTCATGTTGACCGTGCCCTGCCAGCTGAGCTTCCCGTCGGCAGGAGAGATGCCGCGATCGCCGCCGATCATCTTGCGGGCGACCATCGGGTGAGTGCGGATTCCGGTGAGGCTGCGGAAGGGAACATCGTTTTCTGCGAGCACAATTCGCAGTCGCAGCTGATCGTTGCTGAGGTCCGCTCCGTCGACGTTTGCACTGATCTCGATCGTGTCGTCCGTGCGGGTGGCTGAAAGAGCGATCGAAATACCGGTGTCCTTCGAGTACTGCTCGGCCAGCATGTTCCGGAGGTCGTTGTAGCGAGCCGGGGCGTCGGACACGGTCCCGACGATGCCGCCAACCGGTGTGCCGTCAAGGAACAGGCTGGGCGTGCCCGCCGCGCGGTAATAGTTGAAGAAGCGGGCTTCGTTGTCCTCGTTGGTCAAGGGGTCGTGCTGCGGAACGTGCAGGTGGTATCGCAAGGCGACAACCATCGATGCTGGATACGTGCGATCCAGCCCGGCGAGGGCCGTGTCCGCCGTGATGCACATGGGGCTGCGGGCGCCGGTGAAAAGTTCCAGCAGGACCGTATGCGTTCCGGAGTCTGCCGGCCGCTCATCGAATGTCTCGGTCACAAAGTCCAGCAGGTTCTCGTCGTATGATTTCTGAATGAAATCGTCGAGGCCTTCGGTGCTGCCGTGCTTGTCTTTCCAGAGTTGCGACAGTCGCTCCGTGGGCAGGATTTTCTGGACAGCACTCTGACTGTAGCGTTGCTGCAGGATGCGTTCCTGCATGGGCAGGGCGACCAGTTCGGCATACAGCTCGATGGCCCGATCCGTGTTTCCGTCTTTTCGTGCCCGGTCCGCGAGGGCGAGGATCAGTGACGGTTCGTGAGGCCGCTCCTCAAGCAGTTCCAGCGCCTGTGTCTCAGCGCGTTGTTTGTCTTCCTCGGTCTCCGAGTCGAAGAGGTCGAGCGTCTGGCGGAACCGGCATTCCAGCGTGACCTGTTTCACCTGCGTCTTGAGGCTGGCGAGTTCCGGGTCTTCATTGATGGCCGCCTTGACTTCGTCCGCCCGCGCCAGGCACCAGTCTGGATAGGCACCGCCGGCACCCATGATGACGAAGGTCTGGACCATCGCGATGCGTTCGAGTCGCTCAGTCCAGGTGCCCTGCTGCTGGCAGTACTCGTCAACCAGCTTCGTCAGCTGTTCGCCGCTTGCGTCTTTCTGAGCTGTTACCTGGATCAACTGTTTCCACGCAATGCCGGCGATGGGGCTGGTCGGATACTTCTCGACGAACAGCCGCGTGTCTTCATCCAGAACGGGGGACGTGCCGAGCCTCATCATCTCTGCGGCTTCCGGCAGTGCCACAAACTTCGGGATTCGCACGAAGGTCCGTTCGTTGGTGGGGATCAGCCGAGCGGACTGTGCGCTGCCGTTGGCAAAGACGATCGATCCGACCACGGCCCCGTTTTCCGCCTGCCGGCCTTCAAAGAGAAACGCCCGGTTGCCGTCTTCACGCGTCCCCTCAGCAGTCACCATGTCGCCGTCAATCGAGCCGTTCAGTTTCGAGGCGACTTCGAACTCTTCCCGGGCCGAAACAATTTCGAGGCTGTCCTCGACGTCGTCTTTGCCTGGTTCGAAGTGCAGCAGCACGACCGGTCGTTCACCAAGCTGCGGTGGAACGTTCTGCTCCTGGGGAGGCACCATGTGGAAAACGTGCAGCAACCAGTTGCCGGCCAGTCCGTCCCGTTCGGGCCAGGCCGGTTTGCTGGGGGCCGATGCAATCGGATCCGAAAGCGTTCTGGTCGAATCGGCAAGGGCCTCGGCGACTGCGTCGCCACCGGCATCGGCGGTCTCGCTCGCGCCGGCATTCGGCTGCCCGTCGGTGGTGACGGTCTCATTGCCTGGCGAGGCGGGAGAGCTGGTCGTGGTCGAATTGTCTTTGCCGCAGCCGGACAGAATTGAAAGCGTCAGGATGAGCATGCAGACGCTCAACAGGCGGGACATGTCGAGAATTCCTGTTTGAAATAGCCGTGAAGATTTGGAAACAACGATGCGCGCAGGTCTTGGTCGCGAGCCGGACTGCGCTGAAAGATGACTGCGGAATCGCGTCGCTGCGGCAGAACTTGCATGAAAAGGTGGTATTTCAGCAGCGCGACGCTTACGTCGGAAACGGAACCGGTGCGGGATTCTATCGGCAGGTTCGACGGCGAACGAGGCAAACCCGAGTTAGCGGCTGGACCCGGTCCGCAGGCGAAGGAAGGCATCGAGAAACGACGCGCCGAGAAGCAACTCGTCGAGAATCAGCGCCGGGATGAAACGTCCCGGCCCATTGTGTTTTCCGCAGCACGGACGGTGAGGTTCATTCGGGGACAAAGTCGATCCGGGGACCACGACGGCAAGCAGAATCCGCACGCTGGTTCTGAAGCGTCTCTAAACGGGCCAGCGCGGCGCCAGCTCTCCGGCTTTGATCGTGCCGCCCTGAATCACGGCGATGAATCCCGAGCGGTCTTCAAGCAGCGAGATGTCGGACGCGACGTCGCCGTCCACAACCAGCACATCAGCGAGTTTGCCGGTTTCGAGCGTCCCGACATCCTCACCGTTTCCGCAGATTTCGGCGCCGGTCTTCGTTGCACACTTAATCGTGTCGAGCACGCTGAAGCCGACGTCGTTGACGAAGAACGTCAGTTCTTTCGCATAGTCGCCGTGCGGGTTCCAGGCGAAACCGTAGTCGCCGCCCATGCCGATGCGGCCTCCGGCAGCGAGCAGTCGCCGACAGCTCTCGGAGCCGCCATCCAGAGTCTCCTGGTGACCATCGATGACCGCCTGCGGCATCCCGATCTCCGGGCCGTGATCGACACTGGCCTTCTCGAAATACAACGCCGGGACGACCGGCACGTCACGCTCGAGAATCAGCTCAATGCACTCGTCGTCGAGAAACGTGCCGTGCTCCAGAGCGTCGTAGCCGGCTCGCAACGCGTTCCTGATTCCCTCAGTCGCTCGGCAGTGGCCGGTCACTTTGAGGCCGTGGTTATGTGCCGTCTGAACGACCGCGTGCATTTCCTCAAAGGTCATGCAGAGTGTGTGATGGTCGTTGAGGTCGGGCGATGCCGCGTCGCCAGTCGGGTACGTCTTGACCCACTCGACACCGTCCTTGACGAGCTTCCGTACTGCCGCCCGCGCCTCGTCGGCTCCATTGACCAGCAGGACCAGGCCTTCCATGCCGATCTTGCGGAAGTCCGGGTTCCAGTCCA
>Ga0070726_10002045_pt1 | contig 18844 bp, 17 predicted proteins | sample tdAd471_FD_67275 | JGI IMG/M metagenome (GOLD analysis project Ga0070726, IMG submission 67275) | Marine sediment microbial communities from the Atlantic coast under amendment with organic carbon and nitrate - tdAd47.1 | ecosystem: Environmental > Aquatic > Marine > Coastal > Sediment | place... | reverse complement strand
TGCTGGCGCTGAGCGGCCTGCTTACCAATTCCGCATTGTCAGCCCAATCCTTATACTTTCCTCCGGCCATCGGTCATTGGGAAGAGATAGATCCCTCCTCTGCAGGCTGGAATGCCGAGCGGCTGTCTGCGGCGCTTGATATTGCTGGCGAACGCAACTCCAGTGGAGTGCTCGTCCTCTACAACGGTCGCATTATGGCCGAAAGATACTGGGAATTGGAAAATCCCTCCAGGCGCTATCGAAACTTCCTGCAGGGTCGGGACGACCACGGTCGTGCCATCGAGGATGTGGCTTCTGCACAAAAAAGCATCGTGGCCGTGCTGACCGGCATGGCGCAGGAACGCGGTCTGATCAACATCAATGATCCGGTCAGCGAGTACCTGGGTGAGGGCTGGAGTCAGGCAACCTCGGCACAGGAAAACGCTGTTACCATCCGTCACCTGTTGAGTATGAGCAGCGGCCTGGCAACCGATTTGAGTTACTCTGCCAGCGCGGGGGAGGAATGGCTGTACAACACACCAGCCTATCACTTCGTAATGCGCATTCTCGAAGAGGTAACGGGGAAGGATCGAAATCAGTTGACTTCTCAGTGGATCACCAGACCCTTGGCAATGGCAAATTCTGCCTGGACGCCTCGCCCCTGGGCCGATGCCGCCATCGGCTCCGGATTTTCCACGACCGCTCGAGAGCTTGGACGTTTTGGACTGATGATTCAGGCCGGAGGTCGCTGGCAGGACCAGGTAATTATAGCAGACACAGGTTACCTGGAATCGATGCTGTCACCCAGCCAGAACTTAAACCCGGCATACGGATTTTTATGGTGGCTCAATGGCCAGGATTTTTCCCTGGCTGCCGGTGCCCAGGCACGAAAAACTAACGATCCGCTGATCCCATTCGCGCCCGACGACCTGATTGCCATGCAGGGTGCTCTCGATCGCAAGCTTTACCTGGTGCCCAGCCTTAACCTGTTGGTGGTGCGACTGGGCGCTGCTGGAGGTGCTGATGGCATTAGCTTCAACAATGCCTTCTGGAAGGCCTTAATGGCAGCCAGGACAACTATTTAACAATATAGAAGCATTATAGATGCGTTGCGCAAATAAACCAGGACAGGTTGCCGAATCCGTTCGGCAATTATGATCAAATGTCGATCCGTTTGAATCCCAATCCGCCGTCAAAATTACTGACTGCCCAACTCAATCAGCTCGGTAGTTGCAATAAGATTATCTTCTGCATCGTAGGTTTCACTTTTCACCGGAACCCCGGAATCCATATCGATCCATTGCACTGATGTCCCCTCATCCGAAGATGTGGTGGTGGTCAACTTAAAGGTGCTGAAGGTTCCGGCTTCCACCGCTACGCCCACACCGACGTCATTTAGCACGGCCGTAAAGTCCTGCGTATCAGACACAATAGTCTGTTCGGAAGGTACTCCCGGCAGGGGTGTCTGAAACGTAGTCGTTGCCGTGTTCTGAACGGGAGCGGAATACCACTCGGCACCATTGCAGGCTTCGTTCGGAGTAATGAACTGACCCGAATCGGCGTAAATGATTACGGTAGTTGACAGTTGCTGCTGGTTGAAACCCGGAATCACGATCGTGGTATCGGTCGTGCTGTCAGACCGTGTCTGATACCAGAGTCCATCGAGCAACTGACGGGTGCTCGTGACTTCAATAATAGTGTTTTGCTGCCCCCCTCCGGCAAAGATTGACTGCGAAGTGCGGGTAGTGGTCTGTGTGGTTGTGGAGGCTACCCATAACAGGGTTTGCTCAAATTCCGTAAACATGCTCGTAGGCTGGTTGTTATCGTCATATTCCACAGCTCTGATGCGCGTCGTTGCCTGGGTGCCTGCGGGAGTAACGACATACTGGACACAGGAACCGCTGCCATTTTTTATAATTCGGCTCTCGCCCGTGTTACCTTCACCTGTACCACCATCACCACCATCGCCTCCGTCGCCACCATCACCGCCGTCACCTCCGTCGTCATTACCTTGAAGGGCAAGCGCCTGAATCAACAGATCACTAAGGGTTCCGAAGTAGAGTATTTCGTTGCCAAACGGACCACCGACTGCGTAGACACCGCCCTGGGTAAACTCAGCTCCACCGGAGACATTGACGGCTATAGCAGCACCGGAGCCTGAACAGACAACCAGAAAACAGTAATCCCGAGCAAACCAGGTCGATCCCACAGCCTCGACCGTCTGGGTCATCATCGGCGGATTGAATTCGGTTGGAAACAAGAGTTCTGCAATAGTCATCAACGCATCAAAATTTGCCTGCGTAGGCTCCTGTGCGGCCGCGGGCTGCGTAAGCAGTAATAAGGAAAGCAGTGCGCTGAATACGAGTTGGTTTTTCATAGAGACACCTATTTTTAACCTTTCTTGCTGGTAAAACTGATGGATTGATTAGTACATGCCAGCAATATAGCACGTCCGGCAGTTGCTTCAAATTTGTCAGGAGAAAATTGGTGCATACCTGCTGAAATCATTGTGCAGATTGCTCAGCTCAAAACACACTATGAAATTTGACATCGCGAGAATTTGAAATGCTATATTTGTCCCAGCCTCACAACTTATAGGCAAATGCGAGAATAATGTCATCCAGGGGTTCCACATTGGAAATTACTCTCCTGTCTGTTTGCGTTGGAATTTTCTGCCCTGCCTTGCTGGAAGCTGAGGGCAATCTGCGCGAAGATGACTTTTTAAAGACCCCATGGCGCTATGACGACCAGGCCTATGCCGACATTGACGGTAACTGGATGAAGCAGGTTTTGTTAGAACTGAATAGCATAAGCCTGGATAACAAGGCGTCAGGTCGCCTATTCTGGGGAAGAAACCTAGGCACCCAGGCAAACGAGACAGTGTTATCAACCAGGAGCACGTGGTGCTCGTACGCACCAGGTACTGGGGACCAAACTTGCGCAGGACTAACGCAGCATCTCCCAAGCGCTGTTGCGCATCGGAAGAAATCGGCAGGATTGACCCGGATATTCAAACGCTGCAGGTAATAACCTTCTCGGAGATCAAACACGCAATGCAGGATACGCCAGAATGGGAGCCGACAGTTGTGCTCGAACAAATTGGTCGGGGTTTAGCACGCATCATCGATCAGGTGAATCAGCTTGGCCGAGAACAGCTGCTACCTGCTTTATAATCGAACAGACGGAGTTAACGACTATCATGAATTGGGATGCTATTGGAGCTGTTGCCGAACTGTTCGGTGCTATCGGCGTAATCGGCTCACTCGTCTATCTGGGCACCCAGGTTAGATCCAGCAACCTGGCTTCACAGGTCGATTCCAAATTGCGAACAACGGAATTTCTGGTAAATTTCCAGGATCTGCTGCTACACAATCCAGCCCTGAACGAAATCATGATGCGTGGCAGAAAAGGCATCGAAAACCTGAGCAAGGAAGAATACCTGCAGTTCTCCAACATGGCCCAGAAAGCGTTCTGGTACTTTTCCGCCTCCTATTTTCAGAAACGTAAGCACACGGTCGAAGAGGCAGACTGGTTTGAGGTCAACTCCATCATCATGTACTGGACTTCGGCCAAAGGCACTTATCAGTGGTGGACCCGGATTGGCCGAAATTCATTCACCGGAGAGTTTGCAGCATTTATCGAGCAGCAGTTTGAACTTTACGGACTCAATACTCCCGAATCAGCAGAAACGGGGTCGACAACTGGATAACTCCACTGTTCGACTATAAAGTTTCTATTTCTTTTTCCAGCCGATACTGCTTGTCAGTCACGATTGATTCCAGCACCCGGACCCTATCCTCCAGGTCTCTGGTTTTCTGTTCCAGCTTTTTATTCACAGCTTCAAGTTCGGTGCCATTGCTGCTGGCTCTCGCTTTCAGCGCCTTCACACGGTAGTCCATGTAGACACAGAATGCACAAAAACCGAATATCAACCCCAGCGTCGGTACTGCTTCGAAGTCCATTACTTATCTCCTCGATATTGATTGCGCGTCAATACTCAATGTGAATGCAAATCCCGGACCAAAATTATATTATTATATTTCAATATGTTAGCTTGTTCTCGGCCAGGTTTGATAATTCATATTGCCAATGTTTGGTGAATCTCGCTACTGTTCGTAAATAATACGAAAGGGGCGGACACGTCATCGGGAAACTCAGTCATGACTGCTTTCAAACATTAAAATCTAAACACCCATTTGGAATGTACCAGAAATCCTAATATATAGAGAATCAATGTAGCTGCTCCCATCGATACCCAAGGCCTTAATCCAAATGTCTCCACAAGAAAAATGATCAAGACTAGTCCAATAAGGAACTGAGCTCCTTGTGCACTCAAAAATTTGGCGAACTCTCGATAGTTAGGATCGTCCGCTACATGAAAGGAATAAAATTTGTGAGCAAAATACGATAAGGGAACTGTGACAAAGATTGTGCATATCGACGCAAAAATGTAGTTAATGCCAACAATCGCCGTTCCCACAAACACTATTCCGATGTTCAGCAAAGCACATGCGGCACCAACCATCCCATAACGAATTACAGCGCCCAGCCATCTAGTCAGCACACTGTTCAACTCTCTCTTTCCCATAAGTCTATATATTGATAACGATTAGTTAATAATCCCAAAGGTCCTACGTGTGGCTTTGCGGGATGTATTCTCGTCTTCAAGGTAAAACCGGAATCTCTCAATGTATCATCCCAACACCAGTTTCTTTGATACATTCCGGGAGATTCTATACTGAACCTCCTGTTTCCTATTTCATCCATTAAATGCAGTATCAGTTTCCCAACGGACGCTTCATAGACATGATCTTTAATCATAATCCACCTGCAGCTGCATCTGCACATTTCCCTGATTGATTCGATCGGATGGGGACTATGATGCAAAACATCTATTGCGTATACGAGGTCGAAAAACTTTTCTGGGTAGGGGAGCGTTTTACCGTCGTATATCTCCGGCTCTACAAGAGAATTTTTCCTCTTAACAACATCGATCGGCGTGATATTGGCAAGTGAACGCTGTTGTCCAAGTTGTTCGCAGAAAAATCCATCACCGCACCCGAAATCCAGCACCTTGCCGCATATATTGTTCTCCCCAATTGTATCGATGAGATCGAGAAGTACTCTATCCCTGTAATTGGAATAGCTCATCCACCTTGATCCTCATTTCTTATGTGCCTTCACAACATAGATAGCTGCATTTTTCTCTGCTAACTCGAGTGGTGTAATAGAATCTTCCAGTTTCATGCGCAGGTAAAAAAACGAATTTGACGCCAATGCCAATGCTCGACCAATCAGTGGCACCTTAAGAAATAGATGATTGTAGGCAAGTGCTCGAAACTGACTTGTCCACGCAAGCGGACCAATAATTGCTTTAACATCATTAACAACAAATCCACGTGATTCAATCTCCCGTATCAAACCATCTCTGGTCCAACGCCTGAAATCGGTGGGATGTGGATGATAAAGCCATGTGCCATGCGTTGAAAGCAGCAAGCATCCACTATCAGAAAGGATTCTATGGGCCTCAGACAAATACCAGTCCAAATCCCAAACGTGCTCCAGTACCTGGAATGAAGTCACCAGTTGTATTGTCCCTTTTTCGACTGCCAAAGGGCTGCCAGCCTTTATGGTAATATCATGCGATCCTTCCAGGTCCGCACTTATATATTGGTAACCGACGCTTTCAAATAGCGTTTTATAGGGCATGGAACCAGCCCCAAAATCAAGTAGTATGGCGGGCTCATCGGATCTAAGAAGCTTTGCATAAGAATGCACAGCCTTATAAAGCTCACGTAGTGTATAGCCATCATGTCGCCATACACTTGCATTGGATCTGCCACTGGGATTCAAAGAACTCTCCGATATTACTTAAAAGGAAAATTGTAGTAAACGATCAGGTAGCTAGGCTATTGAGTTGACTTTGCTGCAAATCATGTAGTGGTCTATACAAAAAGCGCCGTACTCTAGTTGCGCCCGATTTGAATCTCCTGAAATTCGACTTTTCTACCATCTTCCACCCACACCATCGTGTATCCCTTTCTGCTTGGTTTGGAATTTAGAAACATTCTATTCTCGGCTTCACCTAAATCATTAACCCAAATTATGTTATCGCTCAGATCGGGTAAGGGATTATCCCGCCAGTATCGGTAATGACTTAATGGAGATATTGAACGCTGGTCAATAAACGGAACTGGCGAGAAAACAATCGCATTAGTAATACCCAATAGTTCAGCTTCGTTGTAAGGAATCGCTATATTACGCGCCATAGTTGCGACGTGGCTGAAGCGAATCAGGGAATAGCCAAGAAATATGGAGGCCACTGCCGCCACCCCTAAAGCTTTGGTTACTCTTGACAGGGTTTCAGTCTTATCTGGCATGTTTTTCTGAAACCAGGTTTGGATAGCCTGAACAAACAATACCAGAATGATACCGACCAGTGGCAACGCCTCAGACAGGTGAACAGGTCCGTAACTGTCAATACCGTTATCATACCAACGAGCATGACCCAAAACCATTAGCAAAACCGCGAAAGCCATTGGAGCGTTGTAGCGAAGCGCCCATAGGATCGCTACCGAAGGTAAAACGATACCAGGTAATCCCAAGCCGTCATGCGTCAGGCGCAACCAGCCTGCATAGGCTGAAACAACGAAACTTCTGCCGTCAAAAGCAGGAAAGAATGGAACCTCTGAAGCCTCCAAGGGCTCGGCCGAAAAATTCCACCAGGAAAATCGAAAATTATTTTCCATTGCGTAGCTGATGTAATGACTATATCCACTATTCAGTGGCGAATCATGAAGCACGTAGTTGAGCAGAAAGAAACCTGACAATAAGGCCAATCCGGGAATCAGGAGGACCATCGCGTAATTCAGGACTGCTTTCTGTTTCACAAGAATTACCAGTGTCGCAACAAAATAGGGCAGCGAAATCAGAACCCCCGTCATTGGTCGTATGTTGAACAGGATGCCTGCGGCAGCTGATGCAATAGCAATATAAAGCGACGTGGAGTTGCTGGATTTTCTTATTTGTTCATAGGAAAAGGCGAGAAACAGTGTGAAAAAGGTAGCAGAGGAATGTGTCAGGTAATTGGCGGAGTTCATTATTCCCAGAGGCGACAGGGCAAACAATGCGACTCCAACTACGCCCCAATATGAAACTGACCGATGGCTTAGAATTTTGTATATCAGTACGCAACTTCCCGCGAAAAACAGTGGATTCACCAGAAATGGAACATTGAGAACAATACCCAATGACAGAAGAAATGGCCAACCATAGAAATACTGTGGAAAGAATTGACCATCATTGATCATAAAAACCCGGTCGTAGAATATTTTCTGCTCGGGAGAATCCGTAAATAGCTGACCGCCGCCAACTAATCTCGCCGCAAATAGATAAGCACTCTCGTCATCAGTAAGATACATCGAGTTCACCAGATAGAAGCGAACTGTAAGTGAAAGAACGAGCGAAATCAGGAATATTGCTGATGTTATCGGAATCCTGGCAAGTATCCGATTAGCGTCGACAGTGGCAGTTATGTTGTCAGCAGACAAGATTGCGAAAGTGAGCGACGCTATTAGTATCCAGCTCCATGCTTGCCACCAGTTCCACAAAGATACCAGATCGGGCGTTGGAGAATTCACGGATCCCAAATGAATACTAAACCCTGGATAGACAATGAGAGTTGCCGAGTAGTAGATAGCCAGAATCAAGCAAAAAAGAACAAAATATTTACCGGACTTCAATGGTTTTCCTCTCAATCTACCAGCATAAATGGACTGGCTCAGCGGCCGGAACAGACTTGACGAAATACCTGCTCATACTGTTTGCATATTGAGCTCCAGTTCCATTTTTCTTTCGCATATATAGCACCTTCAGCAGATGCACTACCCAGTATTTCGGAGTCACTGAGTAATTCCCGAATTTTCGCCTCCCAGTTGTTGACCGCATCTTTGGAATGGATATCCATTTGGAAAAGAAATGAACTGGCGTCAGAGCAACCTCGGCTCGTTTCGGGCGAAGTTAAAACAGGCGTACCGCTAGCTACCGCCTCTTGTATTACCAGAGGAAATCCCTCTCCAACGCTTGGCAACACCAAAAGGCTGGCCCGCCTGTACAAGCTTGAAACCCCATCATGCTCAAGGTGCTGTATAGTTGTCACATTGTTTAGATCCCAACACTTCGGATCAATAGGCCCTTGTCCAACAAATACCCATTGTATGTCATCACATTGTCGAACTAGTTCCTGCAAGAATGGCATGCCTTTTTTTTCAACGAACCTGCCAACGAACAGAACGAATGGGCTTTCCGGGATTATTCGAAAAAGGTTCGAATCTGGTTCAACAGGTGTCGTAGAGTTATTAAAGACCTTACTATCTACACCATTCGGGATATAGCGCCAGTTTGGCTTGGCACCTCCACATATGCTCGCAAAATAATCCTGAACATGATTGGCAATAAAAACTACTTTAGCCGAGTAAGCGAGCATCAACCTTCCAAGGGTGTTATTTACCAGTGTGAATGAGAGTTTGAACAGAGGATTTCTGTAAGGTACCAGCCCGATGTGCTGAGTTATGATGACAGGCTTTTTCTGTAACCTGGCAAACAACCATGAAAAGATATTCGAAAGATAGATAAAGTCATGCAAGTGGATGACATCGCTCAGTTTAACCAACTTCCACAATTTTAGAATAGACTTTGGACCAATCAGCGGATAAGGAATTCTCACTACGTTTTCGATCGAGTTACTGCCTGACAATGGACTAGTGGTTAAACCATGTACGTTTTCTGGAGCCGAATCACAATTTGTGGCGCACCAGGTAAATTTGAATCCATAGCCAACCAGCTGCCTGATTATCTGGTAAGCGACAATCTCAATTCCTCCGCCGTGCTTCGGGTAATATGCCGATACTACTAGTACCCTCAAACTAAACCTCCAGCTTCCGTCTCGACCTGATGAGCGATTCCTTAACATTGCGAAGAGCGATCTATCAGGAACTTTTTAACTCATTTTGAAGGGACAACAAGAACGAATTCAATATTGTCGAAACGCCTATAGCAATAACAGTGGTTGCGGCAAAAGCCGGATGAATTGTATCGTCCATCGGATCTGCAATATTGGAAATCCATTCCACAAAAATCAGGAAGTCAACGACAACACCTGCCACTACCAACAAAGCGCCACCCAGCAGGCCGAATTCCAGTCTAAAACTTTCAGAAAAGTACCTGATAACAGGAGTTTTCAGAATTTCGAATTTCTGCGCGACCATTGTTTTGGCGAATATCCCAATCCAGAGAGTGTTGTATCCAACAAGCGTAAGAAGGCACGCCAATGCCAGATAATGGATACCAAAGTAAACACCAAACAGTGAGATCGGCCCGAGGGAAAGCAGGGACAGTAAGATCAGTCCAATGACCAGGGCAGCAAGTCCTGGGGCAAGGAAAAGATAATCTGGGGCGTAAGTCAGTATGAATCGCAAGTGTCTCCACCCGTCCCTGAACGACCTGAGATGTGGAGCGCGGTCTCGCTTGTCAACAGCGAGAGTAGTAGGGATCTCGACAATTCGGAGTTGGTGCCTGGCCGCATTTGCCACCATTTCAGTGGCGAACTCCATACCGGTGGACTTTAAGTTCAGGGACTGAATGGCCTGCTTTCTGAAGCCCCTCATTCCGCAATGAAAGTCTCCTACCTTGGTATTGAAGGCAAATCGAGCTACAGCAGACAATACTGGATTGCCTAGATATTTGTGTAGAAAAGGCATGGCACCTGGTTCTATTCCTCCTTTGAAACGATTGCCCATAACCAGGTCATAGCCTTCTCGGACTTTATTGACAAAATCACCGATAGAGCTCCAATCATAGGTATCATCGGCGTCTGCCATGACAACGATCTCACCTCTTGCTGAGTTGATGCCATTGATCAACGCCGCACCATAGCCTTTCAAGGAGCAATGAACGACCCTCGCGCCCATACTCTTGGAAAGCGCCACAGAACCATCAGTTGATCCATTGTCGGAGACTACAACTTCGCCTTGTATACCAAGGCGCTTAAAAGCATCCTGTGCCTTCTCAATACACAGGCCTATCGTCTTCTCTTCATTCAAACAAGGAAGGACAGCGCTAACTTCAATTGGTGTGTGCTCGTTCATTCCTTTTCCTGTTAGCCCCTGCTTTGATTGTCCCTTTAAAGTCCCTGCCCCACCTTGGATGATGCTGAATTCCTGCCACTGGCCAACCTAAAAGCCTGAACGTACGATATATCATTAAAGGACGCTCCGCCAGCAAGTTGGGCCAGTCGTCGACCACAGTCAAACTGCCTCAGGAACTGTCTGTTGCCCATACAAAGTTTTGTTTGTACAGTGACGAATATAAGAAAGGCTGGTTAGCAATTGGAGAATCATGAGTTTTGTATGCGGCCTGAAAATTATTGATCCAAAATGATAAGCAGATTCTTCACAAACCAATAGATTGTTTATGCTTCAGAGCCCTTTCCAGCTATTCGCCCCGCCTACTCGCATAGCAAGCATAATTGGGTTGGCTTTTTTTACCCTGCTATTTGCCAGCAGGCTATTTGCAATTCTGGAAATCAATGACGGGCTTCTTGTCTACTCCCTGGACGATCCCTACATCCATCTAGCGTTGGCGGAGAACATACTGCGAGGACACTACGGCATCAACCTGAGCGAATACTCTGCTCCGTCTTCAAGCATTCTTTGGCCTTTTCTCCTGGCACCCTTCTCCGGGTCTTCTCTCAGTCCATTGCTGCTCAACTTCCTTTTTGGTATCGGTTTGGTATTGGTTTTCGTTAGAACAACAGACTTACTAATGCAAGGAATTCACTTTAAACGAACTGAACTCGTCAAGGCGTTACTGGTCATTCTGTTAGTCCTTTGTACCAACGTTATCGGCCTGATTTTCATCGGCATGGAACATACTTTACAGGCTTTGCTGGTTGCCCTTGTAGCCTATGGATTGCTCATTGAGAATCGCACATCAGAGATCACACGTTGGTTACCGGCTTGCATTGTGATTGCCCCCCTGGTCCGCTACGAGAACATGGCAATCTCTGCCGCGGCACTGTTTTATCTTTTTGACCGTGGACACCAAAAACGAGCCATCATTACCGGAGGCATCGCGGCTTTGTTGTTGGTCATATTTTCGCTATTCCTCGGAATGCTGGACCTTGGTTTCCTGCCTACTTCGGTGGATGCAAAACTGAATCCGAGAGGGGACGTTAGTTCCATCGCAGCCATATTCCTGACCCTTCTCCTTAATCATGGCGAACGGCAAGGACTAGTGCTGTTCATTGGCCTGTTTGGACTGGGTTATCTGCTGTATCGAACAAGAGGTGATATTTATTCAGATAAACGTGCGCTCTTAATGGCTACCGTGGTTACTGTGCTACTTCATTTTCTGTTCGGAAAAACAAACTGGTATAATCGATACGAGATCTATATTTGGATTTTTTTCTTGCTCAACACCCTGAACATCGTCATTCCAATGGTTTATGCACCGTTACAGTCAGGCTCATTATCGCCCCGGCGGGCGATGGTCATCATCGTCGGTGTTGCTGGCTTGCTGATCTACTCATCATTACCTTATCTAACCAGCCTGGCCAGTTTGCCGTACGCGTCGAACAATATTTATCAGCAACATTACCAGATGTCTCGATTTGCGACTGACTTTTATCGCGGCCCTGTTGCAGTCAATGACATTGGGTATGTTGCTTATCAGAACGATTACTATGTTCTGGATTTATTCGGGCTGGCTTCCGAACAAGCTCTGGAATCCCGAAGGTCCAGAACAGGAGCTGAATGGATGGATACCATGTTGAAAGAAAAAGGTGTCAAATTGGCGATGATATATGATCAATGGTTTCCACAGATCCCAGACAGTTGGGTACTACTGGGAAAATTAGAAATGGCAGGAGAGCGGGTTACGGCACAATACAACCAGGTTTCGTTTTACGCTACCCGGTCTGCGGATATGGATGCCATTCGTGCCGCTCTCGAGGAATTTAGTACATCACTCCCTGATGGGGCAATGTTTTTGATCAACTAGATTTTGACAAAAAGGGCCAATCCTGTGGATTTACGTTGTTTATAATAGACTCGGATGCGCCGATATATTTGACTAACCTTTGATTAACTCAGTTGCCTTTTCAAACAACTTTTTTACCCAACAATCGCCAGACTACGATGGACAGTCATCCTAACCGACTCGCACCCCAGAAATTCGAATTTTTCAGACCTGAAGTACTTCTTGTCGGGATCTGCATTTTTTCTTCTACATTAATGTCATTTTATGTGGCGATGTCCCTGGGCGATCCAGAGCAGTACTTTATAGAGAATCGTACAGACCCACTCGTATTTCGTGCGGTCGGCGAATTACTTAGGGAAGGAAAGTCTCCTTATTCACTAGAAAATCAAGTAGAAACCATCTCCTTGACGCGACTAGAGGGTGGTCAGGCTCCCTCTTTAACTTCGATTACCTTTCCTCCAGGTTCCCTGGAGTTTTTAACAAAAAACGCTATGGATCGCCTTCAAATGGAAAGCCGAGTTAGCGCTATTCCATTTTCTTACCCACCGAACTCACTACCCTTATTTCGATTGCGAGCTATCGGTGCACCTGAGTTGAACTCTGCGATCCAGATGGCTGTAGCAGTACTTCTATCACTTCTCTGCCTTGCCAAACTAGTCTACCGATACATCGAAGATTCAGTGGCACGACAGGCAGTAATGTTAACTGCAATTATCTGGAATCCCGCCTTACTTGACATGGCTTTGACACAGACGGGGCACCTGGTCGCACTACTGGTATTCACAACGTTCTTGGCTTTTGACAAGAAACCATTGATTGCCGGAATTGCACTGGGACTATTGGCGTTCAAACCGCACTACGCCATTCCACTGGGATTGGTCGCTCTATCAAGACAGAACTGGCAACTCCTTTTTTCGGCATCCTTCACGTTCCTCGCTACCTGCCTGCTTAGTGCCTTGCTGTACGGTTGGGACATGTGGCCGCAGTTTTTGGAAAACGCCAGCTCGCTGAACATTACCCTTTTCCATATGGAGAGCTGGCTCGGTGTCGCTGCAATCGCGATGCCGGATTCGATAGAGGTAATTGGTAAGCTGGGAATTCCCATTTATGGGATCAGCATGCTGCTATTGGGAATTGTTTTGTTCAAGCTTGGTAATCGACTGGATCTACTGGGTGCAACTACGCTGGCCATACTGGTGACCGTGCTATTCAGCCCCAATACACATCCTTACGATATGAATATGTTTTTTATCCCGATCATTTATTTTACCCGGTATTTTGGCATGAAGCTGTGGTTCGCAGTGTTAACGCTTCTTGTATTCGTAAGGCCTAATGTGTTGGTTGACATATCGGTTACACGCTTCTGTTTCCTGGTAATTTGTCTGCTACTTTTGCTTTGGATCATCAGCAAGGCGACGCGATCCGACCGAAACGAAGAAAACCTCGCAGGCGCTTGAGTGGCGTTCTCAACTATTGGCTGTCATGACGACCAGGATAATGACCGACTGAAGCCAGGAGGAAGATGACTTACTGGTCACTGCAATTTCTCCTGAAGACCACCGCCATATCATCGACATACTCGATCTGCCAGCAGGACGATTCTGACAATGAGTCGTTGTGTCCACCATCTGCGCGCACGATGGCCCAATCAAGTCCAGTCATTACCTGCTCCCAGCCGGGATCGCCATCGTCAACCTGAAAATAATTCCGCAGGCGAGAGTCCGGATAGTTTGCGTTCAGCGCGTGTAGATAGGTGCTTCCTATCGGTGTCGCGTAGAGCAGGTAGCCGGCAAACATGTAATCGGCAAAAAGTGGCTGTCCGTGCAGTTCGGGTTGGTCATTCACCCACGCTAGGGTTTCCTCCGGGACATTTGTCGAGTATAGCCCTACTCTAATGGCACCGGTTAAAAAAAGTACTGTCAGGCTGATAGAAACCAGTAATGGCCAGCCAACACCGTTATGCGAGCCTTCATCTTCTTCCAATCGACCGGAAGATTCCAGTACCAGTCGGGCTGCAGTTTTGTCTGAGCGTTCGAGCCACTGTTGCAGGTACTGCGCCGCGACCGGCAACATGACGATGCCAAAAAAGGGAATGTTGCGCGCCGAAGTCGCTGCGGCATAGAACAGGCCGATCAACAACAGCCATTCGCGCATTGCTACCTGACGCCATCGCAACAACATGGGAATCAGGGCAGCAATCGCTGCAATGGTCAGCACCGGCAGGGTTCCATTTGCCCAGATCGGCGGCAGAAAGTCGGTCGTGGAGGCCATTAGAAAATCGTTGCCCAGGAAGGAAACAAGATGAGCATGCAGGTGCCAGCCCCAGGGATTCACCAGTGATACCAGACTAAAAACCACCACCAGGGTCGTTGCCTGAATAAACGTCTCACTCTCTCGCTGAGTAACGATTCGGTAAGCACTTTCCAGTGCGTAAACAGACGTCAACGCCAATCCCAACAGGAATCCGCCATGCATATTGGTCCAGAACAGCATCAGCATGGCACCGGTGACTATTGTCTGGAGAAAGGAGCGTCTGCCGGAATTCCAGTCTTCCAGCAGAACTGCCAGAAAGACCACAGCCGCCCAGCTCACCATATGAGGACGGATAATCAGATGGATGCGGAGCGTGAACAGGACAAAGATCGCGTACAGCAATGCCACCCACAAACAGACACCCTGGTAGCGCATGCGCCGAAACAGACCTGCCATCAGGCTGCCCAACAACAACGCAAATACCAGCAGCGGAGCCACCAGGCCAAGCATACTGTCAAGCCAGGCAACCAGAATCTCGAACAACCATTCCTGCAGGACAGGGGCCTCTGTTACCCCGGAAAGCAAGGGATCGGTCGCGAGTAATCCTTCCTGAAGCAGGTTCCTTCCGTAAAGGATATGCAGCACGAGATCAGAATCGATACTGACCCAATGAGACGCCATCAGGCTCATCAGGAGAAAACCTGCGCACCACATCAATGAAGTAAAATTCAGTCCGAATATGCCCGCTACCATCTACCCTTTATCGACCATCTGCAGCGGGTCGAAAGTCTTCTATGAAGAATGGTGATTGCTCCGGGCTAACAGACCCAAACCCAGTGACGCCATGGCAATCGCCACAAATCCATTGAGGTAGTTAAAAAAAGCATAGGGCGCGTATTCGAGAGTAGAAACGCCGAGTGTTGCGGTGTAAAACGCGCCGGCAGTCGTCCAGGGTATCAGGCCGGTGGTGAGCGTTGCGCCTTCCTCGACACTGCGCGACAAAACCGCCTCATCGAGGGATTGATCCTGATAATGCTGCTTGAAAAGCTGGCAGTTCAGAATGATTGAAATATAGGCTTCCCCCATAGCCATGTTGCCTACTACCCCGGCACCGATGGTTGTGGCTATCAGTGCCGAGACCCTGCGTACCCGCGCAAGCAGCCCTGCCAGCAGCCGATTCAGAATGCCGCTTTCGTGCAATATACCCCCCAGCGCCAATGCCATCAAAGCCAGTATCAATGTCCAGGCCATACTGCTGATTCCACCGCGCCCCAGCAGTTCATCGAGACTGGCAATCCCGGTGCTTCCCGGCGTGTTGAGCCACAACGCATTCAACACCGTGGCGAATTCTGCTCCCTGATAAGTAACGGCAACCAAAACCGCAACCAGGATACTTGCCGACATGGTGACTTCTGCTGCTACCCTTCGGGCGCTCAGCACGACCATGGTAAGCAACGGTAGAAACGTAACGAGCGGCTGCAACCGATAATTGTTAAAAAGCGCAAGACTTATGTTTTCGACATCCTCGGTTGGCAGCGCTGCTGAACCCAACATCACACCAAATCCTGTCAGAATTGCCGCCGTCAGCAGGATAGTAGGCAGAGTGGTGTACAGCATCGATTGAATGTGACGATAAAGATTGGTCCCGGCGCTCATGGCAGCCAGGTTGGTGGTATCCGAAATAGGTGAAAGCTTATCGCCAAATGTGGCACCTGCCACTATTGTGCCAGCGACTAACGGTAAGGGAATACCCATCGCGTCCCCGATGCCGATTAGCACTACTCCCAGAGTACCGGCAGTACCCCAGGAGGTGCCGGTCGCCAGGGACATGATGCTGCAGAGAAACAAGGCAGCCACCAGGAACCAGGATGGATTGAGTAGCTGCAAGCCAAAATAAATGAGACTGGCTATGGTACCGGCTTGCATGAAGCTGGCAATAACCATTCCTATCAACAAAAAGATATAGATGGCCGGCAATGCCTGACTGATTGCCTGACCCATCATTTGCCTTATTTGAATATACTGGTATCCCAGAAATCTGGCGTGCATTCCTGCCCACAACAGGCACAGAAACATCAAACTATGAAGGTCTACCTTGAGTGCGAACAGTCCGATGGACAATAGCACCAGGACACCCGCAAAGCACGCCAGAGCCTGAGCAAAGCCGGGAACCAAAACTTTATCGGAACTGGAATTCACCACGGAGCTTAACCCAGGTCACTCGACAGCAGTGAATCGACTTCGGGATCGCCATAGCATCACCGCCAGTACCAGAAACGGTAAAGAGGCAAGAAAGCCACCCAGCATGCCCTGGCCACGATCATCCAGCACGCTCCAGACCAGCATGCCGATTGCCACCTGGCCGGCATACAGGCTGGCCCAGGGGTGCATCCAGCTTTTCATGTGCCAGAATCCTATAGTGCCGGCGCCATAGATCAGCCAATGCAGTGGCTCGGTCAGTTTCGCAGCCCAACCGGTGAGTAGAATGCCAAACCACACTTCCTGTGCTTCCGATACCGGCTTTGACAACAGGTCCCAGGGCACATAAATAAAAGTCATATAGGCACAGAACAGCAGCAGGCCATTCATCCAGAAGGACCGTTGGCGAAAATTATTTCTTAATGTTTCTAAAATGTTCAATCTGATACCTCTTCGGAGTTCTCTACCGGCTGAGGGCTCTTTGCGGGCTGAGGGCTCTTTACTCGCTGAGGGCTCTCAGCCGGCGAGCTCTCCACTATGTAGCTGCTGGCAAAGATTTCCGGCATTTTTACCGGCCTGCCATTATCAAGATTGGTACAAACGAAATCGCATTCTCCCCGTGCAAGGGTCTTACCGCTTGCCTCATTGATAATCTGAAACTGTCGGGAAGCCCGCAGTTTCCCATCCGAATTGGATATCCAGTTAGCCACCTGCAGCCTGTCCCCCTCATAGGCGGACCCTGACAAATGAACCCTGATATCGCGGACAGCCATACCACGCCCCATTTCCCGGCAGGTCGATTCCGGCAGGCCCACGGCCGCTGAATGGGCAAAGGCGCATTCAGTCATCCAGCGGATGAAATGGTAATTAGAAACATGTCCATAACCATCGACACTTTCCTCTCCAACCTCTATTGCAATGATGAAAGGATTGCTTCGATCCCATTGCAGATCCGACACGATCACCCCTTCTATGAATTCTGTAAGCCAACTCAGGAGAGTACCTGATCAACCGTCTCGAGCATAAGCGCTGTTAATCATGAAGTCCACGTGCCCACACAACTCGACTTTAAATTGCGCTTTGGTTAGCATCGGTGTTGTCACGCAATTATTTCCACAAAATCCACAAATTCCACAAAAGCAAATAAGAAAAAAATGAAACGCAGAACTTTTCTCACCGCCAGCCTGGCCACTTCGCTTTTCCCACGCCTGAGCCTTGGGCAACCCGAGTTACCCCCTTACCAGCCTCGAGACTGGTCTGGCGCCAACCCGCTACCCTACCCCGATCCGGATATCATTGCGCTGGAGCCACGATTTCGCCCCTATGTGCTTTTTAATACCCCGATTCAGCGTCATTACACGGGCACCCTTTGGGCCGAGGGCCCGGCCTGGAACGGCGCAGGCCGTTACCTGGTGTGGAGCGACATTCCCAATAACAGGCAACTGCGCTGGCTGGAAGAGGACGGGCACGTAACAGAATTCCGCAGCCCATCAGGACATAGCAACGGTAATACATTTGACCAACAGGGCCGGCAGCTGTCCTGTGAACACAGTGGTCGCCGGGTAGTGCGTTACGAGCATTCCGGCGAAGTCACGGTCATTGCAGACAGCTTTGACGGTAAGCCCCTGAATTCTCCCAACGACGTGGTGGTCCACCCGGATGGCAGCATCTGGTTTACCGATCCACCCTATGGTATTCGCGGCAACTACGAAGGTAACCGTGCCGACGCTGAGCTGCCGTTTGCAGTCTACCGGGTCGATGGCAACAACGGCCAGATAACCCGGGTAACCGACGATATCGATGCACCGAACGGCCTGTGCTTTTCGCCAGATTACCAGCGCCTGTACGTAGCGGACACTGGTGCTGGTCGCGAGATCCGCGTCTGGGACGTAGCCGGATCACGCCTGCAAAACGGACGTCGACACGTACAACTGACCCGGCCCGATCAGTCCGGTACATTGTCAGGTGCTGACGGCATGCGTTGCGATGTGGACGGTAATATCTGGGCGGGCGCCATGCCAGGCGTACAGATCATTGCCCCAAATGGCGACACCATCGGTGTTATTCGACTGCCTGAACGCTGCGCCAACGTTTGCTTTGGCGGCAGCCGCAGAAACCGCCTGTTCATGACGGCCAGCCAGTCGCTTTATTCAGTTTACGTGGGCGTATCGGGAGCCGGCTTCGGCTGAGCAGGCGTCTACAAGTTTAAAACTGACCGGCTAAAACCCGATTTTTGACCGCTTTAGAGCTTGATTTAATTGAACATCTGGTAAAGGATTACTATATCTGCTGCCACTTCCCAGACAGATCCAAAGAGCAGGTCTGAAAAGCAGATCTAAAGTATCTAAAGAGTAGACCCAAAGAGTAGACCCAAAGA
>Ga0070726_10002043_pt1 | contig 18859 bp, 16 predicted proteins | sample tdAd471_FD_67275 | JGI IMG/M metagenome (GOLD analysis project Ga0070726, IMG submission 67275) | Marine sediment microbial communities from the Atlantic coast under amendment with organic carbon and nitrate - tdAd47.1 | ecosystem: Environmental > Aquatic > Marine > Coastal > Sediment | place... | reverse complement strand
CACCTGCGCATCAACACGCAGGAAAGGTGGCTCGAAATCGACGGCATCGTGCCGATCACGGTGGACGACCCGGACGCACCAACCGTGTATCTCGAGCAGGTCGTGTGCGGTCGTGAATCGCCGGAGATCGCAGCCGGCAAGGAACACGAGTCGCTCGTGGCAACGAACGCCAAGGGCTCGCACATCCACGCCGGACTTCTTCTGCTCGGTCTGGAGCCCGGTCGGCCGGTCCGCTGGAGCACCGAGGAGGACGGCTCGATCAAGGCCCACGAGCCGGAAGGACCACCGATCCGCGTCGAGTTCATCTGGACGGACGCCGACGGAATCGAACGGACCGCGACGCCTCAGGACTGGATCCGACACGAGTCTACGGGAGAACGGTTCCCCGACGGCTGCTGGGTGTTCGCGGGATCGCTGTTCGTGGACTTCGGTGCGGGCGAGGTGTACGACGCCGACCGGAGCGGCACACTCGTCGGGCTGGCGTCGTTCGGGACCGAGGTCCTGTCGTGGAACACGCCGATCCACCACGAGGCCGGAATCAACCTCCCGGTCTGGACGGCGAACAATGACACGGTTCCCGAGTTCAAAACGCCGGTGAAAGTGCGTCTTTACGTCGTCGATCAGCAGGCCGACCGGCCCACGAACGATGACGCGCAGCCGCCCGCCGAACCCGAACAGGAATCGCCCGGCTGATCAGCTGCGATCGTCGTCGTCCGACGATGCGCGCGTTTCGACCCGTTCGCGGATTTGTTCAACGGTCATGTCCTCGCTGCCGGGGACGTACTGCAGCGTCGAGCCAGTCTCGCGTGGATCGGTGTCGTACGCGGCGCCGAGCGGCACGCTCACGGTCACGGGCTCGCCATCCCGCCAGACCGTGATATCGACGGCCCGACCGGGTTGCTGCACGCTGATGATCGAGCGAAGCACATCGATGTTGGGAGTGTCGCGGTTGTTGATGGCGATGACCACGTCGCCGTCACGCAGTCCGGCCTCCGCCGCAGGCTGGTTCCGGGGTGTTTGCGAAATGAGGACGCCGGTCCCCATGAATCCTTCCGATTCGAGGCGTCGGCGGACGAACTCGTAGTTGCCAAGCATCACGCCGAGGTAGCCACGCAGCACGACATCGCTTTCGATCAGCTGGTCCACGACGTTTTCGATGGTCTCGAGAGGGATGGCAAAGCCGATGCCCGCCGACTGACCCTGCACGGCCGGCTGTTCGGAATCGCGGTCGAACTGCTCGCGGTTGTTGGCGATCGCGGCGTTCATGCCGACGAGACGGCCCTTCACATCGACGAGCGGGCCTCCGGAGTTGCCGGGGTTAATGGCGGCGTCGGTCTGGATGAAGTTCGTGTAGCCCTGCACCATGTTGACGAACGAAGCGCCGTCGGAGCGTCCGAGCCCGGAGACGATGCCGCCGGACATCGAGAACTTGATGCCGAAAGGTGATCCGAAGGCGAAGACTTGGTCGCCGACATACAGCGGCTCGCCGGTGGCGCGCCGGATCGGGATGACGCCGCTGCCGGCGTCGACCTTCAACACCGCGATATCGGTGCGATCGTCGCTGCCGACGATTTCGGCCCGCATGACGCGACCATCGAAGAACTCGGCGCGGATCGCTACCGCGTCGCGAACCACGTGGGCGTTGGTCACGATGTGACCATCGTTGTCGTAGACGTACGCGGAACCGTTCGAACGAAATCCGCGACGGTTGCCCTCGCCCTGCAAGGTGACATCGAGATGCACGACCGAGGGCTGGACGGAGTTGGCGACGGCGCGTTTCTCCGCGTTGATCTGGTCGAGCAGGGAGGACGCGTCCAGTTCTGCCCGCGCCCGGGTCACATCCGCCTGGATCTGTGCGATCTGGATCTGCCGGAGGACCGGCGGCGCGGCAACGATCGCCATCGTGGCGGTCAGGAGGACGAGCAGGGCGGGGCCGTAGGTGTAAAACCGTCTCACGCTGTCGTACTCCTTCTTCGCTTTCGGTCCGTCTAAGCCAAGAACGCCGCGGGCGACGTTTTATTTCGTATTCGACTTCTGGGGCTCGTTTGGTTTCATCTCGAACCGGTGTTCGGTGACCGCTCGGCGTGCGACACGGTCAACATACGACTCCGTCGCATCGCGGATGCGTTCGCCAAGGTCCGCTACCGGTTGGGCGAAGCCGGGTTGCCAACTGGTCAGCCCGAGCAGGTCCTGCACTACGAGGATCTGACCGTGCGGAGCCGGGCCGGCGCCGATGCCGATGAGCGGCACCGAGGTCTGCTCCAGGATTCGATCGGTAACTTCCGGTGGAACGGCTTCCACGAGCAGCATCACGGCGCCGGCTCGCTCGAGCTCGATCGCGTCGGCGACGACGGCGTCGGCGTCGGCGGGGGTTCGTCCAGCGGATGAGTAGCCTCCGGTCAGGCCGACCTGTTGAGGCTTTGCACCGACATGTGCGCAGATCGGGACGCCCGCGCGGGTCATCCGCTCGATGAGCGGCGCGAGCGTGCGATCGGCCTCGATCTTGATGATGTCCGCATTGCCCTCGGTGAGGAATCGCGCCGCGTTGACCATGGCCTGATCAGGAGAGCCCTGATAGCTCATGAACGGCATGTCGCCCATGACCATCGTGCGCGGCGCGCCCCGTTTGACACCGGCGGTCAGCGCGATGGCAATATCGAGCGGCATGTGGATAGTTGAGTCGTAGCCGAGCACGATCTCCGCCGCCGTGTCGCCGACAAGGAGGATGTGCACGCCGCCCGCTTCGAGCCAGCGGGCGGTCGTGGCGTCGTAGCAGGTCAGGCAGGCGAACGGTTGGTCGCGCTCCACCATCCTTCGGATGGTCTTGAGCGTCACGGGTCGTCTGGGCGTTGGGGCGTCGGAGTGGCTCATCGCTGTTCTGCAAGTGTAGTCGCGGCGGTGCGTGCGTCGAGCGGGTTTCGGGCGATTCCCGATTCCGGTCCAGAAGTTCCGGCGGGGGCGCAAAAAAGCCCGCTCCGAGGCGGGCTTCTCGAGCGGGCTGGCGCTTCAGCCGTGGGCGGGCAGGTACGAGGTGTTCACGTAATCGGCGACCATTCGGTGGCTGCTGAACTCCGCGCAGACTGACATCATGGATTCGCGCATCCGCTTCACCCATTTCGTCGGCACGCCCGCGCTATCGCGGTTGTAGAACTCGGGAACGATCTCGGTTTCCAGCAACGAGTAGATCGAGTCGGCATCGACCTTGTCCTGCTTGGCGCGGGTTGTCTCGGGTTGCTCGCGACCGATGGCCCAGCCGTTCTTGCCGTTGTAGCCCTCAGGCCACCAGCCGTCGAGGATGGAGAAGTTCACGCCGCCGTTCAGCGGCGGCTTCATGCCGGAGGTGCCGGAGGCTTCCATCGGGCGAATGGGGTTGTTGAGCCAGACATCGCAGCCCGAGGTGAGCAGACGCCCTATGGACATGTCGTAGTTCTCGAGGAACCAGACCCGTCCGCGGAACGGTTTCTGCTTGGTCATCTCGTAGACGGTGCGCACGAATGCATTGCCCTCGGCGTCGCGCGGGTGTGCCTTGCCCGAGAAAATGATCTGCACGGGGCGATCCGCATCGTTCATGATCTTTGCCAGGCGCTTCGCGTCCTTGAAGATCAAGGGAGCACGCTTGTAGGTCGCGAATCGCCGGGCGAAACCTATGGTCAGGGCAGACTCGTGGAGCGTGTCATACAGCGCGTTGATCTGGTCCTGGTCTGCGCCGTGGCGGATGAGTTGCGCGCGGAGGTGATGGCGCAGGCCCGCGATGAGTTTCTGACGCATGCGATGACGGAGGCCCCAGAGTTCTGCGTCGGGAGCGGATTTCGCCTTCGCCCACCAGTCGTTCTCGGGGCCCGCGCCGACCCACTTCGGCTTGAGGTACTTGTCGTAGAACGGGCGGCACTCGTCGGCGATCCAAGTCTCTGGGTGGATGCCGTTGGTGATGTGCCCGATCGGCACTTCATCAGGGTTCTTCACCCCGTACACGCCGGTCCACATCTCGCGCGCCGTTGCGCCGTGCAATTTGGCGACGCCGTTGCAGCGCTCGGCGAGTTTGAGGGCAAGGACGGTCATGCAGAACGACTCTTCCGTGTTGCTGGCATCCTCCCGTCCGAGGGCGAGTACCTCGGCCGGCTTCACGCCGAGGCGATTCGCGTAGGACTTCATGTACTTGCTGAAGAGCTTGACATCGAAGCGGTCGTTGCCTGCGGGCACCGGGGTGTGCGTGGTGAACACAGAGTTCGAGCGGACCTTCGCCACCGCCTCCTCGAACGATGTGCCCTTCTCGACCGCGCGGGTGAGCAGTTCGAGCTGGCAGAACGCAGCGTGACCCTCGTTGAGGTGGAAGACCGTCGGCTTGATGCCGAGTTCGTCCAAGGCCTTGAGTCCGCCGACGCCGAGCAGAACCTCCTGACGGATGCGGAATTCGTTGTCGCCGCCGTACAGATGGTGCGTGAGCTGACGATCGGCGGGTTTGTTCGCTTCGAAGTCCGTGTCAAGCAGGTACAGCGGCACGCGACCGACCTGAAGTTTCCAGATCTTGGCGCGCACGGTCCGCGTGCCGATCTCGACCTCGATCTGCTTGCCGGTGTCGATGACCGGGAGTTTGGCGAAGTCGTACTCGGGGTAGAGGATGCGGACGTCGCCGTCGTTGGTGAGCTCCTGACGGTAGTAGCCCTTGCGCCAGAGCATGCCGATCGCGGTGAGGGGGATGCCGAGGTCGGAGGCGGATTTGAGGTGATCGCCTGCCAGGACACCGAGGCCACCGGAGTAGAGCGGCAGGTGCTCGTGCAGGCCGTACTCCATGCAGAAGTAGGCGACCTTCATGCGTTTGGCCTTCGGCTGCTTCTCTGCCAGACGCTTCCACCAGCTGTCGGACTTGAGGTACGCGGTGAGTTCCTCCTCGCAGGCCTTGAGTTCCGCGGCGACCACCGGGTCGGACTCGAGCACTTCCTTGCGCGTCGGCGCGAGTTGCTCGATGGTCAGGATGGGGTTGTGCCCGGTGGCCTCCCAGATCGCCGGGTCGAGCGACTCGAACAAGCGTTTCGAGCGCGGGTGCCAGCTCCATCGGAGGTTCGTGCTGAGGTCTTTTGCTCGGTCGAGCGTGGACTTCTTGGAGCGGGTGACCGGTTTAGTAGAACGCTTTACCATGAGACTGGAACCTTTTCGGAGACTGCCGGTGCAGCCGCGGCCAGCGGCGGGGGATGTGGAGGGGACGGCCCGGACGGGGGCGGTCAGTATACGGGCAATCGTCGATCGTCCTGCGTGAGTGAGACCCCTGTCGATAAGAGACCACTCAGAGGGCTATACTCCCGTACTGCGATTTCGGGAAAATTCCTGTTTGCCAAGAATAATCGAGAGCGGATTCTCGTTAAACGATCGCCCTCTCCGTTCGCTCACTGCTTCCGGGACCATCATGATGACTGAACAGCGAGATCAGGCTTCCGCCCCCGGTGTCGGGACCAAGCGTCGCAAGCCGAAGCGTGGGCCGAAGAACCCCGTTGTGGGGTTCATCTCGGGTGTTCCGCTTGGGATCGCCCTGCTGACCGTCTTGTTCCTCTACGCGTCGATCGGCTCTGCCGGCATCGTCTATCCGGTTTTCGGAGCGGACGGTCTCCAGTGGAAGCACGATATGGTCCGCCAGTGGCGGATGTTCGAGATGACCGAGTTCCAGTGGTTCCACACTTGGTTTTTCGTCGCGCTGTGCGCTGCGATCTGCGTGAATCTGACGCTGGCGACTGTTCTGCGGATTCCGTTCAATGCCCTGAAGGCCGGGGTTTGGATGATCCACGCCGGGATCATCACCATGGCCATCGGGAGCGTGATCTACTTCGCGACGAAGATCGAGGGCGATGCGCCGGTGATCCGCAGGCAGGTCGTGGTGCAACTGCCCGACGGGCAGACCGCGTCTATGCCGGCGCTGCCGGGCGTGACGAGGACGATTGAGACCGGGTCGGGGCCCCTGACCATGGAGGTTTTCTCGGTGCTCCCGCAGTACAAGTTGCTCACCGGTGAATTTGCCGGCGAGGAAGACTTCGCGGTGACGGTGCGTGTGCGACCGCCGGATGGCACGGAGTTCTACCGTCAGTTGCTGGCGAGTTACCCGCAGTTCACCGAAGACTCGATCGCGGTTGATCCGGCCTCGAATGGCGGACGTCCGATGCAGCGGGTGAAGAACCTTGAACAGTACGACGGGCGCGTTCTGCTCCGTGAGGACATCGAGATGGGGCTGGACTATCTGGCCCAGGACTCGTTCTGGATCCGCGACAGTTGGGCGCTGCACCTTCGTGAGGTCGGCGCGGACGAGTGGATCGAGCGCCCGATCAAGTGGTTGCCTCGATACAACGACTATCTCCCGGCGATTGAGGACATCTGGGCGACGGTCGGGCGCCGCTACCCGATCCAGCCGCTTTCGGTGTCGGTGCCTGCGGTCTCCGAGGATGATCCGCTGCTGGGGGAGGCGATCCGCGTGCAGGGGTATCTACGCTATGCCGTGGCTCAGGAGCGATTCGCTGCGGGCGGGGATGAGTTCAATCCCTTGCTCGATCTGCAGTTGAACACGTCGGACGGACGGACATCGACGTTTCAGTTGCTCGCGATGGATCCGATCCGGCGTACCGCGGCGGAAGGCAACCTCGGTTTCTTCTGGGCGGAGTCGGAGGAGCAGTTCGACGCGATACTCGACGATGCCGGTCCGGCACGACTGACTTTCTCGGTTCCGAGCAGCGACGGAGACCCGGTGGTCGTCTCGACGCGGATCACCGAACTTGAACTGGAGAATCCGGACTCTGCGATGAAGCCCGTTGGAACGACGGGCTGGGAGTTCCGGGTTCAAGCGGTGGCGAATGGTCTTGAAATCAACCCCGGCGTAGCTTCAAACTTCGCGATCGTTGAACTGGTTTCGCCGTCCGGTCAGCGTGTGCTCCGGTACGTGGCGACCAACCCGAACGAGACGCGCGACATCGATGCGATGGCCGATCCGCCGTATGTGTTTCCGGACCCGGCGATCGATGTGGCATACGAGCGGGTGCAAATGCCGGCGATCAGTTTCGTGGGGCGTGTGGGCGAGCGGCGGTTCACGATGGTGGAGCGGCTCCGCAACGGCAGCACGCGTCAGCAGACGGTCGGCCTCGGCGACACCATCGACCTCGGCGACGGGAACACGCTTCGGATCACGCGATTCGCGCCGAACGCGGTTGCGCAGACGAAGCCGGTGATCGTTCCGGATCAGCAGCGCGATGCGGATGTTGATCGCTCGCATCACTACGCGATGATCAAAGCCGAGATCGGCGAGCAGCGGGAGTGGCTGGCGTTCCACAAGTACACGGATATGTCCGAAGCGCTGTCGCTCGCCGGGCTTACGCGTTACGAGCCGACGGTGTTTGAGACCGCTGACGGTCGCCAGATCGAGGTCATGTTCGGGCGCCAGCGTCGCGACCTCCCGGCCCCGGTCGTGCTGGAGGACTTCGTGCTCACAGCGCACATCGGTGGGTTTTCAGGCGATGCCGGTCAGATCCGCAACTGGACGAGCGAGCTGCGCTTCCTGCCCGAATCGGGCGAGCCGAAGAGGCGAGAGATCTCGGTGAACAATCCGAAGCACTTCGGCGGGCTCGCGTACTTTCAGTCGTTCTGGGACGCGCCGCGGGCAAGCCAGGGTCGTCCGACTTCAGCGGGCATGGCGTTCACCGGGCTGGGCATCGGCAACCGTGAGGGCGTCTGGACGGCGCTCATCGGCTCGTGCCTGTCGGTGATCGGCATGATCTACACGTTCTACGTCAAGCCGATCATTCGGCGACGGAGACGCGAACTGGTTTTGGCGGGGCTCAGGGTTTCAGAAGAAGGGGGCGTCTCGTGAGTACCCGTCCGTTGCATGTGCTGATCGGGGCGCTGCTCGCCGCGGCGTTCTCGATGCTGATCATCTCGATGGTGACGCGTCCCGCGCCGCTGGATCCCGATTCGTTCGGCGCGAGAGTGGAGCTCCAGCCGCTGGATCGGATGGCGGTCTATCACCAAGGGCGGCTGAAGTCCTTCGAGTCGTTTGCGAACGAACTGATGGGTTTCGTGTCGGGCCGGGAGAAGTTCAACGGCCTGCCGCGTGACCTGCTGTACCTCGACATGATGTTCCGCGCTCCGAACTATCAGGACGCGGATCTGATCTACATCAAGAACAAGTCGATGCGTCAGCAGATCGTTGAAGCGCTGGACGATCCGGCCGGGTTCAATGCACCGGTTCAGGAAGGACTCGGTCCTCGCCTTGACCGTTTCATGGAGTCCGGGCTGATCTCGGCACGGCTGCTCAGTGATCCGCGCGTCGAGGCGCTGAAGAGCGAATGGCGGTCCGATCTGATCAAGACGGCGAAGTTTGTCGACCGGATGGACTCGGCCGTTGGCCTCGTGGACCAGAACTCGCTCGCTGGGCTGCTGCGCGTCGTGCCGCCGCCGTCGGGAGATCCGAACGAGCCGTGGCTTTCGGTTCGTGACCTGCAGGTAGAGTCCGTGAACCCGGATCAGGTCCGTCCCGAGGCGCGTCGCATCTTCGACGCGATGCCCGACGATCTGCGGAACGACCTCCTCGTGCAGTGGCGTGGACTCGTCGAGGCATGGGTGAGCCAGAACGCCGAACAGGCCAACGACGCGATGGTCGGGTTCGCGGAGTTGCTTCCACGGGTCTCGCCCGAGATCTATCCGGAGCCGGCTCGCATGCGGTGGGAGGGGCTGTACTTCCAACTCAAGAACCTGACCTGGGTGTGGCTTGTCTATCTGCTGTCGTGCATCTTCCTGCTCATGGCGATCGTGTTCCGCTGGGACGGCGCACGCGGGCTCGGTGTCGGCGTGTTCGGCGTCGCCTTCCTGTTGCACACGGCCTCCATCGGGCTCCGTTGGTGGGTGTCCGGTCGCTGGCCCAATTCGAACATGTTCGAAGCCGTGACCACCGCGTTCTGGTTCGGTGCAGCGGCGGCGGTTCTCCTCGAGATTTGGGGTCGCAAGACGCAATTCCGGAACATGTTCCTGCTGACCGGCGCGGTCGGGAGCATGGTCGCGATGATGTCGGCGAACTTCTCGTCGAAACTCGATGCGAGCATCAACAACATGATGCCGGTGCTGCACGACCTGTGGCTGTACATCCACACCAACGTGATCATCGCCAGTTATGCGCTGATCTTCATGGCGGCGGTGTCGAGCCTGCTCTACCTCGGCTGGCGGATGATCGGCGGCGGGCCGGACTACGCCCGCGTCGGCGGCACCGAGATGCTGATGGAAGCCGCGGCAGAGGGCGAAGCGTCGGTCGCGAGGAAACGCCGTGCTTCGCTCGGTGAAGTGTTCGACGGCGCGACGCTCGTTCTGGTCGAGTTCTCGTTCGTGCTGCTGTGGGCGGGCATCGTGATGGGCGCGATCTGGGCGGATCACTCGTGGGGACGCCCGTGGGGCTGGGACCCGAAGGAAGTGTTCGCGATGAACACCTTTCTTGTGTTCGTGATCATGCTGCACGTGCGGCTGAAAGCTCGAGACAAGGGTTTATGGACGGCGCTGCTCGGGCTCGTTGGCGCCGGTGTGATGGCGTTTAACTGGATCGTGATCAACTTCGTGATCTCGGGACTTCACAGTTACGCGTAAAGGGGTCCGCCTCAGTCGAGCATGCGCAGTTTGAAACTCTTGTCTTCGTAGACGACGTCCATGCTCACGAACGTGGTCTCGTTGAGTCGGCCGCCGGGGATCGTGATGCGGTAGGCGTTGCGCCCGATGCGTTCGAAGCCGGCGCCGGGCGTCTGATCGCCCGCGGGGATCATGATCAGCAATTCCGTAATGGCTCTGGCGTACTCTTTGACAAAGTCCAGCGCCGCGGTCGGTTGCAGGCCACGCTCTTCGTAGGCGTTCTTGAGTTGCTCGCTCAGTAGCTGCTGGTAGAGCAGTTCCCATTCCTCGTCCCGGATTGTTCGGCGCAGGTGGAAGACGAGTTCCGCCGGCGAGCGCGAAACGAGCAGGATGTCGCCGTTCTCGAGTTCGCGACGGAGGGTGTTCCCCTCGATCGGCGTCCCCGGAAGGGGCCCGTAGAGGCGTGATGCCACGGCCTCGAGGCTCGCCGTTGTTTGGGCGTTCGGAGCGTCGGGACGGATCCCCCCCTCGGCGCCTTCTATGTTCTGCAGACCCCCTCGCACGGAGATGACTCGCGTGGTTGTCTCGCAGCCGACGCAGATGATGCCGATCGCCGCCGCGATCGCGGCTGCATTTGAAACTCGAAGAGTGCTCCGCATCATGTGGGTATGACTCGTGAATCGCGCTCCGAGTTCGTCTCCCGCTGAAGGTTTTCTGTCCACTCGGCGGTGGGGGATCGACGGTTGCGAAGATCGTGGAGCGGGCTCGTGGCGTCGGGTTGCGGGAAGTCCGTCCGCCGGTGGCAGCCGCGCGACTCCTCGCGTTCGAGCGCAGAGGTGACGATCACGCTCGCCAACTGCAGCATGTTCTGCGTCTCCCAGCCGAACGGGTCATCGAACACCTTGTCCAAGGTGTAGCGGCTCCAGAAGTCGCACATCTCCGCCACATCGCCGAGCGTGGGGCCATTCCGCTCGATGCCGACGTTCCGCCACATCGCCGAGCGCAGCGAACTGCGAACATCGGTCAGATCGAGTTCGCCTCTCTTCGATGACGGCACATCCGAGACGATCTTCGTGGGCTTTCGCGCGGGGCCCGCGCCGTTTCCGCTGCTCGCTTCGGACGCGACGCGCCCGGCCGCCTCACCCATGACAATGGCTTCGAGCAGCGAATTGCTGGCGAGCCGGTTCGCGCCGTGCAGTCCGGTTGAGGCGACCTCGCCGACAGCGAGCAGCTGCGGGACATCGGTCCGACCTTCGAGGTCCGTGTGCACGCCGCCGACCATGTAGTGCGCGGCGGGATTGACCGGAATCAGATCGGTCTCCGGGTGCAGGTCAAACTGCGCGAGGCGCGAGTAGATGCCGGGGAACCGAGTTTCAAAGTCCTCGACGTGACGCGCATCGAGCCAGACGTGCGAGCCGCCAGTCGTGCGGAGTGTGTTGTAGATCGCCGAGGCGACGACGTCTCGCGGCGCGAGTTCCGCGCGTTCGTGGATACCGACCATGAAGCGGTTCAGCGACGGGTCGAGCAGGTGCGCCCCCTCGCCGCGGACGGCCTCCGAGACGAGCAGTCGCTCGGCACCGGCGATGTAGAGCGTGGTCGGGTGGAACTGCATAAAGGCCATGTCGGCGAGCGTTGCGCCGGCTCGATAGGCAAGCGCGAGGCCGTCGCCGGTCGCGCTGGGCGGATTGGAACTCTCACGCCAGACCGTCCCGCAACCACCGGAGGCGAGGATCGTGGTTGTTGCCCAGATCACCTGCAATCCGAACTTGCGGTGGTAGGTGATCGCGCCCAGGCACGGCGACCCTGGTTCATCGCTCGCGGTCAGCAGATCCAGCACAAAACAATCACTAAAAATCCGGACATCGGGGGATGGGGCCAACGCCGCGGCGAGTGCTCGGCCGAGTTCGGCTCCGGTGGCGTCGCCGTCGGCATGAATGATGCGCCGGGTCGAGTGCCCGCCTTCCTGGGCGAGTTCGAGGCCCCCGTCGTCTTTCCGGTCAACCCTGAAGCCGATGTCGAGCAGCGCTCGGAGCGACCGGGTGGATGCTTCGCAGATGTGCCGGACAGCGGTTTCGTCGCACAGCCCGGCCCCGGCGGCGAGCGTGTCCTGCGTGTGAAGTTCTGGCGAGTCGGCGCGATCAAGAACGCCCGCGATGCCGCCCTGGGCCCACGCGGTGTTGCTCTGATGCAGTCGCCCCTTCGAGGCCACGATGACTTCGCCCCGCTGCGACGCGATGCGAGCGGCGGTCAGACCGGCCGCGCCGGCGCCGATCACGAGCGTGTCGGTGAAGATTTGTGGAAGCAGCGTCGAGCGGAACGGGATCAGGTATCGACGCTGGCCGGGGAGGGCGTTCATGGGGGGTCGCTCTTGTTCCTGCTTACGGTGCGCAGCGGCAGCCGGGACCGCACCCGGAGGCCGACGCGGAGTCCTGCTGTTCGCCGAGAATCCGATCGAGTTTGCGTCTCAGGAACCACGCGTGGTGCTCGACATGGCACGCCGCGTACTCGATCAAGCGACGGAGCGTCACCTCGCCCTGCTCGGGATGGAGCGCCGTGCGTTCGAACATCGGCTCGGGAAGGGTGGCGAGCCACTGGCCGGACCAGCGTCGGAGCGTATGAAGGAGGGCGACATATCCGCCGGCCGGCACTGAGTCGCCTGCCAGGCTCCCGGGGATCTGCTCGGCTGTCGATTCGTAGATGCCGGAGTTCAGGAACGCGTGCTCGTCGAACAGCGTGAGCATCGGCCGATCTTCGGCAACGGTCCGTCGCATCCGGGTCGAGAACACGAGGTCGGCATCTGCGAGGTGTCCGAGCAGCGTCCGGCAGGACCATGTTCCGGCGTTTTCAGAGGGCTCGAAGGTACGCGCGAGGGCTGTGTTATCCAGTTGGAGCACGCGGGCATCCAGGACATGGCTGGCGGTCCGGTATCGCTCGATCAATTGAAGGAGCGGCAGGGACCCAAAGAGTTCCCGGCAAGGTGGGCTCGCGGCCGGCATCGGTCCGTTCGGGGTAGTTTGGGCATGGGCGGTCATTGTTCTTAGGATACGCCCTCGCGGATGATGCTGGCGTCATCCTCCCGCTCTCTCGTTGGATCGCCAAGGAAATCGTCGCTTTGCCCGAAACTTCCGCGCCCCGTTCCTTGAGAAGCGTTCCGATCGCGGTATTCGTCTCCGGCGGCGGTCGGACGCTCGAGAATATCGACAACGCGATCCATCGCGGCGATCTGGCGGCCACGATCGAACTCGTTGTGGCCTCCAAGGAGTGCCCCGGCGCGGACTTCGCCCGCCGGCGCGGGTACACCACGGTCGTCGACGGGCGTCTGGACGCCGTGAACGAGGTGGAGCGACTGCTCAACGACTCTGGGGCCGACTGGGTCGTGCTGGCGGGCTACGTCCGCCTGCTGCCGATCCCAGACCGGTGGAGGGGGCGAGTGGTGAACATTCACCCGTCGCTGCTTCCGCGACACGGCGGGCGGGGGATGTACGGGCAGCGGGTCCACGAGGCGGTGCTCAGGGCCGGCGACGCCAAGAGTGGGTGCACGGTTCATCTGGCTGACGGTGAGTACGATCGCGGCGAGACCATCGCGCAGGCCAGTTGCCCGGTGTACCCCGACGATACGCCGCGGACGCTCGCTTCCAGGGTCTTCGAACTGGAGACCGATCTTTACCCGAAGGCGCTCGCCAAGCTTTTCGCCGAGCGTACGGGCTAAGTCGACGGCGCGGAACTCGGTACACTCTCGCCCAAGCACCTCTCGCGACGCCACCTCGCCATGTTCAGACGGCAAAAACGCTCATTCTGGCACGACTTCCGGACGTTTTTCGTCCGTGGCCTCGTCATTTTGCTTCCTTCGCTGCTGACTTTGGCGATCCTGCTCTGGGCCTACAACTTCCTGAAGTCCAACATTGCCGAGCCGATCAACTGGGCGGTGCAGCGAGTCGTCATTCAGGCGGTCCCGCAGGTGTATCCGAACGAACTTGACCGGCCGAGCTGGTACCTCGCTGATCGCGACGAGATTATTCGTCGCGCCCCGAGCAGTTATCGAAACTACGCCGATCTGCCCGCCGGGCAACGCCGATCGATCACACGCCAGATCCGGTCCGAGCAGCTCCGGGAGTACTGGCGAGAGCGTTGGTACCTTCAAGGGATCGGGTTCGTCGTCGCGATCACCGCGGTCTATCTCGCTGGCGTGCTCGTCGGCAACTACCTCGGTCGGAAGCTCTACGTCCGTTTTGAGAGCTGGCTGATTCGAATCCCGATCATCAAGCAGGTCTACCCGAGCGTGAAGCAGATCGTGGACTTCCTCATCGGCGAGGACACCTCGAGCAAGCTGCCGACATCAGGACGGGTGGTCCTCGTGGAGTATCCGCGCATGGGGATCTACACCGTTGGGCTTCTGACCGGAGGCACGCTGAAGTCGATCGAGAAGATCGCGGGGGAGCCGAGTGTGACCGTGTTCATCCCCTCAAGCCCGACCCCTTTCACCGGATATACCATCAACCTCGCGGCGAGCGAGGTGTATCCGATCGACATCAGCTTCGACGAGGCCATCCGCTTCGTCGTGTCTGCCGGCGTGCTTGTGCCGGTCCGTGAACAGGTGGAGGATTCGGGGCGTTTACCGGGCGACGCTGAGCCGGAGGCTGGCGGTCAGAACGGCTCAGACGAGGCTGATTCGGATTCCGGCACGGCCCGTGTATAGCGGCAAGTATGGGGACTCGTCGTTACACTTGTGGTTCGCTCCGCGGTTATGGACGGAGTCATCGGAGGAACCCACGCGATGCGGATTGAAGTCACCGGCCGGCACATGGATCTGACGGAGTCGATCAAAGAGCAGGTCGCGGAAAAGGCCTCCCGGCTCCCGAAGTACTACGACGGCGTGCAGGAGATCGATATCGTGATCGAGCAGTCCAACCCCGGGGGGTTCCATGTCGAGGTGCGTGTGGACAGCGAGAAGCACGACACTTTCGTGGCCAAATCGGAAGGGTCGAATATGTACGGGTGCCTGGACTCGTGCATCGATAAGATGACCCGACAGTTGACAGACTTCAAAGAGAAGCTGAAGAACACCAAGCGCTGAGCGAGGCGAGGACCGATCGCCTCAGGGGTGCCGGAGACCGAACTGATGAAGATGTTGGATATCGTTTCCAAGGACGCCATCGTTGCCCAGCTGGAGTCCGATTCGCGCGACGGCGTGATCAAGGAGCTTGTCGGTGCGCTGATCAGCGCCGGCAAGGCCGAAGAGGGCATGCGTGAGGACCTGACGGCGAAGGTTCTTGAGCGCGAGCGTCGCGGTTCGACCGGATTCGGCAAGGGTGTCGCGGTTCCTCACGTGAAGCATCCCGACGTCGACACGATGGCCGCGGCGATCGGCATCAGCGAGAACGGTGTCGACTTCGATGCGCTCGACAAGCAACCGGTCTATTCGTTCATCCTCCTGCTGTCGCCGCTCGATCGTCCCGACGAGCACCTGCAGGCGATGGAAGTGATCTTCAAGAACCTGAATCAGGACAGCTTCCGCAGATTCCTTCGCCAGTCCACCTCGACAGAAGATGTGGTCACTCTGCTCGAGGACGCGGACAACAACGATCTGCCCGCCTGAGCGCCCCCTCTTTTCGTCCGTCGCGAACAGCCCCTTCGGTCCTGTGGAAGTGATCCATGTCGCAGTCGGCGACATCCCGTGTCACCGTGCCCAACCGCCTGGGGCTCCACGCGCGCCCGGCGATGGAGTTCGTCGATAAGGCGAACACCTTCGCGTGCGCTGTCACGGTCAAACGCGTCGACGGCGACGAGACCGTGGACGGCAAGTCGATCATGCAGATGATGCTGCTCGCCGCAACGGTCGGCACGGAACTCGAGATCGCCTGCGACGGCGACGACGCGCCGGACGCGTGCGACGCGCTGGTGGCCCTTGTGGAAAGCGGGTTCGGGGAGTCGTGAGCGCGCGGGCGGTTGGGGCTCACCCCGGTACCGGCGCCAGATCCCGTTCATCAACCCGTTCGATCTTCGCCCCGAGCGTTCGGAGTTTCTGTTCCATCTGCTCGTATCCGCGATCGAGGTGATAGACCCGGCGGATGACCGTTTCGCCCTCCGCCGCGAGTCCCGCCAGGACGAGGGACGCCGAAGCCCGCAGGTCTGACGCCATGACCGGGGCGCCGACGAGTTGCTCGACTCCCGACACAACCACCGTGGAGCCTTGACGGAAAAGGCTCGCGCCCATGCGTGAGAGTTCGGCGACGTGCAGGAAGCGTTGTTCGTAGATCCGCTCGGTGATGACGCTGTTGCCATCCGCGAGGCAGGCGAGGGCCATGAGTTGGGCCTGCAGATCGGTCGGAAATCCGGGGTGGGGCTGGGTCGAAACAGTTGTCGGGCGGACGGCCGCTTCGCGCCAGGCGTCCACGGTCCGCCTGAGCGGGTCGGCATCAGGACCGTCGGCGGCGCGCACGCAGACGCCCATGCGCTCGAACTGGTCCTGCGCGGCGATCAGGGCATCGGCCGGGTAGTTCGTCAGCCGGAGGCGACTGCCTGTGATTGCGGCGGCGAGTACGTAAGTCCCGGCTTCGATCCGGTCGGGGATCACCCGATGCTCGGCGCCGCCGAGGGACTCGACGCCGTGGACGGTGATCCGGGGCGTGCCTGCGCCCTCGATCCGGGCACCCATTGAGTTCAGGAGCCGTGCGACATCGACCACCTCGGGCTCACAGGCCGCGGCTTCGATGACGGTCGTGCCATGGGCGAGGGTGGCTGCGGACATGACATTGGCGGTCCCGAGCACGGTGGGGCCGAACGCACCGCCGAGGAACACCGTGTTGCCCCTGAGCCGGCCCGACGCGGGAACGCGAGCGACGACGTCTCCGCCGTCCAGGGTGATTTTCGCACCGAGGGCCCGAAGGCCGCGAAGGTGCAGGTCGATGGGGCGGTCGCCGATGGCGCAGCCGCCGGGCATGGATACGCGGGCCTCGCCCCGTTTGGCGAGCATCGGTCCGAGAACGCAGATGCTCGCTCGCATGGTCCGAACGATGTCGTAGGGCGCGAGCGAGAGCGATTCGTCTTCGGCGTAGAGAGTGATGCTCCGACCGTCGCCGGAGTCGTGCTCGTCGATCGAGCACCCGAGACGCTCGAGCAGATTCAGCATGTTGGAGATGTCAGCGAGGCGGGGGACGTGATGCAGGGTTATCGGCTGGTCCCCGAGCAGCGCCGCGGCCATAAGCGGGAGGCACGCGTTCTTCGAGCCGTTGATCTCGATGCTACCGCCGAGGGTGTTTCCGCCATTGATTACGAATGCATCCATTGCGTCAGTACTCTCCCTGCAAACCGGCCGGCGGAACTGCCGACCCCGCGTCCGATCATATCGGCCTTTGGCGGGATTCCGGCCCAATCCCGTGCGGTCCCCGATCGAGGGGTTCCCCATCCGTCACAACCCGGCCGTTCCGAGCGCCCGGAGTCTCTCGGCTTCTTTGGAAGTGCGGCGGCGAATCGTACGGTTCAGGTGCAAGTGTCCATTGCATCTGGAACCGCGGCCTCTGCGCCACGGCTCGATTCAGGTGGAGGTTGGTATGAAAGGCAATTCAATGAAACAGACCATCCTTACCGCGCTCGGCCTGATCACCGCCGCGGGCTTCACGCTCGCGCTGATCCCCCAGAAGGCCGACGCTCGAGCCGCCGCGGTCATGGCCGACGACTTCGAGAACCTTCCGATGTCCATCGAACTGACGGGTGTCGTCCGCGATTTCAAAGCGTACAACTCGTCCAGCAATGCACACCCGGACTTCCAGCAATACAACCGCGGGCACACCGTCGGGCTCGTTGAGAGCTACCTCGACGACGACGGCAAGCCGGTCCTCAAGGACACTCGCGGCCAACGCGTCAGCGGCCAGTTCCGCGACAGCAACGGCAACAACATCAACCCCGCGATGTACTCGCCGGAACTCGGCGATAGCGCCGGCTCGCTCAACAGCCAGTCCGGTAAGTCGATCACCTCCGCCGAATCGTTCCGGGTCTGGTTCCGCGACGACCCCAACTACAACCTCTCCGATATCCACTCGATCGTGCTCGAACGCCAACCCGGCACGAACAAGTATGTCTTCCACCAGCACGACGATCGCAGTCAGGATGGCATCCAGGGCTTCTTCCCCGCCGACGGCAAACTCTGGAACGATCACAACCACAACCTCGGTCACAACTACTTCCTGACCTTCGAACTCGAGACCGAGTTCGTCTACCAGAGCGGTCAGGATCAGACTTTCACCTTCGTCGGCGATGACGATGTCTGGGTCTTCGTGAACGGCGAACTGGTCATCGACCTCGGCGGCGTCCACGGCGCGGTCAGCCAGACCATCGACCTCTCTCGACTCGGCCTTGACGACGGCCAGCGCTGCACGCTGACCCTGTTCTTCGCCGAACGCCACACCACCCGCTCGAACTTCCGCGTGGAAACCACGCTGAACCTCCGCACCGCGGAGCTCCCGAACACCTTCAACCTGTACGACTGATCCGTCGTCGGGTCTCGGGTCACACTCAGGCGACGCGTCCCGACCGGGGCGCGTCGTTTTTCGTTGGGGAGCGGTTCAGGGCTCGGTCGGCAGGGACCGCGCGACCCAGCCGTTCAGCCCGTCCCGCATGAAGTACACCCGCTTCAGGTCGGCTCGCAGCAAGCGCTTCGTGAGCGCTATCGCCGTGGCCGATCCCGGGTCGTTGCCGTAGACGACGATCTCTCGGGCCCGACGCAGAACAGCGGGAGGCGCTTTCGGGTCGAAGTCTCGCAGGTCGATGTGGATCGACCCGGGGATCCGGCGTTCGGCGTGTTCCGAGGCCGATCGGGCGTCCACGAAGACCGTGCCGGCGGAGCCCTCGATCTTCTTCGAAGCGTCGGCGATCGCGATGTTCGTGATCGCCTTGTCCGAAACCGATTTCGAGCAGCCGGGGGCCACCAAAACCAAGATCGCACACGCGAGGTACGGGATTGCCCGGATTCCGACGGAAGTGAGTTTCGCCATGGTCCCAGCATACTTGGATTTTTTCCGGGGCAGACTGGAATCAACGCCGGGTTTGGGCGTTTGATCTTGTGTCATGCCCCGCATCCAACAGATCGTTTCGGCCTGTTCCCTCGTCCTCTGGCTCGTAGCGACCGGCTTCGGAGCGTCTCAACCGGCTCCGGCGATGGACGGAAACAGCCTGGTCCGAGTCTCGGCGATCGCCGAGCATCAGGCGATCCGGGCCGGTGAGTCGGTCTCGATCGCGGTCCGCTTCCAGATCGAGGACGGCTGGCACACCTACTGGAAGAACC
>Ga0070726_10002041_pt1 | contig 18874 bp, 19 predicted proteins | sample tdAd471_FD_67275 | JGI IMG/M metagenome (GOLD analysis project Ga0070726, IMG submission 67275) | Marine sediment microbial communities from the Atlantic coast under amendment with organic carbon and nitrate - tdAd47.1 | ecosystem: Environmental > Aquatic > Marine > Coastal > Sediment | place... | reverse complement strand
CACCGAGAGGGTCGGCGGTTCGAGCCCGTCACCGCCCACCATTCCCCCCCCCAATCCCGATTCCAGCGGCCTGTTGACGCAATCACGCGCGGTTGCGCCGCTTTTCCTTGCGCTTGCGCAAAGGCCTCGCTAGTCCGGAAGGACGCAATGCGGGTAACTCTCGGTGACGCTTTTCCTGACAGCGCTTTTGACTTCCGGCCTGTGTGGCATGGAGGCGACCGTGCCGGAACCGGTGACGGCCGAGACGCTGACCGCGCCGACCCCGGTTTGCGAGCGCTGTGAGGAGCTGGACCGTTTCTACGCGGAGCGGGGCGGCGCGCTCGCGTGGACGGGGCCCGGAAATGTCTACGCCTACCATCAGTTGCTTGAGGCGATTGCGGCCATGGAGTCGCACGGCCTCGATCCGGAACTCTACGGCTTTGCCACGCTCGTCGCGGCGTCGCCGGTCCACGCCGACCTGGCGCTCGATGAACAGGCGACGCGGGCCTGGCTGGAGATGGCGCATGACCTGTCTGGCGGGCGGCTGGATCCGCGTGTCTATGAGCCGGGCTGGATATCGCCGCACGAACATCCCGATCCGGTTGCCCGGCTGAACCTGGCCCTCGAACTCGATGCGGTGGCGCTCAGTCTCGCGGAACTTGCGCCGAATGATGACGGGTATCACCGTCTGCGCGAGGCGCTACGGGTCTATCGGGCGCTGGCGCTCGAACCGCAACGCCATCCGGTCTCGCCCGGCCCGGCCCTGCATCCGGGGGATGCCGGGCCTCGCGTCGTGCAGTTGCGCGACCGTCTGGAAGCGGATGGCTATCTCGACGGCTCGCATCCGGTCGCGGACCGGGACGTCTTTGATGCGGCGCTCGCGGATGCCGTGGTCGCGCTTCAGCGGGCGGTGCATCTCGATGCCGACGGCATTGTCGGCGAGGAAACGCTTCGCTGGCTCTCCATCTCGGCGGCCGACCGGGTGGCCCAGATCGAGGCCAATCTGGAGCGTCGCCGCTGGCGCCGCACCCCGTCCGGACGCGCCCTCCGGGTCAATATTCCCGATTTTTCGCTCGAGGTGCTCGAGGACGGCGCGATTGTAGACCGGCACCGTGTGATCGTCGGGCGCATCAGCCGACCGACGCCGGTTTTTGCGGCCGAGCTGTCCTATCTCATTCTCAATCCCTGGTGGGAGACGCCGTACTCGCTGGCGGTGCGCGACGAGCTGCCGGCTTTCCGTGCAGATCCGGACATGGTGGCACGACTGGGCTTCCAGGTGCTCGACGAGAACGAGCAGATTGTCGATACCGCGCAGCTCGACTGGAATACGGTCCCGTCCGACCCCTTTCCCTTCCGGCTCCGGCAGGCGCCCGGTCCGGACAATGCGCTGGGCGAGGTGAAGTTCATCTTCCCCAACCCGCACAATACCTATCTGCACGACACCCCGGCCCGGCACTTGTTCGATCAAAGCCGACGGGCTTACTCGTCCGGCTGTATGCGGGTGGAGGCTCCCCTCGATCTGGCCCGCTGGGTCACCGAGGGACTGGAGGGCTGGACGGGGCAGAGCGTGGATGCGGTAGCAGCGGGCGATGAGGAAACGCGGGTCGACCTGACGGCCCGGATTCCAGTGGATGTCGTCTACTGGACGGTCATTCCGTCGCAGGGCTCTTGGGTGCGCTTTGTGGCGGACCTATATGAAAAGGACGAGGCGATTATCAACGGACTATCGGGGGGTAGTCCGAACAGTCAGGAGTAAGACGTGCCCGCGTGGTTTTTCATGGCAACGACTGCCATCACCCCCATTCCCCAGCCTGCCGAGATCCCGGCTGCGGCTGTGGCCGTTTCGCCCATTCCCTTCGAATTGCCTGAACCCGAGGTCGAAGCCGGATTTGACGCTGGCCGGACGGGTTTCACGGTGACGACTCCCGACGGTGTCGTCATCGGATTTGATGAATTTACTCTCTTCGTGCGACCGGGCGAGACGCTGGACTTCGTCGCCTCACGACCGGTGCATTGGCTTGCCGAAGGGGAGGTGCTGAACGAAGGCGAAGCCCGTACGGAGCATGCCTGGCAGGCGGCGCAAGCGCCCGGCCTTCACGACCTGACGCTTGCGGGCGATGCGGGCGAGGTCATGACCCTTCACCTCGTGGTGATGCGCCAGCGCGAGGCAGGAGACCGTCAGATCAATGGCTATGCCATCGGCGATTATCCGGCCGAACCCTATCGGGGCCAGGAGAATTATCGCGCACCGGAGTTTTTCGTTGAGGTGGCGGACGGGATCGAGGACCTGCCGCTCTCACCCCATTTCACCCTGGGTCAGTTTCTGTGCAAACAGGACTCCGGCGAGGGTCCGGCCTATCTCGTGGTCTCCGAACGCCTGGTGATCAAGCTTGAGAACATTCTCGACGCGGTGAACGCGCATGGCTGGCGGACAGACGGGTTCACGGTCATGAGTGGCTATCGCACGCCGGCCTATAATGCGGGTCTCGGCAATGGTGCGAACTCGCGCCACATCTATGGGGGTGCCGCGGACATCTTCATCGATACCGACGGGAATGGTGTGATGGACGATCTTAACGGCGATGGCAGCCTGGATCGCCGGGACGCCGCCGCGCTCTACGATCTCGTTGAAGGCCTCGCCGCGACCGGCGATGAAAACTGGCAGGCGGGCGGGTTGGGCGAATACGGTCCCAATAGCCACCACGGCGCATTCGTCCATGTGGATGAGCGCGGCTGGCGCGCCCGGTGGGGGCGCAGTTAGACCACGTTCGGCGTCGTCGCGAAATTCGCCAGACCGGGCAGGGCGGCGTTGAGTTCGGTCTCGTTGAGGCCGAACCAGCGTCCGAGTGGCGCCGCATATTGTTCGACGGAGAGCGTCGGGATCAGGCGTCCATTTCCCGAATCCTGGGCGTGCTCCGGCGTGTAGAGCCCCGGATCGCCATAGATCTGCCCGCCATTGACGGCGCCGCCGACCACGAAATGGTGGGCGCCCCAGCCATGGTCCGTCCCGTCGCCATTGACGGTCAGCGTCCGACCGAAGTCAGACGCGGTGAAGACCGTCACCTCATTTTGCGCCCCGATCTCCTGCATGGCCTGGAAGAAGGTTGCGATGGCGCCGGCGAACCGCGCCTGCAGGTTGGGCAGGGCCTGCGCCTGGTTGTCATGCGTGTCGAACCCGCCCATGCCAACAAAGAAAACCTGGCGTGATGCGCCCAGCACGTCGCGCAGGCTGATCATCTCCGCGACTGCCCGGAATTGCTGGGAGAGATAGTCCTGGCCGAACTCGGTCGTCAGGGCGGGGACTTCCTCCCGTGCGGCCGCGTACTGGGCGTTGGCATCAAGAGAGCGGCGCATCGCGTCGGCCACATCGCTCTGGAGATAATTGCTCGGAGAGACACCCTGCTGTTCGAAATGCTGCTGCAGGATGGGCCGGATCGACTCGTCAAAGGCGCCGAAATAGCCCGGCCATTGCAGGGCAACGAGATTGCTCGGCCCGTCGAGCCCCAGCGGGAACTGGCGGGCGACGTCACCGGACAGCCAGACATTATTTCCAGCCGGGCTCATCGACGTGAAAAGCGGGATCTGGTTGGCACCGGAATTGAGCGCCGCATCGGCAAACTGGCCGCCCCAGCCGAAGCGTGCGCCTTCCGGCTCCGCCGACATCCAGACGGATTGCTGGTCATTGTGCGAGAACAGGCGCGGCGGCAGGTCATGGCCTTCATTGAAGAAATCACTGCGCGTTGTGGGACGGATCAGCGGGCCGACATTGCCCATGATGGCCGCATTGCCGGCCTGGAAAGCGCTATGGAGCGGAGCGAGCTCGCTCGGCAGGGCAAACTGGCGTCCGCCGAAATCGCCCGCATTGCTCGGTGTCAGTGGCAGCAAGGCGTCGCGGTCGCGGGACCGGTCGAGATCGCGATACTGGTCCAGCAACGGGGCTCGCAAGGCTGCATAGGCATCATAGCTGGCCTGGTCATAGGGCAGGACGGTGTCGTAGCAATCCATGCCGCCATAGAGATACAGGCAGATCAGCGCACGGTAGCCCGTGGTGTTGGCGGCCAGGGCGGGCATGGAGGCGAGGGCGCCGGTCAGGCCGCCTGCGGAGAGCAGGCCGAGGGCGCCGGTAGAGCGAAGGAAGCCGCGTCGGGATACAGTCATGGTCATTCCTCCTAGCGCTGTACGGCGTAGTCGTGGGACGTCATCACCATCAGGATGGCAATCTGGACCCGGGCCAGACGGCCTTCCTCGGGTTCGGTCTCGCTGATCTCGATGGTGTTGAGTGCGCTGGCGATGCCGTCGCGTGTCGCCGTGCTGAGTGTGCCGCCCGTAAAAATCACGTCGAGCCGGTCGATGAGGGCGTCTATATCGTCCGCCATCGCCACTTCTGCCGTGTAATCCGGATGGAAGCCGAGGAGTTCGGTCCGCAGATCGCCTCCGGTCTGATCGGTAATGAAGGGCGACATGAAATTCGCAAAGCCGATCACGCTGGCCTCATTGACGATCTGTAGTTCTGGCGCGGTCATGCCCTGGGCGCCCGACGCCGTGCCCGGGGCGACGTAGCCCGGACGGTAGAAGTTGAAGACCGATGGCGAGCGATAGGGGTGCTGGGCAAGCCCGCCGGGCGATCCTGTGTCCCAGAGCCAGTCTTCCCGGAAGGCCTGGCTGCCATCGATTCCGAAGGCGCGGGCCCAGTGAACGAAGCGGATCACCGGTTCGCGAATTTTTCCGTAGTCGCGCGGTTGGCTTGCAAGGGCAATATTGGCTTCGCTGTCGAACAGGATGGCGGCGAGGGTTGCCGCGAGATCGCCGCGCTGACCTTCTCCGACCAGTGACCCGTCCGGCAGGCGATAGCTGCCCGCCTCAAACGCGTTGGCGACGCGCGCCACATAGGCGGGGTCCGGATGGCTCTGGGTGAAACGCTGGATCAGCTGGCGGGACACGAAGGGCGCCAGATTGGGGTGTTCAAACAGCGTGTCGAGCGCGGTATTGATGCTCGCTTCCGCGCCCGTTCCCGGTGGAATGACGGTGCCGAGAAAGCGCTTTTCCTCGGTCGAATGATACGCCTCGAACGTGACCAGGTCGCGCCATTGCGCGGTTTCGTCTGCGGGCGGCCAGAAATTGGGGCTATCCAGTCCAAGGCCCGTGAAAACCCGCGCCAGGCCGGTCACATCGTCATTGTCATAAGTCTCCACGACATCGCCGCCCGACAGCACCGGTGTCCCGTCCATGTTGAGCTGGACCAGGCCGATGGTGAAGAGCTGCATGATCTCGCGGGCATAGTTCTCATCGGGAACCCGTCCCGTCGCCATGTCCGCTTTCTCATTGTAGAGGAAGGTCAGATAGGCCGCCATGGCAGGGGAATAGGTGACGTCCTGCAGGAGGTCGCGATAATTGCCGAAGGCGTTGCGCGTCAGCACATCCATGAAGTGCGCCATGGTCTCCGGCCGTCCGTGCAGCACGGAGGTCTGCGAGTCGGAGACGACGAAAATCTGCGACAGCGCGAAGGCCATGCGCTGGCGAAGCTGATCGGGAGCGTTGATGGAGCGGTCCCAGAAACTGTCTCCGGCGGCCCGGTATTGCAGATAATCCGGGTCAAACGTCCGGGCTTCCATCGCGGCAAGGTGGAGTGTCGGCGACAGGGCGAGCTGTTGCCTGAACCAGATGGAGGGCGTGGAATAGGCGAGATCCTCGATTTCCGTGTAGCTCGCGCCGAAACTCGCCTTGGCGAGAAAGCGCGAGGCGGTGCCGAGTTCTTCCTGGCCAACCGGAGGCGGCGTCGTGGGCGGGATCGTTCCGCCGCCGCCTGTTCCGCCTCCCGAGCCTCCACCGGATCCGCCGCCCGCGCCGCCGCCGGCATCGCCGCCTCCACCGCCTCCGCCGCTACAGGCGGCCAGGGCGAGGCAAAGCGTGACAAGTTTCAGGCCGGAAAGCAGTCGGACGAGGATGCTGGGCATCGAGAACTCCAAACAAATGCGGACGCGTGCGCGCACCTTACGCATCCGCTTGAGAAAGCCCGCCCCATTCCCTGTCCGAAGGTAAACTAGCAGCGGATTGTGACGCTGAAAATTGTCTCGAAATTTTTTTATTTCGGCGCGGCCGCGTCGAGCTTCAGCACAGGCAGAAGGCGGTCAGGTCTGGCAGCATCGTAGATGATCACCCGGGCGCGAGGTGCAAACCGCATCAGACTGGCCGCCGTGTCACGCGGATCCACAGGGCCCTGCGGGTACGGGTTGAGGATGACGGTCGAGCGACCTTCCAGGACCCGCAATGCGGTAAGCGTGTGCGAGAGCGTGCCGAGATAATTCCCGGCAACCAGAACCGGGTGCGCGTCGAGTTCGCGGATCAGGTCGAGATTGAGACCGTCTTCGGCGATGGGCGACATCACCCCGCCCGCACCCTCGATCAAGGTCGGGTGTTCGCTGTGGATGCGGTCGCCGCACCAGCGCGCGATCGCCTGCAGTCGCAGCTCCCGCTTCTCGCGACGCGCGGCCATGTCCGGCGACAGCGGCGCCTTGAACCGCCAGGGAGTCGTGTCCTTGATGGTCTCCGCAGTCAGTTCACGCCCATTGGCCTGAAGCAGGCGTGCGGTATCGGTGGCGGGAATGTCGTTCATGTCGAAGCCGGACAGGACCGGCTTGTAGACATGACACGTCTCACCGGCCTTGCGGGCGGCTTCCAGAAGAGTGCACAGGATATGCGTCTTGCCGATATCGGTCCCCGTGCCGGTTATGAAGATCGGGCGCGCCATTATTCGGCCGCCACCGCGTTCTGGCGAAGTTCGGCCACCGCCGCGGCGAGGACATCCACATCCGCCTCATCGTGTGTCGCGGAAAACGTGATCCGCAGGCGCGCCGTGCCGTCGGGCACGGTCGGTGGGCGAATGGCGGTCACGAGGAAGCCAAGCGCATTGAGTTCACGCGAGGCCCGCAGGGCATGTTCTTCAGCGCCCAGGATTACCGGAACGATCGGCGTGGCCGGTTCGGCGAGCCCGGCAGAGCGGCAAAAGCGTCTGGCCAGGGCCAGCGGACGATCCGTATCGACAGCGCCGGTCTCGATCAGCTCGAGGGCCTTGAGGGCTGCCCCGATCGAGGCAGGCGGCGGTGCGGTCGTGAAGACCAGCGGCCGGGCGCGGCTGCGCAGGAGTTCGCACACGGCGCGGGAGGCGCAGAGATAGCCGCCATAGCTTCCCAGGGATTTGGACAGCGTGCCCATCTGCAGGGGCGCTGCGGCCGGCGATGTGAAACTGTGTGCCGTGCCCTTGCCCCGGCCGAGCACGCCCAGACCATGCGCGTCGTCCACCAGCGTCCAGGCATCGAACGCCTCGGCCAGCGCCAGCAGCTCCGGAAGCGGGGCGATATCGCCATCCATGGAGAAGACGCCATCCGTCAGGATGATGGCGCGCTCGCGACCGGCCCGGTGTTTTTCCAGAAGGCGCCGCAGATCGCCCATATCATTGTGGGCAAAGCGCACGGGGCGCGCCCGGGAAAGCTGTGCGCCGGCGAAGAGGCAGGCGTGAGCCAGCGCGTCAATCAGGATGAGGTCTCCCGCGCCGACGAGCGCCGGGGTGATGGCGAGATTGGCCATGTAGCCGGAGCCGAAGACGACGCAGTCCTCGGTGCCCTTGAAGGCGGCCAGCTTCGCCTCCAGCTCGAAGAGAGCGCTGTAACCCCCGGTAACCAAACGCGAAGCGCCGGACCCCGCGCCGTATTCGGTCACCGCATTCCGCGCGGCGTCCAGAACCGCGGGGTGCTGGCTGAGGCCGAGATAGTCATTGGAGCAGAAGTTGACGAAGTCGCGCCCGCCGCGTCGCACACGCATGCCGGACGTATTGTCAGAGACGTCGAGGCGTCGTCGTTGCTGGCGGGCTTCGAGCTCGGCCAGCTTGTCCTCGGCGAAGCGATTCAGTGAGATGTCAGCTCTACTCATATTCCCGCTGTCGCACAGAAACCGGTCCTGCTAAAGCCCGCTCATGACCTTCAGCACACATGAATTGCCCTTCAATCCGGCAGATCACCACGTCTGGCGGCCCTACACCCAGATGAAAACCACGCCGGCGGCACTTCCGGTTGAAAGCGCGCAGGGCGTCCGCATCCGGCTTGCCGACGGGCGCGAGCTGATTGATGGCGTGTCCTCCTGGTGGACGACCTGCCACGGCTATCGGCATCCGCACATTATCCAGGCGGTGAAGGACCAGCTCGACCAGGTGCCGCACGTCATGCTCGGCGGTTTCACGCACGCGCCGGCGGAGCGTCTCGCGGCACGCCTGGCGGCGATCACGCCGGTGGATCTCAATCACGTCTTCTTCTGCGAGAGCGGTTCGGTCTCCGTCGAGATCGCGATGAAGATCGCCATGCAGTCCTGGATTAACCGGGGCGAGCGGGGGCGGACCAAATTCATCTGCTTCCGAGGCGGCTATCATGGTGACACGCTCGCCACCATGTCGGTGTGTGATCCGGAGGAGGGGATGCATGCCCTCTTCAAGGGCGGCATCCAGCAGCAAATTCTCGCGGACCTGCCGGAGGATGAAGCCTCTTTCGAGCGCCTCCGGACGCTGATCTCGGACCGTCAGGGGGAGATTGCGGGTCTCATCACCGAGCCGCTCGTCCAGGGGGCGGGCGGTATGAAGATGCACTCACCGGAAACCCTGCAACGGCTTCGAACCCTGTGTGACGCGTTCGCGCTGCCGCTCATTCTCGACGAGATCATGACGGGGTTTGGTCGGCTTGGGACCCTGTTCGCCTGCGAGAAGGCGGGGGTGGTTCCGGATATCATGACCGTGTCCAAGGCGTTGACGGGCGGGACGCTTCCGCTCGCGGCCGCCATTGCCTCCTCCCGCCTGTTCGCGGACTTCTGGTCGGACGAGGCCGGAGCGGCGCTGATGCACGGGCCGACCTATATGGGCAATCCGGCGGCCTGCGCGGCGGCGAATGCCTCGCTCGACCTGTTCGAGCGCGAGCCCCGTCTGGAGCAGGTTGCGGCGATCGAGGCCCATTTCGCGCACGTCCTCCCGACTGCGCGAGACATTCCCGGCGTGAGGGATGTGCGCTGGCAGGGTGCGGTCGGGGTGGTGGAGATGGACGGGCTGCCCGATCTCGATGGCCTCAAGGCGGCCTTTGTGGAGGCGGGCGTGTGGGTGCGGCCGTTTGGAAACATCATCTACCTCATGCCGCCCTTCGTGATCGAGCCGCCGGATCTGGAGGCCCTGACGGGACGCGTGCTTGATGTGACGCGTCGCTGGGCCTCACGCCACTTCTAGTCAATTCAACAAAAATTGGCGCCGGGCCTTGCAGGGTTCCATATTTCCACTGCATTGGAAGAATGGAAAAGAAAGCCGCAATCGACGCCCTGACCGCGCTGGCCAACGACACACGCATCGACGTGTTTCGACTTCTTGTCCGGTCTGATTCCTGGACTCCGGGTGAGGGGGGATTGCCCGCGGGTGAAATCGCCAGCCAGCTGAAACTGCCGGCCGCGACACTGTCTTTCCATCTCAAGGAATTGTCGCGCGCCGGTCTCATAGACGGCCAGCGTCGCGGTCGGTCCATCATCTATTCGCCACGCCCGCACGCGCTTCAGGCGCTGGCAGCCTTCCTTCTGGAAGATTGCTGTGGCGGTTCCACCGGAGACAAATCATGAAACGCCTGCATGTCAGCTTCAACGTGGCTGATCTCGACAAGTCGATCGCCTTTTACGCCAACCTGTTTGGTGCGGAACCAAGCGTCGTGCGTGACGGCTACGCCAAATGGCTGCTCGACGACCCGCGCATGAATTTCGTTATCGAACTGGATCCGGAGAAAACGGGCTTTACCCACGCCGGTATCCAGACCGAGAGTGATGATGAGCTCAAGGACGTCTTTGACCGGATGAAATCCGCCGAGGCGCCTTATCTCCCCGAAGGCGTGACCACGTGCTGCTATCACAAGTCAGAGAAGAGCTGGACGGTCGATCCGGACGGCGTGGCCTGGGAGGCATTCTTCACGCATCATCAGACCGAAGCTTATGGTGCAGGCCCCGATTTGCTCGCGCAGCAAGGGGCCGAATAAGGGTTTGGCGTGGCGATCTGCAAAAGCTTCTGCATCGCGTGCATTTCCTTGCTTGACCCACCGCCACGGCGCGCATAAACAACGCACCTCGCTTCGGCGAGCCACATTGCGGGTGTAGCTCAGTTGGTTAGAGCGCCGGCCTGTCACGCCGGAGGTCGCGGGTTCGAGTCCCGTCACTCGCGCCATTTTCTTCCTGGAAATGGCCACTAAAAAAGCCGCCCTTTCGGGCGGCCTTTTTGTTTCCGGCCTCTGGCTCTATCCACCTGTACCGATACCCTCCGGCAGCGCGTAGAAGAAGCTCGCATCTCCGGGGCCGAGCGGCAGGTCCAGCATGAACCAGATCCCCATCAGACCTACCGAGGAAATCAGGATGGCGATGGAGTAGGGCAGCATGGTCGCGATCAGGCTTCCGAGTCCGAATTCCGGCACATAGCGCTGGGCGAAAACCAGGACGAGCGGCAGGTAGGGCATGAGCGGGGTGATGATATTCGTCGCCTGATCCCCCATCCGGTAAGCCAGGGTGGAGGCTTCCGGCGAGATTCCCTGCAGCATGAGCATCGGGACGAGAACCGGACCGATCAGCGCCCATTTGGCCGAGGCGGACCCGATGAAGAGGTTCAGGAAGGCCACGACCAGCACCATGATCAGCATGAGGAGCGGTGCAGGCAGGTCGAGACGGCCCAGCAGGTCGCCACCGCCAATGGCAGTCAGGATGCCCAGATTGGACCAGTTGAAGAGCACGATGAAGTGCGCCATCGCGAAGGCGAGGACGATATACATCCCCATGTCCGACATGCCCTTTGCGGCCATGTTGACGGCGTCGCGGTCGGAGCGGATCGAGCCGGCGCGGATGCCATAGGCCAGGCCCATGGCGAGGAAGGCCAACAGCGTCAGCGCCACGATGGAGGAAAAGAAGGGCGCGAAACGATTGTCCGGGCTGTCGAGATTCTGCAGGGGCTGTCCCGGGCCAAAGACCAGGAAAAGGCCCAGCAGGACAACGCCGATGAATGCCAGGCCAGCCGCGCCCAGCCCGTTTTTCTCGGCCGGCGTGAGGGCTTCGTCCGACAAGCTGCCGGCGAAACCTTCCGGCGGTGTCCACTGGCCGAGCCGCGGTTCGATCACCATGGCGTTGACCAGGGTGATCACCACGACGAGCACCGGCGTCAGGACAAAGGTGAAATACCAGTTGCCGGTGATGGGGATGTCGATGCCCGGCACAAGGAAGGCGGCCGATTCCGCCGTGATACCAAACAGAAGGGCTTCCAGTGCCCCTGGTACCAGATTGGCCGAGAAGCCCGCGGAAACGCCTGCAAAGGTCGCTGCCATGCCGGCAACGGGGTGACGTCCGGCTGCCGCAAAGACGATACCACCCAGCGGGATCAGGACGACATAACCGGCGTCGACGGCGAGATTGCTCATCACGCCTGCAAAGACGAGGGTCGGGGTCAGGAGGAAACCCGGAACGCTCTTGACCAGGCTGCGCAGTCCGGCGCCGAACAGACCTGCACGTTCGGCGACACCGGCCCCCAGCATGACAACGAGAACCATGCCAAGCGGCCGGAAACCGGTCAGCGTGTTGGGCATTTCCAGGAAGAGGCGCTGGATGTTCGCGGCGGAAAAGAGATTGTCAGCGGCGACCGTGGCACCGGTCAGCGGATGCTGGGCCTGCAGCCCCATCATGGCGGCGATCGCGGAGGCGACCATGACGACGACGATGAGAATCAGAAAGATGGAGACCGGATCGGGCATTTTATTACCCGTGCGTTCAACCCACCCCAGTATGCCGCTGGACTTGCTCATCTTTTCTCCCCCTGGAAGTAACGCAGCCCAGACGGGCCATTTGCCGGGAGTTCAGCGCAAATGGTTAATGCGGGCAAGTGAAATCGGAGCTGTCTGTCAGCCCGCAGCGGCGGCGGGCGGTGTTTCTGGTTCAAGCGCCAGCTCGGCCTGCGCGTCTCCGATCAGCGCACGGTCATCGATCTGCCAGGGGTGGAAGCCGGGCTGGAAATAGGCGAGCCAGGGAAGCAGGACACGTCGCACGACGCCCGGATTGCCCCAGAGGAACCAGGCCAGACGAAGGCGAGCGCCGAGGCCGGTGATTCTGTCCTGGGCCAGGAGCTGCAACGCCTCTGTCCAGCGACCGAAGATGAAATTGCGCGAGACATTGAGGAAGGTCACGCAGCGGATCATCCAGCGCTTGAAGCGCGGCACGTCCCGCGTGGCGTGCGCATAGGTGTCGAAAGCGACCGCCTTGTGCTCGATTTCCTCGATCGCATGCCATTGCCACATGCGGCGCGACTCTGGATCGGCCTTTTCCAGCAGGCGCGCATTCTTCAGGGCGGAGTGGGCAAAGATCGCGGTGAAATGCTCCAGGGCCGTCGTCAGGCCAAGCTGTACGACGGGATGGGTCTCGCGGGCTTCGGCGAGCCGCTCCTCGACCCGGCGTTCCATCGCCTCGGTGTCATAGCCCGCTTCCTTGACGCGTGCATTGAACGCGTTGTGCTCGCGGGTATGGAAGGCTTCCTGCTTGGCGAAATCCTTGATCTGCGCAGCGAGGGGTTCGGGCACGTCCTTCTGGAATCGGCGAACGCTTTCGATGAAGAAGGTCTCGCCGGCCGGGAAGGTCACCGAGAGCGCATTGTACCAGGCTGTGGCGATCGGGTCTCCGTCCACCCACCAGCGCTCGGCCACGCTATCGCGGCCGAATTTGATATTGCGCGGGGAGATGACGAGATCGTCCGGGGTGGCGGACCGTGCCATGGGAAACCCTCTTCCTCATACTGCAAGCGAACAGTGTTCACTTTTTGATGCATTCGCGAAAATGTCAATCGTCGAGCAGGGCGAGGGCGGGGCTTGCGAACTGGCGATAGGCGAGGATTGCGGCGATGGCCGAGGTGGCGATGATCTGCGCCAGCGGGCCGCCGATCCAGGCGAGATAGCCGATCGAAAAGAAGAGCGCCCGCAGGCCCCGATTGAACTGGCGACCGGCCAGAACATTCATCCGGCCCGCCCGCCGCGCGGCGGCCAGCATCTCCTGGGTGACCTCTTCACCCCGCAGCTTTTCGCCCGTCGCGCCGACCAGCATGGCGGCGTAGTTGATCAGGCGGTAGGCCCAGCCGAACTTGAAGAAGGCATAGGCGTAGATCACCAGGAGGCCGAGACTCATCACCTCCCACTGCGTGCGCGTGGCTCCGGCCAGGGCAGGAATGTCCTCGGTCACCCGCATGACACTGTCGAGGGCGGTGAGAAGCGTGAAGCCGGCGCCGATCCCGAGCAGGGCGGTGGAGGCGAAGAAGGCAATGCCGTTTTGCAAGCCAGTGATGATCTGGCTGTCAACGATCCGGACTTCCCGGGATGCCATGTGGGTCATCCATTGCAGGCGATGCGAGTCCATGGCGCGAGTCAGGGTGCGCGACGCCAGCGGGCTGTGGTCGACCACGAAGGAGAAGACGCCCGCGATCAGGACGAAGCCGATGACGCCGTAATATTCTGCCAGCAAGTCTGCCCCCTGCATTCGCCCTGAGTTCCGCTGACAGCGGAGCCATGAGTCTGGCTGCGATGGCAAACCCGGCGGCGGGAGGGGACCGGGCGCTGCGCCGTCCCTCTTTTGCTTCGCGACCGGGCAGGGATGCTGCGGCCATGCGTTCGATCCAAGGTTTTCTCGATTATCAGCTCTGGTCCCTGCGGGCGACCTGGCCGCCCCTCCTTTTGGCCGGCCTGTGTGTGCTGCTCGCCCTGGTGACCGGGCACCCGGTGGTGTTCGGACTGGCTGGTCTCGGCATGCTCGTCCTGTTTTTCGACAGCGCGGCGCGCCTGCGGGATTTCGAGCGTGTCCGCGTGCTGATCCGGAGATCGGGCGGGCTGACCGGGGCGGCCCTGCGTAATTTCCGGAAGGCCCGGGTGTCCTGGTGCACACGCCGCTCCGCCATCGCCGCGGCGTATGCGGAGGGGCTGGGCGAAGAAGCGCGACGGCTTGTGCGACACTGGGGCTATCGCCCCTGGCATGTCTTCCCCGATGGCGCCTTCACCCGAAACTCACCGTTTTTGCGGGTCGCTTTCTGGAAATCCGTGCTCGGATTCGGAGCAAAATAGGCCCGCAGTTGCGATCCGTTCGCAACTGGAAACGCCTTTACTGGCTTAAAGATAGAGAACTGAAGAGATGCGGTGTTTAGGCCTTGCCCGAAGCGCCGTCGCGCTCTAGCTTCCGCGCCAAATCGGGCAGGGGGCCCTGCTGGCGTTTCCGATTCGCTTCTCCGCGTGTCATGCCAGCCCTCGAGGGCAGCCTCCCCGCATCAACGGACGGACCTGGCGAGACCTTTCTCATGGACACGCTTCTTCTCGACTACCTACCCATCCTGATCTTCTTCGGCATCGCGGCGGCGATCGGTTTGCTCTTCATGCTGGCCGCTTTCGTGATCGCTCCGTCGAAACCGGATCCGGAAAAAGTGTCGACCTATGAGTGCGGCTTCGAAGCCTTCGACGACGCGCGCATGAAGTTCGATGTCCGTTTCTACCTCGTCGCGATTCTTTTCATCATCTTCGACCTGGAAGTCGCCTTCCTCTTCCCGTGGGCGGTCTCGCTCCGCGAGAGCCTGGGCGTGTTCGAGTTCTGGTCGATGATGGTTTTCCTTGGTGTCCTGACCATCGGCTTCATTTACGAGCTGAAAAAGGGCGCCCTGGACTGGGAGTAAGGCATGGCATCTGATCTCACCCCTCATGGCATGGCGGGACGGTCCACCGTTCCCGGTTATGATCCGAAGAAACACGATCCCTTCTTCGACGGCGTGTCCGACGCGCTGGCCGACAAGGGTTTTGTCGTGGCGGCTGCCGATGACCTCGTCACCTGGGCGCGCACCGGCTCGCTGATGTGGATGACCTTTGGTCTGGCCTGCTGCGCCGTCGAGATGATGCAGGCCTCGATGCCGCGCTACGACGTCGAGCGTTTCGGTTTTGCGCCGCGCGCATCCCCGCGCCAGTCCGACGTGATGATTGTCGCCGGCACGCTGACCAACAAGATGGCTCCGGCCCTGCGCAAGGTCTACGACCAGATGCCGGAGCCGCGCTACGTCATCTCCATGGGCTCCTGCGCCAATGGCGGTGGCTATTACCACTATTCCTACTCGGTCGTTCGCGGCTGTGACCGCATCGTGCCGGTCGATGTCTACGTGCCGGGCTGCCCGCCGACGGCCGAAGCCCTCGTCTACGGCATCTTGCAGCTGCAGAAGAAAATCCGCCGCGAAGGCTCCATCGAACGCTAGCGCTTGGCCAGGAGAGGCTCATGAGCGACGCTCTGAAATCGCTGGGTGAACACATCGCCGCCGCACAGGAAACCGCCGTAACCGGCTGGTCCGTGGCTTATGGCGAGCTCACCGTGGAAATCCACCGCGACCGCGTGCTGGAAGTCATCCGCTTCCTGCGCGACGATACGGCCTGCCGCTTCACCTCACTGATCGATATCTGCGGTGTCGACTATCCCGAGCGCGCCGAGCGCTTCGAGGTCGTCTATCACCTCCTGTCCATGCAGCAGAACCATCGTATCCGCGTGAAACTGTCCACGGACGCGGAGACCGCTGTCGACTCCATCATCGAACTGTTTCCGGTGGCGGACTGGTTCGAGCGCGAAGCCTTCGACATGTACGGCATCGTCTTCAACAACCACCCGGACCTGCGTCGCCTGCTGACGGATTACGGCTTTGAGGGCCATCCGCTGCGCAAGGACTTCCCGCTGACGGGCTATGTCGAAGTGCGCTGGGATGAAGAGCAGAAGCGCGTCGTCTATGAACCGGTCGAGCTGGTCCAGGAATATCGCGACTTCGATTTCATGAGCCCGTGGGAAGGCGCGAAATACGTCCTCCCGGGCGACGAAAAGGCGGAGGGCTAAGTCATGGCTGACGACATGATCGAAACCGGCAAGTCCGAACGCAATTTCACCATCAATTTCGGCCCGCAGCACCCGGCGGCGCACGGCGTTCTGCGTCTGGTGCTCGAGCTGGACGGCGAGGTTGTCGAGCGCGTTGACCCGCATATCGGCCTCCTGCACCGCGGCACCGAGAAACTGCTCGAGCACAAGACCTATCTCCAGGGCATCGGCTATTTCGACCGCCTCGACTATGTGGCGCCGATGAACCAGGAGCACGCCTTCTGCATGGCGGCCGAGCGCCTGTCCGGCATCGAGGTGCCCAAGCGTGGCCAGTATGTCCGCGTGCTCTATTGCGAGATCGGCCGCATCCTGAACCACCTCCTGAACGTGACGACCCAGGCCATGGACGTCGGCGCCCTGACGCCGCCGCTCTGGGGCTTCGAGGAGCGCGAGAAGCTGATGGTGTTCTACGAGCGGGCCTGCGGCGCGCGCATGCACGCCCACTATTTCCGCGTTGGTGGTGTCCACCAGGACCTGCCGCCGGAGCTGCTCGCCGACATCCGCAAATGGTGTGACGAATTCCCGGCTGCGCTGGACGATATCGACAGCCTCCTGACCGAGAACCGCATCTTCAAGCAGCGCAATGCCGATATCGGTATCGTGTCGAAGGAAGAAGCGCTCGAATGGGGCTTCTCCGGTGTCATGGTGCGCGGATCCGGCATGGCCTGGGACCTGCGCCGCGCACAGCCCTACGAGGTTTATGACGAGCTCGAGTTCAAGATCCCGGTCGGCAAGAATGGCGACTGCTACGACCGCTATCTCTGCCGCATGGAAGAGATGCGCGAGTCCGTGAAGATCATGATCCAGTGCTGCGACTGGCTGATGAAGCCGGAGAACCAGGGCGAAGTCCTCGCCGTGGACTCCAAGTTCTCGCCGCCGCGCCGCGCCGAGATGAAGCGCTCCATGGAGGCGCTCATCCAGCACTTCAAACTCTACACCGAAGGCGTTCACGTCGAGGCGGGCGAAGTCTATGCCGCCGTCGAGGCGCCGAAGGGCGAATTTGGCGTCTATCTCGTCGCCGACGGGTCCAACAAGCCGTACCGCGTGAAGATCCGCGCGCCGGGCTTCGCGCACCTGGCCGCCATGGACCACCTTAATCGCGGGCACATGCTCGCCGACGTCTCCGCCATCATTGGCTCGCTGGACGTCGTGTTCGGGGAGATCGACCGATGAGCGTTCGCCGTCTCGCAAAAGAGCAGCCGGACAGCTTCGCCTTCAACAAGAAGAGCGAGGACGAGATCAAGTTCTGGCTGGGCAAATACCCGGAAGAGAAGAAAGCCTCTGCGGTTATCCCGATGCTGTGGATCGCGCAGAAGCAGGAAGGCTGGGTCTGTGAGCCCGCCATTCGCGAGATCGCGACGCGTCTGGGCATGCCCTATATCCGCGTCTACGAGGTCGCGACCTTCTACACCATGTTCAACCTGGCTCCGGTCGGCGAGAACCTGGTCCAGGTCTGCGGTACAACGCCGTGCATGCTGCGTGGCTCGGATGAGCTCATCAAGGTCTGCAAGAACCGGATCGGCAAGCAGCACGAGATCTCCAAGGACGGCAAGTTCACCTGGGTCGAGGTCGAGTGCATGGGCGCCTGCGCCAATGCGCCGATGATCCAGCTCGCCAACAAGGATGGCGATCATTACATCGAGGATCTGGACGCCGAGAAGTTCGAGAAACTCCTCGACGATCTCGCCGCCGGCAAGGACGTGAAATTCGGCCCGCACTCCGAGCGCAACGCGTCGGAACCGCATGGCACGACCGTCCTGACCGACCCGTCCCTCTATGACGGTTCGCGTGCGAAGAAGATCAAGCTTCCCAATACCGAAAAGGCGGAGGGCTGATCATGGTTGAGCTTCTCCAGGATAAAGACCGCATCTTCACCAACCTGTTCGGCCATCACAGCCCGGGCCTCGAGGCTGCGAAGCAGCGCGGCGCGTGGAATGGCACGAAGGACATCCTCGAACAGGGTCGTGGCTGGATCATCGACCAGATGAAAGCCTCCGGCCTGCGGGGCCGGGGTGGCGCCGGTTTCCCGACCGGTCTGAAATGGTCCTTCATGCCGCAGGAAGTGGGCGCGCGTCCGCACTATCTCGTCGTCAATGCCGACGAGTCCGAGCCGGGCACGTGTAAGGACCGGGAAATCATGCGCCACGATCCGCACCTGCTGATCGAAGGCTGCATGATCGCCTCCTTCGCGATGCAGGCGCACGCTTGCTACATCTATCTGCGGGGCGAGTACGTCACCGAGCGTCTGGCGCTCGAGAAAGCCGTCAAGGAGGCCTATGAGGCCAAGCTGATTGGCGAGAAGAACACCAATGGCTGGCCGTTCCACGTCTACATCCACCACGGGGCTGGTGCCTATATCTGTGGCGAGGAAACGGCTCTGCTGGAAAGCCTGGAAGGCAAGAAGGGCCAGCCGCGCCTGAAGCCGCCATTCCCGGCGAATGCGGGCCTCTATGGTTGCCCGACCACGGTCAACAATGTCGAATCCATCGCGGTTGCCGGCACTATCCTGCGCAGGGGCGCGGAGTGGTTCTCCAGCTTCGGTCGCGAGCGCAATGTCGGCACCAAGATCTTCTCGATCTCCGGCCATGTGAACAAGCCGTGCAATGTCGAAGAAGCCATGTCGGTCCCGATGAAAACGCTCATCGAGACGCATGCCGGTGGCGTGCGTGGCGGCTGGGACAATCTCAAGGCCGTCATTCCGGGCGGGTCTTCGGTCTCCCTGCTGCCCAAGGACATCTGCGATGACGTGTTGATGGATTTTGATGCGCTGTCCGCGCACAAATCCGGCCTCGGCACCGCCGCCGTCATCGTCATGGACAAGTCCACCGACGTGGTGAAGGCGATCGCGCGGATATCCTACTTCTACCGCCACGAGAGCTGCGGCCAGTGTACGCCGTGCCGCGAAGGCACGGGCTGGATGTGGCGCGTGCTC